>Ga0070739_10007579_pt1 | contig 11445 bp, 8 predicted proteins | sample Coa_R1_7_FD_66445 | JGI IMG/M metagenome (GOLD analysis project Ga0070739, IMG submission 66445) | Surface soil microbial communities from Centralia Pennsylvania, which are recovering from an underground coalmine fire - Coalmine... | ecosystem: Environmental > Terrestrial > Soil > Unclassified ... | reverse complement strand
GAGTGGCTCATCGCTCGTCATGGCCACCGCTCCCCAGCGGCCGTCCGGGAGGCGTTCGCCAGGCCGGTCGCCGCATGATTATCATCAGCCGAGTGTCCACAAAATCAGGGGCTCAACACCGCGCATCATCCCGCCCGAGCGGCCTGCTCTGGTCCTGACCGAGGAGGAGCGCGAGCGGGTCCTGTCCTGCTTCGACCGTCCGACGTTTGAGGACATCCGCAACCGGGCGCTCATCGCAACCTACATGGCAACCGGGCTGCGGTTCCGCGAGGTGCTCTTGCTGCCCCTAAGCAGCTTGGACCGAGCGCGCGGGGACATCGTCGTGCTCGCCAAGGGCAATAAAGAGCGGCCCGCACGGCTGTCCCACCGAGCGCTTCGGTACGTGAAGGAGTACCTGCAGGTGCGGCCCCGCACCGAGGCGACTGATCAGCTTTGGGTACAGGCTGATGGGTCGCCGCTGGGGTACTGGGGCGGCCAGTCCATCATGCGCCGGCTCAAGGAGCGAAGCGGCATCGGCCGCGTCCACTCGCACTTGTTCCGCCATGGGTTTGCCCAGGTAGCGCTGGGCAAGGGCGCGCACCCTGGCATGGTCCAAGAGATGCTGGGCCATAGCACGAGCGCCATGACACGGCGCTACCTCGGCCAGGCCAAGCAGGCCGAGGCAGCTCGGCAGATGCCCACCCACGCGCCGATCTAGGGGGGAAAATCCCTTGGTCAGCGACCCGAGTCCCTTGGTCAGGCAACCCAAAAACCCTTGGTCACCTCAGCGCTGCCGAAGAGAAAGCCCAGCGATTTTTGGCGAAATCACTGGGCTGGTGGCGGAGGAGGGATTTGAACCCCCGACCAAGGGCTTATGAGTCCCCTGCTCTACCACTGAGCTACTCCGCCAAGGAGCAGGTTAAGTATAGCCGCTCGGGCCGGCCGCGGGCAAAGGGCGCGGTGCTCGGCCCACGGCCATGGGTGAAGGCTAGCACTGGAGAGGTGTTGGGCGCGCGCCGCCTTTCGGTCCGGCAGTGGGCGGGAGCCGCTCGCCAGCCGGGCGCGGGTGCGAGCGCGGGCCGCCGCCCGGGCGGGCGCGAGGGTAGCTGGCCGCCTGACCGGGGCAAGGCCGCGAGCGGAGGCCGCCGTCTGGTCGAGGGCGGGCGTGGTACACTCGGGCATAACCCCCGTTGATGGAGACGCTCGCTATGCAAGTAGAGCTGACCGCTGCCGAGCAGGAGCTACTCGCCAACTTGCTCGACAACGCCCTGCGCGACCTCAAGGAAGAGATTTACAAGACGGAGACCTACGACTACAAGGAGCAGCTCAAGGAGCGCGAGAACCTCATGGCCGGCCTGCTCACGAAGGTGAAGCCGCGCTGAGGCCCCCGCCGAGAGGTTGAAGGCAGACACTCGACCACCACTCGGACAGCGGGGGCTGCGGCGCGCCGCCGACCGGGAACGGGCGGGCGCCATGTAGAGCCCATTCCCACGGACCGGTTCGGCGTTCTTACACGCCGCTTACATAGTCCTAACCTCCGCTTAGTGTCATCCTGGCGTGTCTCTAACACGCGGTGCGGGATACTTTCACTAGCTGAACGGCCACCATGGCCGCTAACGCTAGCGTCGATGTGATCCCGATCCGAGCAGGAGTGGAGGTAACTGCCATGGCGATGGTCCGCTTCGATCCCTTCTCCGATATGCTGCCCCTGCGCGAGGCGATGAATCGCCTGTTCGAGGACAGCATGGTCCGGCCGACCAGCATGGCCACGCGCACCGCGACGGCCCCGATGGATGTCTACACCGAGGGCGACGATTACGTGCTCGAGATCGCCCTGCCGGGCATCGACCCGAACAGCGTCGACGTCCAGGTGCTCGGCAGCCAGGTCTCCATTAGCGGCGACTACGCCGCGGCGCCCGAGGGCCGCCAGTACCTCCACCGCGAGCGGGGGGTCGGCCACTTCGAGCGCACCGTGACGCTGCCGACCGAGCTAGACGCCGACAAGGCGCAGGCGCACTACGAGCACGGCCTGCTCCGCCTGACGGTCCCGAAGGCTGAGGCAGCGAAGCCGCGCCGCATCGCGCTCAAGCAGTAGCCCGTTGACCGGGCGCCGACCAGCGGCGTTCGCTGGCCGGTATCCCGACGGCGCACGATCTCCCACCGACTGCCGGGCCGGGGGCAGGACGGCGCGATAGCGCTCCTGTCCCCGGCCCGCTTTTTGCTCCCGCTTCGCCAGTGGAGCCGGCGCGCGGGGCGCTGGAGCCGCATTCGGGCTCCACTGCCGACGTCTCCAGGGCGCTGGGCCCAGAGAGGCGCGATCGACCCGGCTCGTCCCACGCCCGGCGCGGCGCGAAGCCACCGGCAATACCAAGACCTCAGGAGGAGGCGACGAATGGCGTTGAATATGAACAAGCTGACCGAGAAGGCTCAGGAGGCGCTGGCCGCGGCGCAGCGCCTGGCCGAGGAGCACCAGAACACGCAGATCGAGCCGGCGCACTTGCTCCAGGCGCTCGTCGCCCAGGAGGGCGGCGTCGTGCCGGCCGTGCTCGACAAGCTCGGCGTGCAGCCGCGGACCGTGCTGCAGCGCCTGCAGCCGATCCTCAGCGGCCTGGCCCGCTCCACGACCCCGGGCCAGGTCTACGTCTCGCCGGCGCTGCGGCGCGTCTTCGACGCCGCCCAGGCCGAGGCCGACCGGCTGAAGGACGACTACGTCTCCACGGAGCACTTCCTGCTCGCCCTGGCCGACGACGACGAGAAGGGCCCCGCGGGACGGCTGCTGCGCGAGCTGGGCGTGACCCGCGACCGCATCTACCAGGCGCTCCAGGAGGTTCGCGGCGGCCAGCGCGTGACCAGCCAGAACCCCGAGACCACCTACCAGGCGCTGGAGCGCTACGGGCGGGACCTCACCGCGCTGGCCCGCCAGGGCAAGCTCGACCCGGTGATCGGCCGCGACGAGGAGATCCGCCGCGTGATCCAGGTGCTCTCGCGGCGCACGAAGAACAATCCGGTCCTGATCGGTGAGCCGGGCGTCGGCAAGACCGCTATCGTCGAGGGCCTCGCCCAGCGCATCGTGCGCGGCGACGTGCCCGAGGGGCTGAAGGACAAGGCGATCATCGCTCTCGACCTCGGCGCGATGGTCGCCGGCGCCAAGTACCGCGGCGAGTTCGAGGAGCGCCTGAAGGCCGTCCTCAAGGAGGTCACCGAGGCCGAGGGCAAGATGATCCTGTTCATCGACGAGCTGCACACGGTCGTGGGCGCCGGTGCGGCCGAGGGCGCGATGGACGCCTCGAACATGCTCAAGCCGATGCTCGCCCGTGGCGAGCTGCACTGCATCGGCGCCACCACGCTCGACGAGTACCGCAAGCACATCGAGAAGGACGCCGCGCTCGAGCGCCGCTTCCAGCCCGTGTTCGTCGACCAGCCGTCGGTGGAGGACACGATCAGCATCCTGCGCGGCCTGCGCGAGCGCTACGAGCAGCACCACAAGGTACGGATCAAGGATGCCGCGCTGGTGGCGGCGGCGGTGCTCTCGCACCGCTACATCGCCGACCGGTTCCTGCCCGACAAGGCGATCGACCTGGTCGACGAGGCGGCCTCGAAGCTGCGCATGGAAGCGACGAGCATGCCGGCCGAGCTCGACGAGGTGCGGCGCCGGATCATGCAGCTCGAGATCGAGCGCGAGGGGCTGCGCAAGGAGAAGGACCAGGCGTCGAAGGAGCGCCTGGAGCGGCTAGAGGGCGAGCTGGCCAACCTCAAGAGCGAGGCCACCGCGCTCGAGGCGCGCTGGCAGCGCGAGCTGGCGGACCTAAACCGCGTGGGCACCCTGCAGGAGCAGCTCGACGCGGCGCGCAACCAGATGGAGCAGGCGGCGCTGCGCCAGGACTGGGAGCAGGCGGCGCGGCTGAAGTACGAGGTGAGCCAGCTTGAGCAGCAGCTAGCCCAGGCCGACCAGGACGGGCGCGAGCGCGGCAAGGACGGCCGTACCCTGGTCAAGGAGGAGGTCGACGAGCAGGACATCGCCGAGGTGGTCAGCAAGTGGACCGGCGTCCCGGTCAGCAAGCTGATGGAGGGCGAGGTCGAGAAGCTGATCCACATGGAGGACCGTCTGCGCGAGCGGGTGGTCGGCCAGGACGAGGCGGTTGCGGCGGTGGCCAACGCCGTGCGCGCGGCGCGGGCCGGGCTGCAGGACCCCAACCGACCCCTCGGTAGCTTCCTCTTCCTCGGGCCCACCGGCGTGGGCAAGACCGAGACGGCGCGGGCGCTGGCCGAGTTCCTGTTCGACGACGAGCAGGCGCTGGTCCGCATCGACATGAGCGAGTACCAGGAGAAGCACACCGTCTCGCGGCTGATCGGCGCGCCGCCGGGCTACGTCGGCTACGACGAGGCCGGCCAGCTCACCGAGGCGGTGCGGCGGCGGCCCTACTCGGTGGTCCTGTTCGACGAGGTCGAGAAGGCCCACGCCGAGGTGCTGAACGTGCTCCTGCAGCTCCTCGACGACGGGCGCCTGACCGATGCGCAGGGGCGCACGGTCGACTTCAAGAACACGATCGTGATCATGACCAGCAACCTGGGCAGCCAGTGGATCACCGAGCGCGGGCTGTCCTGGGAGCAGATCACGACGCGCGTGATGGAGGCGGTGCGGACGCACTTCCGCCCCGAGCTGCTGAACCGCATCGACGAGGTGGTGATCTTCCGGCCGCTGGGGCTGGAGCAGATCACGGCGATCGTCGACATCCAGCTCCGCGGCCTGCGGGCGCGGCTCGCCGAGCGCAAGATGGAGCTGGAGCTGACTCCGGCGGCGCGCGAGTTCCTGGCCCGCGAGGGGTTCGATCCGATCTACGGGGCGCGCCCGCTCAAGCGCACGATCCAGAAGGAGATCGTCCAGCCGCTGGCGATGCGTCTGCTGCAGGGCGAGTTCCACGACGGCGACACGATCGTGCTGGACTACCAGGACGGCCACCTCGTCTTCCGGCGGCAGGAGGCGGCGGTCTCCGCCGCCTGACGCCCGTCGTCACCTCCGAGCGGCCCCCGCGCGTCCCAGCCGCGCGGGGGCTGTTCTTTGCTCGGCAGGCGGGCACAGTATACTGGCCGGTGCTGACGCGTCGTTCGGCGGAGGAGGGGGCCGTGCCCGTCGAGGTCCTGGTGGGGATCGTGGGCCTGCTGGGAGCGTTTACGGCGGCGCTGGTGGGCTCGGGCTCGGGCCTGGTGCTGGAGTCGGTGGGGGTCGCGGGCGCGATACCGCCCGCCGGCGGAGTGCGCCGCTGACTGCCGCGCCGCGCGTGAGCCAATGATCGGCGGGGGCCGGCCGCCGTTGGGGCTGCTGCTCGCGCTCCTCTGGCTCGTCGCCGTCAGCCTGCGCAGCGTCTCGATCGGCGTGGCGCCGGTGCTGCCGCTCATCCGCCGCGATCTCGGTATTAGTTACGCCGAGGCCGGCATCCTGTTCGCCCTGCCCGTGGCGGTCATGGGCCTCAGCGCGGTGCCGGGCGCACGCCTGGCCGACCGGCTCGGGACCTGGCTGGCAATCGGGATCAGCCTGGCCCTGCTGGCCCTGGGCGGCGGTCTGCGGGCCGTGGCGCCGGGCTACGCGGCGATGCTGGGCCTGACGGCGCTGTTCGCGGTCGGGATCGGTCTCGCGCAGCCGAGCCTGCCGCGCTTGGTGCGCGACTGGTTCCCGCGTCGCCGCGCCTCGGCCACCGGCATCTACACGGCCGGGCTGATCAGCGGCGCGATCCTGGCGGCCGTGGCGACCGGGCCGCTGGTGCTCTGGCTGGGCGCGGCCTCCTGGCGAGGCACCTGCGTGGTCTGGGCGGGGCTCGCCGGCGCGAGCCTGGTCGCCTGGCTGATGCTGGGCCCGCGCCGTGGGCCGGGACCGCTCCGGTCGCGGCCGGTGGCGGCTCGGACGGCGCCGCCGGCCGCTAGGGACCGGACACCCGCCGGACTGGGGACGGTACTGCGCGACCGCACGGCCTGGCTGATTACGCTACTCTTTCTCCTGCAGGGACTGATCTACTACCAGCTCAGCGGCTGGCTGCCGACCTACTACCTCGAGCTGGGCCTGGGCGTGGACGCCGCGGGCCTGCCCCTGACGGTCCTCAACGTCGCCATGCTGCCGTCGAGTCTGGGCGTGCCCTTCCTGTCCGACCGCTACGGCCGCCGCCGGCCGTTCCTGGTCGGCGCCTGCGTGCTATTCCTCGCCGGGATGGTGGGGTTGTTGGTGTCGCCGCTCGCCCCGTGGTGGCTGTGGTGTGCGCTGGCGGGGGGTGCGATTGGCGCGGTCTTCGCGCTGGCGCTGGCGCTGCCCATCGACCTCCTCGACGCGCAGCGGGCCGCGGCGACGATCTCGCTCGTGTTCACAGTTGGCTACACCGGCGCCCTGGCCAGCCCACTGCTCGCGGGGGCGCTGCGCGACGCGCTCGGCTCGTTCGCGCTGGCGCTCGTGCCCGCCCTCGGCCTCGGGGTGATCATGCTGGCGCTGGCAGTGGTCCTGCCGGAAACCGGTCGCGGCATCCGAGGCGCCCTTTACGCTGGGCCCAACGCCGTGGATCGTCAAGACTGATTCGCGGGGTGTTGGCAACTGTCAAACCTCCTGCCTACCATCTCTAGCAGAGCGTTAAGGCCGATAGAGTTGGCCGTGAAGCGGGCGACGACGTATGCTAAGGTGGGGAAGGCGATTACGTTGACGATGGCTGAGTCCGGCCTGGAGGCGGGCGCGATTGCGCTGGCGCCGGGTTTCCCTCCACGGGCTGCCCTGCTGGTCCGGGCCGGCCTGGCGGCCTGTGCCGCGCGCGGGGTCCCGCTGCCCGACGCCCGCCTATGGCTGGAGGCGGTGCCCGCCGAGGCACTGGGCAGCGCCCTCGGCCGCTGCCACGAGGCGGCCGACGACGGCGCCGGCCGCCCGGCGATCCGCATCCAGCTCGCCAGCCCGGCCCTGGCTCGCCGCGACCGCTCGCGGCTGCGCGTCCCGTTCGGGCTGCACACGGTCCTGCACGAGTACGCGCACGCGCTGGACCAGGACCTGGCGCCGCGGCCGGACGCCGACGGCGTGTGGGGGCGATTCGGACGATACACGCGCGCTCCGGAGTGGCGCGAGCTGTTCCTCGCACACCGCGCGCGGCGCCTGCCGTATCTCTCGCCACAGGGCCGCGGCAGTGTGGAGGAGTTCTTTGCCGAAGCCTTCGTCGCCTACGTCGCGCGGCCGGCCGCGCTGCGTCCGGAGGGACAGGTCGTGGCGCGCACGCTGGAGGCGGCGCTGGGGGGCGGGGCGAGCGGGCCGGCACGCAGTATGCAAGAGTGAGCGGCGCTCCCGCCGATCGGCGACCGAGCAACGGTGTGTCCCAGGGACTCGACCCGCCAAACAGGTTGGCCGCTGAAGGAGCGCGCCGCGGCGTTCACGATCGTCACGCGCCTCGACAAACCCGCGCCACGGTGGCCCGCGGCGCGAGGACAGGTCGCACGGCCTCCCTCGCGCGCGCTGCTACCCCGACCAGCCACGGAGGACGCGTTGCACCAGGCTCGGCACTCGGGGTGCCAGTGAGGGCTGCGTCCAGGAGGATAGAGGATGAGTGCGCTTCGGTCCCCCGCCCCACCGGTCGCCCCGGCGCCCGCGCGCCTGCAATGGGTGCCGTGCAACCTCTGCGGTGCAACGGACGCGGCGCAGCTCTACCCTGGAACGATCGACCTCACCGCCGGCCCGTTCGACCCGACCGAGGTCTTTGCCTGCACCAGCTCGCTGTATGGCCGCTACGGTCCGGTCGTGCGCTGCCAGCACTGTGGTCTGGCCTACTTGAATCCGCGGCTCAGCGCGGATGCTGTCGAGTCGGCCTACGAAGAGGTCGCCGACACGCTCTACGCGCGCGAGCGCGAGGGCCGCGTGCACACCTTCGCGCGCGCCCTCGACGAGCTGGAGCGGGTGTACCGCGAGCCGGGCGCCGGACCGGTCGCGCGCGGGCGGCTGCTGGATGTCGGCTGCCACATCGGCGTGTTCCTCGAGCTGGCGCTCGCCCGCGGCTGGGCCGCCGAGGGGGTCGAGCCGTCGCAGTGGGCCTGCGCCTACGCCCGCGACCGCGGCCTGCAAGTGAGCTGCGGCACGCTGCGCAGCCAGCACTTTCCCGCCGCGACCTACGACGTGGTGACGCTCTGGGACGTGGTCGAGCACTTCCCCGACCCATCGGCCGAGCTGCGGGAGGTGCACCGCCTGCTGCGCCCCGATGGACTGGTCGGCATCACGACGATGAACATCGACAGCCTGGTGGGGCGGCTGCTCGGCCCGCGCTGGCCCTGGCTGATGCAGATGCACCTCTACTACTTCTCCGAGCGCACCCTGACGGCCATGCTCGAGCGCTGTGGGTTCCGCGTCGTGGGCGTGGCGCCCCACCGCCGCATCGTGAGCGTGGCCTACCTCTGCTCGCGCGCCGCCGTCTGGGCGCCGGGGCCGGCGCGGCTGCTGCAGCGCGCCGCCGAGCGCCTGGGGATGGCCGAGCACCTCGTGCCGATCGACCTCGGCGACATCTTCACGGTCTACGCTCGACGAAGCGAGTGCTGAGTACCGAGTACTGAGTACTGAGTCATGAGACGCCCCGGACTACTCAGTACTCAGTACTCAGTACTCAGTACTAAATCGACGCTCATCGCGCTCGGCCTGGTGTCGCTCCTCCTCTACTGGCTGCTCTGGGTCCCCGCCTACCGGCTCAACGAGCGCTTCGAGTACTCCGACCTACTGTTCCGCGCCTTCCCCGCGATCGCCCGCCTGTTGGCCGCGCAGCTCGGCGCCGTGCAAGCGATCGTGCCGGCGGCAGTGGCCTCCTACGAGGCCACCGCCCTGCTGTTCTGCGCGCTGCTCGCCGTCCTGTTCGGGCTGTACGTGCTGGCGCTGATCGTCGTGCCGCGGGTGCCGCGCCGCGCCGCGGTGGCGACGGTGCTCGGCGCCACGCTCGCCTTCCAGGTCGTGCTGCTGCCGCTGCCGGGCGTGCTCACCACCGACCTGTTCTCCTACGCGCTGTACGGCGAGGTCGCTGGCCGCTTCGGCGGCAGCCCCTACGTGCAGGCGCCCGACGACTATGCCACCAGTCCGCTCTACCTGCTGATCAATCCGCTCTGGCGCGACGCGCCCTCGGTGTACGGGCCGGTCTGGATCGGCCTGTCCAGCCTGGTGGGCGCCGCGCTGGGCGGCCATGTGCTGAGCGAGATCCTGACCTACCGCCTGATCGCCGACCTCTGCCACTGGGCGAACCTGGGCCTCCTCTGGTGGGCCCTCCGCCGCCTGCGGCCGGGCTGCGAGCCGCTCGGCCTGGCGCTGTACGCCTGGAACCCCCTCGTCGTGCTCGAGTTCGCCGGCAACGGCCACAACGACGGTACGATGCTCCTGTTCGTGCTGCTCTGCTTCGGCTGGCTGGCGCGGGGGCGGGTCTGGCTGGCGCTGGCGGCGCTCGTCCTGTCGATCGCGACCAAGTACACCACGGTCGTGCTGCTGCCCCTGGTGCTGTGGTGGGCGGTCCGCGAGCGGGCCGGCTGGCGGCGGGTGGCCCTGGCGGCCGGCGCCGGGCTGGCGGCGCTAGCGGCGCTGGCGGCGCTGTACCTGCCCTGGTGGCGCGGCAGCGCCACGCTCGGGCCGGTCATCTACTGGCTAAGCACGCCGATGTACGCCAACTACGCTCCCATCGGCGTGGCCGGCTGGGTACGGGATTGGCTGGTCGCCCGCGGCTGGTCCTGGGACGATGCCGAGCCGCTCGTGTTCGGCATCCAGCGCCAGGTGGTGCGGACCGCCTACCTGGCCTACCTGGCGGTCGAGACGCTGCGCTTCACGCCGCTTCGCGCCCCGCGGGCCAACGGCGCGGCCGCGGCGACGGTGCCTCCCCCGGGCTGCTGCGCGGAAGGACGGACTGCCCCGCAGGGCCTCGGCCGACCGGCCGCCGTCATCTGGGCGCTGGCTGTGCGCCTCTGCCGCCAGGGCCGCGGCGTGGGTGACCTGCCGCTGGCCGGCGCGCGGGCCTTCCTGTTGTTCCTCCTGGTCGTGAACACCTGGGTCCTTCCCTGGTACTACACCTGGCCGCTGGCCCTGGTCGCGCTCGGCCGCTTCCACAGCCGGACGACCTGGCTGGTGCTCGGCTTCTCCCTCAGCGCGCCGCTGTCGATGTACTGGGCGCAGGCGCACTTCGGCGGCCTCGACCCCGCGGGGTTCGTGGTCTACCTGGCGCCGCTGGGGCTGCTAGGGATCTGGGAGGCGGCGCGACGGGGGTGGGAGGGCTGGCACCGCGATCGGGTCCGCGCCCTCCTCACGGCTCCGGCGCGCGGACGCTGAGCAGCGGCGGCCGGTAGACGAGCTGCGCGCCCGGCGGGACGTCGTAGAAGTAATACAGGCGCCGCTGGCAGGCCAGCGGGTAGAAGCTCACGTTCGGCTGCCGCGCCGTCCACAGGCCCTCGCCGAACAGGACCACCCGCCGCACGCCCGCCGGCACCTGCTCGCGGTAGACCGGCCGCGTCAGCGGGTCGTACCACCAGGTACGGAAGGCAGGCAGGTAGTAGCGCGCGTGCTGGTAGAAGAAGGAGCTGAAGATCAGCGTGTCGGCCGGGTCGAAGTAGTCGCGCAGCAGGGCGACGCTCTGCGCCGTCATCCGGTTGACGCAGCCCATCTCGTAGGCGGAGATGCGGCTATGGTCGACGAGGAAGGCCCACAGATCGGCGGCCAGGACCATGGCCAGTAGCGCGCTGTAGACGACGGCGGGGCGGCCCAGGCGCGGCCGGCGGCGCGGCCAGCTCGGCCCACGGGCGGGCAGCAGGCGGGCCAGGTCGACCGCCAGCCCGCGCGCCCCGGCCGCCGCCACGACGCACAGGGCCGGCAGCAGGCTGAAGCTGTAGCCGCGGTCGCCGATGTGGACGAGGGTGTAGAACAGGGCCGGCGGCGCGACCCAGAGGACGAGGACCAGCCAGGGCGGCGCGGCGGCCCAGGCCGGCCGCGGCCGCCCCGCGCGCAGCCAGCCGACGAGCCCGCGCGCGAGCCAGTAGACGGCGGGCAGCACGCCGAGGAGCAGGCCCTCCCAGGCATAGACGAGCACCTGCCAGCCGTTCGACTGCAGCGCCACCCAGCCGCGCGACCACAGCGAGTAGCTGCCCTCCACGTAGCTGCCCTGGCGCAGCAGGAGCGGCAGGTAGGTGCCCCAGCCCTCGGACTGCCAGGCCGCCAGCGCGAGCCAGAGCAACGTGCCCGCGACCGCGCCGGGCAGCGGCGCCAGGACGTCGCGGCGGCGGCGCGTGCGCCGGCAGTGGGCGATGTGCGCCGCGAGCAGCAGCGGCGCCAAGAACAGCAGCAGGTCGGCCCGGAAGCCGCCGGCCAGGCCGTAGAGGAGGCCCAGCCAGGCCGGGTGGGGCCAGCGGCCGCGCCAGTAGGCCAGGCCCAGCCCGGCCAGGGCCAGGCTGCCGCTCGCCAGCACCGTGTAGGGGTAGGCGACGCCGCTGTAGTACCAGAACGGG
>Ga0070739_10007577_pt1 | contig 11447 bp, 11 predicted proteins | sample Coa_R1_7_FD_66445 | JGI IMG/M metagenome (GOLD analysis project Ga0070739, IMG submission 66445) | Surface soil microbial communities from Centralia Pennsylvania, which are recovering from an underground coalmine fire - Coalmine... | ecosystem: Environmental > Terrestrial > Soil > Unclassified ... | reverse complement strand
GTCAACGCCGCTCACCGGCAGGTCTAACCGGCAGGTCGCGATTTCACCGCTCCTGCCGCGCGCTCTACCGGAAGCTCGCATTTGTCGACGTTGGCACGGCGCTTGCCTTAGAAAACGAGCGATCTCGATCACACGGACGTGTTGAATGGGATTGCTAGAGCCCCGGAAATCCCGGCACCGGGGCTCTATTTATTCGTCTTCGCTATTCCCCCACCAGCACCTGCCCTCGCGGCGACTGCCGCTTGCGGTAACCGCCGCCGCCGTGGCACGCAGGGCGCGCCGCTGTGCCGACAGAGCTTGGACTGGTCCGGATGGCTGAAGACGTCCCGTTCGATAAAAGCTTCGATTTGATCGCGAACCAGTCCAAGGAGGTCGCTCCGCAGGTGCGCGCGGTTGCCGCCGACAATGCGGGGCCATTCACGTTCAAAGGCACCATCAGTTACATAATCGGCCGCGGCAACGTTGCGCTCCTCGATCCTGGGCCCGACGACGACGCTCACATTGCGGCGCTGCTCGATGCCGTGCGCGGCGAGAGCGTAACCCACGTCTTTGTCACGCACACCCATCGCGATCATTCACCCGCGGTTCCGAAGATCAAGGCGGCAACGGGTGCCACGGTGTACGCTCAAGGGCCGCACCGGCTCGCCCGGCCACTGCATATCGGGGAGACCCGTCGGCTGGACGCCTCTGCGGACATGGACTTTCGCCCTGACGTTGCGCTCGCGGATGGCGAAGTCGTGTCGGGCGACGGCTGGACCATGGAAGCACTAACCACGCCCGGGCACACGGCCAACCACATGGCGTTCGCTTTTAGGGAAGCCAATCTGGTGTTTTCCGGCGATCACGTGATGGCTTGGTCCACCACGATCGTGGCGCCGCCGGACGGCGCGATGAGCGACTACATGGAATCGCTGCACAAGCTTGCGCGCCGGCCCGAGCCGCTGTATCTGCCCGGGCACGGGGCGCCCGTGCGTGACGCGCCGCGTTTCGTGCAGCACCTCATCCGCCATCGCCAAGCGCGCGAAGCTTCGATTTTGCATCGCCTCGCCAAAGGTGAGGCTGACATTCCAACCATCGTCAGGGCCGTTTATATCGGCCTTGATCCACGGCTTGCCGGCGCCGCCGCACTCTCGACGCTGGCGCACTTGGAAGAGCTCTGCGCGCGCGGCACGGTGCTGACCGACGGTCAGCCTACCATCAACGGCCGTTACCGCCTCGCCTGATTGCCTTTGCCAGCGGGCAGCGGAAGTTTCGGCGGCGGCGTTTGTTTCTTCTCCGGTTGCGGTGCCGCCAGCACGTCATCGACGTCGCTGATCAGGCTCCGCACCCGCGCCGCATTGGTGCCGAAGTCGTGCCGGCCATAGCGAGACGCCGATCGTACGTCGATCCGGGCACCGTCTATGGTGGCGCGAACGCGCACGACAACGTCGTCGCGAAAGCCGAGGATTGGCGTGCGCGCGATGGCCTCAATGAATCCGTCGCGTGGTGGCGGCGGCTGCGGACCACGGGTATTGACGGTGCGCGACACGTCACCCTGGGGCGGCCGGGCATCGACGATGCGCCACTTCCGCTTGTTAATGACCTTCAGAACAGCGGCGTAGGCCTCCTGGGGAGTCGAATCGGTGGCATCCGGCTCGATGTCCGGATAGGCCCGGTGCTGCTGCTCGGCCGCATACAGCCCTTCGTATGTGATCGGATTGGCATCGCGCGGACGTAGCCGCGCGATGGCATCGAACTGTGGGGGGTCGATTGGGTCGGTCGTAATGTCGTAAATCGCCGGCAGCCGATAACCCTTCACGCCCAGGTAGGCAGGATAAGCGACGAGCGCGCAGCCGACCAACAGCGCCGAAATCGCATGCCGCAATCCGCCGATGCCTTCGAACCAGATGACCACGAGAGCACCTAGCGCTAGCAGGATGGCGATCACTGCCAGCATGAGCGCACCGGCAAGCGTCGACAGTGCTGGCACGATATCCAGGGCTCCCGAGCGCACGATAATGACAGCAATGAAAGTGGCAGCGAGCGAAAACAGCCCTAGCCGCCGTGCCCATAGGGCGAGCAGCGATACTGGCTCGTCAACGCTCCGCCGTTTCACCATTGTACATGCTCGAGATCATTGGCAAGCAGCGCCGTTATTCCTTCGTTCCTGCCGCCGCCCTGCGTGACCGGATTTGCGACAGCGCGCGATCGCCACCCCCCACCCTTGGTCATCAGCCTTTACTGTAAGCATGCGTTGCCGCAGTTGCTGGCGACTCTAAGGTATCCGCGTGTATCCCTTACGATCCCGCTATTGCGCCAGCAAAGCTTCGGACCTCGTTTCCTCGCATCGAGGCGTGGCCCTTTTGCGGCCGCACGCTTGACGGTATTCGTTTACTGAGTTCGAGCCGCGCCAGCAACGGGTGATTACGGACGCGGCGCCTCGACCTGCGCGGTGGCGTTGAATCCTCGACCACCTGAAAGTCAAATCTGGCGCCAAGCTTGCCGCAGTCCGAACACGCACAAGCGGTGGCTTCGCCGCCGACATTGCTTGACCGGACCGGTGGCGCAGTAGAAGATGGAACTCGCATCCGCGCAACAATTGTCCCAGCCGGCGCGCCAAGGTGTCCTGAACATGCCAAAGCTTAGCATGCCGATGCAGCGTCGCAGTTTTCTCAAGGCCGGCATCGTGTTTGGCGCCAGTCAGATCATGGGCGCGCCATTCATCATCGCCTCGCGCGGCGACGAATCCGTCAAGATCGGTATGGTCAATCCGCTTACCGGGGTATTGGCGGCGCTGGCGCAGAGCGAGGTCGACGGGGCCCGATATGCGGAGGCGGAAATTAACAAAAACGGCGGGATTCTCGGACGTCCGGTACAGCTCCTTGTGGAGGACTCGGCAAACGACGTCGGCACCGGTGTGCAGAAGACCCGCAAGTTGATCGACCGCGATCAGGTCAGCGTCATTCTGGGCGACGTGAACTCCGGCATCGCCTATGCCATGTCGCAAGTCACCAATGAGAAGAAGGTATTTCACATAGTTCCGGGTGGTCACACCGATCCCATCACGGGCACCAATTGCAAGTGGAACGTTTTCCGCGTCTGTAACACCACGACCATGGACGCCGAAGCGGTAACGCCGGAATTGGTAAAACGCTTTGGAAAGAAATGGTTCTTCATCACGCCGGATTACGCCTACGGCCACACTCTGCAAGAGGCTTTCGTCAAGGCGCTTAAGAAGGCGGGCGGCACCTATGAGGGAGACATGCTGCCGATCAACAATACCGATTTCTCGTCGACGTTAATCAAAGCAAAAGCCTATAAGCCGAATGTGTTGCTCAACAATATGGGTGGACTCACGCAGATTAACTGCATGAAGCAATTCACCCAATTTGGCATGCAGAAGGAGATGGCGCTTGGTGGCGCCCTGTTCGAGCTGGAAAGCATCAAGGGTTGTCCGCCTGAGGCGCAGACCGGCTGGTGGGACATGGAGTGGTGGTGGAATCAGCCTAATGTGCCCGAGGTCGTAAAGTTCGTCGCGGATTATCGAGCGGCCAACAAGAAAACACCCTCGGCGCGGGACTGGTTCGGCTACGTCTCGGTGCACTCGGTGCGGCTTGCCGCGGAGGCGGCAAAATCCCTCGAAGGACCGAAAATGGCCAAGGCGCTGGAGGACCTCGAGCTGCCGCCGGACGTGGCGCTGCAACCTGGCAAGGTGCGGTACCGGGCCGGCGATCACGAACTCATGCCGAACATCTTCGTCGGCGAAGTGCACCCGCCGAAACCCGGCGCGACCGACGACGTATTCGCAACCGCCGCACTGGTTCCGGGAGAGCAAGCGGCAGGGTCTGTCGCCGACACCGGCTGCAAGATGGAATGGCCGAGCTGAGCGGCCCTTGGGCGCGTGCGCTGGCAGGCGAGGAAAGCGAGTTGTCGAGCGCGGCAAGGACTGCTTCACCTGTACTGTTTCGTGACGCGTAGAGCGGCAGATGTGGCAGGTCGTACTGCAATGTCACAAACGGGCTGATCATCGGCGCGTTCTATGTTCTGATGGCGCTTGGCCTATCGCTGATTCTCAATCTATCGAACGTTATCAACTTCGCGCACGGTAATTTTTTGGCGCTGGGCGGATATTTAGCATTCACGCTATCGCCGACGCTCGGCTACTGGGGCGCGCTTCTGATGTCGCCGTTGCTCACCGCGCTGATTGGCGTCGCAGTCGAACGTCTGATGATACGCCGCATCTACAGCCGCGATCCGGTCTATAGCCTGCTGCTCACGTTCGGGCTCGCTTTTGTTATGCAGGACGCGGCGCGGTACATCTGGGGGCCGAACGGATTGCCGATGGGTCTGCCAGCGGATCTGGCTCAGCCGATCACCTCGACCTTGTTTTTCATCACCTGGTACCGCGTTTTCATGGTCACCATCGTCGTCCTCGCAGTGCTCGGACTGTTCGCTTTCTTGCGTTACACCCGCGTTGGTCTCCGTATCCGCGCGGGCACGCTGGACCTCGAAACCGTCGCCTCGCTGGGCGTGAATGTGAGCAATTTGCGGACGTTGAATTTCGCCATCGGCTGCCTGTTGGCGGGGCTCAGCGGCGTCTTGGCTGCTGGGCAGATCGGCCTCAATCCGAACATGGGCGATGAGCTTTTGATGCCGAGCTTCATCGCCATTATCGTCGGCGGCGTAGGAAGCCTGATCGGCACATTGTTCGGCGGTCTTTTGATCGGCATGGCGGCGGCGGTTACGACGCTGTTCTATCCGGCTGCCAGCGAAGCCGTGATCTACGGCATCATGATGCTGGTATTGCTCGTCAGGCCGCGCGGCCTCATGGGAGAAGAAGGGATGCTGTCGTGACTATCGCGGCGGCGACTGCCAAACCGCGAGCGCTCGCGAACCGCGATATCCTGCTCCCGATCGGGATATGGGCTGCACTGCTGACCGTTCCAGTTTGGATGCCGATGCTCGGCGGCTACACTGCGCTTGCAACGCGCGTCCTGGTATTTGGTCTCGCCGCCATGGGGCTCAATCTACTGCTGGGCTTCACCGGCGTGCTGAGCTTCGGTCACGCGGCCTATTTCGGACTCGGCGCCTACGGTGCCGGTCTTACACTGCGTTATCTCATCCACTCCACGCCGATCGCCATGTTGGCCGGCACGCTGCTTGGCGGCTTGGCGGGCACGCTGTTCGGACTTCTCATTGTACGGCGGCGCGGTGTCTATTTCGCGATGTGCACCATCGCGTTCGGGCAACTTTGGTACTATCTCGCCTACAGCTGGAATAGCTTTACCGGCGGATTTGACGGTCTGCGCGACTTTCATCGCGAGCCGATCGCGCTTGGGCCGCTCACGTTAGATATCACCGCTGGTGGCGATACGTTCTACTATTTCGCGCTCGCCGTATTCGCGGCGGCGGTGGTATTCATGGGCGTTATGCTTCGTTCGCCGTTCGGCCGCACGCTATTGGCGATCCGCGAAAACGAGCGCCGCGCACGCTTTCTGGGTATTCCAGTGGAACGGCATATTTGGCTGTCGTTTTCCATATCCTGCTTTTTCACCGCGCTTGCCGGCACGCTGTACGCGTTGCTTAACAATTTCGCCGATCCGCTGACGCTGCATTACTCGCTTTCGGGCTATTTCGTTGTGATGACAGTAATCGGCGGGATGCGGACATTCTGGGGACCGCTTGCCGGCGCTGCGATCTTTGTTGTTCTGCAGGACTACATCTCGTCGATGACAGTCAACTGGATGTCGTTCATCGGCGCCATCTTCATTCTGGTCGTGCTATTCTTCCCGCGCGGACTTCTCGGCTCGCGGCGGCGTGCCGCTGGATAGCGCGGCGGATCGTCACGATCGCGCTATTTCTGCGTGGATGCGCAAGAGCTCCGGGATGGTGCTCGGTTCGCGGCGGCCGAAACCGCATTCGGTTGCGACGGCATAATCGCGAACATAACGGTCTGCCGCCGCCATGCGCCGGCGTGTCCCTGCGACACCATCGGTATGATGAATCAGCCCAAGGCAAAGCCGCGTCCCCAGATCAAGCCGAAGCTCCGTCAGCGGCTTGAAATAGCCGGCGTCAGTACGAGCGCGCGGCACCGGCATGTGAATTTGCGTGATCGGCCGGCTGAGCCGCATGGCCAACCGGTTGGCGTAGGCCACCATGTCGCCCGTGTCGGTGGGCTCGACCACGTGGCGATGCCCAGCGTCGCCATAACAATCGCCATAACAGAAGTGGAACAGCAGATCGACGTCCGCCGGCACCCGTTCGGCGAGCCGAGTGACAATTGTCGAGAAACTTTCCTGCATCTCCTCCTTTGTTACGCCATAGGGGCTCGGCTGGTTGCGCTCGAACCGGGCAAACACAGCGGATGCAATATCGAATTGAATGGCAAGTTGATCATGCGGGACAGTCTCAACGATCTTATCGATCTCTCGAATAATTGCGTCGTTGTAAATCGGGTCTATGCCGCGCTGCAGATTTTCCTCGACGAACAGCCAGAGCACCGAATGGGCCGGCACCAGATCGAGCGCGGCAAAGGTCGCAAACGAGCGGCACGCAATGTCGGCATAAAACCAATTGGCGAAATGGATCTCCTCCAGTGAGATACCCAGCCTAAGGCCATAACGGCGGCGGCCATTGACGCCGGAATGAAGCTGAAAAATTTCTCCGCCAAGCTGAAAAGCCGGATTTGCGGCAAACACAGGCTCGAGCCACGTAATCCAATCGAGCCGCTCTCCAGTCTCGCCATCGGGCAGCGTCAGCAGATAAGGTCCGAGGGCGGCACTGACCGTCTCAAATACAGTGCCGGCGTCGGCGAGCGGGACGCTGCCGACCAGATAGACGTTTCGCGGCATGGTCCGGCCTCCGATCAGCCCGCAAGGACGTCGGCGTGAATCTGCAGCAGCTTTCTCACCGTCTGTTCCGAGCGGGCGCGCGCCATGCCACATTCTGTCGCGATGCCAAAAGGCGGCGCATAGGGGCTGGCGGCCGCAATTCGGTTGCGCGCACCCTCGACGCCATCAGCGGCATGGACTAGGCCGAGAAAGAGCTTGGTACCGGCGGCAAGGCTCAGCTCCTTGAGCGGACGGTGGAACGCGTCGTCGGTACGGCTCATAGGCACCGGCACGTGGATATAGGCAAGCGGGTGGCTAATGGCCTTGGTCATTGCATCGGCAAAATCGACCATTTTGCCGGCATCGCGCGGTTCGACAAATTGTCGAGCGCCAAAATCGCCATAGCAGAGGTGGAGTTCCAATTCGACGTCATCAGGAACTGCTGTGCACAGCCGCTGCATGCGACCGAGAATCCGCTCTTGCGGTTCATCGCCGTATGGGACCGCTTCCGTCTTCTGCCCGTCCCAGATGCACATTTCATTGCAAAGATCCAACTGGATGCAGAGATCGCGATGAGGAATATGCCGGCAGAGTGCTCCAACTTCGGCGATCATCGCTGTTTCATAAGCGTCTTCCACTGCTGCAAACGCGTGCGGCACCGCGACCGAGCTGATCACCGCGAAAGCGTCGGCAGCCGCGTCGGTTGCAATCATTGCATCGCGCTCGCTTTCGGTTCGACAGCCTCGATCGCGCGGATGAGTTCCTGCAACGCCTCGGTCATGGCGCGGCACTGGATAGCCTCGCGGCCAAGTGCACCATAATGGCGCTCGCAATGCACGGTCCGACCGCCCCGTCGAGCCACTGCAATACAGACCACGCCGACGGGATTTCCGTCCTCGTCCCGATCGGGACCGGCGACGCCGGTAATCGCAACGGCAACATCGGCCGGCGAACGCGCCAATGCTCCCTCGGCCATTGCCACGGCCACCTCCGGGCAAACGGCACCTTTGCGCCGCAATAGCTCCGACGAGACGCCCAGCGCGACCGTTTTGTTTGCTTTCGTGTAGGCGACAAAGCCGCCGTGCAGACAATCCGAGGCCCCGGGGGCTTGGGACAACAAGGCTGCGAGCCTACCAGCGGTGCAGGACTCCGCCGTGACGATGGAAAGCTTACGAGCGCGCGCCGCGCCGAGCGCTTGTTCAGTAAGGTCCGCCGGGTCCGTAACGACCATCGCCTATGCACCCTGCTCAAGACGCCGCCGCCATAGAGGATACGCATACCAGAGGCCGAGCAGCACCACGACGGCGGCAGCCGCAAGCGCCAAGGGTGCAGCCGAAGACGATAGCGCCCGGCCGGCGGCCACATACGTGTCGAGCGCAATGGCGATTGCCAGTGGCAGGGGCGCCGCAATGACAAACAACGAGCCGATGTTGAGGAATTGCGGATCGTCCTCGCCGCCGAACGCAATGCGGTGCAGCGACGCCGGAGCCATCAGCAGGACGACGGTTAACGCTACGCAGCACAGCGCTGCGGCATGACAATCCTTCGCGACCGCCGGCAGCTTGGCAAATGCCTGGGTCAGCGTGACAGTCAGCTGAAAGCCGAGCAACGCCTGCGCGCCGGGGATGATCAAACGCGCCTCGGTCAAGAGCTGGTCGATCTGAGCCTCAAGGGGCGTGGATTGTGGCGATTGGTGTTTTGGCATAGGCTGCTTCTTTCTCCTCAAGGCAAAGGCCAGCACGTACCAAGCGGTCGACGCGGCAAGGAAAAATATTCCCCCGGCAAGAATCGCTGATGACGCTCTTCCGATGCGCTCAATGGCAATAAAGATATCGAAGGTCAGAGCGATCGAGAACGGCAACAGCGCGTAGCCCGCGAAATCAGTCGCCAGAGCAAGGACGCGCCCGCTGTCTTGGCCGCGCTCGACGAGACGATGTTGCATGGACGGCGCGATCAGAAAACCGATAGCAATCATCAGCAGCGTGAGCCCACTGCAAGCCACGGCCCGCGATGCGTCCGGCAATTGTTCGAACTGCTCTTGAAAAATGCCGTTGAATTGAAAGCCGAAGATGACTTGGGTGCCGAGAACCAGCAACCGGTTTTCGTTGAGCGCAATCTTAAGCTTTTGCTCGAGTTTCATCGGACCTATTGGCAAAACCGGCCAACATGGCCATCCGGCCAACGCCGCGGCTTTTAGCCGGTTCCAAGCGCATGGAACTCATCACCAAGTCTCCAAGGCAGCTTCATTGCGGCGCTGCCCCGCTCCCACCCCCGGGAACTCGCCAAACTGATCGCGACTTGAGTCATCATTCACCCAGCTGCCTACGCCGATGAGCGGGCGGCAGGGGGAGGAGGTTGCTTTGGCCCCACGGGCTTACTGGAAAGGCTTTCTAAAGCTGTCGCTTGTCTCTTGCCCGATCGCGCTTTTCCCAGCGACCTCGGAGCGGGAGAAGATCAGTTTTCATCAACTCAACAGGAAAACCGGCCATCGTATCCGCTACCGTAAGGTGGATTCGGAAACCGGCGAGGACGTCGAGCAGGCCGACATCATCAAGGGCTACGAAGTTCAGAAGGGCGAATATATCGAGTTGGAGCCCGAGGAGCTCGAAGCTGTCGCGCTGGAGAGCAAACGCACGATCGAAATCGAGAAATTCGTGCCCAAATCGGACATCGACGAGCTCTACATGCGGGATCCGTATTACATCGTGCCGGACGGCGAAGTCGGCCAGCAAGCCTTTGCGGTCATTCGGGAAGCTATTCGCAAGGAAGGCATTGTCGCGCTCGGAAAGGTAGTCTTTACCTCGCGTGAACACATCATTGCGCTCGAGCCGCGAGACCAAGGCATGATGGGTATCACGCTGCGCTATCCATACGAAGTGCGTGCACAACAGGATTACTTCGACAGTATCGAAGACGAGAAAGTGCCGAAGGACATGCTCGACCTTGCGATCCACATCGTGAACACCAAACGCGGCAAGTTCGAGCCGGAGAAGTTTCAAGACGAATACGAGGACGCGCTGAAGGAGTTACTGCGTCGAAAGCAACGCGGCGAGAAGATCGAGCGACCAAAGCAGCCGGAGCGGTCGAATGTCATCAATCTGATGGACGCGTTGCGGCAGAGCGTCAAAGCGGAGTCGGGAGCGCGCCAGCAGCAACGTCGTGGCGGAGCGCAGAAGAAGACAGCGCGATCCCATGCGCGGCATAAGAAAGCAAGCTAAACTGAGAGGCCGCCAAGGGCCGCCATGGCTCAGCGGTACAGGCGCCATGATTTGAACAGCGGTCCTTGCGCACCGAACAGCGGATCGGTCTTGGGCCGCGGGACATTTCTAATGCGTTGCCGCGCGCGTTCGTAGTACTGGGGTGTGGGCGCGCACTCATCGTAAGCGCCCGAAGGCGGATATGCACCCACCGCCTTGAATGTCTTGCTGAGCGAAAGCGCTTGGTGTCCTGTGCCAGCTGGAAGCACGACCACGTCTCCGGCGCTGACTTTGAAAGTGCGCCCGCGATTACCTCCAAATCGCACGCGGGCGCTGCCGCGCGCAATGCCAAGCACTTCGTGCGTTCGCGAATGATAGTGCAGATAATCGTAGATCTCGCCACGCCAGATGCCGCCCCAGCCGTTCTTCTCGAAGATTGCCTCGAATACAGCTGCCGGATCGAGCGCACGTGGCAACCGCACGGCGCGCGATAGAATGATCAGCGGCCAGCGCGGATGATTTGGGACAAGTCCGTCGTCGCGAAAACGGAACGTCGCGATCTCCGGTTTGCGCACTAGGACGCCGAGTTGCCCGGCCGCAGGGCGACGCCATCCAGTCACCCGTTCGGCGGTTTTTTTGACGTCTTCAAGAAAGGTCATAACCCGGTCTCGTCATCGCTCGATTATTTGACGGGCAACATGAGACAGCCGCCTCGGTTCCGCCTGGAACCGAGGCGGGCCCAAGCACATCGGGCTGGCCGATACTGGAACTTTAGTCAGTGCGGCGGATTTTCCACCAGCACGTCGTCAAAAGGTCCTTTTTCATGGAGGCAGTGGCCACCGAGCAGGTCAGCGAGCAAGCTCCGGCCCTGCTCGATCTCTGCAGGAGGCCCGCGCCGCTCGCGCAATCTGACCTCGCACTTCTAAATTTGGGCCGGTTTCTAAAGCAAAGCGGTTATCATTTTACAGCGGTTACTCCCTCCAGCCACCGAATTGTCAATTCCAGGCCGCACGGCCCGGCGACCCTTCGCGATGTCTTCGGCTGGAGCCGGCCATTCCGACAGCGCGACCTTGCCCCAGAGATCGTGAGTTTGATGGCCGAAGCTGGCGTGCTGCAGCGGAATGGCTCCTGGCTCAGGAGCGGAGTACGTTTTGCAAGCTTAGGCCGTCAGCTCTTCGTCCATTCGGCCTTTCCCACCGATCAGCCCGATGCGGTGTTCTTCGGTCCCGACACCTATCGCTTCGCGCGGCTGATTAGGCAGTGGCTGCCTTGTGTGATACCGCGCCGCATCCTCGATATCGGCGCCGGTAGTGGCGCTGGCGGACTTCATGCCACTTCGCTCATTGAGAACCGTGTCCGGCCAAGCGTGTGGTTGAGCGACGTGAACGACCTCGCGTTGCGCTATAGTCGCATAAATGCGGTCCTGAACAACCTTGCGGCC
>Ga0070739_10007574_pt1 | contig 11451 bp, 16 predicted proteins | sample Coa_R1_7_FD_66445 | JGI IMG/M metagenome (GOLD analysis project Ga0070739, IMG submission 66445) | Surface soil microbial communities from Centralia Pennsylvania, which are recovering from an underground coalmine fire - Coalmine... | ecosystem: Environmental > Terrestrial > Soil > Unclassified ... | reverse complement strand
CTCGGACATCCCCCACTGGGACAGCGAGTTCCCGGAGAACCTCATCGGCGTGCGGGAGCACCCGGACCTCTCTCGCGAGAGCAAGGAGAAGATCCTCTACCGCAACGCCCAGGCCCTGTTTGGCATCGGGACGAAGGTCGGCGCCGGCGCCTAGCGCCGAGTACTGAGTGCCCAGTACTGAGTACTGAGTAAGGCTATCGGCGGCGAGCCAGCAGCCGTCGGTTACGGCGGAGAGCTGACGGCTCGTGGCTGATCGCACTCAGTACTCAGTACTCAGCACTCAGTACTCAGTACTTGGGGGGAAGATGGCCGAGATGTCCTCGCCGTCGGCCACGGACTGGCTGATCCATCCGGGCGACGAATCGCCGTTCGTGTACTTTCCGCGGGTCCACTCGCGCGCCTACGTGGAGGCCCTGGCCGAATACTATCCTCCTGAGGTAGCCGACGATATCCTCCGCCAGGCGGACGCTCTGGAGCAGCGGGCGCGGGCCCTCGGCTACTCGCTGGCCGAGGACGAGCACGGCCTGGACGAGGCGCTCCCCTCCGAACTCGCGCCCTACTCGCCGCCGCCGGACGCGGGCGTGGCCGGGCGGGAGCGGCTGGAGTAGGTGCGGGCTTCTCCTTAGCCGAGGCGATTGGCGTCGGCGAGGAAGCTGTAGACGTACTTGTCGTAGTGGACGAGCGGCGCCGCGGCAGGATCGTGGTGCAGCGCCACGACCTCGGCCACGTACATCTGGCGGTCGCCAGCCGGGAACTGGGCCTGGATCCGGCACTCCAGGCAGGCGTGCGCATCGGCGATGAGCGGCGCCGCCACCTGGCTGGCCGGCAGCCGCCGCAGGCCGACCTCGGCGAACTTGTCCGCCGTGTCGCGCCCGGTCAGGCCACGGCTCTGCTGCACGGCTGCCGCCTGCGCGGCAGAGCAGACGGCCAGCACGAACTCGCCCGACGCGGCGGCGAGCTGCGTCGTGAAGTTTCGCTCGCTGAGGCCCACCACGACGATCGTCGGCGGGCCGGCGGTGATCCCCAGCCCGCGCACCACGAACTGCCAGTTGTCGCGCCCCTCGTGCGCGGCAGTCATGATGAACAGCCCGGCCGGCATCACATCGATGGTACGCGGTGTTGGCGCCAGCTCGTACATGGTAAACGTCCCTGACGAGGTGCGGGATGCCGGGGCTGAGCCAGGCACTCACCCCCGGCAGGATAGCCGTTCTAGACGCTCGCCGGCTGCCAGGGCCGTCCCTTGGCCTCGACGTGCGCGCGCACCTGGGCCATCACGCCCTCGTCATCGGCCTCGAGGTCGATGTCCTCTTTGAACGGCTGTTGGATCGGCACCCCGGTGTCCCAGTAGATCTCCAGACGATTGCCTTCCGGGTCCCAGAAGTACACGCTCACCGCGTTGCCGTGGGTGATCGTTTCGGCGATCCGCGTGCCCTCGGCGCGCAGCCGCCGCGTGAACTCGCGGACCTCGGCGATGCTGCCGGTGTGGAAAGACAACTGCTGCAGCACCTTGCCGTCGCCCCGGCCGCCGGGCCGCAGCAGGATCATGTGGTGCTCCTTCTCTGGCTGCGTGCTCAGGAAGTAGAAGCCCGCCTCCGGACGCTGGTCGGTGACCTGGAAGCCGAGCACCCGCGTGTAGAAGTCGAGTTGCCGCTCCACGTCGTCGCAGTAGATGCCCACGTGGCCGATGCTCGTGATCTCCGGCATGTCGTCCCTCCTCGTCCGTACGGTAGACCGGCTCTGAGCGTAGCCCTTCGCCGGATCGCTGTCAAACGCCGCTACCGGCGGCGCGCCGCGCCGGGCGGCATCACGGGGTCTGGCCGGGCAATAGCTCGGCCTTCACCGCGTCGATGAAGCCGGAGGCCTCGACGGCCTGCAGCGGCTTGTTGTCGACGATCGCCGCCGCGTCGCGGACGGCGGCGTTCGGATTGACCCGCAGGGTCTCGTCCACCACTGCCTGCACGGCGTCGACCGGCACGTAGGGCGGAATAGCCAGCGTCTCGACGGCGAACGCCTGGTAGGCGCCCTCCAACGCCGCGCGGTCGTTCAGCTTCAAGTAGTCGCCCATCAGATTGACGGTGTACTCGCGGTTGGCCTTGGCGTAGGCCGAGGCCTCGACGAGCGCCGCGATGAAGCGCTCGACGAGCCGGGGGCGGCTCTGCAGGACGTTGCGACTCGTGAACAGCGAGATGTAGACCGACGAGATGCCGAGGTCGGCGAGGTTGAACAGCTCGCGGTAGCCGGCGTTCTGGGCGGTCAGGTTCACCGGCGGGTTCACCGTGGTGCCGTCCACGATGCCGCCCTTGAGGGCGTTGTAGCGGTCGGTCTGGCCGCCGATGGGCACGAGGGTAACGTCTTGGTTGGCCGTGAGCCCGTTGCGCTCGAGCATGACCTCGACGAGGCGGTTGTCGTAGTCGCCCGGCTTGCTGATCGCCAGCTTGCGCCCTCGCAGGTCGGCCATCGTCTGGATGTCCGGCACCACGATCAGCCGGTAGGGGTTGCCCTGGTAGAGGTTGGCGACGAGCAGCGCGTCCGCGCCGGCCATGATGCCGGGGATGAGCGAGCCGCCGGCGCACTCGATGAAGTCGACCTCGCCGCGCATGAGGGCGGCCATGTTCGTATCACCGCCCTGAATGAGCTGGATGTCGACGTCGAGCTTGTGGCGCTGGAAGATTCCCGCGTCCTTGGCCACCCAGAGGGGGAACATGGCGCCGGCCACGGCGCACCAGGCGGCGTGGACCTTCGCCTCCGGATCGCTGGGCAGGGGGAACGCCGCGCGGCCCGTGGGCGCGGCCTCGCTGGGCGCCGCCGGCGGCGCCGCGGCGCTCGCCGGCGCGCCGGCGCCAGGCGCAGCGCTACCGCTCGACGCTCCCTGTCCACCGCCGCAGCCGGCGAGCAGCACCACCACGAGCAAGATGGGCCCGGCCGCACGCAGGCGGCTCCCCCAGCACATACGCTATCTCCCCCACCCATCGCACGCGCCCGGGCTCCGTCGCCCGTCGGACGAGGGCATTGTACCGGCACTCAAGGCGCCGCTTCGAGCCAATTCTCCACTTGCAGGCCGGGCACCCGGGCGAAGTGGCGAACGTTGCCAGTCACCATGACGAGTCTATGCGTTAGAGCAATGGCGGCAATCCGCAGGTCGGCATCGCCGATCAGCGTCCCCCGTCGTTCGAGCTGCGCTCGGATCTCGCCGTAGCGGCGCGCGGCCGGACTATCGAACGGCAGCACGACGAGATTACTCAGCAAATGCGCCTCGATGCGCTCCGCCAGGAGCGTCGCGCGCTCGGGCAGACGATAGGCACCGTATAGCAGCTCGCCTAGGGTAATACTCGACGTGAACTGCTGCTCTACAGGAACCGTCGCCAGCCGCGCTATCAGGACGGCGGATGGACGCCGCCGGAGAAGGCTGCTGAGCACGTCGGTGTCGAGGAGGTACACGGCTCAGTCTTCGAGCAGCACGGGACGGCCGGCATCCTGCTCGCGAGCCCGGTAGATATCGGCCACCAGGGCATCCAGCTCTTCTTCATCGACATCCGCCCAGGCACCCACGAGCGCCAGGGCTCCCCTGGGCCGGGCGGATAGCGGGTGTTCTCGCTCCACGCGCTCGAGCTCGTCGATGCTCACAATCGCGGCGACGGGCTTACCGCGCCGTTCCACTATGAAGCGCTCGCCGGCGTGTGCAACGCGAGCAATTAGATCAGAGAAATGCGCCTTCGCCTCGGCAGCACTGACCCGTTGCGCCATCTCTCCCCATGCTCTAGTCTGCTCACCCGAAGAGGTCCATTCCACCTATTGTAGCGGGCCAGCGCCACTGCGGTGGGCAGCCGGGAGCGCGAGATCTAGCGCGGGCGGGCTCCGCCGCGGCCGACGACGCGGCCAAGGAGGCGGAGCGGCGCGCGCGCCGCGCGCGCGCCGAGCGACGCGGCGCCCGAAGCCAGCCAGACGGTCGCGACGGCCACCGTGCGCAGGTCCTCATCGAGCGCGCTGGCCTTCAGGCCGACCCGCGCCAGGTGGGCGTCGGCCACGTCGGGGGGGCAGGTGCGGAGGGTATGCCGGATGCCGAGCAGCAGGGCGGCCAGGTCGTCGAGCTGGCCGACAACGGGGATCACGCCGGGGATCAGGTCGAAGGGCAGCACGGCGTAGCCGATCCCAAGGCCGAGGGCCGCTTTGTGGCGGGTTCCTACCGCGGGGTCGCGCGCCAGCGCCTGCGCCAGGTTGAGGTAGCGCGGCAGACGAGCGACCGTGCCGGCCAACCGAATCAAGGGATGGCGGTGGCGCCGCGCCCGCCGGCCGGGCGCTGGCAGGGGCGCGGGGTCCGCAAGGCGGCGGTGCGGTCCGGCCGCCATGGCCTATTGGGCCGGCGGGCGCCGCTCTGGCGCCTCGCGGTGCAGCTTCACGAACGAGTCGAACGCCCAGTAGGCGAGCGTGTACCAGGGCGCGGCGCCGACGCGGCCGCGCAGGACCTCGCGCGCCGCCAGCGCGGCGAGCCCCAGCGGGACGAGGGTGCGCAGGTCCGTCGCACCGCGCGTGAGGCGCACCAGGCGCTCGTCGGCGCCGCCGAAGAAGTCTTCGATCGAGCGGCCCATCTCGCTGCCGCCCTCACGGGCGTCCGGACCGGGGGCCGGGTCGGCCAGGACGAAGCCCACGTCGGTGAGCGCCCCGAGCACGGTGGGTGCCGCCACCACCGACTGGTCGTAGACCACGACGAGGCTGCTCGCCAGCGCGTTGGCGCGGACCTGCTGCACGCCGGGCAGCGCCAGCAGCGCGCGCTCGGCCCTGCCGAGCAGACCGTTCTCGAGCGCGGCGCGCGGCAGGCGCAGGCGCAAGCGCCCGGGGCTAGCATGCACGAGCTGCGCCGCCAGTGTAGGGGAGTCACCGGCCATTCAACAGCTCCTGGGTAAGCTCACGGCGCTGGCGTTCCACGGGTCAGGCGCCGTCCGGGCGGGAGCGCTCAGGCCGGCTCGCCCGATGGGAGGACGATGCCGCCGGACGGGGGCGACGCGGCGCCACGGCGGCGGGAGCGGGATTCCGCCGCGGGACGCTCGGTCGCGGCCTGCTCGCCGGCCGCCTCGCCGCTGGCTGCCTCTGCGTCGGCGCTCAGCTCCGACTCGTACTCGTGCTTGGCCTCGGCATAGAGGTCCTGCATCTGCTCCGACGCCTCGGCCACCCATTCGCGGGCGCGGTCCGTGGCCGCCAAATACCCTTTGATCGCTCCCTTGGCGAGCGGCTTGGCGCGCGGCCCGGCTACCGCCACCACGGCCGCCGCCGCCACGAGGCCCAGGCCCCAGGGACTGCCTCCGAAGATGCCATCCACGACTTCGTCGAGACCAAGCATCGCGTCTCTCCCCGCAAGCTCGCCCCACCCTGCGCGTACCTACCCCCGCCGGTCCCGGTCTGCCGCAGGCGAGCCCCGGACCGCGGGTGATCACTGGCCGGTTCTACTATACCGAGCCAGGGCATGGGCCAGCCAGTCGGCGGCCGGCGACCGCTTCTGGGGCCCTCTCGCCACGGCGAGCGGCGGATACGATATTATCAGCGAGCGTCGCCGGCTCGCCGGGGCGTGGCGCTCGGGACACTACACCTTGGCCGCAGGACGAGGAGGGAGGAGCTATGCCTAGCGCACCCAGGACTCCCTGGTCTCCCCTGACCCGGGCTCGGCTTGGACGGCGGCCGCTGCTCCACGGCGGCGCGCTGGCCGGCGCCGCGGCCCTGCTCGGCGGCGGGCTGCCGGCCGCGGGCCGAGCCAGCGCCGCCGCGCCCGCACCGCGGCCAGTGGCCGCGCCCACGGGGCAGGCGCCCGGACTGACCGTGCTCACCGCCAACCCGCTGAATGCCTCGTCGCCGCTCTGGGCCCTGGAGGGCACGCTGACGCCCAACGACTGGTTTTTCATCCGCGACCACTTCCAGTCCGCGCCGCAGTCGCCCGAGAGCTGGAGCGTCGACGTGGGCGGCGTGGTGCTGCGACCGCAGACGCTTAGTTTCGACCAGCTTCGCCTCCTGCCCGCGCGGCGCGTCGTGGCCCTCATCGAGTGCGCAGGCAACACCCGGGGCCGCTTCCAGCCGCCGGCCGAGGGCACGCCCTGGGACAACGGCGGCGTGAGCACTGCCGAGTGGGTCGGTGTGCCGCTCGCCACGCTGCTCGACTTCGTCGGCGTCGACGCCGGCGCCGTCGAGGTCGTCGTCCAGGGCGGCGACAACGCGCAGTTCGCGCGCAGCCTGCCGATGGACAAGGCACGCGATCCGGACACGCTGCTCGCCTGGGCGATGAACGGCCAGCCGCTGCCCGACGACCACGGCGCGCCGGTGCGGCTGGTGGTGCCGGGCTGGGTTGGCGTGGCTTCGGTGAAGTGGGTGCGCAGCATCCGCGTCGTGTCGGAGCCATTCGAGGGCTTCTACCAGCGCGCACGTTACATCTACGAGTACCCCGACCAGCCGAACGCCGAGCCCCAGCCCGCCAACTGGCTGCCGGTCAAGTCGGTGATCGCGCGGCCCCAGGCGGGCGCGACCGTGGCAGCGGGCTCACAGGTCGTGAGCGGCTTCGCCTGGTCCGGACGAGGGCGCATCGCGCGGGTCGAGGTCAGCGACGACGCCGGCGCGAACTGGCGCGAGGCGCAGCTCGTCGAGCCGACCGACCGCTGGGCCTGGACGATGTGGGAATACGTCTGGGCGCCGCAGAGCCACGGCGACTACCAGTTGTGGTCGCGGGCCACCGACGACGCGGGCAACACCCAGCCGGCGCAGGTGGAGTGGAACCGCTACGGCTACGGCTACAACGCCATCCAGGACGTGACCATCACCGTGCGCTAGCACGGTGGCAGCCGTAGATGGCGGGGTGTTGGCCGCGGCCAGCGCCCCGCGCCGGGACAGACTGCCAGTATTTCGCGCCATAGGGGGGACCGATGCAGGATGGGGCCATCCAGTACCCGGCACCGGGCGGACGGAGCGGCGCGTGGCGCGCCGGGGTGGTGGCGCTGCTCGCGGCGGGCGCGTGGGCCGCGCTGGCCGGGCCGGCCGCCCGCGCCTATACGCCGGACCAGGTCGCGGCAGGCCAGCAAGTATACGCAGCGAGCTGCGCCGCCTGTCACGGTGAGCGCGGTCAGGGCGCGATGCCCGACGCGCCGGATGCGCCCCTGCTCATCGGCGCACGCGCCCTGACCGGCTTTCGCGATGTCCAGGACCTCTACGATTACACGATCGACGCGATGCCCCAGGACGATCCCGGGTCGCTGGCGCCCGAACAGTACTGGAACGTCCTGGCCTGGCTGCTCGCCCAGAACGGCCTCTCCGGCCCCGGCGCCCCCCTGGGGCCCGCCACGGCGTCCGGCATCTCGCTACGGCGCTAGTACTCTGGGACACCTGATGTGAGTAGTGTTTGCAACGGCAAACACTACTCACATCACAGTGACGGAGGACTGAGCAGGCGGCCCTGGCCTTGGCAGTATAGGCGCCCACGTCGTATACCTAGTCGGGAAATGTGCGCGGCCGCGCAAGCGAGCGGCCACGGGACCGACCGGTCCCGTGGCGATCGGCCGCGGCCGGAGAGGCAGGATCAGCGGGTGGCGTCACTGCCGAGGCACAGCGTGCTCGTCGTCGAGGACGACGAGCCGATCCGCGAGCTGATCAAAGACGTGCTGGCCGATGAAGGCTTCGCCGTCTTCACCGCCGAGGACGGCGCCGAGGCGATCGAGGTTTTGCGGCGGCTCCACCCGCCGCAGGAGCACTTCTGCGCGATCTTCCTCGACCTGATGCTGCCAAAGGTGCCGGGCCTGGATGTGCTCCGTTACCTGCGCCAGCAGAGCGACGTCGTGCCCGTCGTGGCGATGAGTGCCAGCCGCGAGCACCTTGCTCAGGCCGTGATCGAGGGCGCCCGCGTCGCCGTGGCCAAGCCCTTCGAGATCGAAGACATGCTCGCCCTCGTCGCGCACCACTGTCCGCGCGACCACTCCGGCACTTTTACCGGCTCCTAGTACTCGGTGACAAGTGATCGAAGTAGTGCTCGCATCGGCAAACACTACCTCGATCACGAGTAACCAGCCACTAGTTGCGACGCTGCGCCAGGGCCCGCGGCGTCGACGCGGCCTGCTGGGCCCGCCATAGCTCGAGGACGCGCACCGCTGCCGCGCTGAAGCACGGGCAGATCTCGGACTCGGCCAGGAGCAGGAGCTGCACCTCGAACCGGTCCGGGGGAAGATCGTCCGTGGCGAGGAAACCGAGCAGCGTCTCGAACGGCGCGCGGCCGCGCACCTCCTCGCGAGGGCAGGGGAGTGCGAGCACCTGGAGGCTCTGCTGGCAGAACTGCTGTGGCGTCACGATACGGCCGCCACTGGCCACGCGAAGCCCTCGTCGGCTACGGGGCTCTTCATATTGCTTCCCCACATCGAGACGACCGTGCTTTCGGCGGCAGACAGGACGAGCGAGCATGTCGCGCCAGCCCCGAGCAGGTCGCCGATTCATCGCGGCCCGTCGTCCGGGCCCAGGAGCCGACGCGACGTGCCGCTACTTCCATGTTACCCAGGATCGTGATTTTCCGGATCGAATACAGTTGGTGCGGACGATCCTCCGACACGATAGCCGCGGCGCGTAAACTAGGGCCTGAATCCTGGTAAACGGATGGTGAACGGACGCGAGATGCACGGACGCGAGGCGACGCCCGACACGCTGCCGCCGCTGATCGAGGCGCTGCTCGACCCAGCGGCGTATCCCGAGCCGCGCCCGGCGACGGTCGAGCTGCGCCAGACGCACATCTCCTACATCTTGCTCGCGGGCGAGCGCGTCTACAAGATCAAGAAGCCGGTCGACCTCGGCTTCGTCAACTATTCGACTGCGGCGCGGCGGGCCTACTATTGCCGGCGAGAGGTCGAGCTGAACCGGCGGCTGGCCCCGAATGTCTACCTCGGCGTCGTGCCGATCGTGCTCCGGAACGGTCGGGCGCGGTTCGGTGGACGGGGGCGCACGGTGGAGCGGGCGGTGCTGATGCGGCGGCTGCCGGAGGAGGGCATGCTGCCGCGGCTGCTCGAGCGGGGCACCGTGACTGCCGCGCTCACCGAGCGGATCGCGGTGTGCCTAGCCGCCTTTCACGCTACCGCCGCCCGCGGCCCGCGCGTCGCGCGCTACGGCCGCCCGGCTGCCGTGCAGCGGATCGTCGAGGGCAACCTGCGGCGCGTCGAGCCCTTCGTCGGGCGGACGATCGACCCCGCGCGCTACGCCCACCTCGCCGCCTACACTGCCGCTTACCTGCGCGAGCGGCGGCCGCTGCTGCGCGAGCGGGCCGCGGGCGGCTACGTCCACGACGGGCACGGCGACCTGCACGCGGCGAGCATCTGCGTCGTCGGCCCGCCGAGTGAGGGCGAGGTCGTCTTCTTCGACTGCATCGACTTCGCCGCCTGGCTGCGCTGCGCCGACGTCGCGGCCGAGGTGGCCTTTCTGGCGATGGACCTCGACCGCTACGGTCGCGCCGACCTGTCAAGTGCCTTCGTCCGGGCCTTCGTCGCCGCCAGCGACGACGCCGGACTGCCCGCGCTGCTGCCGTTCTACAAGAGCTACCGCGCCATCGTGCGCGGCCTGGTCGCCAGCATCGCCAGCCAGGAGGCGGGCCGTGACGCCGCGGATCAGGCCGAGCAGGCGGCCCTCGCCCGCGCCTACTTCGACCTGGCCGACCATGCCTACGCTGGCGCGGCACCGCGGCCGCTGCTCCTGCTGCTCGGCGGCCTGCCGGCCAGCGGCAAGTCGACGCTCGCCCGCGCCCTGGCCGGGCGCCTCGCCCTCGTGCCGATCAACTCCGACGTGGTGCGCAAGCGCCTGGCGGGGCTCGCACCCACGACGCGCAGGGGGAGTGGCCACGACCAGGGGATCTATGCGCCCGCAGCCAACGCGGCCACTTACGCGGCGCTGCTCACCGAGGCGCGCGACTGGCTGGGACGGGGCGTCTCGGTGGCCCTCGACGCCTCTTACCGCCGCGCGGCCGATCGCGCTGCCGTCCGCGCCCTGGCCGAGGAGCTGAGCGTGCCCTGGCTGGCCGTGGAGTGCCGCGCGGCACCGGCCGTCACCCGCGCTCGCCTGGCCGCCCGCGCCGCCGACGCCACGGCCGTCTCCGACGCCGACTGGGCGATCTACGAGCGCCTCGCCGCGGAGTGGGAGCCCTGGGACGAGCTGCCGCCGGGCCGCCACCTCGTCGTCGACAGCGGCGGCCCTCTGGACGCCGCGATCGGCGCGGTGCTGGCGGGGGCGCGGGGGTTGTAGGGCGCAGCCACGACGGCCCGCCGAGGGCCGCGTCCATCCGCGCAGGCGCAGCCCACGACTTCAGAGTCAGCGTCTGTAGACTCACTCGCGGTCAGGTATACTCCGCGTAGCTAACAGGAGAGGCGCGATGGACACCTGGGGAGAGATCAAGGGTCTGTCCCCCGAAGAACAGACCGAGTGGCTCGAGGCACACATGCCGGACTGGGACCGCTTCGTGGAGGATATCCGCATCAGCCACGAGCAGCTCGCAGCGCATCGAGCGGCGGGCGGTACTGGCGCGCCACCCAGTTGGATCACTCTCGAAGAGTATTGGCAGAAGCGCGGTCTTCCGAATCCGCCTGAGTGACCTGGCTCAGCAGACACTCGACCGCTTGTCTGTCCAGGATGCCGTGCTGATCCGCCGCTGCCTCGAACAGCTCGCCCGCACCCCCTACCGCGACATCGAGCACCGCGTTACTCTCGTCTGGCCTCTGGCGCGCACCTACCACGACGCGTTCCGCTGTGGAGAGTGGGCCATCGCCTACGAGTTCCTGGACGACGACCCGCTCTCCATTGAGGCCATTGGGAACATCTTCTACTGAGTGGCGAGGCGCCGTTGGCCGGCACCGAGCCTGGCTTATCCAGTGACGGGGCCTATCGCTCCTTGCGCTGGTTGCAGAGGTCGAGGGCGATGCGGGCGTAGACGCGCGCGGCGTCGTACAGCCAGTCGGCCTTCATGCTGCGGCGGGTGGCGTGGGTGGCCGAGCGCGGCGCGTAGCTGACGGCCGGGATGCCCATCTCGATGAAGACGTTCGTGTCGCGCCACATCGACGACACGGCCGGACTGACCGTGGCCGGCGGCGTGTCGAACACCTGGGCGTGGCAGCGGCGGATCGTGTCCGCCAGACGCTCGACGCCCTGCGCCTCGTAGCCGCGCCGGTAGAGGAACAGCTCCACCTCCCCGCTGGTGCCGCTCGCGCGCAGCAGCTCCTCCAGCTCGGCCTTCACTGCCAGCACGTCCTGGTTCGGGATCAGCCGCACGTCGGCGTAGAGGTGGCAGAGCTGCGGCGACTGCGTGCAGCGCGTCGGCGTGCCGCCGCGGATGGCGTTCACCGACGCCTTTGGAATCACCACCCCACCGGGGCTCTCGTAGCGAAAGCGCTGCTCGTACTCGGTCGCCCAGCGCTCGAACGCTTGCAGGAACGGGTAGGCGCGCAGGACCGCGTTCGGCGC
>Ga0070739_10007573_pt1 | contig 11452 bp, 6 predicted proteins | sample Coa_R1_7_FD_66445 | JGI IMG/M metagenome (GOLD analysis project Ga0070739, IMG submission 66445) | Surface soil microbial communities from Centralia Pennsylvania, which are recovering from an underground coalmine fire - Coalmine... | ecosystem: Environmental > Terrestrial > Soil > Unclassified ... | reverse complement strand
ATCCGGGCACCATGCTGGCGTCGCTGAAGAACAAGGTGATCGACGCCGCCATGGCAGTCGATCCGACGCAGACGGCGGCGGTGCTGTCGCTCAAGATCGCCAAGACCATGGTCGATCTCGAAGCCGGCGGCGGGCCGGACGTGTTTCATCCGTACGCCTACAACGGCGTGTTCGTGCACAGCGCATTTCTGCAGGAGCACGCGCAAGCCGCGCGCGGCCTTGTCGCGGCCATCGCCGAGGCGTGCCGGATCGTCAACGACCCGACGCGCATGGACGATCTCATGGCGGTCGCCGCAGCCTACATGAAAGGCTCCGATCCCGCGATCATGAAGACTTATCTGGAGAAATACCGCGGCAATTACGGCGCCGTCGCCACCCGGCAGGGCATCGCCAATGTCAACGCCATGTTGCTCGCCGCCAACACGATCGCCAAAGCGGTGCCATACGAGCAAATCGTCGCCACCGATTTCATGCCGCCCGAAGATGGTGCGCCGACGCGCTAACCGGTGCGGCTGCACATGAGCGATAGCAAAGCGGTGCCGAGCGAGCTTGCGGTTGCCGCGAATGCAGCCGGAGATAATGCGCAGCAGCGCGTCTTGATCGCCCGCCTCGGCGTGGTCGGCACGATCTTGTTCATATGGCAGGGCACCGTCAGCTTCGGCCTGATTGATCCGTTCTGGATTTCCAGCCCGGCGCTGGTTGGCAAAGAGCTGTGGCAGGAGATCGTCAGCGGCGATCTCATCCTCAATGTCAGCATCACGGTCTTCGAAGCCCTGATCGCGTTCTTTGTCTCGTCCGCGCTCGGCGTCGCCGCGGGCCTGCTGCTGGCGCGCTCGCCGTTCTGGGACGAGGTGCTGGCGCCGCTCATCCTGGCGCTCAATAGTCTGCCGCGTGTCGCACTGGCACCACTGATCATTCTGTGGTTCGGCATTGGCATCGTCGCCAAGGTGGTCACCGCGTTCACGCTGGTGTTCTTTATTCTGCTGGTCAACACGCTGGGCGGCGCCAAGAACGTCGATACCGACATTCTCACCATCGCGCGGCTGATGGGCGCGTCGCGCCGCGATATTTTGTGGAAGGTGACGCTGCCCTCGGCGCTGCCGTGGATCTTCGCCGGACTCAATATCGGGCTGACCTATGCGCTGCTCGGCGTGATTGTCGCCGAGATTCTCGCCTCCAACCAGGGCATCGGCTATGTGATCGCCAGCGGCGCCGCCAACTTTGACACCGCGGCGGTGTTCGCGGGATTGGTTACGCTCGCGGTGGTCGCCTGGCTGTTCAGCGCCATCATGCGCAAAGTCGAGGCGCGGCTGTTGCGCTGGAAGCCCGCGCTCAACAGCGCCTGACCATGGCGACCGGCGCGAAAATCCGGCTGTCGAATCTCGGCATCGTGTTCAAGCCGCGCGACCGCGGCGCCGTGGAGGCGGTGCGGGGCGTCTCGCTCGACGTGCCGGAAGGCGCCATTGTCACCATCGTCGGGCCGTCCGGCTGCGGCAAGTCGACCTTGCTCAACATCGTCTCCGGCCTGTTGCAGCCGACCTCCGGCTTCGCCGAAATCAACGGCGCACGAGTGAGCGACATCCGCCACGATGTCGGCTACATGTTTGCCCGGGACGGCATGATGCCGTGGCGCACCGCCGCCGAGAACGTCGAATTCGGTCTCGAAGTGCGCGGCATGGCCAACCGCCGCGCCATCGCGCGCGATTGGTTGCGCCGCGTCGGCCTGGAAAAATTCGCCGACCATTACCGCCACGAGCTGTCGCAGGGCATGCGCCAGCGCGTGGCGGTGGCGCGCACGTTCGCCATCGAGCCCGACATTCTGCTCATGGACGAGCCGTTCGGCGCGCTCGACAGTCAGACGAGGTTGCTGCTGCAGGAATTGTTTCTTTCGGTCTGGGAGAGCAGCAAGCGCACGGTGCTGTTCGTCACCCACGATTTGCACGAGGCTATTTTTCTGTCCGACATCGTGGTGGTGTTCACCAACCGCCCCGGCCGCGTGAAATCGGTCGTGCCGGTGGCGTTGCCGCGGCCGCGCTTGCCGCCCGCAGAGCTCGCCATCGCGCCGGAATTTCGCGACATCTACTCGCAGATATGGCGCGACCTCAAAGACGAGGTGCAGCAATTTGACTGAACAGCAAAAAGCCAGGGAGCTCGGTATTGCGGTGGTCGGCTCCGGCCGCATCGGCACGTTGCGGGCGCGGCTCGCTGCCAAGCATCCGGCGGTGCGTTTTCTTGCCGTGTCCGACAAGGAGCCGGCCAACGCCAAGGCGCTCGCCGATTTGGCCGGCGCCGACTTTCACTCCGGCGACAACGATGCGGTGATCGCGCATCCGCGCGTGAACGCTGTTTTCGTCTCGACGCCCGAAGGCGAGCACGCCGCACCGGTGTGCAGGGCACTCGAATTGGGCAAGCCGGTGCTGGTGGAAAAGCCGCTGGCGCTATCGCTCAACGACGCCGAAGCGATCGTCAACACGCTGCAACGCACCGGCGGGACGTTGTGCGTCGGCTATAGCCGCCGCTTCAAGGAATGCTTCCTGCGCGCCAAGGAGCAGATGCGGCGCGGCCGGCTAGGCCGGATCAGCGGCGGGCTGGCCCGCGTCTACAATTCCCGCGCTCAGACCTTTGCGATTCTCAAGCGCGATCCGCACGCCACGCCGGTGCTGGACGTGCTCACTTATTACGTCGACCTGATGTGCTGGTTTCTCGAAGGCAATCGCCCCGTCGAGGTGGTGGCGCGCGGCCAATCCGGCATTTTCCGCGACGCCGGCTACAGCGCTCACGACGTGACCTGGGCAATCGTTACCTTTGCCGACGGCGCCGTGGTCAATTTTGGCATCAGCTACGCGCTGCCGGCCGATTACCCGACGCAGGGACAATCCGACCGCGTCGAGCTCCTCGGCAGCGACGGCACCATGATCATCGATGACGATCACATGGAGCATTTGATCTTTTCCGAAAAGGGCATCCCGCACCCTTACGTGCCCGGCCATACCGTCAACATGGCCTTCCTCGGCAGCAACACCGCGGGCGACTGGGCGGTCGGCGATTTTTGGGGGCCGCTTGGCAACGAGACACGCGCCTGGCTCGATTATCTCGCGACCGGCCGTGCCGGCGACATTCACACCACCGCCGAGCAGGCTTTGCTCAACCTGAAGACGACCTATGCGATCGAGCGCGCGGTCGCGACTGGTGAGGCGGTGCGGCTGGATTAGCGCGGCGCGGCCGGTGTAGGACTGTACCGCCGATCCGACCGCGATGCCCCCATGGACGAGGCCACAAAACCGGATGCGAGCGGCTACCGCGTCATCGGCAAGCCGATGCCGCGCAAGGAAGACGCGCGCCTCATCACCGGGCAGGGCCGGTTCTCTGACGATTTCAATCTCGAGGGCCAGACCTATGCGGTCATGGTCCGCTCGCCGCATCCGCACGCCCGCATCGTGCGGATCGATACGGAGAGGGCGAGGAGCCTGCCCGGCGTGCTCGGCGCCTTCACCGGCGCCGATTGTGTCGCCGACAAGCTCAATCCCATTCCGCACGATCCGGTGCCGAAGACCAAATACGACATGAAGCTCACGGGACCCGGCGGCGGCGCGGTGTTCACCGGCCCGCATATGCTCCTGCCGGCCGACAAGGCGCGTCACGTCGGCGAAGCGGTGGCGATGGTCGTCGCCGAGACCAGGCTGCAGGCGATGGATGCGGCCGAAGCAGTCGATGTGCAGTACGAGGAGCTGCCGTTTGTTCTGCAGGCCGAAGATGCGATGCGTCCCGGCGCGCCGGCGATCTGGGACGAGGCTCCCGACAACGTTCTGGTGGAGACGTTCTTTGGCGATGCGAAGGCCACCGAAGCGGCTTTCGCGTCTGCCGCGCATGTCGTCAGGCGGCATTTCCATATCGGCCGAGTCACCGGCGTGCCGCTCGAGCCGCGCGCCGCGCTTGGCTACTACGATCCGGCATCGGGTCGCTACACGCTGTATGCCGGCTCCGGCGGCGCGGTGCGCCAGAAGAACGAGATGGCGACGGTGCTCGGAGTCCCGCCGAGCCATTTGCGGGTGTTGTCTTACGATGTCGGCGGCAATTTCGGCACGCGCAACCGCGTCTTCGTCGAGTTCGGCCTCGTACTATGGGCGGCGCGGAAAATCGGGCGTCCGGTAAAGTTCACCGCGAGTCGTTCCGAAGCCTTTCTCAGCGATTATCAGGGCCGCGATCTGGTCACCACGGTCGAATTGGCGCTCGATGCCAATCGCCGCTTCATCGCCATGCGCGCCACCAATATCAGCAATGTGGGCGCGCGCTGCGTGTCGTTGTCGCCCTTGAGCAAGGGCTCGGGGCTTATTCCGGGCTCCTATGCGATACCGGCGAGCACGCTGCGCGCAGTGGCGGTGTTCACCAACACCATGCCGACCAATGCCTATCGCAGCTCCGGCCGGCCGGAAGTGACGTTTGCCATCGAGCAGCTGATCGACGCCGCCGCGCAGGAGCTCGGCGTCGATCGCATCGCGCTCCGGCGCAAGAACCTGGTGCCGCCGCAGGCCATGCCGTACCGCAACAGCGTCGGCATGCTCTATGACAGCGGCCGCTACGAAGACAACATGGATAGGGCGATGGACATCGCTGACTGGAACGGTTTTGCCGCGCGGCGCCGTGAAGCCAAGCGGCGCGGCAAATTGCTTGGTCGAGGCCTGGCCAATTACGTCGAATCCTCCATCGGCGCGCCGCGCGAGCAGGCGCGCATCACCGTGCATCCCGAGGGTCGCGTCGACGTCGTCATTGGCACGCAGCCGAGCGGGCAAGGTCACGAGACGAGCTTCGCCCAGGTGATCTCGGACCTGCTCCATGTCCCCACCGAATCCGTGCGGATCATTCTCGGCGATACCGACGTGGTGCGCGTCGGCGGCGGCTCGCATTCGGGTCGCTCCATGCGCCACGCCGCGACCGTGTTCGCCAAGGCGAGGGATGACCTGATCGCCAAGGGCAAAGCCATCGCTGCTTTTTTGACGGGCTCGGCTCCGGAAAGCGTCACCTTCGATGCCGGCCGTTTCGTCTCGCGCGAGACCAACCGCACTTTCGATTTTCTCGAGCTCGCGGCGGAGGCGTCGCGTCACGCATTGCCGGCGGCGATCAAGGACGGCCTTGCCGTGGTGACCGATAACGAGATGCACGATCCCGTATTTCCAAACGGCACCGCCGTTTGCGAAGTCGAGATCGATGCCGAGACCGGCGCCATGAAGCTCACGCGCTATGCCTCCGTGGACGACGTCGGGCGCTGCATCAATCCGTTGATCGTGCACGGCCAGACCCACGGCGCCATCGCCCAGGGCGTCGGCCAGGCCATGTCCGAGCAGGTCTTTCTTGAGCCCGATACCGGCCAACCGCTGACCGGCTCGCTGATGGACTACGCCATGCCGCGCGCCGACGCCGTGCCGCCCTTTGTCACCGAGATCGCCGAAGTGTTGTCGCCGACCAATCCGCTCGGCATCAAGGCCGCCGGCGAGGGCGGCACCACGGCGGCGCCCGCGGTGGTGGTCAGCGCCATTCTTGATGCGCTGGCGCCGCTCGGCGTCGGCAGCCTCGCCATGCCGGCAACGCCTTACGCCATTTGGACCGCGATTCAAGAGGCCAAGCGGCACCATAGCGCGCTTCCAGGCGATCGGCCGGACTGATGGGCCGTCACGGTCGTCTCGTTGCCGAAGCGGTGGAACAGCACTGGGGCGTCAATCGTTCCTGATAGGGGTTTCGCACTTCTGTCGCCGGTGAGGCCGCATCATGACCGCCAGAGCAGCCGTGTCGCCTCCGGACCCGCGTTCCGCGGCCGATTCCCGCCGCGATATGGATCGCCTGTGCATTGACACGATCCGGACGCTGGCCATGGACGCGGTGCAGAAGGCCAAGTCCGGCCACGCCGGAGCGCCCATGGGCTTCGCGCCGGTTGCCTATACGCTTTGGCAGGAGTTTTTGCGCTACGACCCGGCCGACCCGCTGTGGCCGAACCGCGATCGCTTCGTGCTGTCGGCCGGACACGCCTCCCTGCTGCTCTACGCGCTTTTGCACTTGGCCGAAGTCAAGCGCGTCGATGGCCGCGGCATCACCGATCGGCCGGCTGTCAGCCTCGAGGACATCAAGAGCTTCCGTCAGGTCGATAGCGTCACGCCCGGCCATCCCGAATACGGCCATACCACTGGGGTCGAGACCACCACGGGCCCGCTCGGCCAGGGTTGCGGCAACAGCGTCGGCATGGCGATCGCGTCGCGCTTTCTGGCGTCGCGCTACAATCGGCCCGGGTTCGCGATCTTCGACTACGATGTCTATGCCATCTGCAGCGACGGCGACTTGATGGAAGGCGTCGCGAGCGAAGCCGCCTCATTGGCCGGGCACCTTCGCCTCGGCAATTTGTGTTGGATTTACGACAGCAACACCGTGACCATCGAAGGCCACACGGACCTTGCCTTCAGTGAAGATGTCGCAAGGCGGTTCGAAAGCTATCGCTGGAACGTGCTGCGCGTCGCCGATGCCAACGACCGGTCTGCCTTGGCCGAGGCGCTCCGCGCTTTCGGCAGCACCGACGACCGACCGACGCTCATTATCGTCGACAGCATCATCGGCTACGGCGCGCCGCATAAGCAGAACACGGCCGCCGCGCATAGCGATCCGCTGGGCGAAGAGGAGGTCCGCCTCGCCAAACGTTTCTACGGCTGGCCGGAGGACGCGCAGTTTCTCGTCCCCGATGGCGTGTACGAACAGTTTCGCAAGGGCGTCGGGCGGCGCGGTCGCGCCGCTCGTGACGCGTGGACGAAGCTGTTTGCAGCCTACGCGCGCGAGCATGCGCAGGCCGCGCGCGAGATCGAAATGATGCTCGCCGGGAAACTGCCGCAGGGCTGGGATGCCGACCTGCCGGAATTTGCGCCGGATGAAAAAGGCCTGGCAACCCGCGAAGCCTCCGGCACTGTTCTCAACGCCATAGCCGAGCGGGTGCCCTGGCTCATAGGCGGCGCCGGCGATCTCGCGCCTTCGACCAAGACCAAATTCACGTTTGCGGGTGCGGGCGCCCTCGAAGCCGCCGAACCGGGCGGCCGCACTATGCATTTCGGCGTTCGCGAGCACGCCATGGGCGCTATCGTCAACGGATTGGCGCTCTGCCGGCTGCGCGCCTTCGGCGCGAGCTTTCTCGTCTTCAGCGACTACATGCGGCCAGCGCTGCGGCTTGCCGCGCTGATGCGGCTGCCGGTCTTTCACGTCTTCACCCATGACTCGATCGGGCTCGGCGAAGACGGGCCGACCCACCAGGCGATTGAGCAACTCGTGGCATTGCGCGCCATACCGAACATGATCGTGCTGCGGCCGGCCGACGCCAATGAGGTGCGCGAGGCCTACAAAGTCATTCTCGGCTTGATCGATGAGCCGGCCTGTCTGGCGCTCAGCCGGCAGAAGCTGCCGGTGTTCGACCGCAGCCGGCTGGCGCCGGCATCCGGTCTGGCGCGCGGCGCCTACGTGCTCGCGGATGCCGAAGGCGGCGAGCCTCAGGTCATCCTGATCGGCACCGGCAGCGAAGTGCAGCTTTGCCTCAAGGCGCGCGACATGCTCTCCCGCAAAGGCATCGCCGCTCGGGTCGTCAGCATGCCGAGTTGGGAATTGTTCGAGCGGCAGGATGACGCCTACCGCAAGGCCGTGCTGCCGCCGCCCATCCGCGCTCGCGTCGCGGTCGAAATGGGCGCGACAATCGGGTGGGATCGCTATGTCGGCTGCGATGGCGCTATCCTCGGCATGCATACCTTCGGCACGTCCGGACCGTACGCCGAAGTCATTCGCAAATACGGCTTTATCCCCGAGACGGTCGTTGAAGCCGCAGAAGCGCAAATCGCCAGGAATTCTCGACAATGAATCCTTTAAGCTCGCTTGCGGATCACGGCCAGGCCGTCTGGCTCGACTTCTTGTCGCGCGGCTTCATCAAGAGCGGCGGCCTGAAGAAGCTCGTCGATGAGGACGGGCTGCGCGGCGTGACCTCCAATCCATCGATTTTCGAGCACGCCATTGGACATACCGACGAATACGACGAAGCAATTTCGCGCATGCTTGACGGGCAGGACCGCGCGGTCGGCCAAATCTTCGAAGTGCTTGCCGTCGAAGACATCAAGCTTGCGACCGATACGCTGCGGCCGGCGTTCGAAGCGACCCGTGGCTGCGACGGTTTTGTCAGCATCGAGGTCTCGCCGCATTTGGCTCATGACACGGAGGGGACGATCGCCGAGGCCAAGCGGCTGTGGCGGGAGATCGACCGCAAGAACCTGATGATCAAGGTACCGGCCACGCCGGAAGGGCTGCCGGCCATTCGCGAACTGACCGCCGAAGGCATCAACGTCAACATCACCTTGCTGTTTGCGCAGCAAGTCTATGAGCAGGTTGTCGAGGCGTATCTTTCGGGTCTGGAAGTGCTGGCCTCACGCGGCGGCGACCTTTCGCATATCGCAAGCGTGGCGAGCTTTTTCGTCAGCCGCATTGATGTCGCGGTGGATAAATTGCTCGATGAAAAGATCGCCGAAGCCAACGATCCCGACGAAAAGGCCCGGCTCAACGCGCTCAAGGGCAAGGTCGCAGTGGCGAACGCCAAGCTCGCCTATCAGCGCTACAAGCGCCTGTTCGCCGGTGCGCGCTGGCAGGCGCTGGCGGCCAAAGGCGCCAATGTGCAGCGACTGTTGTGGGCCTCGACCGGCACGAAGAACAAGGCCTACAGCGATGTCCTCTACGTCGAGGAGCTGATCGGCCGCGACACGGTCAATACCATGCCGACTGCGACCATGGACGCGTTTCGCGACCACGGCCGTGTCCGCGACACGCTCGAAGACAACATCGCGGAGGCGCAACGCGTGCTCGGTGATCTCGGCCGCGCCGGGATTTCGCTCGACGCAGTGACCGAGAAGCTTGTTGTCGAGGGCGTGCGGCTTTTTGCCGATGCCTCCGACAAACTGCACGCCGCCGTGGCCCGCAAGCGGGCGCGGGTCCTCGCCGGGCGACTCGATGAGCAGACGCTGGCGCCGGGCGAGCCGCTGCAGAAGAAAGTCGACGCCTCTGCCGAGGAATGGCGTGCGCGCGGGAATGTGCGCCGGCTGTGGCGACGCGACAAAGCACTGTGGACCAATGGCGATGAGGATCGCTGGCTCGGCTGGCTCGATGCAACTGCCGCCGATCACATCAATGAGTACTGCGCCTTTGCCGAGGAGATCAGACGCGAGGGTTTTACGGACGCGGTGCTGCTCGGCATGGGCGGCTCGAGCCTCGGTCCGGAAGTCTTGGCCGAAACGTTCGGCCGGCAGGAGGGCTACCCCCGGCTGCGCATTCTCGATTCCACGGTGCCGGCGCAAATCAAGGCGCTGGAAGCGGACATCGATCTGAAAAAGACGCTGTTCATTGTTTCGAGCAAGTCGGGCAGCACTACTGAGCCGAACATTTTCAAGGATTACTTCTTCCACCGCGTCGCCGAAACGATCGGCGGCGCCCAGGTTGGGCGGCATTTCATCGCCATCACCGATCCCGGCTCCTCGCTCGAGCAGACGGCGCGCGGGGAAAACTTCCGCAAAATCTTCTTCGGCGTGCCGAGCATCGGCGGCCGCTACTCGGTGCTGTCGCCCTTCGGCCTGGTGCCGGCCGCGATAGCCGGTATCGATATCGCCCGCATGGAAGCTGCGGCGCGTCTCATGATGCGCTCGTGCGGCGCCGACGTGCCGCCGGCGGAAAATCCGGGCGTGACGCTCGGCCTCGTGCTCGGTGCCGCTGCGCTGCTCGGTCGCGACAAGATCACCGTGCTGACCTCGCCACGCATCGCCGGCTTTGGCGCCTGGGTGGAGCAACTGTTTGCCGAATCCACCGGCAAGCACGGCAAGGGATTGATCCCCATCGATGGCGAACCCGCGGGCCTGCCCGTCGTCTATGGCGATGATCGTCTATTCGTCTCGCTCACGCTCGCCGGCGACGCCGGTGGTGACCATGAAGCCAAGCTCAAGGCGCTGCAGGCTGCCGGCCATCCAGTGGTGCGAATCCGGCAAATATCGCCCGAGACCATCGGCCAGGAGTTCTTCCGCTTCGAAATCGCAACGGCCGTCGCCGGCGCGGTGATCGGGGTCAACCCGTTTAATCAGCCGGACGTCGAGGCGAGCAAGGCGAAGACCCGTGAGCTCACCGCTACGTTCGACGAGGCTGGCGCCTTGCCGGCGGAAACGCCGGTCTGGTCCGGCGCCTCGATCGATCTCTATACGGATGAAGAGAACGCAAAGGCGCTCCGAGCAGCCGGCGCCGATGGCGGTCTCGAGCGCTGGATCAAGGCGCATATCGAGCGCGTTCGGGCCGGCGACTATGTGGCCCTGCTGGCTTATCTCGCCCGGGATGAGGCCAATACGGAACGGCTGCAGCGGCTGCGGCTGGCGCTGCGCGATCGCCGCCGTGTCGCCACCTGCTTGGAATTCGGCCCGCGCTTTTTGCACTCCACCGGACAAGCCTACAAAGGCGGCCCTGACAGCGGCGTGTTTCTGCAGATTACCGCCGATGATGCGCAAGACCTGCCGATTCCGGGGCGGCGCGCCAGCTTCGGCGTGGTCAAGGCGGCGCAGGCACGCGGTGATTTCGAAGTGCTTGCGGAGCGCGGACGGCGCGCGCTGCGCGTCCATCTCAAGGGCGGTGTCGACGTCGGGCTCAACGAGCTCGAGACGGCGGTGCAGCGCGCGTTGGCATAGGGAGGACTCATGCAGATCGGCGTAGTCGGCCTCGGACGCATGGGCGGCAATATCAGCCGCCGCCTGATCCAGAACGGTCACGAGGCCGTGGTCTACGACCGCGACCCGAACGCGGTCGCCGCCGTTGCCCACGACGGCGCCATGCCGGCCGACGATCTTACCAAACTGCTGGACAAGCTGCGGCCGCCGCGCGCCGTCTGGGTCATGCTGCCGGCCGGCCAAGTCACCGAAGAGGTGATCGTCGACCTCGCCAAGCGGCTCGCCGCCGGCGACATTGTCATCGACGGCGGCAACACATTTTGGCGCGACGACATTCGCCGCGCCAAAATGCTCAAAAGCCGCGGCATCCATCATGTCGATGTCGGTACCAGCGGCGGCGTTTGGGGTCTGGAGCGTGGCTATTGTATGATGATCGGCGGCGACAAGGAGATCGTCGATCATCTCGACCCGATCTTCGCGGCGCTCGCGCCCGGGATTGGCAACGTGCCGCGTACGCCCAAACGTGACGGCCGCGATCCGCGCGCCGAGCGCGGCTACATCCATGCCGGTCCGAACGGCGCCGGCCATTTCGTCAAGATGGTGCATAACGGCATCGAATACGGTCTGATGCAGGCTTATGCGGAAGGGTTCGACATTCTCAAAAACGCCGCAAAACGGCCGCCGGAGGATGGCCGCTTCGATCTCGATCTTGCCGACGTCGCCGAAGTCTGGCGGCGCGGCAGCGTCATCAGCTC
>Ga0070739_10007572_pt1 | contig 11452 bp, 9 predicted proteins | sample Coa_R1_7_FD_66445 | JGI IMG/M metagenome (GOLD analysis project Ga0070739, IMG submission 66445) | Surface soil microbial communities from Centralia Pennsylvania, which are recovering from an underground coalmine fire - Coalmine... | ecosystem: Environmental > Terrestrial > Soil > Unclassified ... | reverse complement strand
GAGCGGCTCGGCATTCAGATCGAGGGGCAGTTCACGCGGCTCGATCGGCTGCGGGCGTCATCCGCAAACGGCTTTCAGAACCTCGACATCCTGCTGCAGTATCAGCCCGTGCTCGACCGCGAGCACGAGTTCGTCCTGACGCTCGGGGTCGATCGCGAGTTCGGCGGCACCGGCAGCCAGAGCGTCGGCGCCTTCCGCCAAAGCGCGACCCGGCCGGGAGTGTACTTTGCCAAGGGTCTCGGCGACCTCGACATCGGCTATTGGCGGCCGCTGGCGGTCACCGGGTTCGCCGCCTATCAGATCGGCGAGGGCAGCCCGCGGCCCGACCTCTACAACCTCGGGTTCAGCGTGCAGTACTCGATCCCGTACCTCACGTCGAAGGTGGCGCCGCTCGACCTGCCCGACTTCGTGCGCAATCTGACGCCGATGACCGAGGTACTGTTCACCGGCCCGGCGGGGCGCAGCTTCGGCCAGCGCGTGACGACGCTGGTGGCGCCGGGGGTGAGCTACGCCAACGGCCGCGGCTGGGAGCTCGGCGTCGAAGCGCTGGTTCCCGCCACCAAGGCCACGGGCACCGGCGTCGGCGTCATCGCGCAGTTCGTGCTGCAGCTCGATTACGTCGCACCCAACAGCGTCCTCGGCCGCCCGCTGTTCCACACGCAATAGTTTCGCCGATGAGTTTCCCTGTTCTGATCCTGCTGCTTCCGCATGGCGAAAATAGCAGCTAAAGTGAGACACTACTTTCCAGCGGAGTAGCTGAAATGAAGGGGAACGTTATCGGCTTCGACCCCGACACCAACACTGGTGCGATCAGTGGGCACGACGGCCGCCGCTATGACTTCGCGACCGCCGACTGGCACAGTCACGATCGCAGGCCGCGTCACGGCGATCTTGTCGATTTCGCGCCCGAGGGCCAGCGCGCGACGCAGATTTACGCGCTGGAGGCGGCTTATGTTGCACCGAGCTTTGGAGCCTTTTATTTCTCGCCCTCCGGCCGGATTTCGCGGTCGCAATACTGGCTCAGGTTTTTCCTGCCGGTCTTCGTCATCGGGTTAATTATCGCGCTGCTGAAAGGCGCGAACGGAGAAACCCACAGCGGACCCTTCACGACGCTCGGTACGCTGTTTCAGCTGCTGGTGCTGTGGCCCGGAATTGCCATGCTCGTGAAACGGATACACGACCGCAACAAGTCGGGCGCCCTCGTCTGGCTGCTGTACGGGCCGCTGATCCTGCTCATCGTGTTCGGCGTCGCGGCAATCTTCGCCGTGACCTCGGGAAGCGAAGCCGCGTCGAGCCTCGGCGTCCTCTCCGCTGTGTTGGGCGTGATTGTCGCCGTCGTCGCCATTTGGTTCTTTATCGAATTCGGCTGCATGCGCGGTACCATCGGCGAGAACCGGTTCGGCCCCGACCCGGTCCGAGAGGCCTGAGCCGACTGAGAACGCTGTCGGAAAAAAGCGACCCGGAGGCCACTCCGGGTCGCTTTTGATGTTGAGGGGTGAGGAGGCGGAACCGCTCAGCAGGAGCTGTTGAAGTCTCCCCCGCCGCCACCGAAATCGCCGCCGCCGCCGAAATCGCTGCCGCTGTCGGAGGCGAAATCCTGGCCGCCGGAATCGTAGCCCGGCCCGGCGCCGTAATCCTGGCCGCCGCCGTAATCGCCGCCGCTGTCGGGTCCGGCGCCGTAATCCTGGCCCCCGGCATAGTCGGGGCCAGGGCCGGGCCCAGCGCCATAATCCTGGCCGCTGTCGCCGTAATAATTGTTGACGACGGTCTCGCCGAGCCCCGGCATCATGCCGCCGCCCATCAGGCCGCTCGAATAATGGTGGCCGAACAGCGAGCTGATGCCTTCGAACAAGAGCGCGCCGCCGGCGACGCCGGCCGCGGTCGCCGCCGCCGAGCGCAGGAAGCCGCCGCCTCCGCCGCCCATGCCGCCGCCGAGAAAGCCGCCGCCCGCGGTCGGCGCATAGCCCTGCTGCGGATAGCCCTGCTGGCCGTAACCTGGCGGCGGTGCGGCCGCCACCTGCGGCGCCCGTCCCCACGGGCCGGCGCCGCCCGACGGCGCGGCCGGGGGAGGTGCAGCGGGCTGGCTATGCCCGAACAGGCTGCCGAGGAAGCTCGTCGGCTTCGCCGCCTGTGCCTGCGCATCGGTCACCTGCTTTTCGAGCTCGGCGATGCGCTGCTGCGCGCTATGCAAACTCAGATCCTGGATCAGCACGGTCTGCACCAGATAGTACGGCGCGTCCGGCATCTCGCTGAGCGTCTGGCGGATCAGCGCTTCGGCTTCGGGGTCCTTCGGTTGCCCCGCGGCGCCCTTGAGCCGGGTCAGCAGCGTGGTGATCAGGTCCTTTTCCTGGGGGGTCATCAATACCTTCCCGCATCGAACACGGCGCATCGCCGCCGCATCGCCGAACATGTGGGGGAGGCCCGGCAGCGGATCAATGACCCCGCCGCCTACCCCGCTGTCGTAGGATGTGTCCCTCTCCGCCGCCTAGCGTCCCGATTCCGAAGTTCCAACGAACGCGACGCTTCTCCTTCGTCGTCCCGGCGCAGGCCGGGACCCACGCTTCAGACGCACGATCATTGAACGGTGGATGCCGGCCTCCGCCGGCATGACGATTACGGCGCGGGCGGAGTCCAATGACCTTCAGCATCAGGAGACTCAGGGGCCGGAGAAGGCCGCTTAATGCAGCCCCAGCCGTTCGGAGGCGAGGCGGGCGCCTTCGGCCATCGCGCGGAACTTGGCCCAGACGACATCCTCCGGGGCGCGGCCCATGCCGGCCGAGGTGTCGAAGCCGCAATCGGTGCCGGCCAGCACGCGGCGCGGGTCGCCGACGGTGCGCGCGACGTTTTCGAGGCGGTCGGCGACCACTTCCGGGTGCTCGACGAAATTGGTCAGGTCGTCGATGACGCCGGCGACGATGACCTGGTCGTCCGCCAGCCTGTGTTTCGCGAGGCATTTGTATTCGTGCTGGTGCCGCGGGTTCGCGAACGGGAAGACGAAGCCGCCGACCTTGGCCTCAAGCAGGATCGGCAGGATGTCGTCGAGCGGCACGTCGCGGTCGTGCGGCGCCTCGTAATTGCCCCAGCACACGTGCAGCCGCACCCGGTCGCGCGGCACCTTGACGATGGCGCGGTTGATCGCCGCCACGACCCGTTCGACAAAACCGAGAAAGTCGGACAGCGGCCGGTCCTGGTAGGACAGGTGCCGTTCGAGCGCGAGGTCGGGGCAGTCGAGCTGCAACAGGAAGCCGTTGCGCACGATCGCCTCGTACTCGACCTTGAGCGCCGTCGCGACGGCGTCGAGATAGGCCTCCTCAGTGTCGTAATACTCGTTCTTCATCGCGCCGACGATGATGCCCGGCGACGGCGCGGTCATGAACGGTTCGACGAAGGCGCCGGGGGCGCGGTCGAGCGCGGCGCGGAAATCGCGGCATTCGTTTTCGACCGCCTGCGGGTCGAGGTAGCGCACCTCGCCGACCGCCTTGGGCGGGTCCATGTTGGACACCGCCTCGCGCGCCGCCAGCATCTCCTGCATCTGCTTCTTCAGCAGCGGATAGCGCTCGACGTCGCCGCGCGGCCAGCGCTTCCAGCCGCCGCCGAAGCCGCTCATGCGGTGGCGGACGTAGAGGAAGAACGCCTCGCGCTGCTGCTCGCCGTTGTTCCCGACATCGACGCCGGCTTCCTTCTGCTTGTCGATGATCTGTGCCAGCGCCGCCTTGCCGAGGCGGTCGAGCTCGGCCGGGTCGATCGCCTCGCCGCGCGACCGGCGGACATAGAGGCGGGTCAATTCTGGCGGCCGCGGCAGGCTGCCCGTATGCGTCGTCAGGATGCGGTGTTCGCTGCGCTGCATGTCCCCTCCCGTCTCGCCCGCGTCAGCGGCGGCTCGGCTCGGCGCGGTCGTAGAGCCAGTCCTCGACGAGCCGGCGCGCGATCGAGTCGCGCCGCGGCAGCCGGAAGCTGTCGTCGTCGGCATGCGCGATGAGCCAGGCCTTGTCGAACCACCGCGCGTCCTGCAACTCGCCGTAATCGACGGCGATGTCGCGGGTCACCGCCTCGGCGTGAAAGCCGAGCATGATGTTTGCCGGGAACGGCCAGGGCTGCGATGAGTGATAGACGACGGCGCCGACCTCGATGCCGGTCTCCTCGCGCACCTCGCGCGCCACCGCCTGTTCCAGGCTCTCGCCCGGCTCGACGAAGCCGGCGAGGGTCGAATACATGCCGGGCGGAAACTGTTTCTGCCGGCCGAGCAGCGCCCGCTCGCCGTCGGTCACCAGCATGATGACGGCGGGGTCGGTGCGCGGGAAATGCATCGTGTTGCAGGCGGGGTCGGTGCAGCGCCGCATGTGCCCGGCCTCCTCGGAGCGGGTCGGGCTGCCGCAGACGCCGCAGAAACGGTGCCGGGAATGCCAGAACAGGATGGCGCGGCTGAAGGCGAGCAGCGCGCTCTCGTCGCGGGCGAGCCGCCCCCCGAGCGCGCGCAGGTCGGTGAAGCGCAGCGCCGGCTCGCCGAGGCCGCTCGCCAGCGCCGCCGGCGACGGCAGCCGCTCCAGCGGCGCCTCGTGATGCGACAGGTCGAGCGCGAAATGCGCCCGATCCTCGACGACGCCGAGAAAGACGATTTCGCCGCGCGCGAAATGCTCGTCGTCTAGCTCGGCGCCGATCAGGTCGCGCACCTCGGCGGCGGCCATCAGCGCCGCCCGCGGCTCGCCGCCTTCGATCTCCAGAACCAGGTTCTGAGTCCGCCACACCGGCACGAACACGCTGCCCGGGTCGGCGGCGCGCTCGCGAATCCATGCAGAGTCGCGGCGGCGCAGCCCGGCGCGTTCGAGGCTAGCGGAAGCATAAAAATTGAGCGGCGGCATCGCGCCAGCGTGGCACAGAGCGCGCCGGCGCCGCAAGGCTTGCCCGGTGCTTGCCGAGACCTGATATAGTGGGGCGGGAGATCGTCGGCGGACTGGCCTCTCGCCAACCCGGTCAGGTCCGGAAGGAAGCAGCCGTAACGAGTTGCGGCCTGGGTCGCCGGTCCGGTCTCCCACCCTCGCCCTTTTCGGGTTTTTATGACCGACACCGCGACCGAGTATCGCGTCCTCGCCCGCAAGTACCGTCCCGCGACCTTCGCCGAGATCATCGGCCAGGAGGCGATGGTGCGCACCCTGTCCAACGCGATCGCGACCGGCCGCATCGCCCATGCCTTCATCCTGACCGGCGTGCGCGGGGTCGGCAAGACGACGACGGCGCGGATCATCGCACGCGCCCTCAACTGCGTCGGCCGCGACGGCGCCGGCGGCCCGACCATTGAACCGTGCGGCGAGTGCGTGCAGTGCCGCGCCATCGCAGAGGACCGCCACGTCGACGTCATGGAGATGGACGCCGCCTCGCGCACCGGCGTCGACGACATCCGCGAACTGACCGACGGGGTGCGCTACCGCCCGGTATCGGCCCGCTACAAGGTCTACATCATCGACGAAGTGCACATGCTCTCGAAGAACGCCTTCAACGCCCTGTTGAAGACGCTCGAAGAGCCGCCGCCCGACGTCAAATTCATCTTCGCGACGACCGAGATCCAGAAGGTGCCGGTGACGGTGCTGTCGCGCTGCCAGCGCTTCTCGCTGCGCCGCGTGCCGGTCGAATTGCTGGTCGAGCACTACCGCAAGGTCGCGGAGGCGGAGGGCGTTTCGGTCGAACCCGGCGCGCTCGGCCTCATCGCCCGCGCCGCCGACGGTTCCGTGCGCGACGGGCTGTCGCTGCTCGACCAGGCCATTGCGCTGTCCGGCGGCCGCATCGAGGAACCGACGGTGCGCGACATGCTCGGCATCGCCGACCGCGGCCGGGTATTCGATCTGCTGGAGACGGTGTTGAAAGGCGACGCCGCGGCGGCGCTCGGCCAGCTCGGGTCGCTCTATCGCGATGGGGCCGATCCGCTGATCGTCCTGCAGGATCTGCTCGAACTAGCGCATTTCCTGACCCGGGTGAAGCTCGTGCCGGAGGCCGGCGTCGGCGACCCGATGGCGGAAGGCGACCGCGAGCGGGCCCGGCCGCTGGCCGAGAAATTGTCGATCCCGGTGCTGACCCGCTGCTGGCAGATGCTGCTGAAGGGCGTCGAGGAGGTGCAGACCGCGCCCTCGCCGGTGCAAGCGGCGGAGATGGTGCTGGTGCGGCTCGCCTATGTCGCCGATCTGCCCGCCCCCGCCGAACTGGTGCGGACGCTGTCGGGCGCCGATGCCGGGAACGCTCGTCCAACGCTCCAAACGACTCCCTCTCCCCCGCCGGGGGAGAGGGCCGGGGTGAGGGGGCAGACGGCGGTGCCGCTCCCGTCACCCTCACCCGGCTCGCCCCTGCCGGGCCGTGCCACCCTCTCCCGCGGTGGGGGAGATAATCTAGCCGTCGCGCCCGCCCCGTCTGCCGAGGCCGTTGCGGCGCCCGCGCCCGGGCCCGAGTTCGCGCCGATGCCGCAAAGCTTCGCCGAGGTCGTGGCGCTGTTCGACGAGCGGCGCGAGGCGATGCTGCGGGCGCACCTGATGTCGCACGTGCACCTCGTCGCCTTCGAGCCGGGGCGGATCGAGTTCCGCCCGGCGGCGGGCGCGCCGCCCGATCTCGCCAACCGGCTCGGCCAGCTGCTCGGCGAGTGGACCGGCGAGCGCTGGGTCGTCGTCGTGTCGCAGGAAGAGGGGGCGCCGACCCTGCGCCAGGAGGAGGAGCGCCGCGAGGCGCAGCTGCGCAGCGAGGTCGCGGCGCATCCGCTGGTGCGGGCGGTGCTCGAAACCTTCCCGGGCGCGACGATCGCCGCCGTGCGCGAGCGTTTCACGACGAGCGAGCCGGGCGCCGAACCCGACATCGACGACGACACGGCTTCCGGAGAGGACGAGACATGAAAAACATTGGCCAGCTGATGAAGCAGGCGCAGGAGATGCAGAACAAGATGGCCGAGATGCAGGCGCAGCTCGAAGCCATGGAAATGACCGGCTCCGCCGGCGCCGGGTTGGTCGAGCTGACCCTCAACGGCAAGGGCGACCTCAAGCGGGTCAAGCTCGACAAGAGCCTTCTCGACCCGAACGAGGTCGAGGTGCTGGAGGACCTGATCGTCGCCGCCTTCAGCGACGCCAAGCAGAAGGTCAGCGCCCACGCCGAGAGCGAGATGAAGAAGCTGACCGGCGGCCTCGCCCTCCCCGGCGGCATGAAACTGCCGTTTTGACTAATTCTCCCGGCCAGAACCCTCTCCCCCACCGGGGAAGAGGGCAGGGTGAGGGGGCCGCGCCGCAAGATCGTCGCTGCGCCCTCACCCTCCCACCCCCACCCTTCCCTCCCCGCAAGCGGGGGAGGGTCAGGGAGGGGGCGGGCCCCTCCCTCTCCCGCGGTGCGGGAGAGGGTTTTTCTGAACAGTCATGTCCGAGCTTGAGACGCTGATCCAGCTGCTGGCGCGGCTGCCGGGGCTGGGGCCGCGGTCGGCGCGGCGCGCCGCGCTCTACCTGATCAAACGGCGGGAGAGCGTCATGGAGCCGCTGGCCGCGGCGCTGGCGCAGGCCGCCGCCGCGGTGCGGCCGTGCGACATCTGCGGCAACCTCGACACGGTGCAGCCCTGCGCGATCTGCCGCGACCCCCGCCGCGACGAGCGCACGATCTGCGTCGTCGAAGACCTCGCCGACCTTTGGGCCCTGGAGCGCACCGGCGCCTATCGCGGCCGCTATCACGTGCTCGGCGGCACCTTGTCGGCGCTCGACGGCGTCGGTCCGGAGGAACTGAATATCGGCCGGCTGATCGCGCGGCTGACCCCGGAGATGGAGCTGATCCTCGCGCTCAACGCCACCGTCGAGGGCCAGACCACGGCGCATTACATCGCCGACCGCGCCGCCCGGACCGGCGCCCGCATCACCCGCCTCGCGCAAGGCGTCCCGATCGGCGGCGAACTCGACTATCTCGACGACGGTACCCTGACGGCCGCCCTCAACGCCCGCCGCACGCTTTAAGCCGGTTTCGAGGCGAGCGGGCCCGTGGTAGCACCTGTGAAACGCCACAACAGCGTAGTAGCGAATCATGCGCATCGTGATTACCGGCGGGTGCGGCTTTCTCGGGCGACGTCTGGCGCTGCTTTTGCTGGAGCGCGGCAGCGGGCTGGGGCCGATCGACGAGCTGGTGCTGTTCGACAATGCCGCATCGGCGCTGCCGCTGCCTGAGGATGCGCGGGTCAGCCTCGTCACCGGCGATATTGCCGACCGCGAGACCGTCCGGCGGCTCATCGCCCCCGGAACGGACGCCGTCTTTCACCTCGCGGCCATCGTCAGCGGCCAAGCCGAGAGCGACACCGACCTCGGCTACCGCGTCAACCTCGACGGCACCCGCGCCGTCCTCGACGCCTGCCGCGCGCTCGGCACGGCGCCCCGCCTCATTTTCGCCAGCTCTCTCGCCGTCTACGGCGGAAAGCTGCCGCCCGCGGTCGGCGACGACACGCCGCTGACCCCCCAGACGTCGTACGGCGCGCAGAAGGCGATCGGCGAGCTCCTGGTCAACGACTACAGCCGCAAGGGCTATATCGACGGCCGCGCCTTGCGGCTGCCGACGGTGGTCGTGCGGCCCGGGCTGCCGAACCGAGCCGCCTCGACCTTCGCCTCCTCGATGATCCGCGAACCGCTCGCCGGCCGCGGCGCGGTCTGCCCGGTCGTTCCCGAGACGGTCATGGCGCTGGCCTCGCCGCGCCGGGTCGTGGCGGCGCTGGCGCACGCGCTCGCCCTGCCCGGCGAGGCATTCGGCGCTAACCGCACGCTGCAATTGCCGGGATTTTCGGCGACCGTGGGCGAGATGGCGGCGGCGCTGCGACGCGCCGGCGGCGAGGCGGCCCACGCCCTCCTGCGTTGGGAGCCGGACCCGCTGGTGCAGCGCATCATCTCATCCTGGCCGATGGCGCTCGCGACGCCGCGCGCCGACGCACTCGGCTTCGAGCGCGACAGCGGCATCGACGAGGCCGTCCGTTTCTTTATCGAGGACGACCTCGCGATGCAGAAGACACTGACGGGCTAAAGCGCGATCCGACCGAATGGAGCCAAGCCAGTCTTCACACCATTCGTCATGGCTGGGCTTGACCCGGCCATCTTCGAGGGGCCCGAGATCGCCGGGTCGAGCCCGGCGATGACGATGAAAGATGGTCCGCAACTGATAGGGTGCCGCTCTAATCGCGGCCGTAGTGGTCGTCGAAGCGGACGATGTCGTCTTCGCCGAGATAGCTGCCCGACTGCACCTCGATCAGGTGCAGCGGGATCTTGCCGGGGTTTTCGAGGCGGTGCGGGGTGCCGAGCGGGATGTAGGTCGATTGGTTCTCGCTCAGCATCATCTCCTCGTTGCCGCGCACGATCTTTGCCGTGCCGTGCACGACGACCCAGTGCTCGGCCCGGTGGTGGTGCATCTGCAAGGACAGCTTGCCGCCGGGCTTGACCATGATGTGCTTGACCTGGACGCGGTGGCCGGCATGCAGCGACTTGTACGTGCCCCACGGGCGGTGCACCGTCGGCAGCGCCTCGATTTCGTCGCGCTGCTCGGCCCGCAGCCGCGCCACGAGCTGCTTCACGTCCTGGGCGCGGCTGCGCGGCGCCACCATGACGGCGTCGTCGGTCGCGACCACGATGAGGTCCTCGACGCCGATCGCCGCGACGAGGCCGGCCTCCGACCGCAGGTAGCAGCCGCGCGCCTCCTCGGCGATGACGTTGCCGGCGATCGAGTTGCCATGCCCGTCCTTGTCGCCCATCTCCCACAGCGCGTCCCACGACCCGACGTCGCTCCAGCCGATGCTGGCGGGCACGACCGCGGCGCGAGCGGTGTGCTCCATGACGGCGTAGTCGATGGAATCGGAGGGGCAGGCGTCGAAGGCGTCCTTGTCGAGGCGCACGAAGTCGCTGTCGCGCCGCGCCCCCGCAACCGACTTGCGGCAGGCTGCCACGATCTCCGGCCGCAGCCGCTCCAGCTCCTCGACGAACAGCCGCGCCGGAAACAGGAACATGCCACTGTTCCAGAAATACTCGCCGGAGGCGACGAATCGTTCCGCCTGCTCCGGTTTTGGCTTTTCGACGAACTCCGCCACCGCAAAGGAGCCGTCGGCGGCCTGAGCGGCGCCGCGCCGGATGTAGCCGTAGCCGGTTTCGGCGCGGTCGGGGGAGATGCCGAAGGTGACGAGCGACCCGCCGCGCGCCGCCGCAGCGGCGCGATCGACCGCGGCATGGAACGCCGCCACGTCCTCGATCGCGTGATCCGACGGCAGCAGCAGCATCAGCGCCTCAGGATCCCCCTCCCCCAGTTGCAGCGCCGCGATGCAGGCCGCCGGCGCCGTGTTGCGGCCGACCGGCTCGAGCAGGATCGCGCGCGGCGCGACGCCGATCTCGCGCAATTGCTCGGCGATGATGAAGCGGTGCTCCTCGTTGGCGATCAGCGTCGGCGGCGCGAAGCGGCTGTCCTCCGCGACCCGCCGCAGCGTCTGCTGCAACAGGCTCTCCTGCCCGAACAGCGCCAATAGCTGCTTCGGATAGAGGGTGCGCGACATCGGCCACAACCGTGTACCCGAGCCGCCGGACAGGATGACCGGATGGATCATGGCGCGTCCCCTCAAGGAGGCTTCAGGCGTTGCCGCGAGCCTCCCGCCACAGGCCGAGCTTCTCCTGCACCGGCCGGTCGGAGAAGCTGAACAGCACGGATTCGCAGGCGGCGCTGTGGCGGTGCGGCATCCAGCTCGGCACGACGAAGATGTCGCGCGGCTGCCAGCGCAGCACGGCATCGCCCACCCGCGTCTCGCCTTCGCCCTCGACCGCGACGTAGACCGTGCCGTCGGTCGAGCGGTAGGGCTGGGTCGCGAAGCCCGCCGGGAGCAGCTGGATGAAGGTGCCGATCGTCGGCATCGCGAAGTCGCCGCTCGCCGGGTTGACGTAACGCATCTTGTGCCCGTGGTACGGGTCCGGCTCGCCGTTGCGGCTCAGCGTCGCCAGCGCCTCGCGGCTGCGGGCATAGGGATAGTTGAAGACCGGCGAGGTCTTCACCTGCGGTGTCCAGTCCACCGGCAGCAGGTTATTGCCGTAGCGGGCGAGGCTGTCGCCCTCCGGCCGCGCCACCGGCTGCGTGTCGGCGGGATAGCCCTCGGCGAAGCTGGCGCCGAGCAGGTTGACGATCTGGATGTCGAGCCCGTCGAGCCACACCATCGGCTCGTCGGTGTCGTTGCCATGGTCATGCCATGTCCACGACGGCGTGATCACGAAGTCGCCCGGCTGCATCGCGGTGCGCTCGCCGTCGACGGCGGTATAGGCGCCGTGTCCCTCGATGATGAAGCGCAAGGCCGATTGCGTGTGGCGGTGCGCCGGCGCGACCTCGCCCGGCAGGATCAGCTGCAGGCCCGCGAACAGCGACCCCGTGACCGTCGCCTGGCCCTTGAGGCCGGGGTTCTCCAGGATCAGCACCCGCCGCGTCGCTTCCATCGCGGTGATCA
>Ga0070739_10007570_pt1 | contig 11455 bp, 14 predicted proteins | sample Coa_R1_7_FD_66445 | JGI IMG/M metagenome (GOLD analysis project Ga0070739, IMG submission 66445) | Surface soil microbial communities from Centralia Pennsylvania, which are recovering from an underground coalmine fire - Coalmine... | ecosystem: Environmental > Terrestrial > Soil > Unclassified ... | reverse complement strand
CGGGCTGCGCCAGCGACGGCGAGCCGGGTCCGAGACCGCAGTACGGCGCTGACTACTACGGCGGCTTCCTGCTCGATCCGGACGGCAACAGCGTCGAGGTCGTCCACGGCGTCCACGAGCCGACCGCCGACAACGTGGTCGACCACCTCTGGCTCGGCGTGTCCGACGTCGAGACGAGCCGCCGCTGCTGGGAGGGCATCGCGCGGCAGCTCGAAGGGCTGCGCGTCGTGGACGCCTCGCACCCGGGCCTCGTCTCGGTGACCGACGGCGACAGGCATCTCATCCTCGTCGCCGACGGCCGCCCGCCGACGGAGAACGTCGGGATCGCGCTGACCGGTCCGAACGGCCGCGTGGTGGAGGTGCCGTGAGGCCCCGGAGCGCGAGCGAGTGGCGGGACTTCTGGCGCGACGGCGGCGAGCGGGAGCTCCATGCGCAGCTCGACGAGTTCGCGCCGTTCTCGGTGCGGATCGCGACGCTCCTCGGCAGCAACGCGCCGCTGCGCGCGCTCGTCGCCGAGCTGGGCCGCATCCGCGCGCACGAGCTCGCCGGGCCCGCCGACCGCGCGCGCGACCAGGAGGTCGCGGAGCGGATCTACGCGTGGTTCGAGAGGGCGTCGCTCTCGCGCTGAATCGCCTCGCGGCAATCGGCGTCGAGCAGCGCGAGCAGCGGCGTGTCCCGCAGCGTCGCCCAGACGAGCGCCGGCGTGCCGAAGCGGCGCACGTACGGGTCGTCGAGGATCTCGCCGAGATGCCGGCCGCGCCGATGCTCGCGCCGGATGTACGAGACGAGCCGCTGCTGGCGGTACGGGCGCCGCCCGAAGGAGAAGTAGGGGTTGCCCTTGAGCCCGGAGATTGCCATCGCACTACGATATATATCCACGGCGGGCGGCGGGAAAACGCCGTCTACGCTCAGCCGGTGAGCGAGGCCTTCTCCCTGACGGCGCGGGACGGCGCGGCGCGCGCCGGGATCCTCCGCACCGCGCACGGCGAGGTTCGGACGCCTGCGTTCATGCCGGTCGGGACGAAGGGGACGGTCAAGGCGGTCGACCCGGCGGAGTTGCGTGCGCTCGGCGCCCAGATCGTCCTCGGCAACACGTACCACCTCCATTTCCGGCCGGGCGAGGAGCTCGTCGCGGAGCTCGGCGGGCTGCACGCGTTCATGGGCTGGGACGGGCCGATCCTCACCGACTCCGGCGGCTTCCAGGTCTTCTCGTTGCGCGACACGCTGCTCGAGGCGGACGACGACGGCGTCACCTTCCGCTCGGTCTACGACGGGAGCGCCGAGCGGTTCACTCCCGAGCTCGCGGCGCGGATCCAGGCGAAGCTCGGCTCGGACATCGCGATGTGCCTCGACGTCTGCCCGCCGATCGGGCTGCCGCGCGCCGAGGTCGAGCAGGCGGTGCGGCGGACGACGCTCTGGGCCGAGCGCCAGCGCGACCTGCCGCGCGCGCCGGGCCAGCTGCGCTTCGGCATCACGCAGGGCGGGCTCGACCCGGAGCTGCGGCGCCGCTCGTCCGAGGAGCTGATCCCGCTCGGCTTCGACGGCTACGCGATCGGCGGCCTTAGCGTGGGGGAGGAGCGCACGCCGATGTTCGAGGCGACCACCGAGGCTGCCGCCCTCCTGCCGGACGACAAGCCGCGCTACTTCATGGGGATCGGCGACGCGGAGGGGCTGCTCGAGGTGATCGCGCGCGGCGTCGACATGTTCGACTGCGTCCTGCCGACGCGCACGGCGCGCACCGGCAGCGCGCTCACGCGCGAGGGGCGGCTCAACCTCCGCAACGCCCGCTTCGCCACCGACCCGCGGCCGCTCGACGAGGGCTGCGGCTGCCCGGCGTGCACGCGCTTCTCGCGCGCCTACGTCCGGCACCTCGTCAACCAGCAGGAGATCCTCGGGCTGCGGCTGCTCAGCCTGCATAATCTCCGCTTCACGTGCGACCTGGTCGCGGCGGCGCGACAGGCCATCGAGCGCGGCGAGCTCCTCGCCTGGAAGGAGGAGGCGCTGGCACGACTGAAGGGAGCGGCCGAATGATCGGTGCGTCGAGCGCAGGATCGAGCTTTTTCCTGATCATCATCATCGCGTTCGTCGTCCTCTGGCTGCTCGTCGTCCGCCCGCAGAAGCGGCGCCAGAACGAGCAGCAGCGGATGCTCGGCGGGCTGGAGGTCGGCGACCGCGTGCTCACCGTCGGCGGCATCTACGGGACGATCACGCGGATCGAGGAGGACGAGGTCTCCGTCGAGATCGCGCCGCAGCTCGAGGTGCAGGTCGCGCGCCGCGCGATCGCGGGCGTCACACGCGACGAGCCGGAGCCGGAGGCCGAGGCGGAGCCGGCGGTGGAGGATCCGGAGGCCGAAGACCCCGATCGGGTCACATCGACCGAGGAAAACCGCGGCTAACCTGTTCCGAGCGTTGAGGGAGCCTTGAGAGACCGCCGGAACTATCTGCTGCTGATGGGCGCGATCGCGGCGCTGCTGGCCGGCGCCGTGCTGCTCGCCGTGCCGGGGTCGCCGATCCACCGCAAGCCGACGCTCGGCCTCGACCTGCGGGGCGGCACCGAGGTCGTCCTCAAGGCGATCCCGGACAAGGGCCAGACGGTCAACGCCGCGCAGATGGCAACGGCGCAGCAGGTGATGGTGAACCGCGTCGACAGCATCGGCGTCGCCTCGCCGAACGTCGCCGTCCAGGGCGGGAACGAGATCGTGATCCAGCTCGCCGGCGTGCACGACCCGGCCAAGGCCGCGGCGCTCGTCGGCAAGACCGGCCAGCTCCAGTTCTACGACTTCGAGGGCGACCTCGTCCCGCCGACGATCAACAGCAACGGCGTCCCGGCCCCCTTCGGCTCGCTCTACGACCTGCTCAAGCCCATGCAGGGGCAGCTGGGCAAGGGCACGCCGACGGCCTACTACCTCTTCCGCTCGAAGACGACGACCACGACGTCGACGAAGAAGGTCAAGGGCAAGAAGGTCGAGACGCACAAGAAGCACACGACGCACGCGCTCCTGCAGGGGCCGGACCCGACCCAGAAGGAGCTGCTCTCGCCGTTCGGCGGCAAGCAGCCGCCCGGCACCGAGATCCTCGGCGTCCCGCACGGGAAGACGGTTGTCGCCTGTCCGGCCGTGAAGACCGGCTGCATCGGCGCCGGCGCGAACGGCGCCTCGACGGACAACACGTACTGGTACCTCTTCCGCTACCAGCCGCACGCGGCGAAGAACCCGTCCCCGGCGCTGACCGGCAGCGACCTCAACGAGTCGGGGATCACGGCGGACACCGACCCGAACTCCGGCACCCCCGAGGTCGTCCTCGCCTTCACCGGCCACGGCGCCAGGGAGTTCCAGCGGATCACCAAGCTCGAGTACGACCGCGGGCAGCAGGCCGCGGAGCTCGCCGGGTCGGCGGGGAAGTTCTCGCAGAACTACGCCCAGCACAACGCGATCGTCCTCGACGGCGTCCTCCGCTCGACGCCGTACATCGACTACACGAACACGCAGCTCTCGCTCGGCATCTCGGGCGGCGGCGCGACGATCAGCAACATGGGGACGATGCAGGCGGCGAAGGACCTCGCCCTCGTCCTGCAGAGCGGCTCGCTGCCGTACAACTTCAAGCAGATCGAGCGCACCGACGTCACGGCGTCGCTCGGCAAGAGCTCGCTGCACCAGGCGCTGCTCGCAGCGCTGATCGGCTTCGTCGTCGTCGCGCTCTTCCTGCTCGCCGTCTACCGCTTCCTCGGGCTGATCGCGGTCTTCGGGCTCGTGATCTACGGGCTCCTCTACTACGCGGCGATCCTCCTCTTCAACGTCACGCTGACGCTGCCGGGCTTCGCCGGCCTGATCCTCACGATCGGCGTCGCCGCCGACGCGAACGTCGTCGTGTTCGAGCGCATCAAGGAAGAGGTGCGCGCCGGGAAGTCCGTCCGCGCCGCGATCGCGGCCGGCTACGGCAAGGGCTTCCACACGATCCTCGACGCGAACGTCGTGACGGCGATCACGGCGATGGTCCTCTTCCTGATCGCGGTCGCGGACGTGAAGGGCTTCGCCCTGATGCTCCTGATCGGAACCGTGATCTCGCTGCTGACCGCGGTGGCGGCGACCCGCGCGATGCTCGGGCTGCTCAGCGGCTTCCGCTGGTTCAGCAACCCGCGTTTCATGGGCGCGCACGGCCAGCAGACGGCGAGGTGGCTGCAGATCGACTTCATGCGCCGCCGCTATCTCTGGTTCGCCCTCTCGGGCGTGATCATCGTGGCCGGCATGGCCTCGCTCGGCGCCCGGGGCCTCAACCTCGGGATCGACTTCAAGGGCGGGACGCAGATCACCTTCGACACGCACAAGGCGTACTCGCTCGACGAGGTCGCCAAGTTCGTCACCTCGCAGCCGGATCAGCGCGACGCCGTCGTCCAGGGAACCGGCACGGCGGTGCACGGCAAGAACACGGGCTGGCAGATCCGGACGAGGTCGCTCAAGAGCGCGGCGCAGTCGAACCTCATGCGCTCGCTCGTCCAGCATCTCGGCGCGTACAAGAGCGGCGTCAAGAACGTCTCCTCGACCTTCGGGCACCAGATCGCGATCGACGCGATCTACGGGATCATCGTCTCGCTGCTCCTGATCGTCGGGTACATCACGTTGCGCTTCGACCTGAAGTTCGCGATCCCGGTGATCCTCGCGATGCTGCACGACATCGCGGTCACGGTCGGCTTCTACGCGATCGTCGGGAAGGAGGTGTCGGTCGCGACCGTCGCAGCCGTGCTGACGGTGCTCGGCTACTCGATCTACGACACGATCATCATCTTCGACCGCATCCGCGAGAACGTCCCGCTGATGCGGCGCTCGCCGTTCGCCACGATCGCCAACGTCTCGCTCTGGGAGACGATCAGGCGCTCGCTGGCGACGACGTTCATCACCCTGCTGCCGATCATCTGCCTCGAGGTGCTCGGCGGCGCGGAGCTGAAGGACTTCGCCTTCGCGCTGATCGTCGGCGTCACCTCCGGCGCCTACTCCTCGATCTTCATCGCGGCGCCGCTGCTCACGATCTGGAAGGAGCGCGAGCCGGAATACGCAAGGCGGAAGGCGCAGACGCCGGTCGCCGGCCTCACTCCCGCCCTCGCGGGCGCCGACGGCGGCACGGTCGCGCTCGCCCAGTCGGAGCAGGCACTCGCCGCCGAGCCGACGCCGGAGCTCGTGGACGTCGTCGCCGCCACGCCGTCGGAGCCGTCGGCGCAGGCGCGGCGCGAGAAGCGGCGCCAGCGGCGTCGCTCGAGGCCGCATGGCCGGGCGCGCTAGCACTGGCCTCCTCGACGCGCTCGAGGAGCTGCTCGCCGAGCTCCCGTCGCGGCTCAGCGGCGGACGCGAGCGGCTGGGCGGCCAGGCGCTGTCGGCCCTGCGCTCGCTCGTCGAGGAGCTCGACCTCGTGACGCGCGACGACCTGGAGGAGCTGGAGCTCCGGGTGGCCCAGCTCGAGCACCGGCTGCGCCTGCTCGAGGGCCCGCGCGACCTGCCGCCCGCCGCCTAGCTCCTGTCGAGCCAGCCCCGGTACTCGACGAACCTGGAGCGCGGGAGGCTCGCCCAGACCTCGGCGTACGCCTTCGCGGCCTCGGTCGTCTCCTTCGCCACGCTGGCGCCGTAGCGCGCCGCCGCCTTGCAGACCTTGTAGACGAGCCCGCCGCCGACGCCGCGCCCGCGGCCGCCGACCGCCACCACGACCGCGGACTGCTTCTCGCCCGTGACGATGATGTGCTCGGTCCCGGGCTCGCAGTAGAAGAAGTCCCACTCCTTGAGCACCCGCTCCTCGCCCTCCACGATCAGGGTGCACTCGCCCGAGAGGACGAGGAACGCCTCCTGCGCGTTCTCGCGGTGGTACATCCCCATCCGCTGGCCGGGCTCGAAGACGCTGACGTTGATCCCGAAGTGCGGGAACCGCCGCTTCCCCTCGAACGTGCAGTAGGCGCCGAGCGGCCCTTCGTCCCGCCAGCGCGACTCGCGCGCGTTGACGACGAACCACCCCTCCTCGTCGACGACGAGCCCGTTCTTGCTCATCCGCACCGGCGCCTCGGGCACGGGCGCAGTCTCGCAGCTACGCCCTCGCTCGCGGCTGGACCCGTTAGCGTTCCCCCGATGGTCGACGACGCCACGATCGACCGGCTGCGCGAGGCGGCCGCGGCGCTGAACGACGGCGACCCCGTCCCGTTCGCGTCGCTCTTCGCGGAGGACGCCGAATGGCGCGGCATCTCCTTCGGCCGCCTCTGGTGGAAGCGCACTCCGTCCTGACGCGGCCCCGACGAGGCCCGTGAGGTGCTCGCCGGCGGGATCGAGGAGGGCCGCGGACCCGTCGTCCAGCCCGAGTTCACGCGCGTCGGCGAGGACCGCGTGATCGGCTCCGCGCTGATCCTCGGCGACGAGCCCCTCGAGCGCTTCCAGGTGCTGACGATCCGGGACGGGAAGATCGTCGACATGCAGGGCTGCAGATCCCGCCGGGAAGCCGAGCGCTTCGCGGCGAACGGCTGAGCGGGCAGCGCGCTAGGCGACCACGCGGCGGAAGCGCGTGACCGTCGCGGCGAGGAACGTCTCCGCGTCGTAGACGATGAAGCCGCAGATCGCGGCGAGCGGCAGCTCGCCGGCCAGCGCCTCGCCGACCGCCTCCCACATCTCGCCGCCGCCCTGCGAGGTCACGATGTCGAACCAGGCGTCGCAGACGAGCATCGTCCCCGTCACCGCCGCGAACGGCACGAGCCACCTCGAGCCACGAAAAGCGGCCCACGTCGTCGCGATGAACGCGCAGATCAGGCCGACGTCGAACCCCACCCAGCTCAGGTCGTACCGATAGGTGACGTGCCGTTCGGGAAGCGAGAAGGTGAGGTACACCGTCCACGGGATGAGGAAGACGACGACGAGCCCGAAGAGCCACATGACCCAGCGCGGAACCCGCAGCCGCACCGCGTCCTCCTCGACCACGACCTCTCCCGGCTCCCTCATGTCCACGTTGTACCGTGCCCGCATGCGGCGGCGCTCCATCCGCGCGGAGATCCTGCTTGCGTGGGCGGCTGCGGCCGTCGGCGTGATCGGGATCGTCTCGGCGCTCACGCCGGAGATGGCGAACCGTCTCCGGATCGTGCAGGGCGTGCTTCCGCCGGGCTGGCCGGAGGCCGCGCGCGCCGTCACGGTCGCCGCGGCGCTCGGCCTGATCTGGCTCGCGCGCTCGCTCGCCAGGCGCCGTCATCGCGCCTGGCAGCTCGCGATCGCGATCGTCGTCGCCTCCGCCGTCGCGCACCTCGCGAAGGGCCTCGACGTCGAGGAGGCGACGATCTCCCTCGCGCTCCTCGCCGCGCTCGTCTTCTACCGCCGCCGCTTCGACGTCCCCGGCGACCCCGCCTCGGCGCGGCCGGTGCTCGCCGCCCTCGTCGGCTTCGCCGGGATCGCCGCCGTCTGGGTCTCGCTGGAGCTGCGCGGCGCCGAGCTGCCGCACCGCGTCGCCGACTCGCTCGTCGGGCTCGGGATCGCGCTCGGCTTCGTCGCCCTGTCGTTCTGGCTGCGGCCGTTCGGCCAGGCGGTCGCGCAGACGGTGGGCGAGCGGCGCGTCGCGCGGAGCCTCGTCGAGGCCTACGGCAGCGACAGCCTCTCCTTCTTCGCGCTCCGCCGCGACAAGACGTACCTCTTCTCGCCCTCGCGCAACGCCTTCCTCGCCTACCGCGTGATCGGCGGCACGGCGCTCGTCAGCGGCGACCCGGTGGGGGACGAGCGGGAGATCGACGCGCTGCTCGACGAGCTGCGCCGGCTCGTGCGCGCGCGCGGCTGGCGGCTCGGCGTCGTCGGAGCGTCCGACGCCTTCCTCGAGCGGTACCGGGCCATGGGCCTGAAGGCGATCCCGATCGGCGAGGAGGCGGTGCTGCGTCCCGACGAGTTCTCGCTCGAGGGACGCGCGATCCGGAAGGTGCGCCAGTCGGTGACGCGCCTGCGCAAGGCCGGCTACGGCTTCCGCGTCGTCCCCGCGGACGACGCCGACCCCGCCGTGCGCGCCGAGGTCGAGGCGGTGTCGGAGCACTGGCGCGGCGACCAGCCCGAGCGCGGCTTCTCGATGGCGATCGACGACCTCTACGTCGCCGGCACGATGCTCGCGCTCGCGGAGGATCCCGACGGCCGCCTCGGCGGTTTCCTCCACCTGGCTCCGTCACCGGCCGGCGGCGGCTGGTCGCTGAGCACGATGCGCCGCGCGCCGCACGCGCCGAACGGCCTGACCGAGTTCCTGATCGCCGAGACGCTCGCGTGGGGGAAGGAGACCGGCGCGAGCGAGGTCTCGCTCAACTTCTGCGCGTTCACGGACTTCCTCGCCCCCGAGCGCGCGACGACGCCGCTCAAGCGGCTCGTCCGGCGCGCGTTGCTGCTCGCCGACAACGTCTTCCAGCTGGAGCGGCTCTACTCGTTCAACCGCAAGTTCTTCCCGGACTGGCGCCGCCGCTACATCTGTGTGGAGCGGTTCACGGACCTGCCCGCCGTGGGCCTCGCCTATCTCCAGGCCGAGTCGCTGCTCGTGCCGCCGGGCCCGTGGACGCGCAAGCAGCGCAGCCGCACCGCCGCCTGACAGCGTCGGGCTCGCCGCGTACCTTTCAGGCATGAGCACCACGAGGAGCATCGGGCGCCTCTCCGAGATCGCGCAGGTGATGGTGCGTCACGGCTTCGGCTACTTCCTCGAGGCGCACCGGCTCACCGACCTGCTGCCCGGCCGCTCGGCCGAGACGAGGATCGCGTCGACGGACGGCCTCGGCTCCGCGCGCGGGCAGCATCTCCGCGAGGTGCTCGACGAGCTCGGCCCGACGTTCGTGAAGTTCGGCCAGCTCCTCTCGACCCGTCCCGACGTCGTCCCGCCCGACATCGTCGTCGAGCTGCGCGCCCTGCAGGACGACGTGCGGCCGTTCCCGTTCGAGCAGGCGGAGCGGGTGATCGAGGAGGACCTCGGCAACACGCTCGAGCGGCTCTTCCTCGACTTCGACCCGACTCCCGTCGCCGCCGCCTCGATCGGCCAGGTGCACCGGGCGACGCTCCCGAACGGCCGCCGCGTCGCCGTCAAGGTGCAGCGGCCCGGGGCGCCGCGCCAGATCGAGGCCGACCTGACGCTGCTCTACCAGGCGGCACGGCTCGCGAAGGAGCGCATTCGCGCGCTCGACTTCGTCGACACGCACCTGCTGATCGACGAGTTCGCCCGCTCGATCCGGAAGGAGCTCGACTACCGGCTCGAGGGCCGCAACGCGCAGGCCTTCCGCCGCAACTTCGCCGGCGACCCGCACGTCCTCGTCCCGAAGGTCTACTGGCACTACACCCGCGCGCGCGTCCTGACGCTGGAGTGGGTGGACGGAATCCAGCTCGCCGACTTCCAGAGCGCGGACATGACGCTGGAGGAGCGCCGCGACCTCGCGTACCGGATCACCGAGACGTGGATGACGATGATCTTCCGCCACGGCTTCTTCCACGGCGACCCGCACCCGGCGAACATCCTCCTGCCGCCGGAGGCCGGCACCGTCGGCCTCGTCGACTTCGGCGCGGTCGGGAAGCTCACCGACGACGACCTCTCGAAGGTGACCGGCCTCTTCATCGACGCGGCCAACGAGAACGTCGACCAGCTGCCGCGCCGGCTCGCCGCGCTCGGCGTGCGCTTCCCGAAGGAGCGCGAGGCGGAGTTCCTCGCCGAGCTGCGCGAGGTCTACTACCGCTACTACGGCGCGAGCCTGAGCGAGATCGACCCGATCCAGGTCGTGCGCGAGGCGTTCCAGCTCATCTACTCGATGAACCTGCGCCTGCCGACCCGCTTCCTTCTCCTCGACCGCGCGATCGCCACGCTCGCGTCCGTCGGCGCCGAGCTGTATCCGGACTTCAACGTCTTCGAGGTGGCCCGGCCGTACGCGCGCGACCTGATGTTCGAGCGCTTCACGCCGCAGCGCGTGGCGCGCCGCGCACGCCGGGATGCGTTCCGCTACGCGCACGTGCTCAAGGAGGCGCCGCTCCAGTTCCACGACTTCATGGAGGAGATCCGCGACGGCCAGATCGAGGTCGGCTTCGTCCACAAAGGGCTCGACGACCTGCTCTCGAAGCTCGACACGCTCTTCAACCGGCTGGTGATCGCGCTGGTCGTCGTCGGCGGTCTGATCGGCTCCAGCCTGATCGGGATCTTCGCCAAGAACGGGCCGCAGCTGCTCGGCGTCAACGTCCTCTCGGTCGTCGGGTTCGCGCTCTCGGCCGTTCTCGGGATCTGGCTGCTCTGGGGCGTCGTCCGCTCCGGACGCCTGTAGGAAAAACGTCACTCTCTCGCGCGAAAGGACATCTGGCGGAGCGGCGGGCGGCGTCCTAGCCTCGCCGGCATGACCGCGCTGCTCCTCGCCGAGCCCGAGCCGTCCGTCCGGGGCTTCCTCGAGCGCCAGCTGCGCAGCGACGGCTTCGACGTCGTCGCGTGCGAGCGCGCCGAGCAGCTGCCGCGCGCCGCGGAGCCCGACGTCCTGGTGCTGGGCGACGCAGCCGCGCTCGGCCGGGCGGTCGTGCCGGACTGCCCGGTGATCGTCCTCGGCGGCTCCGACCCGGCCGCGCGCGTCAGGGCGCTCGCTCTCGCCGACGACTGCCTCGCCAAGCCGTTCGTCTACGAGGAGCTGCTCGCGCGCATCCACGCGCTGCTGCGCCGCTGCCCGCCGCGAGACGAGCTGCTCGACCTCGGCGAGCTCGTCGTCGACCGCGCCGCGCGGCGCGTCCTCGTCCGCGGGCGGGAGATCGAGCTCGCGGCGAAGGAGTACGCGCTGCTCGTCAAGCTCGCGTCCGACCCGGATCGCGTCTTCACGCGCGAGCAGCTGCTGCGCGACGTCTGGGGCTTCCGCACGTACATCCCGACGAGGACGCTCGAGTCGCACGCGTCGCGGATCCGGCGCAAGCTCGCCGTTGCCGGACTGCCGGGCTGGGTCGTCAACGTCTGGGGAGTCGGCTACAAGCTGCGCCACGTCGTCGCGACCTGAGCCCGTCGTCCGGCGGCGGGGCGATCATCGAGCGCATGACACTGCTCGCGCTCGTCCTGAGAACGCACACCGGGATCCGCGTCGCCGAGGTCGGGGAGGCGCTGATCGCCCTCGCCGGACTCGCACTTCTGCTCGGCGGCATGACTCCGTTCGGCAAGCGAATCGGCCAGACATTCGGCGGCCTCGCTCTACTCGTCGGGGGGATCCTGCTCGTGGTCTCCACCCGGTGGGGCCATTTCCACTAGCCCGCGCGCGGGCTAGAGGATCGCGCCCTCGAGGCGGAGGAGCCATTCCTTCCGCTCGAGCCCGCCGCCGTAGCCGACCAGGCTGCCGCTCGCGCCGACGACGCGGTGGCAGGGGAGGACGATCGGCAGCGGGTTGCGGTTCATGACCGTGCCGACCGCCCGCGCCGCGCGCGGCGCACCGGCCCGCGCGGCGAGCGCGCCGTACGTGGTCGTCTCGCCGTAGCCGACGCCGCGC
>Ga0070739_10007569_pt1 | contig 11457 bp, 3 predicted proteins | sample Coa_R1_7_FD_66445 | JGI IMG/M metagenome (GOLD analysis project Ga0070739, IMG submission 66445) | Surface soil microbial communities from Centralia Pennsylvania, which are recovering from an underground coalmine fire - Coalmine... | ecosystem: Environmental > Terrestrial > Soil > Unclassified ... | reverse complement strand
AGCCCGGCCAGGGTCTCCATGCAGCCCTCAAGGAACGTCATCGATGCCTGTGCCAGCCGAATGTCGTTGCCGGGCACGGGATAGTGCCACAGCTGCCAGTTGAGCCGGGTCGTCATCGCCCGGTGGGTGCCTACTACGCCCTTCGGCTTGCCGGTCGATCCCGAGGTGAACACAAGATACATCGGGTCCTCGGGGTGAGGCAGCGGCAGTCGGCGCCGCGGTGTGTCGGCATCCATCGCGGTCTGCACGGCCGGGTCGTCGAGCGAAATCGTCGTCACCCCAGGGGCATCCGGCATACTGCCGAGCGCTTCGGTGGTCGCGACCACGACCTGCGGTGCGACGTCGTCGAGCATGAACTGCTTGCGTGCCAACGGGTAGGCAGGGTCGAGCGGGAAGAATCCGGCGCCGGCTTTCATGATGCCCACGAGCGCGACCACCATGTCGATGCCCCGCCGCGTGGAGAGGCCGACCAGCGAGCCTGGCCCGACACCGTGGTCGGCCAGCAGATACGCGAAGTTGTCCGACCTCCGGTGCAGGGCGGGGAAATCGATCTGGTCCTGGCCGCAGCGCAACGCGACACGGTCGGCGCCGAATTCCCTGCTCGGCTCTAGCAATTCGGGGATGGTCAGCGCCCGGTCGACCGGCGGCTGTGCGCCGCGGCTCCACTCGGTAAGTAGCCGCTGACGTTCGTGCTCGTCGACCAATTGCACGTCGCGCAACGTCGCATCGACGTCTTCGGCGAACGCGTTGACGATCTTGGTCAGCCAGCCGGCAAACCGTTCGATCGTGGGCCGGCGATACAGCTCGGTTCGGTAGATGACGCTACCGTTGTATCCCGCATCTGTGCCGAAGAAGTTGACGCTCAGGTCGGCGTGCGCGATGTCGAATGTCGGCTCCAGCACGGTGAATACCGTGTCACCGGCGGGTCCGGTGTCGATAATCCGCTCGGCCGGCAGGTGGTCTCGGACATGGACCACCACCTGGAAGAGCGGATTGCGCGACAGCGAGCGCACCGGGCTGACGGCATCCACCACCCGGTCAAACGGCAAGTCTTGGTGCGCGTAGGCGCCCAGTGCCGTCTCCCGGGCCCGTCGCAGCACCTCGCGCAGCGTCGGATTGCCGGCTAAGTCATTACGCAGCACCAAGATGTTGATGAAAAAGCCGACCAGTTGGTCGAGTTCGGGTTCGGTGCGCTTTGCGATCGGAGTACCTAGCGGAATATCCGCGCCGCCGCCGGCCTTGTGCAGCACCACCGCGACGGCCGACTGCAGCAGCATGAACTCGGTGACGCCCAGCTCGCGGCTCAGCTCGGTGAGTTTGGCGCGGGTCTGCGTGTCGATGCTGAATTCGACGCAGTCCCCGGCCCCGCTGGGTACCGGCTGGCGCGGAAAGTCTGGCCGCAGCCCGGTGCTCTCAGGTAGCCCTTCTAGTTGCCGCGTCCAATACTCGCGCTGTGTGCGGGCGATGCTCGGCCCCTCACCGGACTCGTCCAGCAGATCGAGTTGCCAGGCCGCATAATCGGCGTACTGCACCGGTAGCGGTGCCCACGACGGTTTTTGGCCGGCGCGGCGCGCCCGGTAGGCAGTCAGCAAGTCGGCGAACAGGACACCGCCCGACCAGTGGTCGATCGCAATATGGTGCACCACCAGCGACAGCACACGCTCCTGATTAGTGTGCGGGCCGGCGTGCAACAACGCCGCCCGGATCGGCCACTCGCGGTCCAGTTCGAAGCGGTACCGGCGCTCGCTGTCGAGCTGCGCCTGCACCCACTGCTCCCCCACCCCCGTCGCCTGTCGTACCGGCACCTCGACGGCGGCATTGACCACCTGGTATGGCACACCGTCGATTTCGGTGTAGGTGGTGCGCAGGATTTCGTGGCGGGCCACAACATCGTTGACCGCGGCGACCAGCGCGTCGACGTCGCATGGCCCACGCAGGCGCACGGCGTAGGGAACGTTATTGACCTCGCTGGGGCCTTCAATCTGGTAGGCGAACCATGTTCGCAGCTGAGAGGCCGACAGTGGCAGCGGCCCATCGTGGCTTGTGGCGATCAGCGTGGGCCGCTGGAGGTTGACGCCACCGGACCGCATCTGCTCGACGCGTTCGGCCAGCCGCGCAACGCTCCCGAGTTCGAAGACCTCCCGAATGCCCAACTCAACGCTGCATTCCGACCGGAACGCCGCGACGAGTTTGGTCGCCAGCAGTGAATGCCCGCCGAGGTCGAAGAACGAGTCGTCGACGCCCACCCTGTCGCGGCCCAGCAGCCGCGAGAACAGTTCGGCGATAAGGCGTTCGGTTTCGGTGGCCGGCGCGCGGTATTCGACGGACGCCGCGAGCTGCGGCTGTGGCAAGGCATCCCGGTCGATCTTGCCGTGTGTGGTGATGGGAATCTCCTCGAGCACCATGTAGGCGGCCGGCGTCATGTACTCCGGCAGCGCGGCGGCCACCCGGGCGCGGATCCGCTCGACGTCGACGGTGTCCGGGCTGCCGCCGTCGGCCGCCGTGACGTAGCCGACCAGGCTCTTGCCCAGCTGCGGCAGATCCGCAGCGACGACCACGGCCTGCCCGACGCTGGGGTCGACCGAGATCGCCGCGGCGACCTCACCGAGCTCGATGCGGAAACCGCGGATCTTGACCTGTTCGTCGGCGCGGCCGACGAACTCGATATCGCCGTCGGCGTTGCGCCGGGCCAAGTCCCCGGAGCGGTACAGCCGGCCGCCGGGAGTGAACGGGTCGGCGACGAAGCGTTCCGCGGTGAGCGTCGGTCGGCGGTGGTAGCCGTGGGCGACATGTGTTCCACCGATGTAGATTTCTCCGATCACTCCCACCGGGACCGGTTGCAGCGCGCCGTCGAGCAGATGCACCTGGGTGTTGATCTTGGGCCGCCCGATCGGCACGATCCGAGTGCCTTGCGTGCCCTCGACCGGATAGCTGGTGGCGTTGACGACGGTCTCAGTGGGCCCGTAGAAGTTGTACAGCGACGCGTCGAAGGTGGCGTGAAACTTGTCGGCGATCTCGCCGGGCAGCGCCTCGCCGCCGATCGGTACCCGGCGAAGTGTGCGCCACTGGTTGACCCCGGGCAGTGACAGGAACAGTCCCAGCAGCGACGGCACGAAGTGCATCGAGGTGATGCCCTCGCGGTGCAGCAGATCGGTCAAATAGCCGATGTCGCGCAGGCCGTCCGGGCGCGGGATCACTAGCCGTGCACCGCAAATCAGGGTGCCGAAGATTTCGCCGATCGACACGTCGAAGCTGGGCGAGGCCACCTGCAGCAGCCGGTCGGTCTCGTCGACCTGGTACTCCTCGCCGAACCAGACGAAGTATTCGGCGATGGGCGCGTGCGGCACCGGAACGCCCTTGGGCAACCCGGTCGAACCGGAGGTATAGATCAGGTAGGCGGTGTTATCCGGGCCAAGGGGGCGCACCAGCTCGGTCGGATTCTCTGGCGAGTAACGCGAGAGATCCGTGACCGGTTCGCGCAGCACAAGTTTGGCGTCGGCGTCGCCGAGGATGAACGAGAGCCGGTCCTCGGGATAAGTCGGGTCGATCGGTAGGTACACCGCCCCGGCTTTCAGCACACCCAGCGCCGTGGTGACCAGTTCCGGTGACTTATCGAGCAGCACCGCGACGCGGTCCTCCGTGCCGATGCCGTGCTCGATCAGCCAGTGCGCCAACCGGTTGGCGTCTTCGTTGATCTCGCGGTAGCTGTAGTAGCGGCCCTCGTACACCACGGCGACGGCGTCGGGGGTCATCGCCGCGCGTTCGGACACCAACATCGGCAAGGTCGTTGGGGCCGTGGTGAAAATCTCGCCCGTCGAGACGCGGCGCAGCCAGTCGGCGTCGCCGTCACCGAAAAGCGGTAGCCGCCATAGCGCGGCCTCAGGGTTGGCCAGCGCGTTGTCGAGAAACGCTGTGTAGTGATTGAGCATTTGGCGCACCAACGCCGCGTCCAGCACCTCGACCAGGTATTCGGCCTCGACCAGGGCGCCGTCGTCGTCGAGTTCAATCATGAAGTTCAGCGGAAGCTGGGTGAGTTGGCTGCGGAGCTCGCCGCGCTCGCATTGCACCCCGGGCGGGCAGAAACCGCCGCTGTCGGCTTCCCGCATTCCGAAGCCGACCCGGGTCATCCGCTCGGCGCCGTGGCGGCGGTCGGGGTTGGACTCGCGCACCAGCCAGTCGAGGTTGACCCGCTGGTGGGCGAATGCGCCCACCGCCGTCTCGCGCGTCTGCTCCACCAGCTCACGGAATGTCTGCCGCGGCTGTGGCTGTGCCCGGAGCACCACGGTGTTGCCGAAGTAGCCGATCACGTGTTCGGTTCCGGCCCCGCGGTTGAGGACCGGGGCCGCGATCAGGAAATCGGTGGCATGGGTGTAGCGGTGAACTAAACCGGCGAACGCAGCGAGCAGCACCATGTACGGGCTGGCCCCGCTCTCGCGGGCCAGCTTGCTTACGCGCTCGGCGGTTACCGGGGACAATCGGGCCGTAGCGCGCTGCGAGCGCCACGTAGTGGGTACCGCCGAACCATTCGGCCCGGGAAGTTCCAGTGGTTCAGGCAGATCCGAGATCAGCGACCGCCAGTACGCGAGATCCTCATCGAGATACTCGCCGCTGTGGCGAGTCACCGGCAGCGGACCGTCCAGCGCGTCGGGGTCGGTGTAGGCGCGTGTCAGGTCGGCGAAGAACGGCGCCCATGATCCGTCGTCCCAGGCGATGTGGTGGGCAGTCAGCAGCAGCATCAGCTCATCGGGGGCGAGACGCGTCACGGTAATGCGCAGCGGGGATTCCGCGGTCAAGTCGAACGGGCGACGAAACTCCCTCTGTGCCAGCACTTCCAGCCGCAACCGCTGTGCTTGTTCGCCCAGCCCGCAGAGGTCGTGCACCGCCCAGCCGGGCCGCAGGTCGTCGTGGGTAACCGGATATGGCTCGCCGTCGTCACCTGTGTGGTAAGTGGTGCGCAGCAGCGGGTGCCGCACGGCCACCGCGTCCACCGCGTAATGCAATCGCGCCACGTCCACGACGCCGGTGACGCGGTACGACACGCAGACGTTGAGCAGCGCGCCGGTCGGGTCGATCGACTGGACGAACCACATTCGGCGTTGGCCGTCGGACATGGCCGACGGTCCGTCGTAGGTGGTTGAGTCCGCGGTGGAGAGCAGGCCTTGTGCGGCGAGCTTGCGGCGCAGCAACTCCAGGCGCTGCTCGCCGAGCCGGATATCGGTGTCAGTCACGCGTCGAATCAACCCTTTCCGGGATCTTCACTTCTGCTGTCGGCAGTGGCTGGGCGGGTTGCTGCAGGGCTTCGATCAGTTGACTGCCGGTGATGCCGCCGAGGAGTCTGGCCAACGGAACTGAGCAACCGGTGAGACGGCGCAGCCGCTTGCGCAGATCGAGCGCGAGCAGCGAGTCGACACCGAGGTCGACCAACGCCACACCCAGGTCCACCGATGCCGCATCCGAAAGGCTCAGTGCTGCAGCCAGTTCGCTACGCACTACCTGGTCGACCGGCCGGTCCGCGGTGCTGTGGCCGTCGCTGACCAGCTGTGCTTCGCGGCTCGGTGTGGTGAATGGCATTGGTACGTTCTGCGTTTCAAAGAACAGCCGCAACCGGTCGAAGTCGGCGGCCAGGATCACCGGATCTTCCCCGCGGTGGCGCAGGCTTGCGGTGATCGCAGCGTCGGGGTCCATCGGTACCAAGCCGGATCGCTCGATACGGGCGATCTCGTCGGCGCTCCCGATCGTCGTATCCTGCCATAGTCCCCACCGTATGGCCGTGCAATCCAGCCCCTTGGCCCGCAACTGGCCGGCGAGGACATCCAGCATCCGGTTGGAGGCCGCATACGCGGCATGGCCAGAGCCGCCCCATAGCCCAGATACCGATGAGCACAGCAGAATTGGGGCATTTTCGCGCAGCGGCCACAGATCCACCATCTGAGCCAGCCCAGTCACTTTGGCGCCGAACACCGCATCGAGGTCTACCGCAGTGAGCTGATCGTGCGAGGCGAACGTGGCCATCCCGGCAGCGTGGATCAGCAACGACGCGCCCTCACCGCCGTATTCGGCGGCCACCGCGGACAGCACCTTCGGATTGGTGACGTCACACATCGGGGCGTGAAGTGCGACGGCGCGCCCGCCGGCCAGGCGGTCAAGTTCGGTGGAGCCAACGCCCTTGCGGCTCAACAATGTCACGCTGCGAGCGCCGTGCTCGATGCAATATCGCGCATACTGCCGGCCGATAACTCCGTTGCCGCCGGTGATCACCACATTGTCCAGCGCGGCTGTGTCCAGTGGCCGCTCGGATTCGCGACGCTCGCGTAGCGCGCGGACGTAGCAGCCACTCTCCCGCAAAGCCACCTCGACGGCGTCGCCGAGTAGCACGTCGACGCAAGCCAGCGCCGTTTCGGCGTCGATGACCCACGACGGTAGGTCCAAATGGGCGAAGCGCTGGTCGGAAAATTCGAACCCGACACTGCGGTGCATGGCGGCCAACGCCGCCTGCGCCGGCAGGCCAACGGGATCGCCGGCCTCGACCTGCTCACCGCAGACGGTGACCAGCCAGACGATGCGACACCGTGGCCCGACAATCGTGCGATAGCGGGGCAGCACCGCATCAGGCCGGCGGGCGATCTCGGCCGCGACGACGATCGCGTCGGGATCCGTCAGCGCGGGCGCGATCACAACAGCGATCTCTGCTTGGTCGACGCCCGTCAGCTCGCAACACCGATGCGCCGTCACCGCTTCGGTGAGCCGTTGCGGCAAAGGTGTGTCGGTAAGGGCAGGACCGACTATCGCGATGCCGCGCCGAGGGCCGTTGGTCACCTGTGGCTTTGGGCATGGCTGCCACTGCTCTGCGGCCACCGTGACGATCGACCCGGGAACTGGCGGCAGCGGTTCTGGCTTCGCCCACAGATGTATCGCCTTCATCGGCGCGTTCGGGAATCGCGACAGTGGCGGGTGACCGTCGACGTCGACCACGTCGCTCCACCGGTAACCGCGGTCGGCTACCGCCACCGCGGCGATATTGGCGGAGAGCTGATCGGCAAAAGGCTCGTCGCGACGCCCCGAGCCGACGATCATGGTCGACTCGTCATTGACCAGGTCGGCGAGCGAGGACAGCAGCGACGGGTGCGCCGACAATTCGACGAACGCGTTGGCGCCACGCTGCGCAGCCACGGCCACCGCCTCGTCGAATCGCACTGTGTTACGCAGGTTTTGACACCAGTAGTCGCCGAAATCAGTGTCGGTGCCGACCACCTCCCCGCAAGCAGAGCTGACGAACTCCACCGGCGCATCCAAAAATGCCGACCTGGGTAGCAGTTCCTCGAACTTGCCCCGCAGCTTTTCCAGCGCGCTGGTGTGCCCCGGGTAGTCGACATCGATTGCCCTAGCGAAAATCCCGCGGTGCTCGGCCAACCGAACGACACCCTCAACGGCGTCACGATCACCGGACACCACGGTCGACGACGGCGCATTGACCGCCGAGACTTCCAGCCAGCCCGCCGTTTCGCTGATCAGCCGCCGGGCCTCGTCGACGCCCACGCCCAGCACTGCCATGCCGTACCGCCCGGGCAGGCGGTCGACCACCGAAGCGCGCGCAGCGACAACCGCAACCGCATCGGCCAACGTCATGGCACCGGCCACATAGGCCGCGCCGACCTCGCCCAGACTGTGTCCGACGGTGACAGCGGGCAGAATGCCGTAGGACCGCCACACCTGCGCCAAGCTAACGGAGTGCGTGAACTGTGCGCCCTGAATCGCAATTTGGGACCGGTCACGCTCGGAGCCGTCAACCAGATACGGCAACGGTGACGGGTGTCCGGCCGCAACGAATGCCGCCGCGCAATTGTCAGCCTCGGCCCGGTAGGCCGGCAGCTGTCGATAGGCGTCGGCGCCCATCGACTGCCATTGGTTGCCCTGGCCCGGACAGACGTACGCGACTCGCGGGCGGTCGGTCAACGACGACTTGGCCACCAGCGGGTGTTCCTCGCCGTCGGCCAACGCCTTCAGGCCAGCCTTCAGCTCGGCGTGGTCGGCTGCCCGCACCACCGCGCGGTGACGGCGCACTCGCCGAACCCGCAGCAGGGTGGCGGCGACCGCGGGCACATCGGGGTCGAAGCGATCCAGGTAGCGGAGGATCGCCGCCGCGTCGCGGCCGACCAACTCCTCGTCGTGTGCGCTGAGCAGCACCGGGGTGCGGCCGTCGGGCAGTGGCTGGACGCACATCACGCCACCGCCGGTACCGACACGATCACATGCGCGTTGGTGCCGCTGATGCCGAATGCCGATACCGCGGCGATCCGCTCCCCGTTCACGGCCGGCCACGGTGTCAGCTTCCGCGCCAGACGCAGTCCTTGAATGTCCCAGTCGATATCGCGGCTGGGCTCGTCCACGTGCAGCGTGGCAGGCACGGCCCCGTGTTCGGCGGAAACCAGAACCTTGGCCAGGCCCAAGGCTCCTGCCGCGGCCTGCGAGTGGCCCACATTGGACTTCACCGATCCGAGCAGCGCGCCCTTACCCGGTTCGGTGGCGCCGTAGGTTTGCGACAGCGACTGCAACTCGACGCGATCACCGATGTGGGTGCCGGTGCCGTGCCCCTCGACCATCGCGACGTCTTGTGGCCGCAGCCCGGCTTTCGCGATCGCAGAACCAAAGAGCCGGGCCTGCGCCGCGGCGCTGGGCGCGCTGAGCCCCGTGCTTCGACCGTCCTGATTCACCGCGCTGGCCCGGATCTCGGCAACAATGCGCCGACCGTTTCGTGCCGCCGCTGATTTGCGTTGCAGCACAAAGATTGCCGCCCCCTCGGCCCACACAGTTCCGCTGCGATGTGCGCTGTACGGGCGGCAGTGGCCGTCGTCGGACAACGCGTGCTGCTTCGAGAATTCGACGAAGTATCCGGGCGAGCCCATCACGCACACCCCGCCCGTCAGTGCCATGTCGCAGTCACCGGTCCGCAGCGACTGCATGGCGGTGTGCAACGCGGCCAGCGCTGAGGAGCAGGAACAGTCGACGGTCAAGGCGGGACCGGCCAACCCCAGGGTGTATGCAATCCGGCCGGAAACCACGCTCAGCGCTGTTCCAGTGATCAGATGACCGCTGTGGCGGGAGAATTCGGTCATGTCAGGCCCGTATCCGGTCGGGGACGCGCCGACATAGCAACCCACGTTCTCGCCTGCCAGTTCGTCGGGGTTGATGCCGCTGTTCTCCAGCGCACGCCAAGCAACCCGCAGCGCGACGCGTTGCTGCGGGTCCATCGTAGTAGCCTCACGCGGGGAGATGCCAAAGAATTCGGGGTCGAAAGCTGCTGCGCCGGAAAGGAAACCGCCGCAGTCGTGAATCTTCTTGAAGCCGCCGCGACCGGACCCGGCGAGCAGTTCACGGACGGGCCAGCCTCGATCGGTCGGAAATGGGCCGAGCGCTTCTCGTTGTTGGGACACCAAGGCCCAGTAGTCGTCGGCGGTATGAATGTCGCCGGGTGCCTCGACGGCCATGCCGATGATGACGACGGGGTCGTCGTACAAAGCGCTGTGCTGGTCAGGCATCGGTGATGACTCGATTAGCCAGAGCGTCGAGGTGCTCGTTGACGTAGAAGTGGCCGCCGTCGAAGAACGACAACGTGAACGAACCCTCGGTGTGGTTGGCCCATTCGCGAAGCGTGCGAATGTCGATGCGGTGGTCGTGCCGTCCACCGATGGCGTGGATGTCAGCGCGGATGCGCACACCCGCGGGGCAGTGGTAGCGGTTGAGCGCCTCGTAGTCGCTGCGCGCAGCGGTGGTCAACAGTTCGGCGAACTCCGCGTCGGCGAGTAGCCGCGGGTCCGTTCCGCCCAAGTCGGTGAGATCGGCGAGCAATTCCGGGCCGGTAGTGGGCAACTCAGGCAGATTGCCGACCGTCGACGGCACCGGCCCGGACGACACCCACAGCTTTTGCACGGTGACGCCGCGACGCTCGGCAACGCGAGCGAATTCGAAGGCGACCACCGCTCCCATGCTGTGGCCGAACAAGCGTAACGGCGCGACCTGCTGCCATGGTGCGGCCTCGAATAGGTCGCGGGACAAGTCGTGCACGGTTTCCGGCGGCGGTTCGCTGATGCGTTCGGCTCGCTGCGGGTATTGCACGACAAACGTGTCGCCGCGGGTGGCCAAGGCCAGCGCCAGCTTTCGGTAACTTGCCGCAGCGGCGCCGGCGTGTGGAAACACCACGGTGGCGCCCATGCACGCCTGCGGGTCCTGACCCGGAAAGTATTTGATCCAAGGCGCGAACGCGCCCGGCACCCTCGCCACGTTATCGACGGTCATGTGCCATCCCGACTTCCGCCGCTTGTGCCAAAACTTCCTCGCCGTCCATGCCGGCGACTTCCAGGTATATTTCGGCGACGGCAACCAGTCGTCGGCTGTCGTCCTCGCGATAGCTGAGTAGGCGGGCCAGGGCGGAAATGGTTCGGGCTGCGAACATGTCCGCGACCATCGCATGGGGTACGTCCAGCCAGGTCCGAATCCGGGCGACAGCTTGAGTGGCTAATACCGAATCCCCGCCCAGTGCAAAGAAATCGTCGTCGACGCCGACGTCCTCGACCCCGAGCACCTCCCCGATGATCGCTGCTAAAGCTGCCTCCACCGGCGTGGACGCGGCGCGGCGGTCCGGCTCGGGCGAACTCGACACGCTCGCGGCCAGCTGGTCGGCGACAGCGCGCCGGTCGATCTTGCCGCCGTCTGTGAAAGGGATTCGGTCCACCAACGACAGGTGGCGCGGAATCATATATGCGGGAACGGAATTCGCTATATGTTCACGTATACCTGCCGCGGTCACCCGCTCGTCGTACACGTGCACCGCGGCCGCCAGCACGTCCGATCCCCCCCTCGTCGATACCACGGCTGCGACGGCCGTGACCACCCCGGGCACCCGCCGCAGCGCGGACTCAACCTCACCGACTTCGATTCGATACCCGCTGACCTTGACCCGGTGGTCGGTCCGGCCGACGAACTCCAGTGTGCCGTCAGGCCAGTAGCGGGCCAGATCGCCCGTGCGGTACCACGTCCGGCCGCCGTGGCTGACGAAGCGCTCGGCGGTCAGGTGGGGACGGCCGCGGTAACCCCTCGCAATACCGCGGCCTGAAAACCACAGCTCGCCTGGCACCCAGTCGGGGCAGTCGTCGCCGAAGCTGTCGACCACCCGGCACGCGATGTTGGGAAACGGCGTGCCATACGGCACGGCAGCCCAATGCGACGGCGGGTCGACGGTCTCGCAGATCGTGGCGTGCACCGCGGTTTCTGTCGCGCCCCCCAGCCCCGCGAATCGCAGTTGCGGCGCTTCGGCTTTCAGCCGACGGGCCAGCTCGGGCCGCACCCAGTCGCCGCCGGTCGCGACGACCCGCAACGAGGACAGCCGGCCACTACCGACCTCGAGCAGCATCTCCAGCCAGCCCGGCAGGAAGTTCAGCACCGTCACCTGGTGGGTGTGGA
>Ga0070739_10007567_pt1 | contig 11461 bp, 9 predicted proteins | sample Coa_R1_7_FD_66445 | JGI IMG/M metagenome (GOLD analysis project Ga0070739, IMG submission 66445) | Surface soil microbial communities from Centralia Pennsylvania, which are recovering from an underground coalmine fire - Coalmine... | ecosystem: Environmental > Terrestrial > Soil > Unclassified ... | reverse complement strand
CGGGCGACGCCCGCAGCGACGGCCGCCAGGGCCGCGAACAGCGCGGCCACGGGGCTGGCCAGCGGCGTCAGCACGGCCAGCAGCGCCGCGGGCGCGTCGCGTCGGCGCTGGAGCGCCAGCGCCACGCCGACCGCGAACAGCAGCCCGAAGGCGAAGGTGAGGCGGCCGGTGAAGAGGTCGATCGCCGTGCCCGCCGCGAACCACAGCGAGCCGAGCAGGGCGTGGCGGCCGAAGCGCGCGCGCGCCAGGGGCTCGAAGACCGCGGCCGTCGCCGTGGTCGACAGCGCGCCCACGATCTGCGGCGTGAGCAGCGCGGCCAGCGGCGGGAAGAGCACGCTGTAGCCGGGCGTGTCGTGGCCGGCGTACCACCAGTTGTTCCACAGGCCGAAGCCCTCGGTGGCGAACAGCTTCGCCCTCAGCAGGTGTGCGGGCAGGTCGAGGCTGGCCGGTGAGACGATCACGTAGGCGAGCGCCAGCGCGCCGGCCAGGAGCGTCGGGGCCAGACGGCGCCTGAGTCGATCCGGTGGCTCCTCGCGGTTCACGGCCCGTCCGCCTGGAGGAAGGCGGAGATGAGCCGGATCGTCTCCTCCGGCCGATCGAGCCAGGGCCAGTGGCCCGCGCCGGCGATGGCGCGGGCGCCCGGGTCCGGCTCGCTGTAGGGGTCGTCGGCCCCCTGGAGGACGAGCGCGGGTTGGGGCGGCTCGACGGCGTCCGGCGGGTCGCTGCGGTACAGCCGCAGAATCGCGCGCTGGGTGCCCTGATCGAAGTAGCGCCACACGGCGCGGGCGCGGGCCTTGGGCCAGGCCGCCTCGGTGCTCGACCCGCGGCGCAGGGCGCGGATGAGCAGGCCCCTGGTCGTCGAGCCCATCGTCAGCTCGCCGAGCACCGGGGTCCGCCACAGCCGCGTGAGCCGCGTCTCCCGCGGGCGGGGACTGATGAGGACGAGCCGGCGCACGCGGTCGGGCGCGGTCGCGGCGAGCTCGCGGGCCACGCGGGCCCCCCACTGATGGCCGACGACGTCGGCGGCGGCGATCTCGAGGTGGTCGAGCAGCGCGAGCACGGCGTCCGCCAGCCCGGGCACCGAGAACTCGAGGTTGCCCCCCTTGGCCGAGCGCCCGAAGCCGAGCAGGTCGGGCGCGATCCCGCCCGTGCGCGCGAGCGGCGCGTCCCAGTCGTCTGAGCTGGTGGGCAGCCCGTGGAGGTAGACGGCCGGCGTTCCCGCCGCCGGCGCGCTGCGGAAGAAGACGGGAACGCCGGCGAGTTCGATGGTGTGCTCGTCGACGTGCAACCGCGGGCGAGGATAACGTCCGCCCGGTGAGCGAAGGATCGGACCAGCGGGCGCGGGTGCTCTGCCTGGGCGACGCGCTCGTCGACCTCGTGTGCGAGCGCCACGTGCGCGACGTGTCCGAGGCGCCCGCCTTCGTGCCCCACCTCGGCGGCTCGGGGGCCGCCGTGGCCGCGGTGGCCGCGCGCGCCGGAGCGCCGGTGGCGCTGGCCGCGGCCGCGGGCGACGACGACTGGGGGCGGTGGCTGCGCGCGCGGCTCGCCGGCGCCGGGGTGGACGTCTCGGCCTTCGCGCTCGAGCCGGGCGCGGCCACGCCCGTGGCGCTCGTGACTGTGGCTGAGAGCGGGGCCCCGTCGGCGCGCGTATACGGCGAGCCGCCGGTCGTTGAGATCCCCTCCCCGGGCTCGGCGCTGTTCCTCACCGCGGCCGGACTGGCCGACAGCGCCTCACGCGAGGCCGTCATGGCGACCCGCGCGGCGGCGCTCGAGGCCGGCCTTCCCGTCGTCTTCGATCCCGGCCTGCGCGGGCGCCGCTGGCGCTCGCAGGCCGATGCGGCGGCCTCGGCCAACGCGTGCGTGCCGGGCGCGCTGCTCGTGCGTGCGAGCGCCTGGGAGGCCGCGGTGATGACCGGCGAGGACGACGTCGAGCGGGCGGCGCTGGCGCTCGTGAAGGCCGGCGCGCGGCTGGTCGTGGTCACGCTGGGGGACGAGGGGGCCATCCTGCGCGGCGAGCTGCGCGCCGACGCCTTCGGGGTGCCCGCGCAGGTGGTCTCGACGCTCGGCGCCGGCGACGTGTTCACGGGGACGCTGCTGGCCCGGCTGGCGCTCAGCGACTTCTATCCGCCGGCGGTGGCCGCCGGGTTGCGGGACGCCGTGGCCGCGGCGGCGCGCGCCTGCGAGCGCTGGGGCGCGGTTGACTGAACGGGCGGCCTTCCTCCGGCCCTCCCGGGCCCGCGTCCGCGCGGTGCGCGACCGCCTGCGCGAGATCTACGGCGTGCCGCTGACCGAGCCGCACGGGCACCCGATCGCCGAGCTCGTGCTCACGGTGCTCTCCCAGTCCACCAACGACCGCAACCGCGACGTCGCATACCTGGCGCTGCGCGAGCGCTTCCCGCGCTGGGAGGACGTCCGCGACGCGCCCGTGGAGGAAGTCGAGGAGGCGATCCGGCCCGGCGGGATCTCCCGCGTGAAGTCGGCCCGCATCCGCTCGATCCTGGCCGCGATCACGGCGACGTCGCCTGTGCCCGGCGCCAGCGCCGCCGCCGCCGCGCCCGCTCCGCCCCTCTCCCTCGACTGGCTGGCTGGCCAGCCAGTCGAGAGGGCCCAGGAGTACCTGACCGCGCTGCCGGGCGTGGGGCGCAAGACCGCGGCCTGCGTGCTGCTCTTCGCCTTCGGGATGCGCGACGTCCCCGTCGACACCCACGTCTCGCGGGTGGGCGCGCGGCTGGGGCTGCTGCCCGCCGGGGCGCCCTTCGAGGTCCTGCACGACGAGATGCTCGCCATCACCCCGCGCGGGGCCGAGCTCGAGCTGCACATGAACCTGCTGCGCCACGGGCGGCGCACGTGCCACGCGCGGCGGCCGGACTGCCCGGGGTGCGCGCTGCGGCGGATGTGCCCGAGCGCCGGCACGTTCGGGGAATGACCTTTGCGCCTGTCAGGGGGGCGAATTCGAGGGGGCTACTGACTCTTCTACAGATATAGGCGAGAAACCTCAGGAGCCCCTTGACGCAACGCTCGCGCGGCTGGCCGGCAGGCAGCACGGCGTGGTCAGCGCGCGCCAGCTGCTCGCGGTCGGGCTTACCCACAGTGCCGTGCACGAGCGGATGACATCCGGGCGGCTGCACCGCGTGCACCGGGCCGTCTACGCCGTCGGCCACCGTCTCCTCACCCCGCGGGGCCGGTGGATGGCTGCCGTCCTGGCCGGCGGCGACGGCGCCCTTCTCAGTCATCGTGCCGCGCTCGCGCTGTGGGACCTTCGACCGGCCCCGAGCGGCTCCCTCGACATCCTCGTTCCCGGCCGCGGACGCCGGAGCCGTCCGGGAATTCGGATCCACTCCTCGCTGCACATCCACCCCGACGACCGCGCGCGGGTGGACGGGATTCCGGTCACCGCCGTCCCGCGCACTCTGCTCGACTACGCCGACCTCGCGCGGCAACAGTGGCTGCGCGTGGCCGTGGAGGCGGCGATCCGGCGTGACCTGCTGGACGGCCGCGCGCTGGATGCCCTGCTGGACCGCAGCGCGGGGCGCCGCGGCGCGGCCGCGCTGCGGCGGGCCGTCGACGCCGTCGCCGGAGCGCCCGCCTTGACCCAGTCGGAGCTCGAGAACCGCTTCCTGGCCCTGATCCGCGCGGCCGGTCTGCCCGAGCCGCAGGTCAACGTCATGGTGGACGGCTACATGGTCGACTGCTTCTGGCCCGAGGCCAACCTCGTCGTGGAGCTCGACGGCTGGCAGTTCCACCGCACGCGCCGGCAGTTCGTGGCCGATCGCCGCAAGGACGCCGTCCACCAGCTGGCGGGGCGCAGGGTCCTGCGCTTCACCGACGAGCGCATCGGTCAGGAGCCCGCGCGGGTGGTGGCGGAGGTACGGGCGATGGCTGGTTCAGATCTGCTATAACTGCGCTTAGATTTTTACGAACCTAGAGGAGCAGAACCAACAATGGGAAAGACGATTGGCATCGACCTCGGGACGACGAACTCGTGCATGGCGGTGCTCGAGGGCGGCGAGCCGACGGTCATCGAGAACGCCGAGGGCGGGCGCACCACCCCGTCCGTGGTCGCGTTCACGCAGTCCGGTGAGCGCCTGGTCGGCACCGTGGCCAAGCGCCAGGCCGTGACCAACCCGCAGAACACGATCTTCTCGATCAAGCGCTTCATGGGCCGCAAGGAGGCCGAGGTGCGCGAGGAGGAGTCGATCGTGCCCTACAAGGTCGTCTCCGGCCCCAACGGCGACGCCCGCGTCGAGGCGGCCGGCAAGCAGTACAGCCCGCCGGAGATCAGCGCGATGATCCTGGCCAAGCTGAAGGCCGACGCCGAGGCCTACCTGGGCGAGACCGTCGACAGCGCCGTCATCACCGTGCCGGCCTACTTCAACGACGATCAGCGCCAGGCGACGAAGGACGCCGGCAAGGTCGCCGGCCTCGACGTCAAGCGCATCATCAACGAGCCCACCGCGGCCTCGCTTGCCTACGGGCTCGACAAGGAGTCCGACCAGACGATCCTCATCTTCGACCTCGGCGGCGGCACGTTCGACGTGTCCGTGCTCGAGATCGGCGACGGGGTGTTCGAGGTCAAGGCGACGGCGGGCGACAACCACCTCGGCGGCGACAACTTCGACAAGGCCCTCGTCGACTGGCTGGTGGCCGACTTCAAGCGCTCGCAGGGCATCGACCTGAGCCAGGACCCGATGGCGCTCCAGCGCCTGTACGAGGCGGCCGAGAAGGCCAAGATCGAGCTCTCCACCACGCAGGAGACGCAGATCAACCTGCCGTTCATCACCGCCGACGCCAGCGGCCCCAAGCACCTCGACACGCGCCTGACCCGCGCCAAGCTGAACGAGCTCACGGCCGACCTGCTCGACCGCACCGTGGCCCCCGTGCGCCAGGCGCTCGACGACGCCAAGGAGAAGGGCGTCTCCAAGGTCGACCACGTCGTGCTCGTGGGCGGCATGACCCGCATGCCGGCCGTGCAGGAGAAGGTCAAGGAGCTCACCGGCAAGGAGCCGCACCGCGGCGTGAACCCGGACGAGGTCGTGGCCGTCGGCGCCGCCATCCAGGCCGGCGTGCTGGCCGGCGACGTCAAGGACGTCCTGCTGCTCGACGTGACCCCGCTGACGCTGGGCATCGAGACCAAGGGCGGCGTGATGACGAAGCTGATCGAGCGCAACACGACGATCCCGACCCGCAAGTCCGAGGTCTTCTCGACCGCCGAGGACAACCAGCCGAGCGTGGAGATCCACGTCCTCCAGGGCGAGCGCGAGATGGCGATGTACAACAAGTCGCTGGGCAAGTTCCAGCTGACGGGCATCCCGCCCGCGCCGCGCGGCATCCCGCAGATCGAGGTCGCCTTCGACATCGACGCCAACGGCATCCTCAGCGTGTCGGCCAAGGATCTCGGCACCGGCAAGGAGCAGAAGATCGAGATCAAGGCCGGGTCGGGTCTCTCCGACGAGGAGATCAAGCGGATGGTCAGCGACGCCGAGTCGCACGCCGAGGAGGATCGCCGCCTGCGCGAGCTGGCTGAGGCGCGCAACAACGGCGAGAACGCCGCCTATCAGGCCGAGCGCCAGCTCAAGGACCTGGGCGACGCCGTCGACGCGAGCTCCAAGGAGGAGATCGAGGCCGCTATCAAGTCCGTGCGCGAGTCGCTGACCAGCGAGGACACGGATGAGATCCGCAGCCGGACCGACGCGCTCCAGGCCTCCTTCCACAAGGTCTCCGAGGCCATGTACCAGCGCGCCCAGGAGCAGAGCGCTGCGGCCGGAGCGGACGGTGCCTCGAGCAACGGCGCCGCCCACGACGCCGGCGCCGAGGACGTCGTCGACGCCGAAGTCGTCGACGAGGCGAAGTAAGCGATGCCGGAGCGGGAGTACACCAGCGCTTCCACGGCTGGCGAGCCGGAGGCCCCTACCGGGCCTTCGGTTCCCGCCGGGGAGCCCGAGGCGCCCACGGGACCGACCGCCCCGGTCACGGACCCCGACGGCCAGCCGGCGCCCGCGCGCGAGCCCGGCCAGCAGCCCGGCGATCCGCAGCCGGCGGGCGAGCCCGAGGCGCCGACCGGTCCCGCCGACGCCTCCGAGGACCACGAGCGCCAGCTCGAGCGCGACCTCGAGGAGCTGACGGCCCGGGCCGAGAAGGCCGACGAGTATCTCGAGCTGGCCAAGCGGACCAAGGCCGACTTCGAGAACTACCGCAAGCGGGCCGCGCGCGAGACCGCCGCCGCTCAGGAACGCGGGATCGCCAAGCTGGCCCGCGAGCTCCTGCCCGCGGTGGACAACCTCGACCGAGCCGTGCAGGCCGCCGAGTCGGCCGCGGCGGCCGAGGCCGCCCCGGGCAACGGCGCCGCCGAGACGCTCGTATCGGGGATCAAGCTCGTGCACGCGGACGTGCTGGCCGCCCTCCAGCGGGCGGGCATCGAGCGCTACTCGCCGCAGGGCGAGGCCTTCGACCCCCAGCATCACGAGGCCATCGCCCAGCAGCCCGTCGAAGGCGCCGAGCCCGGCACGATCGTCGAGGTCTACCAGCAGGGCTACCGGCTCGGTGAGTCGGTCATCCGCCCAGCGCGCGTGGTCGTAGCCGGCTGAGGGAGCGGCGGCTATGCCCCAGAGACCCGACTACTACAAGGTGCTGGGGGTGGGGAAGAACGCCTCCGACGCCGAGATCAAGAAGGCCTACCGCAAGCTCGCCCGCCAGTATCACCCCGACCGCAACCAGGGCGACAAGAGGGCCGAGGAGCGCTTCAAGGAGGTTTCGGAGGCCCACGACGTCCTGTCCGATCCCGAGAAGCGCAAGGCGTACGACCGCGGGACCGGGCCGCTGGGCGGCTTCGCCACCGGCGGGTTCGACCCCGGGGCGATGGCCGGCGGTTTCGGCGACATCCTCTCCGATCTCTTCACCGGTGCGGCTCGCCGGGGGAGTGGGCGCAGCGGGGGCGCGGCCGGCGGCCGGGCCGGGCGCACCGCGACGCGCGGGAGCGATCTGGAGACCGAGGTCAACCTCACCTTCGACCAGGCGGTGAACGGGGCCCAGATCTCGCTCACCGTCACCACCTCCGAGCCCTGCCCCACCTGTCACGGCACCGGCGCGAAGCCGGGGACCAGCCCCAAGGTCTGCCCGGTCTGCCGCGGCACCGGGGTGGAGGCCCAGAGCCAGGGGATCTTCTCGATCTCGCAGCCATGCTCGAACTGCCACGGCAGCGGCACGGTCATCGAGACTCCGTGCCCGACCTGCCACGGCAGCGGTGCGCAACGCAAGGCCAAGCCGCTCCGGGTCAACATCCCGGCCGGCGTGCGCGACGGCAGCCGCATTCGGCTGTCCGGCAAGGGCAACGCCGGGCCGCGCGGCGGCGAGCCGGGCGACCTCTACCTGATCACGCGCGTGAAGGAGTCCCCGATCTTCAAGTGGAATGGCGACCACCTCGAGGTCGAGGTCCCGCTCACCATCCCCGAGGCGATCCGCGGCGCGGTCGTCGAGGTGCCGACGCTGAGCGGCTCCAAGCGCCTGCGCGTGGCGCCGGGCACCAAGCACGGCACCGTCCAGCGGCTGCGCGGCGAGGGGGCCCCGCGGCTGGGGGCGAAGACCCGCGGCGATCTCCACTACCGCTTCGTCATCGACGTCCCGGCGTCGCTCTCGCCCGAGCAGGACGAGGCGGTCGACCGGCTCTCGAAGGTCATGAACGGCAACCCGCGGGCCAAGCTGTTCGCCAAGGCGGGAGGTAAGTCCTGATGGCACAGAGGCGTTCGTTCACACGCGTGCAGGTCTCCGACGACCGTGGCGTGTTCATGATCTCGGTCGCCGCCGAGCTGGCCGAGATGCACCCGCAGACGCTGCGGATGTATGAGGCGCGTGGGTTGATCGAGCCCAAGCGCAGCCCCAAGGGGACGCGGCTCTACTCGCACAAGGACGTCGAACGGCTGCGCCGCATCCAGGAGATGACGGCCGAGCTGGGGATGAACCTGGCCGGCGTCGAGCGCGTCTTCGAGCTCGAGGAGCAGCTCGAGGCGATGACCCGCAAGGTCAGGGCGCTCGAGAAGCGCGCGGCCCAGCTCGGCCAGGAGGTCGAGCGGCTGGAGAAGCTCAGGCGCGAGCTGCGCGCCGATATCGTCCCCTACATGAAGGGCGGGGAGATCGTGCGGGCCGCCGACCTGCAGCGGGTGAAGATCCACGTTCGGCGCCCGTCGGCCTGAGGTGAGGCGCGGGGCGCTGCTGGCCGTGGCCGCGGCCCTCCTGCTGGCCGCGGCGGCGCCGGCCGGCGCTCGCGCGCGCTCGCTCGGCGCCGCCCCGGCCGCCCAGGCCCTCGAGCTGGTCATCCCGCTGGTGGCCGACGACGCCGGCCTGCGGCGCTTCGCGATCGCCGTCTCCACGCCCGGCTCGCCCCTGTACGGCGACTTCCAGCCGCTCGCCCGGCTGGCCGCCCGCTTCGGCGCGCCGCCCGCGCGGGCCGCGGCAGTGGTGCGCTACCTGCGCGCCGCCGGGGCGCGGTCGGTGCAGGTGAGCCCGACCCGAATGTTCGTGCAAGCGACGATGACGGTCGCGCAGGCGCAGCGCGCCTTCCACACGACGCTCGGAGTGCGCCTGGCGGCCGACGGGGCGCGCTTCGTGGCGCCCTCGGCGCACGCCTCCGCCGCCGCGCCCGCTGGGCCGCCCTCGCTCGTCGCGCTCCCACCTGCCCTGCGCGGCCTGGCCACCGGCGTCGTCGGGCTCGACACCCAGCCGCTCGTGCCGCGCCCGCAGCTGGCGGCGCTGACGCGCGGCCAATCGCCGCGCGCTGCCGCCGGCGCGCCCTCCTCGGCCTACGCCACCCGCACCGGGACGGCCACGGGCTGTAGCGGCGCGCTCGGCACGCCGGGCTTCACGCCCAACCAGTATCTGACCGCCTACGGCTACGGCGCGGTGCACGCCGCCGGGCTGCGCGGGGCCGGCGAGCGGGTGGCGCTGATCGAGATCGACGGCTTCAAGGCCTCCGATGTGGGGGCCTTCGACCGATGCTTCGGGCTCTCGACGCCGCCGCTGCGGGTGTTCACGCTCGGCTTTCGCCATCCGCTGGCCCCGGGCGGCGAGTCCACGCTCGACCTCGAGCTGCTGAGTGCCGCCGCGCCGAAGCTGCGCTCGATCGACGTCTACGAGGCCGAAGGCGACGCCGCCCACGTGCTCGACGCGTTCGCCGCCCCGCTCGTGCAGCCAGGGTCCAAGCCCGACGTGGTCAGCGTGTCGCTCGGCATCTGCGAGAGCTTCCTGCAGACGGACGCCAGCGCGGCGGGCATCGCGGCCATCGAGCGCAATGTCGAGCTGGCGGCGGCGGCCGGGATCACCGTGCTGGCCTCGGCGGGCGACGATGGCTCCTCGGCCTGCCAGAACGCCGACGGCTCGATCATCGATGAGCTGGGCGTGAGCTATCCGGCCTCCTCGCCGTTCGTGACCGCCGTCGGGGGCACGAACTTCCACCTCGACGCCGCCAACGCGATCACCAGCGAGCAGGTCTGGAACGACGGGGCGGTGCATCCGTCGGCCGGCGGGGGCGGGTTCAGCTTCATGTGGGATCGCCCCGCCTACCAGCGGCCGGTCGTGAGCGTGAACGCGCGCGTGGTCCCCGACGTGTCGCTGCTGGCCGATCTCGCGCCCGGCTACGCGATCTTCTGCACCGCGGCCGGCGACGACGCCTGCACGGGTTGGGGGTCGGTCGGGGGCACGAGCGCGGCCGCCCCGCTCCTGGCCGCCGGGCTGGCCCTCATCGACCAGGACCTCCACCGCCACCACCGCAAGGTCCTCGGCCTGGCCAACCCGCTGCTCTACCAGCTCGCCCGCTCGCCCGCCGGCGCCCGGATCTTCCGCGACGTCACCGCCTTCGACAACGACCTCGGCCCGTTCCTGACCCCGGGCGGCCAGCCGCTCGGCTGCTGTAGCGCGGCTCCCCGCTTCGACGCCGCCTCCGGCTGGGGCAGCGTGAACCTGGCCGCGCTCGACAGCGCCGCCCTGCGCACAGCGCCGCCGGCGCCCGACCTGAGCGTCAGCCTGCCCGCGCACCAGAGCCCGCTGCGCCGCGGCTACCTCGTCGCCCGGCTGAGGTGCTCGACCCCGTGCCGGGCCAACGTGGCCGGCGGCGTGATCCTCTCCAGCAGGAGCGAGTTCGCCGTGCGCTCGGCCTTCCGCACCCTGCACCGCGGCCGCACGGTGCTGCTGCACCTGCGGCTCACGCGACGCCAGGAGGCGCGGATCCGCGCCGCGCTGGCCGCCCACCACCTGGTCTACGCCGAGGTCTGGGGGGTGGCGCTCGACGCCCGCGGCAAGGAGCTCGCCGTGAGTTCGGGCGCGCTCTTCCGATTCTGAGCTCGGACGTGTCATAATCTAAGTCACACCGACTTAGATTTCAGGACACGAACATGCAACCAGACCGCTTTACGATCAAGTCCCAGGAGGCAATCCAGGCCGCCCAGCGGCTGGCCGAGGAGCGCCGCAACCCCCAGACGACGCCCGAGCACCTGCTGGCCGTGCTGCTCGAGCAGGACGCCGGCGTCGTCGTGCCCGTGCTGCGCAAGCTGGGCGTCGATCCGGCCGCCGTGCGCCAGACCCTTGGCCCCGCGCTCGATGCGCTGCCGCAACTCAGCGGGACCGCGAGCTCGAGCGCCGACGCCGCGGCTCCGGCCAGCGAGCTCATCCAGGTGCTGCGCAGTGCGGAGACCGAGATGCGCGAGCTCGGCGATGAGTACATCTCGACCGAGCACTTGATGCTCGCGATCGCCGGACACCCGGGCTCGGCGGGACGGGTGCTGGCCAGCGTGGGGGCCACGCGCGAGCGCCTCCTCCAGGCGCTGAAGGACGTCCGCGGCAGCCACCGCGTCACCGACCAGAACCCCGAGGACAAGTTCCAGGCGCTCCAGCGCTACGGCCGCGATCTCACCGAGGCGGCGGCCGAGGGCAAGCTCGACCCGGTGATCGGCCGCGACGACGAGATCCGCCGGGTCATCCAGGTGCTGAGCCGCCGCACCAAGAACAACCCGGTCCTCATCGGCGAGCCCGGCGTCGGCAAGACGGCCATCGTCGAGGGCCTGGCGCAGCGGATCGTGGCCGGCGACGTGCCCGAGGGCCTGCGCGACCGCCGCGTGATCGGCCTCGACCTGGGCGCGATGGTGGCCGGCTCCAAGTACCGGGGCGAGTTCGAGGACCGCCTCAAGGCGGTGCTGAAGGAGATCGCCGACGCCCGCGGCCAGATCATCGTCTTCATCGACGAGCTGCACACGATCGTCGGCGCCGGCGCGGCCGAGGGCGCCATGGACGCCGGCAACATGCTCAAGCCGATGCTGGCGCGCGGTGAGCTGCGCGCCGTCGGCGCCACGACGCTGGACGAGTACCGCAAGCACATCGAGAAGGACCCCGCGCTCGAGCGCCGCTTCCAGCCCGTGTACGTGGGCGAGCCTTCGGTCGAGGACACGATCGCGATCCTGCGCGGGCTGAAGGAGCGCTA
>Ga0070739_10007563_pt1 | contig 11472 bp, 13 predicted proteins | sample Coa_R1_7_FD_66445 | JGI IMG/M metagenome (GOLD analysis project Ga0070739, IMG submission 66445) | Surface soil microbial communities from Centralia Pennsylvania, which are recovering from an underground coalmine fire - Coalmine... | ecosystem: Environmental > Terrestrial > Soil > Unclassified ... | reverse complement strand
GCACGAGGATGGCCGCATGCTCGACCTGGTGGGATCGGTGGAGGCGGCGGAGCTTCCGGGGGGACAGCTCGTCGTCTCCGCGCACGGGCCGCTCGACGAGCGGATCGCAACGCCCTTCCTGGACGTCCTCGTGCCGGCGGCGGTGGATGGGGCCGTCGTCATCCTCGATCTCACCGACGCGCACGGCCTCGACGACGCCGCTCTGGCCGTCGTCGGGGTCGCTGCGCACCTCGTGCACCGGCGCGAGGGCCGCCTGCGCGTCGTCGCGCGGCCGCTCGCCGCGAGCCGCCTCCGCGAGCTCGGGGTCGCCGACATCGTCGACGTGCACGCCTCCCTGCGCGAGGCGATCGACGCGTGACCGAAACCTTCTCGCGGCCGATGCTGATCCTCTTCACCTCGACCCGCGAGGGCCGCTCGCGGCGCGCGGAGGGCTTCCTGGCGCAGGTGCTGCAGCGGCGGCGGAACCACGAGACGTTCGCGATCCGCTACGTCGCGCGCGAGGAGCGGCCCGACCTGCTCGAGAAGTTCCGGATCAAGGAGACGCCCACGATCGTGGTCGTCGAGGAGAAGCGGGTGCGCGGACGGCTCCCGCAGCCGCGCGGCTGTGAGGAGATCCAGACGTTCCTTGCGCCGTGGCTCAGGTGACCCGCCCGAACAGCGCCACCTGACGGAGCGGGCGGAAGCGCCGCATCACCTCGCCGCCGTCGGAGTCGTTGCCGACGGACGTGTTGCCCTCGACAGTGTCGACGCCGTGGCCGTGCGGGCGGATCACGATGCCGACGTGGTCCGGCAGCCCGCCGTCCCAGTCGAAGATCGCGATGTCGCCCGGCTCGGGGTCGGTCACGGCGCGGCCGGTCGCCTTCAGCCACGCCGCGAGCGTGGGGACGTAGGCGACCCCGCGCGGCCCGACGCCCGCGCCGTGCCAGCGGCGGCAGAGCACGACGCCGCCGCCGACGTCGAAGCAATACGAGACGAAGATCGCGCACCAGGGCACTCCGTCGGCGCCGAACCAGCGCCCGAACATGGTCCGGTTCGACCCGGGAGGCGACTCCCGGACTCCCACATGCCGCAGCGCCTCGGTCAGGGCCCTGTGGCCCGTTGCCGGTCCCGCTCCGGCGCCGTCCACGCCGGCGCCTCCGCTCCCGGCCGGCTCCGTCGAGCCTACGCCGGTGCCGGCGCCGTCCACGCCGGCGCCTCCGCTCCCGGCCGGCTCCGTCGAGCCTACGCCGGTGCCGGCGCTCATCGTCCGACCGTACAGCGCGCGTTTGCGCGCGCGCAAGAGTGGCGATGAGGTGAGCGTGCGCCGCGTCGGGAGAGACGCACTCGCCCTGGCGAGCCTCGCCGCGGCGGTCGCCGTGGGGACGCTGGCCGTGCTCTCGGCGCTCGGCGGGTCGTCGCCCGGCGCCTCGCCGGCGCAGGCGGCTGCGCCGGTACTGACGTCGCGGTCGGTCGCGTTCGGGCACGACGGCGTCGTCGTCCACGTGCGGCCGAACGGCAGCGCCTGCTTCCGCCTCCGCAGCGGCGCCTCCACCGTCGCCCGCTCGTGCGCCGCCGGGCTCGGCGCGTCCGAGATCTCCTACGCCTCGTCCCCTCACGCCGTCGGCGGCGTCGCCGGCTCGCAGGTGCGCGCGGTGATCGTCAGGCTGACCAGGCAAGGGACGGTCTGGGCGACGCTCCGCCGCGGGACCTTCTACGCCGCGCTGCCCAGAGGCTACCAGGCGCGGGCCGTCGTCAAGGTGCTGGCGGGCGGCGCGCGCCGCACGTTCACCGTCACAGGCTCCCGCTGAACGTGTCGCAGCCGCTCGGCTCGCCGCGCTGGTAGCCGCGCTCGAACCACCGCTGCCGCTCGGCCGAGGAGCCGTGCGTCCACGTCTCCGGGTTCACCTGGCCCTGCGTCTCCGCCTGGATGCGGTCGTCGCCGACGGCGGCGGCCGCGTCGAGGCCGTCGGCGATGTCCGCGCGGGTCAGGTCGACGATGTAGCCCGTCGCGACGGCGTTCCTCGCCCAGACGCCGGCATAGCAGTCGGCCTGCAGCTCCGTCCGCACCGACGTCCCCGTCGCGCCCTGCGTCTCGTGGGCGCGCAGCTCGCCGAGCAGGTCCTGCGCGTGGTGGCCGTACTCGTGCGCGATCACGTACGCCTCGGCGAAGGGGCCGCCCTTCGCGCCGAAGCGGTCGTGCAGCTCCTGGTAGAAGCCGAGGTCGATGTAGACGTGCTTGTCGACCGGGCAGTAGAACGGCCCGACGTCCGTCGTCGCGGTGCCGCAGCCGGTATCCGTCGAGCCCGTGAAGAAGACGGTGTCCGCCTCCTGGTAGCGCTTCCCGTGCGCGCGGAACCAGCCGCTCCAGTACTTCTGGACGCTGTTGACGTCGGCGAGGATGCGGCAGTCCTGCCGCTGGTTCGCGTCGGCGCCCGTCGAGCAGTCGAGCTGGGCCGACTGGCCGCTGCCGCTGCCGGGGCCGACGCTGACGCCGTCGAGGCTCCCGAACGTGCCGCTGCTCCCGCCGCCGAGCAGCGCGAAGAGCAGGTAGACGACGACGCCCACGACGCCGAGCCCGCCGCCTCCCATCGCGATCGGGCCGCCGAACCCGCGGCGGTCCTGGACCTGCGACGGGTCGAGCTGCGCTCCCGGCCGGAACCTCATCCGAGTCCCCGTTCCTAGAGATCGCGAACGGAAAACGCGGCAAGTGCGGCCGCCCCGACCAGGCAGAGGTACGCGGCCGACCAGACGATCAGCGCCGTCCCCGCCTGGCGCGAGCCGCCGAACGGCCCGAGCCGCAGCACGAACTCGGCGAAGCCGGTCGTGTCGGCGGTCAGGCGGTGCAGCGCGTCCTCGTAGAGCGCGTCGAAGGGAAACGCCCACCAGGCGCCGCCCGCGATCCGCTGGAGCCGCTGCGAGTCGATCGCGCGTCCGATCTCCCCCAGCAGGCCGACGAGCAGGCCCCCGCCGAACACCATCAGGGTGCCGATCCCGTTCGCGATCGGCGAGAAGAAGACGGAGCCCGCGAGCGCGATCGCCGCGACGACGACCACGGCGGCGGCGAGCTCGATCCCGGGCGAGACGACCCGGTCCGGCGTCCAGCCGCCCGCCCAGTAGGTGATCCCGACCGTCGCGAAGTAGACAACGAGCACGTAGCCTGCGGCGACTCCCGCCGCGCCCGCGAACCGGGCGAGCAGCAGCCGCGCCCGACCGACCGGCCGCACGACGAGCGGCTGCAGGAGGCCGGCCTCGGCGTCGCCGCGCACGACGTTGAGCGTCAGGAACACCGACAGCACCGCGCCGAGGAAGAGCGTCGCGAACATCGCGAGGCCCTCGACGATCGCGCCGGCGATCACGTTCGGGTCGAGCTGCTCCTGCCCCGGGCCGACGAAGCTGCGCGTGTCGCGGAACGCAGCGTGCGTCCCCCACGCGTACAGCGCGAGGAACGCGAGCGTGAGCACGATCACGACCGCGAACATCTTCCGCCGCACGCTCTCGCGCAGGCCGTAGAGGACGATCGCGGTCATTCGACGACCTCCAGGTACGTCTCCTCGAGCGTCGAGGTGACGACGCGGACGCCGTAGACGTCCTCGCCGGCCGCGACGAGCTCGCGGACGAGCCGCGGTACGTCCGCGCGCCGCGCGTCGGGGAAGCGCCGCGCGCCGGCGGCGGTCTCCACCTCCACCCCGCCCTCGCGCCGCAGCTCGTCGGGCGAGCCGGCGGCGACGACCCGGCCGTGGTCGACGATCAGGACGTGGTCGCAGACGAGCTCCACCTCGGAGAGGAGGTGCGAGTTGAGGAGCACCGACGTGCCGCGGCTCCGAAGCTCCTCGAGGAGCTCCCGGACGACGCGGCGGCCGGCCGGGTCGAGCGCGCTCGTCGGCTCGTCGAGCAGGAGGATCGGCGGTGAGCCGACCATCGCCTGCGCGAGCCCGAGCCGCTGCTGCATCCCCTTCGACATCGCGCCGACGCGCGTCTCGCGCGCGCCGGGGAGCCCCACGAGCTCGAGGAGGCCGCCGCGCTCGGAGGAGCCGCCGGTCGAGCCGGTCAGCCGCTGGTGGAGCGCGAGCACCTCGTCCGCGGTCATCCACGCCGGGAAGCGGAAGAGCTCCGCCAGGTAGCCGAGGGAGCGGCGCGCCGCGACGGAGCCGGCGGGCGCTCCCGCCACCTCGACGCTTCCCGCCGTCGCCCGCACGAGGCCGCAGGCGATCTTGACGAGCGTCGACTTCCCGGCGCCGTTCGGGCCGAGAAGGCCGACGAGCCGGCCCTCGCCCACCTCGATGTCGACGCCCGCGAGCGCCTGGACGCGGCGGTAGCGCTTCTCGAGCCCGTGCGCGACCAGGACGGGCGCCATCGCCGCAGGCTACCCCGAAGCGGTTCTTATTTGACGGATGAGAACTGTTTATGTATTTGTTCACCATGCCTATGAACAAAGCTCGCAAGACCATCGTGCTCGCGACCGCCGCCGCCGCCCTCGCCGTCGCGGCGGGAGCCGCCGCCGGCACGAACCTCTCCCTCGTCGCCTACTCCACCCCGAAGACCGTGCTGGGGAAGATCATCCAGGCGTTCCAGCAGACCCCCGCCGGGCAGGGCGTCACGTTCAGCCAGTCCTACGGCGCGTCGACCGACCAGGCGCGCGCGGTCGCGAACGGCCTCAGGGCCGACGTCGTCTTCCTCTCGACCGGCGACGACGTGAACCTGCTCGTCGACCAGGGCCTCGTCGACCCGAACTGGAGCCGCCAGGCCGACGGCGGGATCGCCGCCGACACCGTCGTCGTCTTCGCCGTCCGAAACGGCAACCCGAAGCACATCAAGGGGTGGGCCGACCTCGTCCGGCCGGGCGTCCAGGTCGTGACGCCGAACCCGTTCAGCTCTGGCTCTGCCAAGTGGAACATCCTCGCCGCCTACGGCGCGGAGCGCCGCCTCGGCAAGACCGACCCGCAGGCGACCGCCTACGTGCAGCAGCTCTTCAGGCACGTCGTCTCGCAGGACACCTCCGGCCGCAACGCGACGAACACCTTCCTCTCGGGCAAGGGCGACGTGCTCATCACCTACGAGAGCGAGGCGCAGGCGGCGCGGCAGGCCGGCCAGAACCTGCAGTACGTGATCCCGCGCCAGACGATGCTGATCGAGCTGCCGATCGCCGTCCTCGAGAGCTCGCCCAGCAAGAACGTCGCGAACACCTTCATCCGGTTCGTCAAGAGCCCGCCGGCGCAGGAGCTGTTCGCCCAGTACGGCTTCCGGCCCGTCGACAGGAAGGTGCTCGCGAAGTACGCCGACCGGTTCCCGTCGCGGCCGGGCATCTTCAGGATCGACGACAGGTACCTCGGCGGGTGGCGCAGGGCCGACAAGGTGTGGTTCGACCCGTCGAAGGGCCGCATGGCGAAGATCGAGCAGGCGGTCGGAGGCCCGACCGCTGGCTAGCACAGCGCTTCCTCTGTCCGCTGCGAGCCGGCGTCCCCGTTCGGGGGCGCCGCTCGCGCTGGGGTTCGTGACGACCTTCCTCTCGGTCGTCGTCCTCCTGCCGATCGCGGCGCTCGTCTGGTCGTCGGGCAGCCACGGCCGGCACGCGTTCTGGTCGGCGGTGACCGCGCCGGAGGCGGTCGCCGCGCTGAAGCTGACGCTCGGCGCGTCGCTCCTCGTCGCGGCGGTCAACGCCGTCGTCGGGACGATCACGGCGTGGGTGCTCGTCCGCGACGACTTCACCGGCAGGAGCCTGATGAACGCCGTCATCGACCTGCCGTTCGCCCTGCCGACAATCGTCGGCGGCCTGACGCTGCTCACGCTCTACGGGCCGAGATCGCCCCTCGGGCTCGATCTCGCCTACACGCGCACCGCCGTCGTGCTGGCGCTCCTGTTCGAGACGCTCCCGTTCGTCGTCAGGACGGTGCAGCCGGTGCTGCACGAGCTCGATCGTGAGGCGGAGGAGGCGGCGCGGTCGCTCGGCGCGCACGAGGGGCGCGTCTTCCGGAGCATCGTGCTGCCGAACATCCTCCCGGGCATCCTCTCCGGCGTCGCGCTCGCGTTCGCGCGCGCGGTCGGCGAGATCGGCGCGATCGTCCTCGTCAGCGGCAACCTGCCGTTCAGGACGGAGGTCGCCGCCGTCTTCGTCTTCAACCACATCCAGAGCGGCGACGAGAACGGCGCCGCGGCCGTCGCGGTCGTGCTGCTCGCGCTCGCGTTCGGCGTGCTGCTCGCGGTCGGCGGGCTGCGCCACCTCGCGACGAGGCACGAGCGTGGCACGTAGGGCGGGCCTTCGCTCCGTCGCGGTCGTGTACCTGCTGGCGGTGCTGCTCGGGCCGCTCGCAATGGTCTTCTACCGCGCATTCGGCCAGGGCGTGCGCCCGCTCTGGGTGGCGCTGACAGACGCGAACACGGTCCACGCGTTCCGGCTCACGCTCGAGATCACGGCGATCGCAGTGCCCGTGAACACCGTCTTCGGCGTCGTTTGCGCGCTCGCGATCGTGCGGCGGCGCTTCCCCGGCGCAGGCATCGTCAACGCGCTCGTCGACCTGCCACTCGCCCTCTCGCCCGTCGTCGTCGGCCTGATGCTGTTCCTGCTCTACGGCCGCACCGGCTGGTTCGGCCCGTCGCTCGCGGGCCACGGCGTGCAGGTGCTGTTCGCGACGCCCTCGCTCGTGCTCGCGACGATCTTCGTGTCGCTGCCCTTCGTCGCGCGCGAGGTCGTCCCCACGCTGCGCGAGCTCGGCGACGAGCAGGAGCAGGCGGCATACACGCTCGGCGCGTCCGGGCGGCAGGCGTTCTGGCGCATCACGCTCCCCTCCATCCGCTGGGCGGTCGTCTACGGCGTCGTCCTCACCACCGCGCGGAGCCTCGGGGAGTACGGGGCGGTTGCGGTCGTCTCCGGCCACATCGAAGGGAAGACCGAGACGGCGACGCTGCGCGTCCAGGACTACTACGAGAACTTCAACACCGCGGGCGCATACGGGATCGCGATCGTGCTCGCGGCGATCTCGGTGCTCGTGCTGCTCGCGCTGACTCTCCTACGGCCGAAGGAAGGTGCCTGAATGTCGATCGACGCCCGCAACGTCTCGAAGCGGTTCGGGAGCTTCCAGGCGCTCCACGACGTGTCGCTGCACGTCGACGGCGGCTCCCTGACGGCGCTCCTCGGTCCCTCCGGATCCGGCAAGTCGACGCTCCTCCGCATCGTCGCGGGCCTGGAGCGCCCCGACGCGGGCGAGGTGCGGCTCGGTGGCGAGGACGCGACGGCGCTCGCGCCGCAGCACCGCGGCGTCGGGTTCGTCTTCCAGCACTACGCCGCGTTCAAGCACATGACGGTGCGCGACAACGTCGCGTTCGGGCTCGAGGTGCGCAAGCGGCCGAAGGCGGAGATCCGCGCGCGTGTCGACGAGCTGCTCGCGCTCGTGCAGCTCACGGGCTTCGGCGACCGCTACCCCGCGCAGCTCTCCGGGGGGCAGCGGCAGCGCATGGCGCTCGCCCGCGCGCTCGCGCCGGAGCCGCGGGTGCTCCTGCTCGACGAGCCGTTCGGCGCCCTCGACGCGCGCGTGCGCGCCGAGCTCCGCACGTGGCTACGGCGCCTGCACGAGGAGGCGCACACGACGACGGTGCTCGTGACCCACGACCAGGCGGAGGCGATGGAGGTCGCGGACCGCGTCGTCGTGATGAACGAGGGGCGCGTCGAGCAGGCGGCGCCGCCGCGGGAGCTCTACGACGCGCCGGCGAGCGAGTTCGTGCTGCGCTTCCTGGGCGAGGCGGTGTGGTTCGACGGCCGCCTCGTACGCCCGCACGACCTGGAGATCGTGCTCGACGCCGACGCGACGACACGCGAGGCGCAGGTCGACCGGATCGTCCACCTGGGGTTCGAGGCGCGGTGCGAGCTGACGCTCGACGACGGCAGCCCTCTCATGGTGCAGCTGACCCGCCTGCAGGCGGCGGAGCTCGAGCTCGAGCCCGGCCAGATCGTGCTAGTGCGGGGCCCAGGCGTCGGGGTCTGCGGCGAGCTCCCGCACGTGGTCGGGTAGTTCGCCGCGCGCCACGTCGGCCAGGGTGACTCGCTCGAGCACCCGACGCAGGCCGGCGCGGACCGCGATCCAGACGTCGAGCAGCGACGCGGCGCTGCCCTCGTACTCGAGCTGGTCGGAGCGCACGCCGCGCACGTTCGCGAGCGGCCCGTCGACGGCGCGGATCACGTCGGCGATCGAGACCTCGTCAGCCGGCCGGGCGAGCCAGTAGCCGCCGTCGGCGCCGCGGCGGGAGCCGACGATGCCGGCGTTCCGCAGGTCCGCGAGGATGTTCTCGAGGAAGTTCGGCGGGATCCGCTGCGCCCGCGCGATCCGCTCGCCCTTCACCGGGCCGTCGCCGGCGGCGGCGAGCTCGACCGCCGCCCGGATCGCGTAGTCCGCCTTCGCGCTCACCCGCAACGCCGCGTCACTCCTCTTCCGCGAACCGGTCGACGAGGATCCGGATCTCGCACACCTCGCGGAAGCCGAGCCGCGCGAGGATTGGACGCGACATCCGGCCGGCCTGCGTGACGAGCAGCGGCGTGCCGCGCGCCACGGCGTCCCGCCAGCGTGCGGCGACGAGGGCGCGGTAGGCGCCGCGCCCGCGCGCCTCGGGCAGGGTCGCGCCGCCGAAGAGCGTCACGCCGTGCTCGCTGAACGCAGCCGAAGCGCGGGCGACCGGCTCGCCGTCGACGTAAGCGAGGTAGATCGGCTTGACCGCAGATGCAGCGGGAGGATCGCGATCCTCGACCTCCTCGCCGAACGCGGTGGCGGCGATTCGCTCGGCGGCGACGAGCTCCTCGCGTGTCTCCGCGCGCCGCACCTCGACGTCCGCCGGCGCCGCCGGCGGCTCGCTCCGCAGCACCATGCCGACCGCGAGCGGGTCGGGCGCGTCGTCGTGGAGGCCGAGCGCGTACAGCCGGTCGACCAGGTCGGTCGGAGTCGCGTGGGAGCCGACCTCCCACGAGCAGCGGGTGCGGCCACGCGCGCGGAGCAGCTCGTGAATCTCCGCGCGCACCGCCTCGACCTCCTCGGCGGCGAGCCGGAACCGCTGCGCGACGTTCCAGCCCGGCTGCGAGCCGCGGCCCATCCACAGCACGAACCGGTCGCTGAAGACCCGCACGTCCTCCTCGCCGAGCGGCGTGTACGCGTTCGCGTTCTCGGCGAGCTCGAGCGCCCAGTCCATCGACGCGGACGCTACCGGCTACTAGGCTCGATCCATGCGCTGCCCTGCCTGCGGCCAGGAGAACCCCGAGGGCTTCAGGTTCTGCGGCCGCTGCGGCGCACCGCTCGGCGAGGCGCCGGCGCAGCGTGAGGTGCGCAAGGTCGTCTCCGTCGTGTTCTGCGACCTGACCGGATCGACGGCGCTCGGCTCCGCCACCGACCCGGAGGCGCTGCGGGCGACGATGCGCTCGTACTACGAGGAGATGCGCACGATCCTCGAGCGGCACGGCGGCACGGTCGAGAAGTTCGTCGGCGACGCGGTGATGGCCGTCTTCGGCGTGCCGGTCGCGCACGAGGACGACGCGCTCCGCGCGATCCGCGCGGCCTGGGAGATGCGCGCGGCCGTGCCGGGCCTGGGTCTCCAGGCCCGAATCGGCGTGAACACCGGCGAGGTCGTGACGGGCGAAGGCGACACGCTCGTCACCGGCGACGCCGTCAACGTCGCCGCCCGGCTCGAGCAGGGCGCGGCGCCGGGCGAGGTGCTCGTCGGGCCGGAGACACGGCGGCTCGTGCGCGACGCCGTCCGGGTGGAGCCGGTGACCATTCCCGCGAAGGGGAAGGGCGAGCTCGAAGCCTTCCGCCTCGTGGAGGTCGACGTCGAGGCCGCGGCGATCGCGAGGCACTTCGAACTGCCCCTCGTCGGGCGCCGCGCGGAGCTCGAGCAGCTGCGCCAGGCGTTCGACCGCACCGTGCGCGAGCAGCGCTGTCACCTCTTTACGCTCCTCGGGGCCGCGGGCGTCGGCAAGTCGCGGCTCGTCGCCGAGCTGCTCGGCCGGCTCGACGCGACCGTGGTCGAGGGCCGCTGCCTCGACTACGGCGAAGGCATCACGTTCTGGCCGGTGGTCTCGATCCTGAAGCAGCTCGGGCCGCGGGCCGGCGCCACGCTCCAGCGCGTCGTCGAGGGCGGCGTGCTGCCGAACGAGGTGCCGTGGGCCGTGCGCACGCTGCTCGAGGAGGTCGCGGCCGAACGGCCGCTCGTCGTCGTGTTCGACGACGTGCAGTGGGGCGAGGAGACGTTCCTCGACCTCGTCGACCACGTCGCCGACCTGTCGCGCGGCGCGCCCATCCTGCTCCTCTGCGTGGCGCGGCCGGAGCTCCTCGACAAGCGGCCCGGCTGGGGCGGCGGCAAGCTGAACGCGACAACGATTCTGCTCGAGCCGCTGTCGGCCGCGGAATGCGCCGAGCTGATCTCCGTCCACGGCGGCGTCGAGCCCGAGGTGCGGGAGCGGATCCTCGCGACGGCCGACGGCAATCCGCTGTTCGTCGAGGAGATGGTCGCGCTCGTCCGCGAGGACGGCGCCGTGCGCGTGCCGTCCACCGTCCAGGCGCTGCTGCAGGCGCGCATCGACCAGCTCGCGGGCGACGAGCGGGCGGTGATCGAGCGCGGCGCCGTCGAGGGCCAGGTCTTCCATCGCCAGGCGGTCGCGCAGCTCGTCGAGCGCCCGGACGTCGACCCGCAGCTCGCCGGGCTCGTCCGCAAGGAGCTGATCCATCCCGCCCGCGCCACGCTCGCCGGCGACCAGGCGTTCCGGTTCAGGCACCTGCTCATCCGCGACGCCGCCTACGACGCGCTGCCGAAGCAGGCACGCGCGGAGCTGCACGAGCGGTTCGCGGATTGGCTCGCGGCGCACGGGCAGGAGCTGATCGAGCTCGACGAGATCGCCGGCTACCACCTGGAGCAGGCCGCTCGGTACCACGAGGAGCTGGGACGGCCACGTCCCGATCTCGCCGAGCGGGCGGGCGAGCGCCTCGCAGCGGCCGGACGCCGCGCGGCGTCGCGGGACGACATCCCGGCGGCACTGAAGCTGATCGGGCGCGCGCTGAGGCTCCTCCCCCGGCCGACGCCCGCCTGGCAGTCGGCGACGCTCGACCACATCCTGGTCCTGCAGAGCGCCGCCGCTGACGTCGAGCCGACACTCGCCGAGCTCGAGCGGAGCGACGACGAACGCCTCCGGATGCACGCGAGACTCGTCCGGGCCCACCTGGCCATCCAGTCGGCGTCGGCCGAGGCAGCCGGCGCGGCGAAAGAGCTCGTCGTCGAGGCCAACCGCCTCTTCACCACGCTGGGCGACGAGCGGGGGCTCGCGGCGGTCGCGGAGCTCGAGGCGGAGCTCGCGTGGATGGGGAGCAGCGCCCTCGAGACCGCCGCAGCGATGGAGCGCGCGATCGATCACGCCGGCCGCGCAGGCGTCGGCGAGCTGTACGGCCGCAGCACGATCCTGCGGTACGGCCCGCTCGTGTGGGGGCCGTTCACGCCGGCCGAGATGCGGGCGGGCGTCGCCCACCT
>Ga0070739_10007561_pt1 | contig 11475 bp, 13 predicted proteins | sample Coa_R1_7_FD_66445 | JGI IMG/M metagenome (GOLD analysis project Ga0070739, IMG submission 66445) | Surface soil microbial communities from Centralia Pennsylvania, which are recovering from an underground coalmine fire - Coalmine... | ecosystem: Environmental > Terrestrial > Soil > Unclassified ... | reverse complement strand
GCCTCATCACATCAAGCGCTCTCCGATGACCGCCGGCTTGATGTTCTGGTTCTGGTTGAAGACGTTGTCAGGATCATAGATTGCCTTGATACTTGCCAGGCGAGCGTAGGTGGCGCTCGGATAGGCAGCAGCCACGCTCGCCTCGCCAGCATCGCTCAGGTAACTGGAGTAAGCACCGATCGTCAGTGGTTCGAGTGGACGCCAGGCCGCCTGCCTGATGTGCCGAACTTGCTCTTCTGGAGTGGCTGACGGCGCGAAGACCGCCATGATCACCAGCGCTTCATGCTCACGATGGGCAAATGCCGTGGCCTGCGGGCTGACGCGAGCCATCGCTCCACCGAGGCTGCGAATTTGTATAATGGGTGAACCCACCTTCCCGTAATGGGCTGCAAGGACTCCCAGAGCCTCTTTGCTCAAGGTTTTCAGAAAACCGTTTTGAGCAATCATCTGAAGTCCTGGAGGAAGCGCTGCGTTCTCCAGCACCTCGTAATACGGCTTCTTTTGGATATTTTGTCCTTTCACGGTACCTAAGTGCAGCAAGGGCTTGATAGCTCTGTTCGCTGCGGTCTCGTCGTCTCCAGCGTAACACAGGAGCACCATAATCTGGGGAGCGGCCTGCGGGCCAAACCCGGGAAAGAGGACGATGGTGGAATTGAGTTCTTCCGGCGCTTCGCGCATAGCACTGGTCCAGGCAGCCAGCACGGTTTCCACTTCGGCCATATCATAGATCACTGAACCGCTGACAACCGTTGTGTGGGGTTGGGCGCGGAAATCAAAGGAGGTGACAACTCCAAAATTGCCGCCGCCGCCGCGAATGGCCCAGAATAGATCGGGGTGCTCCTCGGCGCTGACGCGCAGAATGCGACCATCCGCCGTAATGAGTTGGGCTGCTTGCAGGCTATCGATGGTGAGGCCGTAGGTGCGCACCATCCAGCCGATGCCCCCGCCAAGCGTCAGGCCACCCACACCGACCTGGTTGGTATCGCCAGATGAGATGGCAAGGCCGTGCGTTGCCAGGGCTTTCGCTACCTCGCCCCAGCGGGCACCTGCCCCGATACGGACCAGACGTTGTTCTGGATCAAGGATCTCCACGGTATTGAGATCGGTGAGGTCGAGAACCAGACCGCCGTTGTTGGTCGCCTGGCCGCTCAACCCGTGGCCGCCGCTGCGCACGGAGAGCGTGAATTGATGCTCACGCGCAAAACGGAGAGCGGTCACGATATCCTCATTGCTCTGAGCACGCACAATCACGGCCGGGCTTCCCGCATGATTGAAGACGTTGCGCAGTGCCTCATACGAAGGGCTGGTGGGCACCACCACCTCCCCTGCTATGCGCCTGGTGAATTCGGCTACTATTCGAGAATCCATTATGAACTGTCCTTTCTCAGATTGTTTTCGCTGTTATATTGTCATAAGGTTAACCGGTCTTATAGACATAATCACAATAACTTTTCCTCCCTGATGGGCTATCCACGTGTGTTCCACTGGAGCCAATCTCCTGTTGCGTCGGCCGGTTTTCCCTCATCACTTCTATGACGGAACGCGACGAAGGAATGTGACTGAACTCATTCATCAAAACTACCTGTGCCAGAAAGCAGGATAGAACTTGTCAGAGTGAACAATGCCCGCTACTTTGCGTTCCATGACAGCTTACGTAGCTCAGGGCCTATACAAGGGTGACAGAGATGAAATTTTCTTTGCCAATATCAATGCCCGCTCTTTCTACTTTTGCGATGCCGCTCACAATATTCTGGAGTTTATCGTTCATTACGCCCTGGATCAGGAAACAGAGGGAGCCTTTGGGCCTGCTGATATCTTGCATGTGAGCGAGATTGGTCTTCCGGTAGAGGATGTACCTGCGCAGGCGGGGCTGCTGCAAAAAGCGCCTGGTATTCAGCCGTATAGAGGTCAGGTCTCGGATGATTTTGCCTTCCTGGGTGATATCTACGGGCAACTGGTTGTCGTCAGAACAGGTCGCCCCTGGCTGCCAACAGAGACGGTGCTGGCGGCTCCTGCCCCCGTGCAACTCACCGTAATTGCCATTCGTCCTGGTAGCTCTGCCAGACGTGCTGGCGCTCAACCTGATCGGCCTGCTCGATCTGCCATACCTTCTCCAGCGCATGGCGCAGCGCAGGTGCCAGATCACCTCATCCCCACGCACCCGGCAGAGCATCATCCCATAATAGACAGCATGGTCGTCACAAAACAAAATGTCGGAGCATACTTTGAGCATACAACAACGAAAGACGATCTTCAGGCGCATAGGACATGAGATTGGAGAAAAGAGCTTCCTTCTTTCTAGATATCTGTAACAGAATCAGAAGAAGTTGATGTGCCCCTGTACCTGCTCACTCTCTATTTCCCTGAACGACAAATCAGGGCGGGCGGATAGCTCGACGTGATCGCCGTGAAATTCGACCGTGATGATGCGGCGAAAGGGTGTCTCGATATATTGCCACGTCATCACAAACGTCTGCTCATCTCTCCATCCTCCATGCGCCGCAATGGGGACCGGCCGGTTTTCGTTGTGCCGCAACGGCGATTCCCCTATCCTCCAGTCGGTTCTCCCACAGGTGATGACGTGGTGTGCCCCCCTGTCATCTTGCATACGGAAGGTCGCTGCGTCCTCATTGAACGTAAAAGCGATCTCCTTGAGGTGCAAGGTATTGGCTTCAAGGTGAATGCTTCGCCCTGAGACCTCTGCTGCGATTGCTGGTTCAGCGGCCAGCGCCTCCGGCAGTGGCAGGGACAGATGAGCCAGACGCTCCTTGAGCGTTTGCGCCTCATCTGCGCGCTCCGGTAATGGTTGCGTATGCAGGCCAGGGAGAAGACGATCCCAGACGACATTCAAAATCCCTTGCATCTCGTAGGTTCCGCTCGTCATCGCCAGAACCGCCTGCTGCTGGGGCAGCACGATGCAAAATTGCCCAAAAGCCCCGTCTCCCCGATAGGCTTGATGCCGGCAGCGCCAGAATTGGAAGCCATAGCCCTGGGTCCAATCACTGTTCGGATCATTTCCGCTGGCAATCTGCATGCTGGTCGCCTCCTCGATCCACGCTTCGGGCACGATTCTGTGCCCATGCCACAGGCCCCGTTGCAGATAGAGCTGCCCAAATTTCGCCACGTCCATCGTTGTCAAGCGTAACCCGGTTCCCCCCAGATTGATGCCGTGCGGATTGGACTCCCACACTGGCTGTGCCATCAAGAGCGGCTCAAACAGGCGCGGTTGGAGATAGTCCAGCAGGGTCTGACCGGTCAGTGCTTGCAGAATGGCCGAGAGCATGAAGCTCGCTCCGGTATTATAGAGAAAGTGGGTGCCCGGTGGATAGGTGATGGGGAGCTCCAGGAAGGTACGGACCCAGTCTCCATCCGAGGACCGGACCATGGCCGGAAAGGTATCCTCGGCATGACCGGTACTCATCGACAGCAGATGGCGCACCAGAAGGGAACCCATCGTGTCGCGAATCTCAGCAGTGACGTAAGATGGGAAGAACGAAAGGATGGGATCATCCAGCGACAAGCGGCCTTCTGCTATAGCCAGGCCAATCGCGGTGGAGGTAAAGCTCTTGCTGAGGGAAAACAGCATATGGGGAAGATGAGAGGCATAGGGGTGCCACCAGCCATCGGCCACGATATGGCCGTTGCGTACCAGGATGAAGCTATGGACGCCGAGGTGGCCCTGCTCAAGCGCATCGACAAAGGAGTGGATGGTGGAGGAAGCAATGCCCTGGGCCTCTGGCATACTGCGAGGCAACTCGCTGGCATGAGTCATAGGATGTGACCTTTTCTCTTTCTCTGGCTCTTTGCTAAAACGGCTCTGTTTGCATATTATCATACAGAAGCTTCGCGCATCAATTTCTCAAAGGAGAGGGACAATGGCCTTTCCATCTCATCCAAGCAAAGAGCCATCCGACGATCCTCCAGAGCCGAGCCTGTCTGGGAAAACGCTGGCAGAGGTTCCCCGGGAGATAAAAAGAGCCTGGACAGCTTCATCCAGGCCCTTTTGTCTGTCATTGAGGCGCAATCTCCCCGGTAGCAGGGGAAGAAAGAGGCGCATGCTCACTCCTGCTCGGCTCTCTCGCGTTGGCACTGCCGCGACCCGGCCTCCATCGCCGCGACAATCAGCGGCATGGCCGCCTGCGCGCCGATGCGCTCGATCAGTTGCTCCCCGTACTGCTGCGCGTTCGCCATGCGCGCGGCAATGAAATCGTGGCGCGCCGTGCCCATCGCCAGACCCGACAGCCCGGCCCAGGCCGCCGCATACTCGCGCTCGATCTGCTCGCGCAGCCGCGCCACCTCGCTCGGATTGACCGGCGTGCTCATGCCTGCTCCTCCTGCTGCGCGTTCTCAATGGCTGTGCTGCTTGCCTGGGCTGGTGTCCCCTGGCGCTGGCCCAGCAGGAAGAGCGCCACGCCCAGCAGCAGCGACCCCGTGACCAGGCCCCCGATCCACAGCAGCCACGCGTGGGCCGTGACCAGGTTGGTCCAGGGCGCGGTAAAGGTGACGACCATGCCTGCGGCACTCGCCAGCACCCCGGCGGCGCTGCACAGCGTGAAGAGCCAGTCGGGAGCCAAGCGCACCGCTTCAAAGGCCGAGCGATATTTGCGGCGGATGATGAGCACGTTGATGAAGAGGAGCACCATCGAGAGGCACCAGATCACCACAATCGCCGCCTGGGGGAGGATGCAGACCACCGTGGAGAGGTCGGCGGCGGGCATGCCCAGCGGCAGCGTGTAGGGCAGGATGACGAAGAGCAAGAGCGTGAGCGCGGTGGCGATCCCACTCTGCACCAGCACAGCGACAGCAGGGACGCGACTGCGGTTGAGCCGGCTCATGAAAGCTGGCAAGCGCCGATCCAGCCCGCTGACGAAGATCAGGCGGGCGAACGAGTAGTTGTAGACCGTGGTGGCAAAGACGAAGAACCCGATGAACACCAGTGTCACCAGGAGGCCGAGCGCCGATCCGAGGGGACCGAAACCGGCGCGCACGGCCTGAGCAATGGCCGCCGGGCTGCCCTGGGCGCTGAGGGGACGAGATTCTTGCCACGGCCCTGCTCGATCAGCCGCTTCATCACGCCGAGGTGATCGCCATCTCCGGTCGGAGGTATCGCAGGAAAGAGAGGCAGGCTAACGCGGGGACGCCATCGGGCACGTCTGAGGAGCATCCCACCGGCTCACCCTGATCCGGCGTCCTGATCATATGATCCTGGCGCAGTCCGCTCGGCGTTTGTACGCCGACGTTCATCGATTTTTGTTCGTTGGAGTTCGTTTCATGTGGGCGGCCAGTTCTCAACCGGCTCGCGATCCCGTCGGCCTTGACAAATACTGCACGATATCGCAGAAATGCCTCTTTTTCCTGGCTTTACTCCTCTCCTGACAACAGGTATACTTGGAGATGTGATCAGGAAGTTATCAACCACTTCACATCTCTTTGCGCGTTTTCTCAACAGGCATGGAGAGAAGCAGAACGTGCGTTTTTTAGGCATGGTTGAGAGGCTGAGCGGATGAGCCAGGCAGACCAGACTCCCCAGGACAGCAGAGCGAAAACAAAACGAAGACCAAATGAATGGTTGAAGGCGCAGCGGCTCAAGAAGAACTGGACGCAGGTCTATGTGGCAACGATGATCGGCACCAACGATGTGGAAGTCTCGCGCTGGGAAAATGGCATGACGGTGCCAGGTCTCTACTTTCGTGAAAAGCTATGCGCGCTCTTTGGCAAAACGCCCGAAGAGCTAGGCTTCGTTGCCTCGCCTGCACCGCAGCACCAGGAGGTGGTGCTAGCCTCTTCTTCCACCCTGCCCTCACCGCTCACACCGCTGATTGGGCGGGAGCCAGAGGTGAGCACGGCTTGCTCCTGGGTACGGCGTCCAGCCGTCCGTTTGCTCACGCTCACCGGTCCCGGAGGGGTTGGCAAAACGCGCCTGGGGATCGAAATTGCCAGCCAGGTCCAGCAAGACTTTGCTGACGGCGTCTGTTTTGTCTCGCTGGCACCCTTGAGAGAGGCTGGCCTGGTGCTGCCCACGATAGCGCAGGCTCTGCAACTGCAAGGGAATGGAGTGCGCTCTTCGCTGGAGCAGCTCAAAGCGTTCCTGCGCCACAAGCGTGTCCTGCTGGTGGTGGATAACTTTGAGCAGGTGATTACAGCGGCCCCATCGCTGGTGGAACTGCTAGCTGCCTGTCCCTCTGTCAAGGCACTGGTTACCAGTCGGGAAGCTTTGCATGTGCGCGGTGAGCGGGTATTCAAGATAGCACCGTTGACCTTTCCCAGGGCCGAGGAGCAGCCGGATACGGAAGCGCTGAGACGCTATGGAGCGATAGCCCTTTTTGTGGAACGAGCGCAGGAGGTGCAGCCGAGCTTTGAACTGAGCGGCGAGACGGCGGCGCTGGTGGCCGCGATCTGTCGTCGCCTGGATGGGCTCCCGCTGGCCATTGAATTAGCGGCAGCGCGGCTCAAGCTCTTGCCTTTGCCGACATTGCTTGCGCGCCTGGAACATCGCTTGCCGCTGTTAACGGGTGGGGCACAAGATTTGCCAGAGCGGCAGCAGACCCTGCGTAACACCATTCAGTGGAGTTATGATTTGCTCGATGAAGAGGAGCAGCGGCTCTTTCGGCGGCTCGCGGTCTTCGTCGGCGGCTGCAATCCAGGGGCGGTGGAAGCTCTCTCGGAGATGCTGGATGACTGCAAGCCAGGAGACGTGTTGGATGGGATCACCTCGCTGCTGGACAAGCACTTGCTCTCGCAGGAGAGGCAGGAAGGGCAAGAGCCACGTCTGGAGATGTTGGAGACCATTCGCGAATATGGGTGGGAGTGCCTGCGTGAGCGAGGAGAGGAAGGGCAAGTCCAGAGTGCACATGCCTCCTATTACCTGCATCTGGCGGAAGAGGGCGACAGGCATATGAATGAGGAGCAGCAAACCTCCTGGTTTGACCTGTTAGCGCAGGAGCAAGGGAATCTGCAAACGGCGCTGCGCTGGGCTATGGCGCATGCAGAAGAAGAGAGGTATCTGGAAATAACGCTTCGGTTGGCAGCAGCAGCGCGCTGGTGGTTTATCAACACGGAACTCTCCTGGTTGGAACAGGCCCTTACCAGGAGCCAGGGAATTGCGATTCCGGTGCGGGCGAAAGCCTTGCAGGCTGCTGGCTGTATCGCCTTCTTGCAAGATAACGCTGTCCTATCGGAGGCGTTGTTCAAGGCGTGTGTGAAGCTCTGTCATCAAGCAGGTGAGCAGCATGGTCGAGCATTGGCTTTGACCTGGCTTGGCTGGTTGACCTGGATCATGAAAGGCAAGTATCACGCGGCGCGCGCGCTGCTTGAGAAGTGCCAGGGCTATGGCAGAGATCAAGAAGACACAGAAGTGCTGATGGGCGCCACTTTTGGCCTGGGGTGTATCGCTCTCGATCAAGGGGACTATCCTGAGGCTCGTTCACGATTTGAAGAGAGCCTGACAATTGCAAGGGCAGCGGGAAACAAAAAGTATCAGATCTGGTTTTTGTGCTTGCTGGGACGTGCTCTCTTTGCCCTCGATGATCCGGCAGGTGCCTATGCTCTCGTGAAGGAAAGTATCACGCTTGCCAGAGAGACTCACGATCAACTTTGCTTAGCCGGTTCACTTGATCTGTTAGGACGAATAACGTTTGCTCTTGGTGATGCTTCCGCAGCACGGTCGCTCGTCGAAGAAGGGCTGGCCCTGTCTCAAAAGCTGGGAAGAGGGAGGCGCAGTGCTTATTCTTACGTTCATCTGGCACAGGTTGCCAGGCAGCAAGGTGAGCTGAAGACGGCATGGACCTGCTACCAGGAGAGCCTGACGCTCTTCCAACAGGTGGGCGACACACAGGGGCTGGCTTATTGCCTGCGAGAGTGGGGAGTCTTGATAGCAAAGCAAGGTGAGCCTGTATGGGCAGTTCGGCTCTGGGGAGCAGCAGAAGCGCTCTCTGAGATCAGAGGTTGCTCTCCATTCTCTCTTCCTATCGAGTGGCTAGCGCATGAGAGCAAGGAATATGAGCAGACACGAAGGATGCTGCGCGCTCAACTTGGCGAGAAGTCCTTTGATCAGGTCTGGGCAGAAGGACAAGCGATGACGCCAGAGCAGGCCCTTGCCACCCAGGAACATCCTTTGGTGACTGATCGACCGTCTCCACCATCGAAACCGGTGGTCAGAGCAAACGGCCACCCGAGTCATGCGTCGTCTGCCCTCTCTGCATTGACTGAGCGAGAGAAAGAAGTGTTGCGTCTGGTAGCACAGGGGCTGGCAGATGCTGAGGTAGCAGAAACATTGGTGATCAGTCCACGTACAGTCCATGCGCATCTGCGCTCGATCTATAGCAAACTTGATCTTCCATCACGCTATGCCGCCATCCATTATGCGCTCAAGCATCAGCTCTTCTAATGGCCCACTTACACCTTGTGTGATCAAGGATGGGCAAAATGGGTTCACTCCAAATGCTTCCATTGCTTCTTCTCGTCTTCCCCTCGCGCCATTTCAATCAGCAGCGCACTTAGCTCTTCAGGAGTCGTCAACTGCGGGAGATGACCGGTCGCCAGTTCAAGAACAGGCCATCCCCACTCCCGCGCCTGTTGAGCCACACTGGCATACACATCATCGGGTCCCTTGTCAGTACAGTGAATATAGCAATGGGGTATCGCCTGCACGGCGGCAGCATTGGTGAGCCGTAACGGTTGGGTAAAGGTCGCGAATGCCACTGGCACACGCCATGCCAATCGTTGCCGGATCTCCTCGGATGAGGGGCCGCCAGGACCAATGCGCCCGTGATGCTGCTCGGGTAGAGGTGGCAATACCAGCGCGCCATCTTCATTGCGTTGCACCATACGCTCCAGGGCTGTACGAAGCGCTGGCGGAGCGAGATCGAGGACCGACTGCCCATTGCTGGGAACAATGGTATCAAGGTAAATCAGGCGAGCGATCCTCTCTGGTACACGGTCAGCGACCCCAGTGATGACCATGCCCCCGTAGCTGTGCCCCACTAAGATCACCTCAGTGAGATCCTCGTAATGGAACACCGAGACGATATCGTGAATGTGTAGATCAAGATCAACGCCAATGCGCGCAAGGTGGGCGCGCTCCCCCACCCCGGTTAAGGTGGGGGTGAAGCAGATATGTCCTTGAGCCCACAGGCGATTGCGCACCAGTTGCCAGATCCAGCCACCACTGTGTGCGCCATGAACGATGACAAATGTTGCCATTCTTTCCTCCTGATCCTGTCTCCTTCCTGTTACTTTACCCATACCCATCCATACTTCAAGGCCAGTTCTACCATCTCTGGCAGTTCAGGCGACTTGCCACGTTGCTCGGTCAGTGCGATGACTTCGCGCATTAATCCCTCATGCTGCGTTCCTGGTGTGACCGTGATAAGCAAGCGGCCTACCTCCTGGCCCGTGTTCGTAAACGCATGAACGGTGCCGCGTGGGGCGAAAGCAAAGGCTCCGGTTGTCGCAGTGAAGCGCGTTTCGCCGACGCGGAACTCGTATTGACCGGCCAGGACATAAAAGGCTTCGTCCTCCTCATGATGGAAATGTGCCGGTAGGTTGGTTCCGGGGGCATGTGCGGTCTCGAATTGGAGGTAGCTTCCTCCATTTTCGGCTGGCGTGATTTTGACGATGCGCTGTTCCAGGATCTCTCCCTCGCCTGGCCCAAGTTGCTTTGGTTTCATCGGTTCCTCCTTCTCTTTCTCATCGCTGTGTGATTCAGTAAGTAGCAATGGATTGCTTATATGATGTCCGAAGCTGCACTAAGCGATCACATCCTCGATAATCTTATAAGGGAATCGGGTTGGCAGGATGCGCTTTATGGATAGGCCAACAGATGCAAACAGTTTACGAAACTCGTCTGCTTCTCGCAAACGCCCATGAAGATCGATCATAATAGTCAGATCAATCAGTTTCCCCGGGAGATCTGCCCGACCCGGTCCAGGAACTTCTTCAGCAACCAGAATTTTTCCATCAGGCTTCATAGCCTTCATACAGTTGCGCAAAATGGTTTCACAGGCTGCATCGTCCCAATCCAGCAGAATATGCCTTAAATAGGCATCGCCACCTTGAGGCACAGCTTGAAGGAAATCTCCAGCGATCAATTCGCAGCGATCAGCCACGCCTGCTTGCGCGATTCGCTCTCTCGCCTGCTCAATGACCGAAGGTTGATCAAAGAGGATGCCTTTCAGCGCCGGGTTGCGCTTAAGAGCGGTCACCTCGAACTTTCCTTTCCAGGATCTTCATATCTTCCGCTTTCTTCGACGAGGTCGTTGCTGTGGTGCTGAGAGCTTTTTATCGAGTTGTTCAGTGGCGTCTAAAACGGGTCCAATGCCTTTTGAGCGCAGTGGATCAAGCCAGGACGCGGAACCACTGGGCGGGGGAGTTTTCTGGCTGCGGGCAAATGCAAGCTGCTAGCAGCACCAACGATATGCCAATCAGTATCAGAGCTGCAAGCAGTGCCCTATCCATCTCTGCCTCCTTTCAATTGCATAGATCACATCACAAGAAGCTCCATGCCTCTATGATAGGGCATGGAGCCTGACATACCATCGGCAATGTTACCGATTTTCCATGCTGCATGACATCGTAGAAAACACCTCTTCTTCTTTGCTTTACTGCTCTCCAGACAAGGAGTATACTTGAAAACATGATCGGGAACTTATCAACGACTTAACATACCTTTGCAAGTTTTCTCTGCTTTCAGGAAAAGGCAGGCCCAGGAGAGCTTGCGAGAATCCCCTGTGGTACCTACTGTACCGGGTTGATTACGATGATCCTTAAGCCAGAAATGCTGTCTTCACCCAGCCGTCCTCATACGGAGTCACAAACACCGCATCGATGCGAACGTGCTGGAACTTCCACAGCCCCTCGACCCGCACAAAGTCATTGTGGTAACGCCCTGCGATCCACACGGCCTGTCCTTTGTAGACCGTTGACTGGAGATACCTCCACGTTCCCACGGCGGTGTCACCATCGATGGTGATCAACTCGTTGGTCAAGAAATGGACCGAGAAGGGCAGCGGGGCGGAGAAACGCCGCTCAATGGCATCGCGACCCTGGTGAGACCCCAGCACCTCTGCGAGTCGCCCGACTCCTTCCCAGACACCGTCAGCACTGAAGAGACGTGCTATGCGGGTGCTGCTCCCTGGACTGAAATCACGGGCTTCCAGATACTCGGCCATGAGCCGACGAATCGCTCTCTCGGACTCCAGAACATCGAGATGGTGGCTCAACTCTTTATGAACTTCCCCTGGTTTCGTAGAGTAGGGAAAGATTTGAGGTATACGACTCCCAGAAAGAGGGTGAACCAGGATGAAGAAAGCAGCACGAACTTTTACCGCCGAGTTTAAGCGCGAAGCGGTGCGATTAGCGCAGACGAGCGGCAAGCCAATCGCGCAAATCGCCAGAGAGTTGGGCACTGCGGACGCGTCCATTCATTGGAAGAAGAACGATAGTTCATGTACACATACAGTTCTTGCGATTGCTTAT
>Ga0070739_10007558_pt1 | contig 11477 bp, 10 predicted proteins | sample Coa_R1_7_FD_66445 | JGI IMG/M metagenome (GOLD analysis project Ga0070739, IMG submission 66445) | Surface soil microbial communities from Centralia Pennsylvania, which are recovering from an underground coalmine fire - Coalmine... | ecosystem: Environmental > Terrestrial > Soil > Unclassified ... | reverse complement strand
ATTGCAGTCATGGCTGCCGGAGCCGGGCAACATCGCCTATACGCGGCAGCAGAGTCCGCTCGGCCTCGGCCACGCGGTGTGGTGCGCCCGCTACCTCGTCGGCAACGAGCCGTTCGCGGTATTGCTGCCCGACGAGCTGTTCGTGGACGAGACGCCGTGCCTCAAGCAGATGGCCGCGGCCTATGCCGAGGTCGGCGGCAATATCGTCGCGGTGCGCGAGGTGCCGCGCGAGCACACCAGCCGCTACGGCATCCTCGACCCGGTCGCCGATCAAGGGCGCATCGTGCGCGCCAAGGGCGTCGTCGAGAAGCCGGAGCCGGCGCGCGCGCCCTCGACCCTGAGCCTCATCGGCCGCTACATCATCCAGCCGGAGGTGTTCGCGCATCTCGCGAAGGGCGAGCGCGGCGCCGGCAACGAGATCCAGCTGACCGACGCGCTCGCCAAGCTCATCGCCGACGGCCAGCCCTTCTTCGGCATGCGGGTCGAGGGACGCCGCTTCGACTGCGGCGACAAGCTGGGTTATCTTGAAGCCAATGTCGCGCTCGGGCTGCGCCATCCGGAGCTGGGGCCCGGCCTGAAGAGGATCCTCGAAGCCTACGTCTGAGGGGGCCGCGCATGGGGCATCGCTTCCACCCGACGATCCTGCGCGAATACGACATCCGCGGCATCGTCGGCGAAACCCTCTCCGAAGCGGACGGGCATGCGATCGGCCGAGCCTTTGCGGCGACCGTCAAGGATGGCGGCGGGCGGCGGATTGCCGTCGGCTACGACGGCAGGCTGACCTCGCCGGCGTTGGAGGCGGCGCTCGTCGAGGGCCTCGCGTGCGAAGGCGGCGATGTCGTCCGCATCGGGCTGGGTCCGACCCCGATGCTGTACTACGCCGCCGCCACCTTGGGGGTCGACGGCGGCATCATGGTCACCGGTTCGCACAACCCGCCCGACCACAACGGCTTCAAGATCGTGCTCGGCGGCAAGCCGTTCTTCGGCGCCGCGATCCGCCGCCTCGGCGAGGCCGCCGCCGCCCTCTCGCCCCCGGCCGGCGCCCGCGGCCGGATCGAGACGCGCGACATCATCGACGACTACGTCCGCCGCCTCGCGCAAGACTACGACGGCAGGCGCCCGCTGCGTGTGGCCTGGGATATCGGCAATGGGGCGACCGGCGTGGTCGTGCGCCGGCTTACGGCCTTGCTGCCGGGTCGCCACACCCTCCTCAACGACGCGATCGACGGCCGCTTTCCGGCGCACCACCCCGATCCCACGATCCCGGAAAACCTGGTCCAGCTGCAACGGGCGGTGGCGGCGGAGGGGTGCGACCTCGGAATCGCCTTCGACGGCGACGGCGACCGCATCGGCGTCGTCGATGCCAAAGGCCGCATCCTGTGGGGCGACCAGCTGATGGCGCTCCTCGCGGCGGACGTATTGGCGGAGCGACCGGGGGCGCCGATCATCGCCGACGTCAAGGCGAGCCAGATGCTGTTCGACGAAATCGCCCGGCTCGGCGGCGAACCCGTCATGCAGGCCACCGGCCACTCGCTGATCAAGGCTCGCATGGCCGAGCTGAAGGCGCCACTCGCCGGCGAGATGAGCGGCCACATCTTCTACGCCGACCGCTATTACGGCTTCGACGACGCCGTCTATGTTGCGGTGCGGCTGCTCGGAATCCTCGGCCGCAGCGAGCGCAGCCTGACCGAATGGCGCGACGGCCTGCCGGAAATGTGCAGCACCCCGGAGCTGCGCTTCCCGTGCGACGATACCCGCAAATTCGCGATCGTCGAGGCAGTGCGCGAAAGACTGCGGCGCGACGGTGCCGACGTCATCGCGATCGACGGGGTGCGGGTGCGCACCGCCGACGGCTGGTGGCTGCTGCGCGCCTCGAACACCCAGGCCGTGCTCGTCGCGCGCGCCGAGTCGCGGACCGAAGCGGGCCTGGCGCGGCTGCGCGGCCAGCTCGCCGCGGCGCTGGCGGCCAGCGGCGTCGCCGTACCCGAGGGCGCCGCCACCTGACCGACGACGGCGTGCACCGCCGACAGGGGCGCTCCCGCCCAAGCAAAATCTGAGGGGCGATCATTTTCTCGTCATCGCCGGGCGTGACCCGGCGATCTTGGGGGTGCTCCGCAGGGCCGGTCGAGCCCGGCAATGACGATTTTTCAGAGAATAATGGTCCCGTCCGCTCGGAATACCGGCCTCGAGCAGGGCCGGTCAGCTCAATCGTCATTCCCGCGAAAGCGGAAATCCACGCCTGCGCTTCGTCGGCCGCCCCTGGACCCCCGCGTTCGGGGGGTGAGCGAAGAGTGCAATTCGAACGGAATCTGCCTAGCTGCGGTTGAAGGCCGGCATTACCTCGCGGGCGAACCAGCGCAATTGCTCGCTGAACTCGGCGGGCGACAGGCCTTCGGCCCAATGGACCATGAAATCTTCGAGGCCTGGATATTTCGCCTCGATCGACTTGATCCCGGCGATGACCTCGGAGGGCGGGCCGCAGAACCAGGCCTTCTGCTGCACCCCCTCGCGCAGGGACGGTATGCGCGCCGGGGCGCCAGGCGTGCCCCAGGTGCGGCCCTGCTCGTCGGCGTAGCGCACGAAGCCGAACGGGGCGAACCACTTGTAGCGTTCGTCGTGCGCCGGCTCGGCCCGGCGAATGGCCTCCTCCTGGGTGTCGGCCAGATAGACCCCAGCGCCCCAGCACATGTCCTGGCCGAGCTGCACCTCGCGCCCGTGCTTGTGGCAGGCGTCGTGGAAGCCGCGCACCACGTCGTCGAGGATTTTCTCGCCGTTCAGCGTGACCATCGCCTTGAAGCCCTTGCGCGCCATCAGGTCGATCGTGCGGCCGCTGGCGATCGGCATCCAAAGCTCGACCGGCAGGTGCTTCGGCCGCGGCACGCAGGTGATCTCTTCGAGCTGATAGCCGCGATAGGGGACGCGGGGCGGGCAGGTGAAATACTTGCCGTCGAAGCGGAACGACTCCTCGTTGAAGCACTTGAGCAGGAGTTCGAGCTCCTCCTCGAAGATGGCGCGGTTGGCCTCCGCATCGAGCAGCGGCGCGCCGAAGGTTTCCACCTCTCGCGTGTGGTAGCCGCGCCCGACCCCCAAGACGACGCGCCCGTCGGTGACGATGTCGGCCATCGCGTAGTCTTCGGCGAGGCGGATCGGGTGCCACATCGGCAGGATGTTGAAGCCGCAGCCGAACTTCAGCCGCTTCGTCTGCGTCGCCAGCCACAGCCCGAGCTGGATCAGGTTCGGCAGGCACTCGTAGCCTTCGTGCTGGAAATGGTGCTCCGCCGTCCACAGGCAGTAATAGCCGAGCTCGTCCATGACCCGCGCCACGTCCCGCGCCGCCCAGAACGCTTCGCTGAGACGGTCGTTCGAATAGCGCCGCTCGTTAGCCGGGGTGCCGCCGAGGCCGATATTGTCGAGATTGATCTGGCCGACATAGAGCGCGTGGAACCGTTTGATCATCGTGGGGCGGCGCCTCCGAGGGATTGGTTCGGCGCAGAATGGCGTCGGCCGCAAGCCGGAGCAAGAATGATGGCCGCGGAAGGCGAGGATTGCGGTGCGGCGCGTGCAGGGGATTCGCTAGAATAGGGCGCGACCCGGAGGATTGCCGTGGAACTGTGGAATCATTGCGAAAACCCATATCCGTTCGTGCCGGCCGAGGTGCTGGACCAAGCGGAGTCGGTGCGGGCGAGCCTGCCGAACAAGTATTGCGATCCTGAGATTGCGGCCCGGCTTTACGACGAGATTTTCGACGAGTACCGGCTGTGCGACGAGATCGGCCTCCACATCGTCACCAACGAGCACCACGCCGGCATCAACAATCTGTGGGCCGCGAGCCCGATCATCGGCGGCGTCATCGCGCGCATCACGCGGAACGTGCGCATCCTCTCGCTCGGCACCCTGGTCACCGTGCGCCCCGACCCGGTGCGGGTCGCCGAGGAGTACGCGACGATCGACGTGTTGTCGCGCGGCCGGCTCGACATCGGCTTCGTGAAGTCGGGCGCCACGGAAATGGTCTCGGGCGACGCCAACCCGATGCGCATCCGCGAGCGCGAGTGGGAGGCGATCGACCTGATCGAAAAGGCGCTGACCACGCATGACGGGCCGTTCAGCTGGGAGGGCAAGTTCTTCCAGCATCCGCACGTCAACATCTGGCCGCGTCCCTACCAGAAGCCGCGGCCCGAATTCTGGGCGGCGACGTCGGACCTGCCGACCTGCGCCGAACTGGGCCGCCGCGGCATCGTCAACACCTTGCTGTTCGGCGGCTACGACCGCACCCGGCAGGCGTTCGACGCCTACAAGAAGGCGCGGCGCGAGGCGGGGCTGCCGCCGCCCGGCGAGGACCGCTTTTCGTACATGGCCTTCGCCTATGTCGGCGACACCGACGAGGAGGGGCTGCGCATCGGCCAGAAGATCGCCTGGTTCCTGACCGTCAGCATCAAATCGGCGCCGCAATTCGCGAAGTTCCAGCCGGGGGCGGTGGCGCCCGAGATGGCGCCGGCGGCGTGGCGCAGCGGCGTCTCGCGCCGGCCGCGCCCGACCAACCTCGACGCCGAGGTGCTGATCGGCCAGGGCCAGATGTTCGCCGGCAACCCCGACACGGTCGTCCGGCAGATCAAGGAATTCCGCCGCCGCGTCGGCGGCATCGGCCGCATCATCATGATGACCCGGCAGGGACTGGTGACGCACGCGGAAGCCGAGAAGAGCTTCAAGCTCGCCGCGAAGGAGGTCCTGCCGCAACTGCAGGACCTGGAGCCGCTCGACGAACCCCTCATCGCGGCGGCGCAATGAGCGTATCCCGCCGCGCCGTCGTTGCAGGACCGCGCCTGAATAACCCTCTCCGCCCTTCAGGGGGGAGAGGGAGGGGCCCATCGCGCAGCGATGGGAGGGTGAGGTGGGTCTCTCAGCTCGTAGGCGCTCTGGAATCCCCCACCTCACCCCGGCCCTCTCCGCCCCCGGGGGCGGAGAGGGAGGCAATGAAGCTCGGCCATATCGAGCTCGAAGTGCTGCGGCGGGGCAGCGGGCGGCCGCTCCTCCTTGTGCACGGGGTCAATCCGGTCAGCGCGAAGGCGCCGTTCGTCGATCTGCTGGCGCGGCACGGGGAGGTGGTGGCGCCGTCGCTGCCGGGGTTCGGCAACTCGCCGCGGCCGGAGGACTTCGATACGGTTTACGACCTCGTGCACCTCTGCCTCGAAATGATCGACTCGCTGCCGCAGCCGCCTGTCGTGATCGGGTTTTCGTTCGGCGGGTGGATCGCGGCGGAGGCGGCCGCCGCGGCCGGGCCGCAGCGGCTCGCCCGGCTGGTGCTGGTCGATCCGGTCGGCATCAAGCTCGGCGGCCGCGAGGAACGCGACATCGTCCATTTCTTCAACACCTCGCCGGCGGAGCTGACGCGCCGGGCCTGGCACGACCCCGCAAAACGGCCGTCCGGCGTCTACGGCCTGGGTTGGCAAGCGGCCATCGACGACACGATGAGCGACCAGGACATGGTGCTGCTGGCGCGCAACTGGGACGCGCTGTGCATCTATGCCTGGCGGCCACATATGTACAACCCGCAGCTCAAGCAATGGCTGCACCGCATCAACGCGCCGACCCTGGTGCTCTGGGGCGGGAGCGACCGGATCGTCACCTCCGACTACGGCCGTTCCTATGCCGGGCTGATCCCCGGCGCGCGTTTCGCCGCGATCCCGGCGGCGGGGCACCATCCCGAGCTGGAGCAGCCGGAGGCGTTCGCAGCGCGCGTCGGGGAGTTTATGGCGGAGCCGCGCGCATGATGTTCATCGTCCGCAGCGGCGGCGAGCCTCCGGAAGCCCCTGGGGTGATCGTCAAGCTCGCCCGGCGCACGCCGGACATCGTGCCCGACGGCGCTGGCCAGACCGACTATTTCTGCGTCGGTACCGCCGAGGCGGCGGCGGCGCTGCGCGAGGCCGGCTGGACGGTGGTCGAGCTGCACGACGGCTGGTACGCCGACGACCGCGGCGGCGGCGTTGCGATCTGGGGCCAGGGCCGCTACTGGGAGATCCGCGACACGCCGTTCACGGTCGTCGAGCGGGTGCAGCCGGAGGGCGAAGAGGGGGTGGAGACGCCCGCCGAGGGCGACCACGTCAACGTCCGCCGCGCCATCTTCGGCGTCTGATACCGACGCGGAAGGCGAAAGACCGCTCATCGTCATGGCGGGGCTTCGACCCGGCCCTCCCATGCCGCCGAAGGCTCTATGCGGGGCCGCGGCCGAAAAAGATGCCCGGATCAAGTCCCGGCATGACAACCCTCGTGTCGCCGCCGCTGGTCGGACGCGGTTTCAGCGCGCGAGCATCTCGTAGATGTCGGCGAGGTGCTCGCGGCCCCAGAACAGCTCGCCGTCGATGACGTACGTCGGGACGCCGAAGACGCCGGCCTCCTCGGCGGCGTAGCAGATGCGCCGCACTTCGGCGGGGCCGTCTTCACGAGCGTAGTCGGCAAATCCGGCGGTGTCGGCGCCGGCCTCCGCCAGCACCGCGGCGAGCACGGCGACATCCTCGACGTCGAGTTCGCGCTTCCAGAACCGCTCGAAGACGCGGTCGTGATAGCCGCGGAAGACGCTCTCGCCCTGCCGCTTCGCGAACAGCATGCCGCAGGAGGCGGGAACGGTGTCCCAGATCTTGGTCGTGCCACGGATCACCAGGCCGCGTTTTCTGGCTTGGCGGCGGCAGTCCATGTAGCTGTAGCGCACCCGCCGCCACTGGTGCGCGTTGCGCGCTTCTTCGACGACCCGCCCCTCCGGATCGAGCCGGGCCGAGCCCAGATAGCTCGGGATGTCGAGGACGTATGGCAGCCACTCGACCCGCACCCCGAGGTCGCGCTCCAGCGCGTAGGTCGGGTCCTTCGCCAGATACGCGTAGGGACTCTTGTAATCGGTGTAGACCGTGACGACGCGCCCGGCGCTCACGCGATCACCTTCTCCTGCCGCAGCGCCGCCAGCCTAGAGGGATCGTAGCCGAGGAGGCGCGACAGCACCTCGTCGGTGTGCTCGCCGGGGGTCGGGACGTGGCCAACCCGGCCGGGGGTCTTCGACATCTTGATCGTTGCGCCGGGCAGGTACATCTCGCCCGCGACCGCGTCAGGCACCTTGACGAGCATCTCACGCTCCCACAGGTGCGGGTCCTCGGCGACCTGTGGGATCGTCTTGACCGGCGCGACCGGGATCTCGGCGTCGAGCAGGGTCTTGACGATGTGATCGACGGTGTTCTCGGCGCACCATTTCGCGACCGCGACCTTGCGCGGATCGTCGTGGCCGACTCGGCTGGTATATCCGGCGGCGGTGGCGTTCTCGTCGCCCGTCGCGATCCGAAGGAGCCGCGTCGCCATCGCGCTTCCAGACGCCGAAATGACGACATACCCGTCCTTGGCCCTGTACGGGGGCCTTCCCGCCTCGCCGCCCTCCTCGCCGGTGGCGAGATAGTACGAAGTCGGGATTTCGACCATTGTCAGTGCCGAGTCCAACAGACAGCAATCGACGAGCTGGCCCTCGCCGGTCTTGTCGCGGTGGTGCAGCGCCGCCAAGGTGCCGATCGTCGCGTGCAGCGCGGTGTAGCGGTCGACGAGCGAGGTGGCGGCGCCGAGCGGCTGGCCAACCGGCGCCCCGGTCAGGCTCATCAGCCCGCTCATCGCCTGGCCGAGCGGGTCGAACGCCGGCCGGTCGCGGTAGGGGCCGTACTGGCCGAAGCCGGACACCGAGGTCAGGATGATGTCCGGCTTGAGCTTGCACAGCGCGTCGTAGCCGAAGCCCATCGCCGCCATCGTGCCGGGGCGGAAATTCTCCAGCACGACATCGGCGGTCGGCACCAGCGCCGCGAAGATCTCCTTGCCCTTCGCCGTGCGCAGGTCGAGGCACAGGCTCTTCTTGCCGCGGTTGTAGACCGAGAAATAGACGCTCTGCCCGCGCACGATCGGCTCGGAACGCCGCGTCTCCTCGCCGCCCAGCTTCTCGATCTTGATGACCTCGGCGCCGAGGTCGGACAGGATCATGCCGCCGCGCGGCCCCGCCTGGTAGCGCGCCAGTTCCAGCACCCGGATCCCCTCAAGACTCCCGGCCATGTCAGTTCCTCCCTATGCGTCGGCGGAATAATGCGTCGATAGCTCAATTCGGCGACCAATGCCCGTCTCTCTCGTCACCCCGGCGAAGCGCCGGGTCCACGGCTGCGGTGGATACCGGCCTTCGCCGGTATGACGAGGGGCAGTGGCAGGTTCGTTTGAAGCCACACAGACTTCCGACCACCTCATTCACCCCGGGCCTTGGCGAAGGCCTCCAGCAGCGTGCTCCACGGCGGGTTTTCGCCGACGAAGGTGAAGGTGCCGTGCTCGGCCATCTCGCGCGCGGCGGTCATGAAGGCGTTGAGCGCAAAGCGCGAGCCGCTGCCGCCGATGCTGATGCGCTTGACCCCGACCTCGGCGAGCTGCGCCGCGGTGATGGTCGGGTCAGCGTGGGTCATTACGACGTTGACCGGCTTCGACACGGACGAGACGACCGTGCGGATCTGGTCGAGCGTCCGCAGCCCCGGCGCATAGAGCACATCGGCGCCGGCCTGCTCGAACGCCTGGAGGCGGCGGATCGTGGCGTCGAGATCGGTGCTGCCGTGGATTAGCTGCTCGGCGCGGGCGGTCAGCACGAACGGGATCGGCAGCCTTTTCGCGGACTCAACCGCTGCGTGCACCCGCTCGACGGCGAGGTTGAAGCCGTAGATCGGGTTGCCTCGATCGCCGGTAAAATCCTCGATCGAGCCGCCGGCCAACCCCGCCTCGCTGGCGCGCGGGATCAGTTTCGCGGCTTCCTCCGGCTCGTCGGCGCCGCAGTTTTCGAGGTCGCCGTTGGTCGGCAGATCGGTCGCGGCGGCGATGATCCGCGCGTTGTCGATGATCTCGTCGGCGCTGACGAAGCCGCGGCCGTGGATGTTGGCGAGGCCGAGGCTCGTCGTCGCGAGCGCCTCGAAGCCGAACGAGGCGAGCAGCCGCGCGGTACCGGCATCCCAAGGATTGGGGATGATGAAGGCGCCCGGCCGCCGGTGCAGCTCCTGAAAGATCGCCGCCTTCTCGGCCTGCGTGCGCATTCCCGTCTCCCTGGCGTCGGTGGCGCGGGCTGCTACTATCTGCGCATCGACGGCGCGGGGGAAGGAGCCGCAATATGGAGCACGATTTCATCATCGCCGAGCGTCTCGACGGCGTCGGCCTTATCACGCTCAACCGGCCGGACAAGCTCAACGCGCTGAGCTTCGACCTGATGCGCGAGGTGGATGACGTCTTGACCGCCTGGGAGGTGGACGATGCGGTCAAGGCGGTCATCGTGACCGGCGCCGGCGTCCGCGCCTTCTCGGCCGGCGCCGACATTCACGAGATGGCGGGGCTGTCGTCGGAGGAGCTGGCGGCGCGCAGCCGGCGCCGCGGCGAGATCGGCTGGCACATCGCCAGCTACGCGAAACCACTGATCGGCGCGATCAATGGCCTCGCCTATGGCGGCGCGGCGCTGCTGTCGTCGAGCCTTGACCTGCGCATCGGCTGCGAGAAGACGCAGTTCCGGTTCTTGGCCGCCACCTATGGCCGGGTCAACTCGACGTGGTCGCTGCCGCTGCTGGTCGGCTGGCCCAAGGCGAAGGAGCTGCTCTACACCGGTCGGGTCGTCACGGCGGAGGAGGCGGAGCGGATCGGCCTCCTCAACCAGGTCGTGCCGTCCGCCAAACTGCGCGAGACCGCGATCGAACTGGCGCAGCAGATCGCCAAGAACGACGCCCGCATGGTGCAGGGCATCAAGCGCCTATTGCACGAGGGCGCGGGCCTCTCCTGGCAGGAGCGCTACGATCTCGAAGACGCGGCCCGCGCCACCTGGCTGCAGGCCGGCCACCCGCGCGACGGTTTTAAGGATTTTCTCGCGCGGAAGGGAAAAGCGCGCTAGCGGCAACGCCCTCAGGAGAGGCGCTTCTGCGCCTCCAGCCAGCCGACCATGATGCGGTTGAAGGCGTCTGGCGCCTCGACGTTGGGGAAGTGGCGCATGCCCGGGATCTCCTCGTAGCGTGCGCCCGGCACGAGGCCGGCGAGACGCCGGTTCTCGCTCGCCGGGGTGCCTGGGTCGTCGGCGCCGCACACGACCAGCACCGGCAACTTCACGCTCGGCAATCTTGGAGTGAAGTCGAAATTGAGGATGCCGGTCGAGCAGCCGAGATACCCGGCCGGCGTCGTCGCCACGATGGTGTCGCGGATCTGCTTCCAGCGGCTCGGGTTCTTGCCCTTGAAGACATCGGTGAACCAGCGCTCCATCGTCGCGTCGCCGACCGGTTCAAGCGAGTTGGCGCGGCGCACGACGCCCATCCGCTCGTCCCAGGCGGCGCGCGCGCCGGAGGGGCTTGCCGGCAGCGTGTCGCACCACATCGCCGAGATCAGCTTGTGCCCGTGTTCGAGCGCGAACGCCTGGCCGATCATGCCGCCGATCGACAGGCCGATATAGTGGACCCGCGACAGGCCGAGCGCATCGAGCACGGTTGCGACGTCTCCGGCAAGCTGGCTCATCGTGTAATCGCCGGCGACGGGGTCGCTGCCGCCGTGGCCGCGCATATCGAGGCGCAGCACGCGGAACCCGGCCTGCAGCAGCGGCGGCACCTGCTCCGCCCAACTGCCGCCGTCGGAGGCGAGCGAGTGGGTGATGCAGACGACGGGTGCGGTTTCCGGCCCGGTCAGATCGTAATAGAGGCGGCGGCCTTGCAGCGGCAACAGCATCGTTGTCTTCCTTCGGCGGTGACCGGCGCAGTGTAGGACGATCCAGAGCCGAGCCGAAGCGGTCAATCGACCGGCTTGCGGCGGCGATTGACGGCAGGCCGCGGCGGGTTTACCCGGCAGCAAGGTTAATGGCGCAGCCTCGACGGCGCGCAAGGGCTTGAGGTGGCGACATGGCGGCCGCGGCGCCAGAGGCACTGGCTCGGCTCGAAGCCGAGTCGATCGACATCATCCGGGAAGTCGTCGCGGCATTGCGCCGTCCGGTGGCGCTGTTCTCGATCGGCAAGGATTCCTGCGTGCTGCTCCACCTGGCGCGCAAGGCCTTCCATCCCGCCAAGCCGCCTTTCCCGTTTCTGCACATCGACACGGGCTGGAAGTTTCGCGAGATGATCGCGTTCCGCGACGCGCTCGCGCTCGATCTCGGCATCGAGATGCTGGTGCACACCAACGCGGAGGGGCGCGCCCGCGGCATCTCGCCGATCGCCTCCGGCGCGGCGTTGCATACCCAGGTCATGAAGACCGAGGCGCTGAAGCAGGCGCTCGACCGGCATGGCTTCGACGCCGCCCTTGCCGGGGCGCGACGAGACGAAGAAAAGAGCCGCGCCAAGGAGCGCATTTTCTCGATCCGCGGCGCTGGGCATACGTGGGATCCGCGCCGCCAGCGCCCCGAATTGTGGCGCTGCTACAATACCCGCCTCGGCCCGGGCCAGTCGCTGCGCGTGTTCCCGCTGTCGAATTGGACCGAA
>Ga0070739_10007557_pt1 | contig 11478 bp, 10 predicted proteins | sample Coa_R1_7_FD_66445 | JGI IMG/M metagenome (GOLD analysis project Ga0070739, IMG submission 66445) | Surface soil microbial communities from Centralia Pennsylvania, which are recovering from an underground coalmine fire - Coalmine... | ecosystem: Environmental > Terrestrial > Soil > Unclassified ... | reverse complement strand
GAGTTTTTGCGGATGGAGGCCGACTGGGAAGCCAGCTACCTATTGGCGCTGCGTTCGGCGTGGCAGGCCGACAACAGTATCCCGAACTCCAAAGAAGCGTCGATGGGCAAGGCCAAGGCCGGCCGGGTGGCCAGCGACATCACCCTCAAGGCGGTCGAATTGACCGGCACCACAGGGTATTCCGAGCAGACTTTGTTCGAGAAGTGGGCGCGCGATTCGAAGATCATGGACATCTTCGAGGGCACTCAGCAGATCCAGCAGCTGGTGGTCGCCCGCCGTCTGTTGGGCCTGTCGTCGTCGGAACTCAAGTAGGGTTGCCGAGCCGACGCGAAAGCCCCGGGTTTCGCTGAAATCGGGGCTTTAGCGTGTGTTCGCGGCGTTGTTGGGCTTCCGAGCGCATCACGGCTAACCTCAGGATGCTCGGCGGCCTCTTCAGCCGCTCCCACCAGGGATTGATGCCTTCTCCAACTTGATGTCGTATGTAGTATCACCGCGGACCCGAATGCGTGCCGGTGCTCCTGTTGAGCATGCCTGCCGGTTATCCACAGCCCGACAACGAACGCACGGATGTGTCCGTCACCCGGCTTAGCATGCGGTCATGACGAACTGGATCAATACGGTCAGCCGTGACCATGTCGAGCAGGGGGTCCGCGGTCGCTTCACCCAGGCCAACCACGGCAAGCCGCACATGCTTCGCAAGATGGCTCGAGGCGACTGGATCATCTTCTACTCACCCAAGACGGCCTATCCCGACGGTGAGCCGCTTCAGGCCTTCACCGCCATCGGCCAAGTCGCCGATGACGAGCCATACCAAGTGGAGATGACGCCTGACTTCCAGCCGTGGCGTCGCAACGTCGACTTCCTCGAGTGCACCGAGACGCCGATCCGACCACTCATCGACCACCTCGACTTCATCGAGGACAAGGCTCGATGGGGCTACAAGTTCCGATTCGGGGTATTCAAGATCGACGATCACGACCTGAAGGTGATCCGCTCAGCGATGACCAGCACATGAACTGCGAAGCGAGCGTCGGTCACTGAGCAATACCCCAATCAGTTTGCGAAATCGGTGGTTCCGCGCCTGGCGGCGGCGAGGAGCCCGCTCATGCGATGCCGACAAAATCGTGACATCGCTGTCAGTGTCGTCGAAGTGATCCACGTTGTAGTGGAGAAGGCCCCGCGAGCCCCCCGAAGACGACGTCGGGATCCACGCGACGCCTCATAGCCGGAGGTCAACCAGACAACCGCGCGGTCGAGTGCCGGCACATCTCATTAATGCGATCTCGCCAGTCGCAACAAGCAAAGCGGCTTCAACCGCACCGGCGGCCTAGAGGGGCTTTATGAGTTCTTGCAAGTCAAAAACGTTCGCATCGGAATGAGCTAGGAGACGCCATGTTTGTCGGGCGCCGAAGAGGCTTCAAAGCGGTCGAGGTAGCGCCCGACGAACTCTTGGACCGCGTCATGGCCCCGGTCGATGCCGAGGCTTTGTTCCAGCAGCATTATGCGCGCGACGCTGGTCAAAATCATCGACATCACCACCGGCGGGAACTCCGTCATGTCGACGCCATGGGTGCGCATGGCCTGCGTCAGTGCGGCGGCCTCCATGTCCCCGTACCGTTCGGCATAGTCCGCGATCTCACTGCGAATTGCCTTGCGGTGGTTGCCCAAAGCCATGAATTCGAGCATCAGTTGGGCGCCCTGCGTGCTGTTGAGCCGCCACAGCTCATGCAGCGGCTTGTCGCCGCTCAATGCCTCGCGCTGACGGTGCAGAGTTGTCTCCGCGCCGGCCCGCAGGACGGCCACGAACAGGTCGTCCATGCTGGGAAAGTAATAGTGCACCAACGCCGGTCGGACACCGGCCTTGGCAGCCACCCGGCGCGACGTCGCGGCGGCGTAGCCCTCTTCGATCATGAGCTGGGCCGTCGCTCGAATCAGCGCGCGCGGGGTCTCCGAATCTCGAGCGCCAACCCTTGACCGACGGACAGATGAGCTGCTAGACATGTGGTCAGCCTAGTAATTGGGCGATCGCCCAAACAAGAGGGAGTCGCGATGACGGGCCGAGTTGCAGACAAGGTGGCGTTTGTCACCGGCGTCACGCTGCCTGTGGACGCCGGCAGCTGCCTGAAGTGACACGCACCCAAAGGATCTCGAAGCCATGACTATCGCCAACGAAACCGAGGTCTACTACGACCCTTATGACGTCAACATCGTCAACAACCCCTACCCCGTCTATGCGCGGCTGCGCGAAGAGGCGCCGATCTACTACAACGAGCGCTACGACTTCTGGGCGCTTTCTCGGCACGCCGACGTGGACAAGGCGTTGGCGAACTGGGAGACGTTCTCCAACAGCCGCGGCGACATCCTCGAACTCATCCAATCCGATTTCGACATGCCGCCCGGCGTCATGATGTTTCAAGACCCGCCGATGCACACCATGCTGCGCGGCCTGATGTCGCGGGTTTTCACACCGCGCCGAATGGCCGGGATCGAAGACCAAATCCGACGGTTCTGTGTACGCTGCCTCGATCCTCACGTCGGGTCGGACGGGTTCGACATCATTGCCGAGCTGGCCTCGATGATGCCGATGCGGGTGATCGGGATGCTGCTGGGCATACCGGAAGACGACCAGATCAGCGTCCGCGACGCCAACGACGCCAACCTGCGAACCCGGCCCGGCACACCGATGAAGGTGGCCGATCCCGACGCGATCGCGGACGGTCGGATCTACGCCGACTACATCGACTGGCGGGCCAAGAATCCCTCCGACGATCTGATGACCGCGCTGCTCAACGTCGAGTTCGAGGACGAACACGGCGTGAGGCGCAAACTGACCCGCGACGAGGTACTGCGCTACACGCAGGTCGTCGCCGGCGCGGGCAACGAGACGACCGGCCGGCTTATCGGCTGGCTGGCCAAGGTGTTCGCCGAACATCCAGACCAGCGCCGCGACGTGTTCGAGGACCGGTCATTGCTGACGCGCGCCGTGGACGAGACTTTGCGGTTCGAGCCGACGGGCCCGCACGTCGCCCGTTGGGTAGCAAAAGATTTCGAGTGCTACGGCACCACGGTGCCCGCGGGCAGCGCGATGCTGCTGCTGTTCGGTGCGGCCAACCGCGACACCCGCCGGTTCAGCGACCCCGACACGTTCAATATCCACCGCAACGAGGGCTCCCACTTGACCTTCGGCAAGGGTCTGCACTACTGCCTTGGCGCCAACCTGGCCCGCCTGGAAGGCCGCGTCGCGCTCGACGAATTGCTCAACCGCTGGCCGGAATGGGACATCGACTACCAGACCGCCAAGCTCGCGCCGACCTCGACCGTCCGCGGTTGGGAACGGCTGCGCATCGTATTGCCGTAAGGCTCTCAGGCGGCGACGGCGCTCAACTGCTGGCGAGTCTCGTCGTCGAGTTCGATGTCGGCGACGGCCATGTTCTCCTCCAAATGTTGCACCGAGGACGTACCCGGGATCAGCAGCACGTTGGGTGCCACATTCAACGTCCACGCCAGCGCAATCTGCGCCGGGGTATACCCGAGCCGCTCGGCGGCCTGTTTCACCAACTCGTGACCAAGCACTCGATTCGGCTGCACGAACGCAGATCCCAGTGGGAAGAATGGCACGAAAGCGATACCGCGGGCCGCGCACTCGTCCAGCACCGCAGACGAGGATCGGTCGACGAGGTTGAAAGCGTTTTGCACACATACGATGTCGGTGCGCTCCAGGGCGTGCAACAGGTGCTCGCGGCTAATCTCACTCAAACCAATGCCGTCGACCAATCCCTCGTCGCGGGCGGCGATCATGGCCGAAAGCTGGTCGTCGAAGCGACGATCCGGCCTGTCGCTGTCCATCAGTCGCAGGTTGACTGCCGCCAGCCGGTCCACGCCCAGCGTGCTGAGGTTGGCCTCGATGTCCTTGCGCAGATCGGCGGGATTGTCGACCGGTAGCCAGGCGCCGGTTTCGTCGCGGCGAGCACCGACCTTGCTTACCAACGCCAGATTCTGCGGATACGGATGTAGCGCCTCGCGAATCAGTTCGTTCGCGACATTCGGACCGTAGAACTGAGCGGTGTCGATGTGGTTGACACCGAGTTTGACCGCGCGCCGCAACACCGCCAGCGCCTGGTCATGGTCTCGCGGCGGCCCGAACACGCCCGGGCCGGGCAGTTGCATCGCGCCGAAGCCGATGCGGGCGACGGAAAACCGACCAAGCGGAAAAGAATCCATCTCTGCACCCTATATCAACCTTGCTGATATATGCCAACTTTCGTGGCATAACTAGCGGTGGTGCACTTCACCTAGATTCCGGACGAAGCTAGCGTCGAACCATGGACACCTTTCAGGCGCTAATCGCACGCCAAGACGGAGATCAGGTAACCACCGCTGTCGAGACACTTAGCGCAGCGGACCTGCCGCCCGGCGACGTGACCATCCGCGTCCTGTATTCCAGCGTCAACTACAAGGACGCATTGGCGCTGACACCCGGCGGCGGCGTGGTGCGGGACTACCCCGTCGTCCCCGGGATCGACCTCACCGGCGAAGTCGTCGACTCGCAATCACCCGAATTCGAGCCGGGCGATGCTGTTCTTGCCCATGGCTACCAGATCGGCACCGGCCACCACGGCGGCTACGCCGAATACGCCCGGCTGCCGGCCGACCAGGTGGTGGCGCTGGGCGCGCTGACCCCATACGACGGCGCCGCCATCGGCACGGCCGGGTTCACCGCCGCGATGAGCGTGCAAGCACTCCTGGATTGGGGCATCGCGACCGACGCAGGGCCGGTGGTGGTGACCGGCGCGTCCGGCGGAGTGGGGTCGATCAGCGTGGATCTGCTCGCGGCCGCCAGCTATCACGTGGTGGCGTCGACGGGTAAGGCCCAGGCGGCTGAGCGGCTGAAAGAGCTTGGCGCAGCAGACGTTATCGGCCGACTACCAGACCCGGGCGCCAAGCCGCGACCGCTGGCCAAGGCCCGCTGGGCGGCCGGTGTGGACTGTGTCGGCGGCGCGACGTTAGCGGACGTGTTGAGCGCGGTGAACTACCGCGGCGCGGTGGCCTGTAGTGGGCTGACCGGCGGCGCGGCGCTGCACACCACGGTGATGCCGTTCATCCTGCGCGGGATCGCGCTGCTCGGCATTGACTCGGTGCAGCTGCCGATCGGGCCACGGCGAGAACTGTGGGCGCGTCTCGGCGATTCGCTGCGCCCGCGCCATCTCACGGCGATTACCACCGACGTCGACGTCAAAGACGTCGTCGGCGTGCTCGACCAGGTACGCGCGGGCAAATTCTCGGGTCGCGCGGTGGTGCGCGTCGCCGGCGGCTTCTAGGGCGAGCAGCCGCAAAAGCCCGTCTGCCGGCCGTGTCGGGTACCTAGGCGTCTTCTCGCCCTTGTGCCGCACCAAAAGAGAAAGTAACGTCACTTTCACTTCTAGCTGCTCAGCGGGGAGCCGCCCATGGAATCGTTCGTCCACTTGCGCAGAGGCCGCACCCCGCGCCGCCTGCACGCCGACCTCGACGGACTCAAGGACGACGAGCTCGGCCGCGGCGGATTCACCGGCCGGACCGCCAACCTGTACCGTCGCCACGACCCCACCACCTACCGGTCCGTCGGCCCGTTGCGCCCAATCGACGTGCTGACCGGCCAGCTCACACCCAGCGACGCCACCGACGCCGACGGCGGCCCACTACTGATGTTTTCCAACGCCGACTGCCGCATCTCGTTGTCACGCCGCAGCGAGCCGATGCCGTTCTACATCCGCCACGTCGACGGCGACCTGCTGTGTTTCGTGCACACCGGCGCGGGGCTGCTGGAAACTGAGTTCGGCCCGCTGCGCTACCGCGAAGGCGACTGGGTGTATGTGCCCAAGGCGTGCACGTGGCGTCAGATGCCGGATGCCGAGACCACGCTGCTGATGATTGAGGCAACCGACGAGTTCCGCGTCCCGCCGCCCGGCACGCTGGGGCGGCACTTCCCGTTCGACCCGTCGCAAGCCACGATCCCTGAGCCGGCACCGTCACAGGACGATGGCCGCGATGAGTACGAGGTCCGGCTCGTCCACGAAGGCGGACCGACAACCTTGCTCTACCAACATAATCCGCTCGATGTCGAGGGCTGGCGCGGCGACAACTTCCCGTTCACTTTCAACATCGCCGACTACAACGTCGTCACCTCTGACAGCGTGCACCTGCCGCCAACAGTGCACCTGTTCATGCAGGCCACCGGTGTCTATGTGATGAACTTTCTACCCAGGCCGGCTGAAAGCGTGCCGGGCACCGAGCGCACGCCGTGGTATCACCGCAACGTCGACTACGACGAGATCGCCTTCTTCCACGGCGGCTCCCTCTACGGCATCCCGATGCCGCCGGGGCTGATTTCTCATGCGCCGCAAGGCGTTCACCACGGCGCACCGGAGAAAGCGCGAGAACGGGCGCGGCGCAAGTTCGGCGAATACTCACGCGTCGACTGGCAGGTCATCGCCGTCGACACCCGCAGAAGACTGACCCCGTCAGCCGAGGTGCTGGCCCACGACCTCGGACAGCATTCATGACCAAATACGAATACGACCGCATTCCCTATCTCGTTGCGTTCCAGAACAACTCGGGCGTCAGAGACGTCTACGGTGGGCTGGCTGAGATCACAGTGCTGGAGAGCTACCTGCTCAAGCCGAAGGACAAGCCGTCAGACACCGTCATTGTGTTTATGCACCCGATCGGCGGCGGCGCCTACCTGCCGATGATCAACGCATTGGGCCGGGCCGGACACCATGTCATCTACTGTAACAGCCGCTTCCGCGGCACCGACTCGGCGCTGCTCATGGAAAAAGTGGTCGAGGACCTCGGCGAGTGCATCAAGGACGCCAAGAAACGGCTCGGCTACCAGAAGGTGGTGCTGGCCGGCTGGAGCGGCGGCGGCTCGCTCTCGCTGTTTTATCAACAGCAGGCGCAGCACCCCACGGTGGCATCCAGCCCGTCCGGCAACGGGCCCGACCTCACCCAGTTGGACTTGCCCGCGGCCGACGCCGTCATGCTGCTGGCCGCCCACATCAGCCGCCACGGCACGCTGACCGAATGGCTTGACGCATCCATCCTCGACGAATCCGACCCCGCCAACCGCGATCCCGAGCTGGACCTCTACAACCTGGATAACCCGAACCAGCCGCCGTACAGCGACGAATTCCTGTCCCGCTACCGGCGAGCCCAGATCGAGCGCAACCGCCGCATCACCGCGTGGGTCAAAGACAAGCTGTCAGAGCTGAAGGCCGCGGGGCGCCCGGACGACGAATTCTGTTTTGTCGTGCATGGCACCATGGCCGACCCGCGCTGGCTGGATCCGAGTGTCGATCCCAACGAACGCACCCCGGGAACCTGTTATCTGGGCGATCCTCGAGTGGTGAACATGAGCCCGATCGGCCTGGCCCGCTTTTGCACCCTGCGCAGCTGGCTTTCACAGTGGAGCTACGACGACGCCCGTGCCGACGGCATCGAATGCGGCCATGACATCGACGTGCCCACGCTGGTGATCGGCAATCTCGCCGACGACGCGTGCACACCCAGCCACACCCGCCGGCTCTTCGATGCGATCGGCCATCCGGACAAGGAGATGCACGAAATATCCGGCGCGACACACTATTACGCTGGTCCACACCAGCGCGATAAGCTGCGCCAGGGGGTCGACATCATCGGCGAGTGGCTGGTTCGCCACGACTTCGCGAGGACAGAATGACCTCCGTCCGCGCCGACGCAGAGCGGAGCAATGAGTGAGGAGCGGAGGATGACCGCGACCGGCGCGCTGGACGGCATCCGGGTCCTCGAACTCGGCACGTTGATCGCGGGACCGTTCGCCGGCCGGCTACTCGGCGACATGGGCGCCGAGGTCATCAAGGTAGAACCACCCGGGGCGCCCGACCCCCTGCGCACCTGGGGGCAGGCCGAACTCGACGGGCACCACTTCTTCTGGACAGTGCATGCCCGCAACAAGAAAGCCGTCACACTCGACCTGCGCAAAGCCCGCGGACGTGAGCTGTTTCTCGAGCTGGTCGAGAAATCCGACATCGTGGTGGAGAACTTTCGGCCCGGGACTCTGGAGAATTGGAACCTCGGTTATGAGGTGCTGTCCCAACGTAATCCTGGTGTCATCCTGGTGCGGGTATCCGGCTATGGGCAGACCGGCCCGGAGGCCCACAAGGCCGGCTACGCCTCGGTGGCCGAGGCGGCCAGCGGGCTACGTCACCTCAACGGATTTCCCGGTGGACCGCCGCCGCGGCTGGCGCTGTCCCTGGGCGACAGCCTGGCCGGGATGTTCGGCGCTCAGGGCGCGCTGGCCGCGCTGTACCGCCGCAGCGTCACCGGACGCGGTCAAGTTGTCGACGTGGCCCTGACCGAATCCTGTTTGGCCATCCAGGAATCCACCATCCCGGACTACGACGTCGGTGGGGTGGTGCGCGGGCCGTCGGGCACCCGGCTGGAGGGCATTGCGCCGTCCAACATCTACCGCAGCGCCGACGGTACGTGGGTGGTCATCGCGGCCAACCAGGACACCGTGTTCGTCCGGCTGTGCCAGGCCATGGGGCGGCCCGAGCTGGCCAGCGACGACCGGTTCGCCACCCACGGCGCGCGCGGCCGAAACCAGGACGAACTCGACAAGATCATCGGCGACTGGGCGGCCGAACGGCAGCCTGGCAAGATCATCGAGACACTAAGCGCAGCAGGCGTAATCGCCGGCCCGATCAACACCGTCGCCGAGGTGGTCGAGGATGCTCAGCTGTGGGCTCGCGGCATGATCGCCGAGCACTGGGATGAACGGGTCGAGAGGTCCATTTTGGGTCCCGGGATCGTGCCGGTGCTCTCCGAATCTCCGGGCAGTATCCGCAACGCCGGCCCGGCCCGACCGGGACAACACAACGACGAGGTCTACCGCGGTCTCCTCGGCAAGACCGCTGAGGAACTCGACCGGCTGCACAGTGAGGGGGTGCTATGAACCCACGTGTCACTATCCGGGAAGTCGCGTTGCGGGACGGTCTGCAGATCGAGGCACCAGTCCCGTTGTCCGCCAAGCTTCAACTGCTGGATGCGATCGCTGCAACCGGGGTGCGCGAGGTCGAGGCATGCGCGTTTGTTTCTCCGACGAAGGTGCCATCGATGGCCGACGCCGCGGAGCTGGCCGCCGAGCTGCACCGCTTTCCCGGCATCGAGTTCTCCGCTTTGGTGGCAAGTCCCAACGGCGCCAAGCGCGCTATGGCCGCCGGATTGCGGGCCATCGAATACGTCGTGGCGGCCTCGGATGCGTTCAGCCACGCCAATGTCGGGCGGAGCAGCGCCGAGGCCACCGCACAGATCGGTGAGATCGTCACGATCGCGCACGATGCCGGCGCCACTGTCGAAGCCATCATCGCCACTGCGTGGGACTGCCCGTTCGACGGGCCCACTTTGCCGCAGCGCGTGCTCGACATCGCCACAGCCGCCTGCGAGCAGGGCGTCGACCGGATCTCGATCGCCGACACCATCGGCACCACTACGCCGGGCCGGGTCAGCTCGCTGATAGCCGCGCTACGTCCGCGCATCGGGACCACCCCGCTGGGCGCGCATTTCCACAACACTCGCGGCGCCGGATTGGCCTGCGCGTATGCGGCGGTCGCAGCGGGTGTCACCCGATTCGACTCCTCGGTCGGCGGCCTGGGCGGCTGCCCATTCGCGCCAGGCGCCACGGGCAATATCGCCACCGAAGACTTGGTCTACCTGTTCACCGACAGCGGTATCGAGGTCGATGTCGACCTGCACGCCGCTATCGCTGCCGCCGACGTTGCCAGATCGGTTGTCGGCCATGACCTCCCCGGCGCACTGCTACACGCCGGGGACCGGAAGCGACAGTGATGGCCACCGAGGCGCTGAGTTCCAAAGGTCGCCAAACGCGCCAGGCGATCGAGCATGCGGCGCGAAAGCTATTCGCAGAAGGCGGGTTCCACGGAACAACGCTCGCTGACATCACCTCGGCGGCCGGAAAGTCCCCGGCGGTGTTCTACCGCTACTTCACCGACAAACAGGACCTGCTGGCTGCGCTGGCTGAATCCTTTCTACACGACGTCTTGACGCCCGCACGGCTCTCGGTACGCCTGCCCGAATCCCCGGACGACAACGACTTTTTCACGTCCGTGGTAACCGGCTACTGGAACATGTTCAAACAGAACATCGGCATCATGGTGGCGGTCGCTCAATTGGGCGCCACCCAGGAACGGTTCGCCGCGTTGCAGAACGAGTTCCGTCGCTTCGGCATGGACATCGTCGCGGCATCTGTGCGACGAGCACAACAACACGGCTACGGCAGCGAACTTCATCCCGACCACACCGCCGCCGCCATCGCGCTGTTGTTCGAGAACTTCACCGCCGTCGTCGTGGGCCCCTCGGCGCTGGGCCTGCGAATCAGCGACGAAGAGGCTATCGCCACGCTGTCGACCATCTGGAAGAAGACGCTCTACGGCACCTGAGGAGGCCAGAAGTGGATTTCACCCTGCCCGAACATCTTCCGCGGCTACTCGCCGACATCGACACCTTCATCGAAGCCGAGATCACTCCTCTGCAGGCCGAGCACATGCAGTACTTCGACCACCGCCGCGAATTCGCCCGCACCGACCTCGACAACGGCGGCATACCGCGTCGAGAGTGGGAAGACCTGCTCGACGAGATGCGCCGGCGCGCCGACAATGCTGGCTGGCTGCGCTACGGATTGCCGTCCTCGCTGGGCGGACAAGACGGCACCAACCTCGACATGGCGGTCATCCGGGAACACCTGGCCCACAAGGGAATCGGCTTGCACAACGACCTGCAGAACGAATCATCGATTGTCGGCAACTTTCCGCAGGTGATCATGATGGAGCGGTTCGGCACCGAAGCGCAACGCCGTGAATGGTCGGAGGCGCTGATCACCGGGCAACGCTCGATGGCATTCGGGCTTACCGAGCCGCAGCACGGATCCGACGCCACCTGGCTGGAAACCCAGGCCGAGCGGGACGGCGATGCTTGGGTGATCAACGGCGCCAAACGCTGGAACACCGGCGTGCACCGTGCGACACACGACCTGATCTTCGCCCGTACCTCCGGTGAGCGCGGGCAGGCGACGGGCATCACCGCGTTCCTGGTGCCCACCGACGCGCCGGGTTTCACGGTGCCGTTCTACTGGTGGACGTTCAACATGCCCAGCGATCACGGCGAAGTCGAACTCAAAGATGTGCGAGTGCCCGCCGACGCAGTGCTCGGCGAGGTCGACCGCGGCTTGGAGGTAGCGCAGACGTTCTTGCACGAGAATCGGATTCGACAGGCGGCGAGTAGCCTCGGCGCGGCGCAATACTGCATCGACCGCGCCGCCGACTACGCCGGCACTCGAGTAGTGTTCGGCAAGCCGTTGTCGGTCCATCAGGCCGTGCAGTGGCCGCTTGCCGAACTACACACCGAAGCTCAGATGGTGCGGCTGCTGGTGTACTACGCGGCCTGGCA
>Ga0070739_10007556_pt1 | contig 11479 bp, 17 predicted proteins | sample Coa_R1_7_FD_66445 | JGI IMG/M metagenome (GOLD analysis project Ga0070739, IMG submission 66445) | Surface soil microbial communities from Centralia Pennsylvania, which are recovering from an underground coalmine fire - Coalmine... | ecosystem: Environmental > Terrestrial > Soil > Unclassified ... | reverse complement strand
GCGGAGGGGGCGCGTGATATATTGATGGGGAACCCACCCGGCGGGCCTGTGGCGCAGTTGGGAGCGCGCTTCCATGGCATGGAAGAGGTCGTGAGTTCGAATCTCACCAGGTCCACCAAACCCAAAACCCAATAAAACATAGACTTACGAAAATGCTTGTGCGCTTGCACATCGTGGAAGAGGTCACGCGGAGTCCATTTTGAGTCCAAAACGGCGAAGATTTGGACTCCAGCGTAGCTTAATCTGAGTTTTCTGGCCCCGATCAACGCGGCGGATCGACAGTCCACATTACTGGACCGCTTCGAGTGTGGAGGGCGTGTCAAGCCGATGCAGTTCGGGCAAGACCTGGTGAAAGAAGCACGAAGCCAGCGCGAACACATCGATTAGTGCTTCCTCGCGCTGATCCGTCCTTGTCCGCAAATAGACAACTCCGATGGCGCCGCCCTTGATGTCTACCGCATTCTCCGGCAGTTGCTCAAACCCGACCTCGAACTCGGTCGCGTGAACGATACGGTTCAAGGCATCCCGAAGATCATCCACTTTGGGCAAGCGATGGGCAGCCCAATGCCGAAACGGCTCACTGAGCTTGAACTTAGTGCGAACTGCGCTGTTGTCCAGGATACGTCGAACATGAATTGCAAAATCGATGGCGGTTTCGGTGACCAACATGTCAATGTGGCTCTGGATCACGCGTGCGGTGGAGGTCTTGAACGGGAAAGGAGCGCTTCCGAGCGCCCACAGCTTTGCCGCCGCTGCCGTGGCCTGCTGTAGCACGAATGAGTTGATGTCGCTCATAGAGGGACCTATGCCGACCGCCGGATCCGTACAAAACGGATTTCGACCCGCTGATTCAACGCGCCTGCGATCCTGCGTAACATTGCCAGGGAGTGGCCTTCGTAATCGGCATCCTCAAGGCGGCAGATGACCGATCCAGTCGTGCCGATGAGCTTGGCAAGCTGAGTTTGGGTGAGGGCCGCCGCTGTCCTCAGTTCTTGGATTTTGCGGGCGATCTCTTCATTCGAGCGTGCCTCTTCCAGGTTCTTCAGCCGGGCCGGCTTGCCTTCGTAGAACCGGCGGTGAACGATCTCCACCGCGTCGCTGGTCGGTTTCCGCGCCTTTGCTTTTTTATGTTGCATGGTCAAACCTCCTCATGAGTGTGCTTCGCTGGATTCGCCTCAAACCGCTTCTTACGTTCGACGGCCCGATCGATCTCTTTCGGCGGGACCACGCGCTCCTTCGCCAGACCGTGAGAGACCACGGCCGCCACGGCGCCGTGGAAGAAGTACAGGATTCTGTAATGAATGCCTCCCAGGCTGGCGCGTAGTTCGTAGATGCCGTCTCCCAGGAAGTCTGCCTCGGGCCGACGCAGTTCGTGGCCCATCTCGCGTAGGCGCTCCAACCGGAGATAGCACTTGTCCTGCACCTTCACCGGCAACTTGTCGAACCACTCCACGAATGGGCATGACCCATCTTCCTCCCTGTAGAGGGCGACTCTGGTCCTGGGCACTCGATCTCAGTGTATTCGCAATATTGCGAATATGCAAGATGCTCTTGCGAAGCCGCGAAAGCGGTCACCGCTCCATCTGGGCATCGTCCTTATATGGAAACCGATTGTTGTCTCCTTCGGCAGACCATAAATGCAGCAGCCCGCAACCGCGCGCGCAGGAGAGCAAGCAACATGCCAGTCCCGATGCAGAGAAGACCCGTGGCGTCCACCGGAGTCCACGTGGCCTCTTGCTAAGTCTTTTGTTTTGCGCCAAACTGTCTGCAAGCGATTGATATTTCTTAAATGCCATGGAAGAGGTCGTGAGTTCGAATCTCACCAGGTCCACCAGATTCCTCGGACACTTACCGCACCACCACCTCGGTTACCCTCTCGAACTGGCTCCAAAACCAAACTCATTCGCCAGAGTAGCCGCGGTACCAATGGGATTCGTGTCGCGTTGTTGTCTCTATCGCGAGACGGAGACAACCGCCGCCGGCCACGCCGCGAACGCCCGAGGTGCACCGAGCCTCGCAGACACGGTGCCGGTGACCGCCACGGTTCAGTGAGTCGGCACCGAGACCGAAGGTCCCATCCTACGTGGCAATCTGGATCGGAGTCGCGACTTGCACTTGGACTGGCGTGTAAATGTCCACATCTCCGTTGACGGCGCGAATGGAGACGATCAGGGAATACCGCACAGTGCGATCGTATCGCTTATGTGCGGTATTCTCTTTCCACCAACCACTAATCGGGTAGACGCCGATCGCAGAGCGTTGCGCCAGGTCGGCGGCAGTGCCTCGCCAGAAGTCGGAATGGATGGAACCAGTGTCCCTAAGCCTGCGCAACGCCCAATTGTCCGGCCCCGCGTCGATGGCTTCGATGCCATCTTCTTCATTAGCCGCGGCAGCGTTGATACGCTGGCGAAACGCATCGACGGACTCGATCGCCTGTTTGACTGCAAATCGAAGCTGGTGTGATGAGTATCGATGCCTGCGCAGCCAGCCGCGCTCGCCAGGATTTCGCTCGACGTAATACGAGATGGTGACGCGGAGTTCGACCTCGGTCTCAGCCATTTGCTCCAACTGGGTGCGTGGCCATGGGAACTCGTGGAGGTTCATGTGCCGGCTTTTGATTACGCCATTTTCCTTCCACAGCGGCTGAAGCTCATCTTCCGCAATTAACGTCAGGTCATTTAGAGCACTAAATATGGCTCGGTCATAACTGGGAACGCCGTACCCATACTGTCTGACTAGCACGCGCCTCTGCTGTTCGGATGTGGCCGCTTCAAACTGTTGTTTCATCAAAGGCGTCCACTCGGCAGAGTGAATGATCAATGCCCGGATGGTCTCCGGCCAGCGTTCTGGCACGGCCGCCATGATTCTACCAGCCAGGTTTCCGGCCATTGCGGTCGCAGCACTGGTGTCACGGAAGATGTCGAAGTGCCTCGTTGTGGGATCGCGGTACGTTGTTAACAGGCCGAGGTCGTCCGGGCAGTCGCATTGGTCGCCAAGGGCAGCCCAGTTACCACCTTCCAGCACGACATCTGGTTTAATCGGCCATTTCCTTTCCCACGTGAGCGATGTGCGACTCGTCGGCGACAAGCCTCCGACGGGAGCGATCGGCTCCCAATCTGCGTAGCTTGGGTCGACGAGGGTGGCTTTCTCGGTGTATGCCCAACGGTGATTGCATTCCACGCCTGGGCTGGATTTTCGATGGATTCCATGTGGTTCCGTGCTGGATAGGCCGCCTTCGAAAGGCCGTCACGGATATTTCCGGCGGAGATCAACACCAGTTTCGGTGTCGTCCCGACACCGAAACAGAGCTGGTCGATCGCCGCCGACCACGATGATGGTCGGCCGAGGTTGGTGCCAAGGTCGCTGGTAACCGCCATGCATACGGCGCGGCGCCGCTGGGGAGCTTGTACTTCAGCGCGTGCGATTGATTCGCGGGTGATCGCACCGTATAGTTTGGGTTGGTTCTCGCCTTCCTCCGGCAAGATCTTGACGGATTCGATTCTGTGCGTCAGCGGAACCGCCCCGTTGCCTGTCATCAACGGCATCAGGTCACCATAAAGCGCCGTGCCAGCCATATTCGTGCCGTGGCCACGGCTATCACCGCCCGGCCAACCGGGATCGTACACGTGTATGTCGTTGGGTTCGAGCGCTGGGGCAATCAGTGGATGACCTTGCGTGACACCCGTATCGAGGATGCACACGGCAACATCCGGATGCTCCGGCGCGTTCAGTCGACCAACGAGTTCTGTTGCCCATGCTGCCTGGTCGACGTTTGACCACCGCACGAAGAGTGCCGGCGTATCCTTCGCGCGCCGCAATTCGGCGATAGCGTCGCAGTTCACAAAGAGACGAGCGATCGTAATTTCGTTCCCATAGACCAAGCGCACTTCGCGATCCGGGAACAAGAGACGTTGCTGCTGGACAGGAATTGCAAGACGAGTGGTTATGGCGTCAAAGTTGTCGGCATGTCCTTTCCGAATCCAAACCTCCCACCAGATCTGTTGGCCGACGGTCGGCAGCAGGGTGGGGTCGTCGGTAAAGAGAGATCGCAGACCAGCCAAAGCGACGTTCTCAAGACGTGTGATCAGGGCCTCGTTCTTCGGTTTGCCCTTGTTCGTGTGCTCAGATCGATACCCTTCGACCTTTTTCAGAAAATGATCGGCCGCCGAATCGGGCACGAACACAGTCGCTAATGCCGGGCTTGTTTCCGATGGCTGACGTACGGAGACAAGCTCGATGTGCTTGACCCTGTTTTCGAGAAGCTCAATGGCAGCTTCTTCGCCATGTAGAATCTCAAAATCGAGATATAACCCGGGTGTCCCAGCGGCTATGTTTGGGTCTCGCATTTGCCGTTGCACTCCGGCGGCGGCGATTGCCCCTTCAATCGCGACTCGCAGTGCCTCGGCGTGCCCGGCGCGGTCGCGCTGCGGGAGCTTGCGAATGATAGGGAATGGCTTCCGGGTGTACTGCTCGGCCTTGCCGCTTCCTCGCAGGTACAGGTGCGGCAGGTCGCGCGGAAACTCAGGCATTTAGCGCGAGGCTGCCTTTCGCTCTTCAATTGCAGTCAGAAGGGCTTCTGTTTTGATTCGAGTCGATCCGTTCAAGACGGCTTGCTTTGCCGCCTCCGCGCCGGCACGCGCGAGATCGGCATGACTCAGCCCAGTAGCCGCCGGGAGGACCTGCGACCACTCGACATCGTCAGCCTGGAACATCGCCAACTTACGTTGAAGGATCTCCTTCACAATCTCAGAGTCGGGGAGCTGGTACTGAATTACATCGTCAAAGCGCCGGAAAAGGGCCCTGTCCAGGAGGTCCGGGTGATTTGTTGCGGCGACGATCAGGCTTTGCGAAGTATCCTTTTCGAGCAGTTGCAGAAACGAGTTCAGCACGCGGCGAATCTCGCCAACATCGTTCGGCTGATTGCGGTGCGCTCCGAGTGCGTCAAACTCGTCGAAAAGATAGACGCCTTGCGTCTGCCGGATGGCTTCGAAGACTGCTCGCAGCTTCGCCGCAGTCTCACCCATGAATTTCGTGATCAGGCCCTCGAGCATGATCGTGAACAGCGGCGCGTGTAACTCACCGGCGAGCGCGGATGCTGTCATCGTCTTTCCGGTTCCCGGCGGTCCGATGAAGAGCAACTTTCTCCGGGGATTCAATCCGTGTTCGCGCAGCTTCTTCTGTTGGCGATGTTCAAGCAGGACGCGATTTAGTCGCCCCGCCAGGGAGGCGGGCAATGCCATGTCGCCCAAGCGGACACTAGGTGTTTGAACGGATAACAGGTTGGCCAGTTCGCCGCGGGGCTCCAGAACGATCAACTGGCCAGAGCGGCTCTCTACCGCGGAAGCCCGCCGCTTGGCCTCGTCGATCAGATCCTTTAACTGCTGCGCTATCGATGCATGGCCAAGGCGCGCCTCATGAGCGGCCGCCTGCATGGCGACCGACAGGAATTCCCGGTCGTCGCCATCAAGATGGCTCCGTAACAACGCGATCATGTGACGAGCTGCGCTCATTGCAGTGAACCGATTTGTGTCGTGAAACCGGCGCTCCTTTTGCGATAAAAGCCGTGCCGATACAAGTTAAGGATACGTCACTTCGCAGCTCCGCGATGGGCTTTCGTCGGCGCAGCGGCATGTGCGGAAGGGATTCCGGCCACGGGCGGTATTCGAAAGGCTCGGTGGCGCGGTTCGGGCAGCGGCAAGAGCGGCCGCGTGCGGGTGATCTACTATTTCAAGCAGACTCTGGCCCATGCGGAAAGGAGCCAACTCCAGAAAATCACCTCGGCAATCGAGCGGGAGTTCGGCGGCTAAGCCTCTGCGGCGGACCGAAGCTCCGCCTGGGGAGCGTCTGCTTGATTCAATGAAAGAATTGCAGGCGCATCTCCGCGGCGAAATCAAATTGAGCGAGACTGTTTACCACGTGCCACCGGAGACGGACGTGCGAGCGCTACGGGAGGGGCTCGGGCTATCGCAGTCGGACTTCGCCGCTCTGTTCGGCTTCAATGTGCACTCGTTACAGGACTGGGAGCAGGGGCGCCGCCGGCCGGAGATCCCGATCCGCGCCTACCTGGCTGTAATCCAGCGTGACCCGCAAGCCGTGATCCGCGCGCTGCGCGCGGCGTGAGTGGCGGGCTGAGCGTTTTCCACCATTCTCAACCGCTATTGTTCCATCAGCGTGAGGTCCAAGTGCGAGAGCATGATGGAAGAGCGCATCCACGCTCGCGATAACTTGCAATTTGGGTGCATGGTCGGTCAGCATGTAGAGTGTGCCGGCGGAGGCCGCTTCTATCGCGTTGACTGATCGCATCATCGTTGATCCGAAGATCCTGACCGGGAAGCCGGTCGTGCGTGGCACGCGCATCTCGGTCGAACTGGTGGTGGAGTTCCTCGCCGCAGGGTGGACTCACGAGCAGCTACTGACGAGCTACCCGCACCTTGCCGAAGAGGACATCCGGGCTTGTCTGGCTTACGCCGGTCAGCTCCTGCGCGAAGAGAAGGTCTATCCGCTTAAGCCGGCATGACGTTCCTACTTCTCCCAGCCGCGTCTGGACCTCGGCGAGGTAGACCAGACCTTCGTGCCTTGAAATTCCGCAGATTATTGGCGGTCATCGCGTAGCGCAGAACAGTGCAGTACCCTTCTGCCGTTCGAGAGGGCATCGAGATATTCTGTGATCAGCAGGGCTTCCCGATGACTGTAACCATTCAGCTGCCGTCCGACATTGAAGCCGCGCTGCTCGATCAGGCACGCGCGCACGGTCTGGACCTGCCCAGGTATGTCGAGCAGGTGCTCCGTGAACGGCTTCGGGCGCGGACGACCTCCGGCATGTCCCCCGGGGAGCGCGCCGAAGGATGGAGAAAATCCACCGAAGACCTGCCGCACACGCCGCCCTTGTCCGATGACGCGATCAGTCGTGAGAACATGAACGCCGATCGCGATAGATGAGCATCCTCGCCGACACGAACATCCTGCTGCGTCGGACGCAGCCGTACCACGCAAGCCATAGCATCGCGGTCGAAAGCGTCGCCAGGCTGCTCGCGGCTGCCGAGCCCGTCTATTTCAGGCTGCAGAAGATCGCTTAGTTCTGGAACGTCGCGATCCGCCCCGAACGGCCTGGGGTTCCCGGTTTCCATCGCGATGGCTTGGGGTTGAAAGATTGGTCGCGCTCATGAACGTCCACGGTATTCGCCGCATCCTGACGTTCAATACCCAGGATTTCTCCCGTTAAGAGATTGAACCGGTCCATCCATCCTCGTTGATGGAGTAGCCGTCGGAGATGGTCCCTCGAAGCCGGCCGCGTGCTTCTGCCGTCCTACCCGACCGGCTACCATGGAGAAGCGCCATGCCTCGAACCGTTTCGACCGACCGCGCGCCTCGCGCTATTGGGCCCTATTCGCAGGCTGTGATCCATGGAGACCTGGTCTTTCTCAGTGGGCAGATCGCGCTGGACGCGGCAACGGGTCAACTCGTCGACGGCGACATCGCCGCGCAGACGCGGCGCGTTCTGGACAATATCCAGGCGGTGCTGGAGGCAGCCGGGTCGTCGCTGCGCAGCGTGCTCCGCACCACTGTTTTCCTGAAGGACATGTCTGAATTGGCGGCGATGAATGCCGTTTATGGCGACTATTTCCCGGAAAATCCGCCAGCGCGCTCCACGGTGCAGGCCGCCCGCCTGCCGCGCGACGTCAGTATCGAAATCGATGTGATTGCCGCGCTGGAGCGCTGATCAGTTCGCCGCCTGAGCGCGCATGTAAGGCTCGAGCACCTGTTGAATGGCCTCGAAGATGTACTGCGGCGATCGGTCGCCGGAGATCAGATGATAGTTGGCGTCGCGGTAATGCGCAATTACCGGCCAGGTCAGCTCGTCGTAGGTTTTGAGCCTCTCGCGGGCGGTTTCTTCGGTGTCGTCTTTGCGCGTGACGAGCTCGGCGCCGTCAACATCGCAAATGCCCGCCATGCGGGGGGGCTGGTGCAGTAAGTTGTAAATGCGCCCGCACTTCGGACATGTTCGCCGCGATGTCAGGCGCGCCACGAGGGCGGCGCAGGGCACATCCAGATGGATGACGATCGGCGGGCCCAGCCTCTTCTCCGCCAGAAGCCCGTCCAGGAACTCAGCCTGCTGCACCGTGCGCGGATAGCCATCGAGCAGGAAACCATGGCGGCAATCGACGCGCATGATGCGGCACTCCAGCATGCGGTTGATGAGATCGTCGCTCACCAGCCCGCCGTTGCTCATGATTTTTTGCGCGATTCGCCCGAGTTCGCTGCCCGCCTGCGCTTCCGACCGCAGCATATCTCCGGTAGAGATAGCCGGGATGTGAAGATGTTCGGCGATGAGCCGAGCCTGTGTTCCCTTGCCGGAGCCGGGCGGCCCGAACAATAAGATAACCAATGGAATTGTCCCCGTTTCTCCCAAAACTATCATGGTCCGGGCGGGGCCTCGGTGAAGAACCCGCGCCTTTATGCCTGCCTCGGTTGCGCGCCCGGCAGGCGCGATGTGAAGCCGTACCGTGGAGCCGGGCGCCGCGGCCGGCCCCGGCGCCATTCCCTGTTCTTATCGGCCATTCGCGACGGAATGCCTCTCCACACACGCTGTAGATGCAAACACGATGCCGGACCGTTGCCAGACCGTCCTGCGTTCTTCGCCGAACTCCGGCGCGGCTGCTGCGCGCTCGGCCGCGTCGGCAGCATGGCCATACGCAGCCAGAAATCCTCAATCCCCTGAATGGCGTGCGTGAACAGATTCAGGTCCACCGGTTTCACTACGTAGCAATTGGCATTCCGATCGTAGGCCGCATTCACATCCTCCAGTGCGTCCGATGTCGTAAGCACGATTACAGTGATGGCCTTTAAAGCAGGATCTGCTTTGATCTCATCCAACACGTCCAGACCGTTGCGGCCTGGTAAATTGATGTCCAGCAAAACCAGGTCCGGACGTGGAGCCTGTGCGTACTCACCCTCTCTTCGAAGGAAATGCAGCGCGCGGTCGCCGTCAGTGACCACGTGCAACTGCTTCGGCACTGATCCTTTCATTAGAATGTCGCGGATAAGCCACGCGTCGCCGGGGCTGTCTTCAATGAGCAGTATCTGGGTCAGGCGGTCTTTTTGAACCATCGTCACTCACGGGGTAGTCTGGCCAGCGCGAGCCAGAAGTGTAATGTGGCCCGGATCACGCGCACGAAATCCTGGCGATCGGGTGGTTTGCAGATGTAGGCATTCGCGTGGAGCGAATAAGCCTGGTAGATGTTCTCCTGCGACTCGGAGGCAGCCAGTACTACTACCGGGATGCGCCTGAAGTCGGGATCTTCTTTCACCTGCGACAGCAGCTCGCAATCCTCCTGGTTGGACAGATCGAGATCCAGAAGAATCAGATCCGGGCGCACCGCGGTCCCGTACTGTCCCTCACGCCTTAGCCAGGAGAGGATATCGGGACACCGCGATACAACATTCAGGCGGTTGGTCTCGGTGGCCTGGCGGATTACCTCGAGATCCTCGGCGCGCTGCGTCAGCAACAGAATCTCCGCTGCAGCGGTCGGGGCTTCAGTTGGCATTCTTCATTCCCGGTTGGGGTGGGCCGCCGCACCGGACGGCACAGAAACCAAGTGTATCCGATCCGGGGCGCCCTGACCACTGCGTGCTTCAGGCCGGGAGGGCTGCGCAGCCCAGCCAGAAATCCTCGATCGCCTGCACCAGGTCGAGGTACTCCACCAGATCCAGCGGCTTCGTGAGATAGCAGTTGGCGTGGCGCTCGTAGCAGGTCGTGATATCGGATGGCGCCTCTGAGGTGGAGAGAATCACGACGGGAATGGTCATGAGTTCGGGATCGGCCTTGAGCTCGGCGAGCACCTGGCGGCCATCCACTCGGGGCAGGTTGAGGTCGAGAACGACCAGATCGGGGCGGCGAGCGTTACGGAAGCGGCGTTTCCGGCGAAGGTAACTCAGTGCTGCCTCGCCATCTTCCACCACCTGCACGTCTTTCGGGATAGAGCCGGTATGCAGTGCGTTGACGATCAGGTAGATATCACCGGGATTATCTTCGACCAGAAGGATGTGCAGCGGATTCGGCGCCACGCGACCCCTTACCGTTAGCTCATTATAGCTGTCTGGGATGCGATTGCGCCGCTCGGTTCGGGGAACCCCTCATTTTGCGCCAAATCCCCCAGCGATGGCGCCCGGTACACTGGCGTTTCCTCTATGTTCCTGAGCCCTCGATCCCTTCGCGGCCGAGCCCTTTGGAACCGGGGTTGCACCTTGTTATTCCCGGCATTCGGTCGGACTGGAGGACTCAACATGCGTTCCCTGGAGGAGATTCCGGACAACGTTCTTTGCGAGCACATCGTGCACGCGCTCAAGCGTCAGCCGGATATCGCCTCATCGGACATCAATGTGGCCGTCGAGGGCGGCGTGGCCACTCTAACCGGATTCGTCCACAGCTACTATGCCAAGTTGTCAGCGGAGGATGCGGTCAAGCATGTCCCCGGCATCGAAGGCTTGGCGAACGATATTCAGGTCAAGCTCGGGAGCCAGGCGTCAGATCCCGAAATCGCGCGCCGCGCCGTGCACGCCCTGCGGGAGCAGCCCGGATTTTCCGGCATTACGGTCACGGTGCGCGATGGCCTGCTGACTCTGGAGGGTTCGGTCGAAAGCTACCGCGAAAAGCGCGCAGCCGAGGACGCGATCATGGCCGTTCCGGGCGCCAGGGGGCTAATCAGCCGCCTGGAGATTCGCGCGGCCTGAGCTTCCGCGTAAGGAACCGCTCGATACCGCTTCGGCAATCCTCAGTCATTCTTGCGTGCGTGTTCACGTGCGCGCCGGCCTCGATGGCCATCTCGAAACTCAGGCCATCGGCCTGCGCCAGTACGCGCTTGGTGAGCGAAATGGCCGATGCGGATTTCGCAGCCAGGCCACTGACGTAAGCTTCCACTGCTGTATCGAAATCCCGGTCGGGAAATACCCGTGTGATGAGGCCCATATCGAGAGCCGCGCGGGCGGAAATGGCGTCACCGCCCGCCAGAAGGTCGAATGCGCGCTTCTCCGGCACGGAGCGCCGCACCATGGCGGAGACCATCGCCGGCACGAATCCGATATTCACTTCGGGGAATCCGAACTGCGCCGATTCTGCCGCGAGCACCACATCACACGCGATCGCCAGGCCGCACCCGCCGGCCAGAGCACGTCCGTGAACCGCGGTGACCACCGGCCGTGGATGGCGGCGAATCGCCACGAAGAGCTCGCCGACCGATCGCGCGTCCTCCATGTTCTCCCGTACGCTCGCGGTGGCGATGCGCGCCAGCGATTCCAGATCGGCGCCCGAGCAAAAATCGCGACCGGCGCCGGTGATCAGAATTACGCGAGCATCCGCCTCACTGGCGGCGAGCGCCCGTTTGATCGCTTCGACAATCCCGGCATTCAGCGCATTTCGCTTGTCCGGCCGGTTCAGAACGATCCGCGCGATCGACTCTGTGCGCGTGAAGAGGATGGGCTC
>Ga0070739_10007553_pt1 | contig 11482 bp, 11 predicted proteins | sample Coa_R1_7_FD_66445 | JGI IMG/M metagenome (GOLD analysis project Ga0070739, IMG submission 66445) | Surface soil microbial communities from Centralia Pennsylvania, which are recovering from an underground coalmine fire - Coalmine... | ecosystem: Environmental > Terrestrial > Soil > Unclassified ... | reverse complement strand
GATCGCCGAAGCCTTGGAACGGCTCGCGCCGGCACCGCCCCCCGAGGTCGACTTCGATGCGGCGGATGCGTTCGTCTGGTATCCGGAAGGCCGCCGCCTCGCCGCCGTGCGCCGCGTCAACCGTGTCGAGATGTCGCTGCTCAAGGGCATCGACCGGGTGCGCGATCTGTTGGTCGAGAACACCGAGCGTTTCGCCCGCGGTCTACCTGCCAACAACGCGCTGCTATGGGGCGCGCGTGGCATGGGCAAATCCTCGCTGGTCAAGGCCGCTCATGCGGCGATTGGCGCCGCCCATCCGAAGGCCGGGCTCAAGCTCATCGAGATTCACCGCGAGGACATCGAGTCGCTGCCCGAACTGATGGCGCTCCTGCGCCCGGTCCGGCGGCGCTTCATCGTGTTTTGCGACGATCTGTCGTTCGACGCCGAGGATACGTCCTACAAATCGCTCAAGACCATGCTCGAGGGCGGCATCGAAGGGCGGCCCGAGAACGTGATCTTCTATGCCACATCGAACCGCCGCCACCTTATGGCGCGCGACATGATGGAAAACGAGCGCGCAACCGCCATCAATCCGGGCGAGGCCGTCGAAGAAAAAGTCTCGCTGTCCGATCGCTTCGGCCTCTGGCTCGGCTTTCACCGTTGCAACCAGGATGAATATCTGGCGATGGTCCAGGGTTATGTCGAACGCTATCGCATTCCGCTTGAGGCCGATCAGCTTCGCCGCGAAGCCTTGGAATGGGCCACCACGCGCGGCGCCCGCTCCGGCCGTGTTGCTTGGCAATACGTGCAGGACGCAGCGGGGCGGCTGGGCGTTCGGATGTCGGATGACGGGTGACGGAAATCAGAAGTCAGAGGTCAGACGATCTTCGGTCACTGACATCTGACCTCTGCCACTCACGCTCCATTCAGATACTGCGCCGGATCGACGGGCGTTGCGCCCTTGCGGATCTCGAAATGCAGTTGTGGTGAGGTGACATTGCCGGTCTCGCCGGACTTGGCGATGACTTGACCGCGTTTGACGCTCTCGCCGCGCTTGACCAGAATTTCGCTGGCGTGGGCGTAGGCGGTCACAAACCCATTGGCGTGGCGCACCAGCACGAGATTGCCATAGCCCTTCAGTTCATTGCCCGCATAGGCCACGACGCCGTCCTCGGCGGCCTTGATCGGCGTGCCCTCCGGCACGGCGACATTGATGCCGTCGTTCTGCAAGCCGTTGGGTGTCGGGCCGAAGCCGGCGATGATGCGGCCACGCACCGGCCACCGGAAGTTCGGCAGGCCGCCAGCCGGTTCGGCGGTCTTGATCGTGCTGGTCTGTTCCGGCGTTTCGGGCGTGGCGACACGGGCGCTATGCGGCGATTCCGCGGTCGCAATAGTCGGTCCCGCCGGTGGCGTAACGGGCGCTGCGACACGCGGCGGGGCAGCGGCAGCCGGCGCGGTCTGGGCCGTCTGCAGGCCTGGAATGACAATGCGCTGTCCGACCCGCAACATGGTATCGGGCGCGATATTGTTGGCCTTGGCGATCAACATGACCGACTTGCCGTAATGGCGCGCGATGCTGTGCAGCGTCTCGCCGGGTGCGACGACGTGCGTGCCGGATGGTTCAGCGAGAACGGTCCGCGGCGTGCCGAGCGGGGCGCTTGGTGGGGTCATGCCGAGTCGAGCCGGCGGCGCGCCATAGCCGGGTGCCGGCGGCGGCACAGCGGCGCGGCGGCGTGGGATCACCAGATGCTGGCCGGGACGAACCGATGCCGGATTGCTGATGCCGTTAGCCTGCATGATCGCCGAGGCCGGCACGCCGTGGCGGCGTGCAATGCTTTCGAGTGTCTCGCCCGGGGCCACCGTGATCGGCGTGCCCCCTTCCCACGTCCAGGTCGGCGGCGGCGGGGCCGCCGGCACGGAGCCGGTGATTTCGGCATTGCCGGGCTGAAAGGAGCCCATGCCGCGTCCGCCTCCCGAAATGCCCGAATCGGGCTGGGCGCTGGCTATGTGCGGCAGCGGATGGCTTTCGACGTGGCTTGGTGGCGGATTTTGCGGAAGTGAGCCGGTGGTCTCGCTGCGCGCCGCACTATTCGTGCCAAACAGATCTGCGAAGCGTCCGGAGTCGCTGCTGCAGCCCGCAGCGCTTAACCCCAGTAAGGAAACGGCAACCAATTGCGGCCAAAGGGCCGACCGACGCGACGCGCACATGGTAACTCGCTCGTACACGCAACAACACTGGCGGGCGACTAAACAGGGTTGCGGTAAACAGGCATTTAAGCGCGGGCATCCAACATTTAATAAAATTGGGTGTGTGGCCGGATCGCTACAATTCGCGGGCTTGACCGGGCAGGAGCGGCACAAAGCGCACGGCGATCAGGTCTTCGCGCGTCAGTTCGCCGTTCGCCGCCTTAATCAGCTTGACAATGGACTGTGATCCCCGACGCGGACCCAGCGGCAGCACCATCTTGCCGCCGCTGCCAAGTTGAGCGACAAGCGCGTCCGGAATCTCCTCCGCCGCCGCCGTGACAATGATCCGATCGAACGGCGCGCGGTCGACGGCGCCCAACAGGCCATCGCCAACCAGCACAGTGACATTATCATAGCCGAGGGTCTTCAGCCGGTTGCGCGCCGCATCGGCCAGCGTGCGGTAGCGCTCGATGCTGATCACCTCACGGGCCATTCGCGACAACACCGCGGCCTGATAGCCCGAGCCAGTGCCGATCTCGAGCACCCGATGCCCGGGGCCGACATCAAGCTGCTCGGTCATATAGGCAACGACGTAAGGCTGGCTGATGGTCTGTCCGCAAGCAATCGGCAACGCCTGGTCTGCATAAGCGCTATCGGCAAATTCCGCGCCGACGAAGTGCTCGCGTGGCACCTCGTCCATGGCCCGCAGCACCGCTTGGTCGCTGATCCCGCGCCGGCGTAGAGCCAATTGAAATCCCATGCGCTCGACGTCGCCCGCCGCGTCTCCGCTCACGCTAGCCTCACTCGATCGCCGCAATCGCCTTTTATCTATCACCACGCCAAGGCGGCTTATACTGCTTTGGTTGCGCTCGGACCGATCATGCTACGGCACTCGGCTTGAGGCCGGCAATTTTGCCGCACCGCGGAACGGACCACGTGGTTCGGCGTTATGGCGCAGGCGCGCTGATGTCCGCTGGCGCGCGGGGTCGGGTCTGGCACGGGGATCAGATGACAGACACTATGAAGGCCGGCGAAGGCACCCGGATCCTCGTCGTCGAGGACGAGTTGATGATTCGCATGCTGCTGGACGGCATGCTCAGCGACCTCGGCTACACCATGACGGCGGAGGCCGGCGCGATCGACGACGCCATGAGGCTCGCCAAACAGGCCGATTTTGACGCCGCCATTCTCGATGTCAATCTCAACGGCGAGCCGATCACGCCAGTGGTCGAAATCCTGGTTGAACGCGGACTGCCATTCGTGTTCGCAACCGGTTACGGCCAGCGCGGGGTGCCCGAGGCCTACCGCACCAGCCCAACCTTGCAGAAGCCATTCCAGGTCGAAGCGCTGGCGCAGGCTTTGGCCGCCGTCGCGCCAAAGCCGTCTTAGCGACTTTCCGCCAAGAGTTGCGCGAGCTTGGTCATGGTCGGCTCGTCGGTGATGTCGAGCTTCAACGGCGTTACCGCGATGCAGTGGCCGTCGAGCGCGGCGATGTCGGTGCCGTGCTCGGCCGTCGCCGCGTGGAGCTTCGCATAGGCAATCCAGTAGTACGGGTTGCCACGGCCATCGATGCGCTTGTCGATGTGCAGCCGCTCCTGGCGGCGCCGGCCGAGCGGCGTAACCGCGATTTCCTTCACCTTGTCAGGCGGACAATCGGGAAAGTTGATGTTAATCAGCACCTCCCCGCGTACCCCGTTACCGAGTGCCTTGCGGATGATCTCCGGCGCGAATTTCAGCGCCGTCTCCCAATAGGGCGGCTGACCGCTGCGCGACTTATAGGATTGCGACAGGGCGAAGGACGGGATGCCGAGCACGGCGCCCTCCATGGCTCCAGCGACGGTACCCGAATAGATCACGTCCTCGCCGACATTGCGCCCGCGATTGACGCCGGAGAGTACGAGATCGAGCTCCTTGCCGTCGAGCACATGGCGCGCGCCCATGATCACGCAATCGGTCGGGGTGCCGCGCACGGCGAAACGCCGCTCGCCAAGCTGGCGCAGCCGCAGCGGATCGTTGAGCGACAGCGAATGGGCGACGCCCGATTGGTCGAACTCCGGCGCCACCACCCAGACATCGTCGGAGAGCGTGCGCGCGATCTGCTCGCAGGCGTCGAGCCCTTCCGAATTAATGCCGTCGTCGTTGGTGACGAGAATGCGCATTCAATGGTCCTTTCCCGCACTCGCGGCGGAAAGGATGGTCCGAGCGGGGCGAGAACCGCGTGGGGATAGACTGAACCACCGCTGGCCCCCGCCCCTGCCCTCGCCAGCACGCGCTTCGCGCGCCCGCGGAGGGAAACGATCTGGCGACGCGCAGGTCTTCGGCATCATTTCGATTTCTCTATCACCTTCATGCCGCCCATATAACCTTGCAACGCGTCGGGCACCGCAATCGACCCATCCTCCTGCTGGTAGGTCTCCATGACGGCGATCAAGGCACGGCCCACAGCGACGCCTGAGCCGTTGAGCGTGTGCACATGGCGCAGCTGGCGGCCCTCTTTGGCGCGATACCGCGCGTTCATGCGGCGGGCCTGGAAATCCCCGCAGACCGAGCACGACGAAATCTCGCGATAGGCGTTCTGCCCGGGCAGCCACACTTCGATGTCATAGGTCTTTTGCGCGGCGAATCCCATGTCGCCGGTGCATAACGTGACGACGCGGTAATGCAGATCGAGCCGGCGCAGCACCTCCTCGGCGCAAGCCAGCATGCGCTCGTGCTCGTCCTTGGACTGCTCGGGCGTGGCGATCGACACCAGCTCAACCTTGGTGAACTGGTGCTGGCGGATCATGCCGCGGGTGTCTTTTCCTGCTGCGCCGGCCTCGGCACGAAAGCACGGCGTGCAGGCGGTGAACCGCAGCGGCAACTGCGCTTCGTCGAGAATGGATTCGCGCACCAGATTGGTCAGTGGCACTTCAGCCGTGGGGATGAGCCAGAAATCCTCTTTCGTGGGTGCCTTTTCAAGCAGCTCATCTATCAGCTCTTTGACCGAGCCTTGTTTGCCCCTGTTCTCGTACATCGCATTGATGTCTTTCAGAGCTTCTGCCAGCAAGTCGCCGCGTATTGATATGCGCGAAGCGACAAACTGATCGTACTGGAATTTTGGCAACTGCGCCGTGCCGAACATCACTTCATCGCGAACGAGCAGCGGCGGTGCGATTTCAGTGTAATTGTGCGGCCCGCTCGTGTGGACGTCGAGGAAAAATTGGCCCAGTGCGCGTTCCATGCGCGCCAGCCCTTTCTTCAAAACGACGAAGCGCGCGCCCGCTAATTTGGTGGCGGTCTCGAAATCCATCTGTCCGAGCGCTTCGCCGAGTTCGAAGTGCTGCTTGGGCGCGAATGCATACGCGCGCTTGGCGCCGAAGCGATGATGCTCGACATTATCGTTTGCGTCCTTGCCATCGGGCACGTCGTCGAGCGGCATGTTGGGAATTTGCGCCAGTGCCTCGTCGAGCGCTTTGGAGGCCTCCTTCTCCGCCGCCTCCAGCGCCGGCAAGTGCTCCTTCAGCGCGGCGACTTCAGTCATCAAGGCCTGCGTCCTGGCCTCGTCCCTGGTGCGCTTCGCTTCGCCGATTTCCTTTGACGCCGCGTTGCGCCGCGCCTGCGCGGCTTCGACCTTTTGGATGGCGGCGCGGCGCGCTTCGTCGAACGCGATCAGACGTTCTGCTTCCGCAGCCAACCCGCGCCGCTTAAGCGCGCGATCGAACACCTCGGGCTGCTCGCGGATGAATCGGATATCGTGCATCGGCTAACGCTCTCGTGCGCGTTACGGCCGGGCCGGGTCCGGCCATCCATGTGCCTTGGACGGGAAAGACGTGGAATGGCCGGACAAGTCCGGCCATGACGAGATCAATAGCCGAACAACCAGCCTTCGTCACTCCGCCGGCTTGGCGGCAGCCGCGGCGGCGGCGCGCTCGCGTGCGATGCGCTTCTCCACCATCCGCACCGACCAGACCGAGCCCTCGTAGAGCGCCACCAAGGGCAGCGCAAGCGACATCTGGCTCAACACGTCCGGCGGGGTGAGCACCGCGGCGATAACGAAGGCGATGACGATGAAATAGCGACGCTTCGATTTGAGTTGGTCGGAGGTGATGATGCCGACGCGCCCGAGCAGGGTCAGGATCACGGGAAGCTGAAAGGCGATGCCGAAGGCGAGCATCAGCTTCATCATCAGCCCCAGGTAGTCCTCCACCTTCGGCAACAGCTCGATGGTCGCCTCTCCGGGCCCACCGAGTTGCTGCATGGACAGCGAAAATCGCGTCAGCATCGGCCAGACCACGAGATAGACGACGAGAGAGCCGAGCAGGAAGAAGATCGGCGTGGCGATCAGATAGGGCAAAAACGCCTGCCGTTCATTGCGATACAGTCCCGGCGCGACGAACATGTAGATTTGCGTGGCGATCACCGGGAACGCGATGAAGCAGCCGCCGAAAGCGGCGATCTTTAGCTGGACGACGAAATATTCGAGCAGACCGGTATAGATAAATTTCGCATTCTCCGGCCCCGCCACCCACACATAAGGCCAGGTGAGCACGTTGTAGATCTGCTTGGCAAAGAAGAAGCAGGCGACCATCGCCACCACGAACGCGGCAATCGACTTGATCAGCCGCGAGCGCAGCTCGATCAAGTGATCCATCAGCGGCGCCTTGGTGGCCTCGATCTCCTTCTCTTCCTCTTCGCGGGTCATGAGGAGTGGCCCGTTTCTGATTCGCGCGCCGGCGCGGACGGTTCGACGGTTTCGGCTGGCGACAGATCGCCGCGCTCGACCGGTCTCGCCGGCGCGGCGGCCGCCTCCGTTTGCGTTGATTCCGGAGCCGACAGGGCAGGCGCGGAATCGGACGGCGTTATGGCGCGCTGCGCCGGCGGATTCTTCAGCGACGCTTCGATTTCCCTACCGGTGGTTTCGAGATGGCTGCGGACCTCCTTGAGCGGGTCATAATTTTTGATGTCGCTTGCCATCTCGTCGACCTGCTTCTTCAGGTCGGCCATTTCGGCTTCGCGCATCGCTTCGTGAAACTGACTCTGGAATTCGGCGGCCATGGACCGCACTTTGCGCGTCCACTGGCCCATGGTGCGCATGACTGCCGGCAGTTCCTTCGGCCCGATGACAACCAGCGCTACGATGCCGATGAGCAGAAACTCGGTCCAACTGATGTCGAACATGAAATATCCCCCGCCTCACCCGTTGACCGCGCCACCGCCGGCAAGCGCTCCTGGCGGGCTGCAGCGCCTGAACGCGAGGGTCGCGGCGCGGGCGCTAGACCTTGCTCTCGGACTGCGCGGGCTCTTTGATGTCGCCGGCACCGACGGCTTGGTGATCAATCGACTTCACGGGCGCGTCGGGCTTGCGCTCCGCGGTCTCGTCGTCCGACATGCCTTTCTTGAAGGCTTTGATGCCCTTGGCGACGTCACCCATCATCTCGGAGATCTTGCCGCGCCCGCCAAAGACCAGAAGCAGGACCGCGCCGACGATCAACCAATGCCAAATGCTCAGAGAGCCCATGAATTCCTCCGTCCGCAGCGCCATTCGCGCCCGGAAACTGACGATTTAGCCAGAACCTAGGCGTCAGGACGGGTAAAAACAAGCGCGCCGCGACGGCGCTGCCGCCGCAGGCAAAAGTGTGTCCGCAGCGATCGGTATGGCCCCTCTTCCCGTCGCGCAGCGGAGAAACAGCCGCGATTTACTTTTCGCTTCGTTCGGCGGGCGGAGCGAGCGTCAGGTCGAGATCGCCAGGATCGAGCGGTTCTTCGTCCTCGCGGAGAGCCGGATCGTCCGACGGCACCGGCACCGTGAACCCGGCGGGCATAGTTTGATCAATCAGGCCTGCGCCCTTGAACTCGTCGAGCCCAGGCAGATCGGTGAGCTTGTCCAGCCCGAACTGCGACAGGAACGCCTCGTTGGTTCCATAGGTCACCGGCCGACCCGGCGCCTTGCGCCGGCCGCGCAAGCGGATCCATCCGGTTTCAAGCAGCACGTCGAGGGTGCCTTTCGAGGTACTGACACCCCGAATCTCCTCGATTTCTGCGCGGGTGACCGGCTGATGATAGGCGACGATCGCGAGGGTCTCGATCGCGGCTCGCGACAACTTGCGGGTCACAGTGGTCTCGCGCGTCAGCAGCCAAGCGAGATCATTGGCCGTACGCAGCGTCCACTTGCCGGCGACCCGAACCAGATTGACGCCGCGGTGCGCATAGTCCTGCTGCAGTTGCAGCAACAGCGCATGCACGTCGGCGCCCTCAGGCAGACGCGCCGCCAGCGCCTTCTCGTCGAGCGGCGCCTCGGCGGCGAACAGCAAGGCCTCGAGAATACGCAGTTCCTCGGGCCGTTCCTGGCGCTGCGTGTTATCGACGATCACGCGCATCTCCGGAACATTGGACGCAACATTGAGCGACGCGACATTCGCCATGACCCCCGCCTCCCTCTTACCCATTCGCCATTCCAGCCGCGAAGCCGCCCTCCGCCGTGACCGGCTTCTTGCGCACGTAGATCGGCGCGAAAGCTTCATGCTGATTCACTTCGAGATGCCCTTCGCGCACAAGTTCGAGCGTCGCCGCAAAGCTTGATGCCAGCACCGTCGCTCGCAGCGACGGATCGGCCAGATAGGCGGCGAGATACTGGTCGAGCCGACTCCAGTCCATCGTCACGCCGATCAGCCGCTCAAGCGACTCCCGCGCCTCGGCGAGCGACCACACCGTGCGCTTGGGCATGCGGACGACCGCGCGCGCTTGTGTCTGCCGCCGTCCCGCATAAGCAGACAGCAGGTCATAGAGAGTCGCCGACCACTGCGGCCGCTTGATCTCGGCAATCGATTCGGGCTGGCCACGCTGGAACACGTCGCGGCCGAGCTGCGGCCGCTCCACGAGCTGCTGCGCCACCAGGCGGATTGCTTCGAGCCGGCGCAGGCGCTGCGCCAGCGCATTCGCCATGTCTTCGGCGGACACGCCCTCCGGCGCAGTCGGTTCGGGCAGCAGCAGGCGGGATTTGAGATAGGCAAGCCACGCCGCCATCACGAGATAATCCGCGGCCAGTTCAAGACGAAGCTTTTGCGCCGCTTCGATAAAGACAAGGTATTGGTCGGCGAGCGCGAGGATCGAGATTTTTGTCAAATCGACTTTCTGCTGCCGGGCCAAGGTCAGCAGTAGGTCGAGCGGGCCCTCAAACCCCTCGACATCGACCACCAGCGCCGGCTCGTCCGCCGTTCGCTCCGCCAGTTCAGTTTCGAAAGGAAGATTTTCGGCGGTCATGCCTCCCCAGCCTCCCCTTCCGCCGGTTGCCAGACGCCCACCATGAGGTGCCGGAACTGCGTGCGAGCCGCGGCAATATCGAATGGTGCCGGCGCTCGCCTGGCCGCCAGCGCGGATGCGGCGCGCCGCGCCGTTGCGCCGGCGACGCCAGGGGCGCTCGCGGCGACCTCGCTCATCTCGGCCATCCTCCCGTTACAGTGCAGAATAATGTCGCAACCCGCTGCAATCGCGGCGCGACTGCGCTCCGCAATCGAGCCGGACAGCGCCCCCATTGAAATGTCGTCGGTCATCAATAGGCCCTGGAACCCGATCGAATCACGAATCACATCGCGCACTATAGCCGCCGATGTGGTGGCCGGCGCCACCGGGTCCAAGGCGCTGAACACAACATGTGCCGTCATGGCCAATGGCAGCCCCGCCAAGGGCCGGAATGCGGCGAAATCGGTCGCATCCAGCGTCGGCCGATCCGTTGCAACGACCGGCAGACGCCGGTGGCTGTCCGCTGTCGCGCGGCCATGACCCGGAATGTGCTTGAGCACCGGCAAAACCCCGCCATCGAGAAGACCTTGCGCCAAAGCGGCCGCAATAGCGGCGACTTTGCCAGGTTCGGTTCCATAGGCGCGGTCGCCGACCACGGGATCGGCCCCGGGCGCCGGCACGTCCGCGAGCGGCAGGCAATCCACATCGATGCCGACTGGGTGCAAATCCGCCGCGATGAGGCGCCCACCGAGCTTTGCAGCGGCGAGACCGCGCTCGCGGTCGAGGTCGTACAGCGCGCCATACGCTGCTCCCGGCGGATAGGACGGCCAATGTGGCGCGCCGAGCCGCTGCACCCGCCCGCCTTCCTGGTCCACCAGAACCGGCGCGTCATGGGCGACAGCGGCGCGAAATTCGCTCACAAGGCCGCGCAGTTGGTCGGGGCTTTCGATGTTTCGCTTGAAGACAATCAATCCCCATGGCTGCGCCTCGGCCAGGAACCGCCGCTCTTCCCGACTCAACGCGGAGCCTGCAACTCCAGTAATGAAAGCGCGCGTCACGCCGGCCGGATAGTGGGCGCCTGAGTGAGGCTCAAGCGACCGGCTACTCCTTTTGCACCAGGCAACTGCCACCCGCCGCCTTGATGCTGCTGCAGATTTGCGCCGCGGCCTCGCGGGAGGCAAACGGGCCGACCATAGCCCGGTAGAATGTGCCTTTGTCGCCGAGATCGGCGCGCCGAATGATCGGCGTGCGATTGCCAAGCTGCGCCGGATACTTGCTGCGCAGCGCGCGGTATTCGGCCTGGGCCTCAGCCTCGCTCCGCTGCGATGTAACTTGGACGGCGTAGCCGCCGCTGCTGGCGGTGGCGGTCGGCGCGCTGGGAAGCGGCAGCGGGCGCGCTTCGGCGTGGGCGACTTCGGCGCGGGTCGGCTCGGCCGAGCGAGGCCGCGTCAGCTCGGCGGTATGCGCCTCGCCCTCCGCAGCGGGCACAATCGCCAGCGGACCGCCCTTCTCGGCGCGCTGCAGCGGCGGGTGGCTCGGCTTGGCAGCAGCTGGCGGTGGCGGCGCGCTGACATGGGTCGGCACCGCAGCGGGCGCCGCGGCCAGGGACGCCGGCGGCGGTGCTGCAGGAGCGGCAGCCGTCACGCGCCCGGTGCCAAGTTGATCTGGGTGAATGCTGAGCGTGTGAATTTTTTTCGGAGCCGTTGAGGACGTTGCGGCCGGGGCCGCGCCGGTCACGGGCGGCGCGCTCGTGCTCGATACCGACGGCGCAGCCGGAATAAGCGCACCGGGGGCCATTTGTGCAATCGCGCCGGCGCCAGGCGCCACGAATGGCGTCGCACTTGGCGCGCTTGGCAGGACCGGCACGGTTTCGACGACGTGCGGCGTCACGTTGGGCGTTTGAATATGGACCGGCTGTTCTTCGCGTGACACCAGCTTTTCGCCGCTGCCCGCATCGGCCACCGCAGCCTTGCCGGAATCCGCCCGCGGCGGCACGATCTTGTTCGGACCGTCGGCGGCTTTGATGATCGGCGGCAAAGTTGGCAGGATCGAGCCGCCGAACACGGCGCGATAGCCGTAAGCACTGGCAGCACCTACG
>Ga0070739_10007547_pt1 | contig 11487 bp, 9 predicted proteins | sample Coa_R1_7_FD_66445 | JGI IMG/M metagenome (GOLD analysis project Ga0070739, IMG submission 66445) | Surface soil microbial communities from Centralia Pennsylvania, which are recovering from an underground coalmine fire - Coalmine... | ecosystem: Environmental > Terrestrial > Soil > Unclassified ... | reverse complement strand
CTTCTATGCCGTCGACTACCCCGCCGAGGATCACATGGTGTTCTCGGTCCAGAACGACTTCGCGCCGGCCGACGACCAGCTGGGGGACTTCGACCGCGTGAAGAACCCGGGCTCGTTCACGTTCACGTGGTATCCGGACCTGGTCGGCGATGTGGATCACGCGGGCCCGGCCGGCGAGATCGGGCCGACCGGGGACTACTGGATCAGCGGCCTGGCGGCGCGCGACGCCGCGCCCGGGGTGTTGGCCACCGTGACCGCCTCGTCGGCGGCGATCCCGCAGCCGAGCGAGTCCGCGAGCGAGAGCTACGGCGCCGTCGCGGGGGCCGAGCCGACGCCCGCGGTGACCGACGTCGAGACCTGGAAGGCCGGCGCGGCGCCGGCGCTCTCGCAGTCGCTGCGTCTGGGCTTCACCGACGTGGCTCGCGCCGCCGTCGACACCGCGCGGGCCGGGCTCGAGTGCGGGACGGTGGAGGTCACCGCCGACGGCCCGCTGAGCCTGTCGCTGCTCCGGCTGAGGCCCGGCTCGGTGGTGAGCTCCGGGGGCGCAGCCGTCGCGACGGCGGGCGCTGGCGGAGAGGCGACGGTGCAGCTGCCCAAGGGCGCCAGCACGCTCAGCGTCTGCCGGTAGCTCAGAGCGGCGGCGGCCGGCCGGGAGCCAGAGGCTCGCGATCCGAGCTCGAGTCGTCACTGGTGCTCGGCGGCGATCAGCGTTAGCCCACCGTCGACCACGTACGAGGCGCCGGTCACGTAGGCGGCGCGGTCGGAGAGGAGCCAGGCGATCAGCTCGCCGACCTCGCGCGCGTGTCCCGCGCGGCCGAGCGGAACGTTGATCTCGTTCGGCTCCTCGTCCTCCTGGCCGGTCATGCGAGTCGCGATCTGCCCGGGGGCGACCGCGTTCACGCGAATCCCGTGAGCTCCGAGCTCGAGCGCCATCACCTTCGTGAGCCCACCGAGCCCGTGCTTGGCCGCGGTGTACGGCGCCGAGCCCGACAGCGGGACGTGCTCGTGCACCGAGGTGACGTTGACGATCGCGCCGCCGCGCAGCTGCTCCACCATCCGACGGGCGGCAGCCTGCCCGCACAGGAACGCCGCGGTGAGATCGACGTCGAGCACGGCGCGCCAGTCGGCGAGGGCGAGCTCGAGGAACGGGGTCGAGGTCCCGTGACCGGCGTTGTTGACGAGAGCGTCGAGCCCGCCGAGGACGCCGGCCAGTTCGTCGATCGCACGAGGGCCCGACTCGGCCTCGCTCAGGTCGGCGTGGCGTGCCTCGCAGCGCCGGCCGAGCGCCTCGATCTCGGCGACCGCGCTTCTGGCGCGCTGTTCGTCGCGGTGCCAGGTGATGCCGAGGTCAAAGCCGGCACCGGCCAGCGCGACCGCCGGCGCCCGGCCGATGCCGCTGTTGCCTCCGGTGATGATCGCGACGGGCACGGGCCATCTGCTCTCCCCGTCCGGCGCCGGTCAAACCCCGGGGCCTCGATCATGCGGGTCTGTCGTTGGTGATGCCTGTAAGCGCGCTCTGCGGCGGAGGCGAGAACGAGTAGAACCTGCCCGGCTTGGCGCCGGCTTTCCGAAACCGACGCCCGCCTTCTCGAGAGCCGCCACCACGTCGCCGATGTCGGCGATCGGGTACGCCTGGAAGGCGCGGTCGTCCGGCAGTTTGTTCTGGGCGAGCCGGGCGAGCGGGGGGTCCGTGGGTGACGTCGCGGGACGAGACGAGGCGCCCCCTTCCTCTCAGGCACCACAGTGGCGCCCGTCTACGTCATCGGGCTCAGAAAGGCTCTCAGGAGAGCGCGCAGGTCCCGTTCCACCCGCCCGCGAAGTAGGGCGGGCCTGCCAATTGGCCACCGCCACTGAGCTGCTGGGCCGGGTCGGTCACGTAGCCGTCGACTCCGGTGAGCAGGCCGTTCAGGTCGAAGAACGCTCCCTTCTGGTCCTGGGCTGCGCAGGAGCGTCGTGGCCCCTCGTGCGGGTCCTGGTTCTTCGAGGTGTCGGGCGGGGGAACGTCCGAGGGCGGTGGGGGATCGGTGCCGTAACGTGAGGCGCCGTCGGGTCCCGAGTCGAACAGCACGATCGCCGAGCCGTCGAAGGGGTATTTGGTGATTCGCGCGAGGTCCCAGAGCGGCGCGGCGGGGTCGTAGCAGTAGTTGCCATCGATCGGGTCGTTGGCGTTGTTCCCGGGCTCGTCGCTGCACAGCCGGCTGGCCAGCAGCGCCTCGCCGCCGCCCAGCTGGTTCGAGGTCGCCGGACCGCCGACCGCACCTGCTCCGATCGTTCGCGCCTCGTCGAAGGCGGTCATGTTCGCGACCTGGTGGTCGCCCCAGGCGACCTGCATGAGCACGTGGTGATCCGGCGTGGCGGCGGCGCACTTGGCCTTCTCCTCCGCGGCTGGGATCACGCCCTGCCCGGTGCAGTCAGGCAGCAGCCCACCGACCGCGGTCGAGGTCATGTGACCGGCGTAGCCATCCGGGTCGGCACGGTCCCACAGGGTCGAGAGCAGATCGATGATCAGCTGGCGCTGACCCTGCTCGGGGTAGAAGGTGTCGAGCAGGTTGGAGTAGCCGATGTCGCTGTACGCGTTCGTCGGGTCGTAGGAGGCCGGGTTCGCGGCGAGCTGCTGGAGCTCCTCCTCCACCACCTGCGGCACCGTGTTGTGGGCCACGTAGTCGGAGGAGCGCGGAAGCAGGATCGGGTAGTCCATTCCCGGTACGCCCAGCGCGCACCGGCGTGCGTCGATCGACACCGCGCAGACGGTCCCCCCGTAGATCCCGCCCTGGCTGTTGCCGTCGTAGTCGACGCCATCATCCAGGTTGATGAAGGAGTTGCCGTCCGAGTACTGGAAGGCAGCGTTGGTGGCAAAGCCGCGCGGGCTGATCATCAGCCGCTGGAGATAGAGGAAGTTGAGCTCGCCCTGCTCGGTGCGGTCGATCAGGATCGGGAACAGCGAAAGATCGGAGAGCGCGAGCACGGCGTTCGGCACGTCAGCGTTGGCGAAGCCGAACCAGTTGGTCGCGCAGTACATCATCCCTTCGCGGTTGGCCATCTCCTCCTGAGGTGAGGAGGTGACCTCGGAGTCGCTGCCGAACAGGCCGTGGCCGTACTCCGCCGGACGCAGTGTCTGCTCCTTCTCGAAGCCGGTGCGGCCCACCACGCAGATGTAGCCGGCCTCGTAGGTCTGGCCCGGCACCTGAGAGGGATCGGAGTCCGGGTCGGTGGGGTCGGTGTAGTTGAACACGCCGGGCGACGGGCAGTCGTCGACCGGGCTCGCGCTGCTGATCTGGTCGCACTTCACCGGCGGCGAGCAGGTCGGAGTGATGTAGCAGGGGACGCTGAAGGTGCCGGTGATCTCGCGCGCGACATTGGCGTTCTGGGCGGTCGTGAAGTTCGTCACCGACGAGACGGTGAACGACGGCGCCTGGCCGACGTCCTGGCCTGCGTCGATCTGGGCCTTCGTTTCACCGAGCTGCTCGAACGCGTTGTCCCGGATCGCGAGCAAGCGACCGGTGACGTTCTGCGACGACGCCGTCGTGAAGTCCCAGGCGAGGAACAGGTCCTTGGGGTTGGTCGAGATCGTCCAGCCGGCCTCCTTGAGGTCGGCGAACACCCCGTCCATGTGACTGGCCCGTGGATCTCCCCCGGTGGTGTGGTGCAGGTAATCGTGAACGTAGGTCGCGAAGGCGGACGACTGGCGCGCATCGGTTCCGTTGTCGGTGACCACGTGCCGCAGGGCCACGATGTAGCGATGACCGTCCAGAAGGTTCATCGCCGGATGGATGATCAGGTCCTGCTGGACCGGGGAGGTCGTGCCCGCGGGGATCACCCCCGCCTCAGACGTGTACTGGTCGATCTCGGTCCAGGTCGGCCAGACCTTGCCGGTGGTGGCGTCCAGGAGCACCACCCCGAGGTTCCTCTCGCTGTTCGTCTCGATGTTCAGATCGGTCGGCAACCGGGACGCGTCCAGGTCGGAGTTCTTGGTCATCCCAGGGACGAACGTGAGGATCTCCGAACCGGCGCTGAACCCATCGCTGTCATTCCAAGCGGAGGGATCGATCGGCTTGCCCGCGATGTTGCGCGGCATGGCAAGGATGTTCAGGTCAAGCCTACGGCCGGTGCCGCTCGTCGGGTCGGGCCGGGTGAACCAGTCGTTCGGGTACGGCAGCATGCACTGTGCTGGATCGATCGGGTCGCAGCCTTGCAAGTTGCTCGCGAAGCCGGGGGCGGACGGATCCGACCAGCCGGCCCACTGGTCGGAGTCGTGGTTGACCCACCGGTGGGAGGTGGCCTTTGCGACGCTGGACGCGGCACGGGCCGGGCCGCCGAGCCAGAGCAGGGCGAGGACGGGAGCGATGAGCAGAAGCTCGCGGCAGCCGCGGAACGCGACGCGAGGTCTGAGGAAGGTCACAGACCGCATAACGATCGGCGCGAGCAAAACTTGCGACGATTGGTGCGTCGCGGCGCCGGCGCGCAGATCGGCGCGGCCTGCACGTGGGGCGGCGCGGCCTGCACGTGGGGCGGCGCGGCCTGCACGTGGGGCGGCGCGGCCTGCACGTGGGGCGTAGGCTGCGAGCCATGGAGATCTTCAACCTCTACGGCGACGATTGGGATCGAAGCGAAGACCGCGATGGCTGGCGTAGCAGGGACGCCTCGGTTGGCCGGCGCATCGGTGCCGAGCTGATCGGCGGAAGCGTCTACGAGCTCCGAGCGGGCGACCGGCTCTGGCCATACCACACTCATCACGCAAACGAGGAGTGGCTGATCGTCCTCCGAGGGACACCCAGCCTGCGGACGCCGGATGGCGAGCAGACGCTCGCGGAGGGGGATGTCGCCTGTTTCCCGCGCGGCAAGCGAGGCGCTCACCAGGTCGCCAACCGAACCGACAGCGCGGTTCGGGTCCTGATGCTCTCCACCCTCATCCAGCCCGAAATCGTCGAGTACCTCGACAGCGGCAAGATCGGCGCGCGCAGCGTCGACGGCGAGCGGATCATGCTGAGCCGGCCGGGTCCGACGCTCGATTACTGGGAAGGCGAGGACTAGACAGGATGGAGCTGCCGCGAGTGCGGTGGCGTCCGGTCGGTTGGCAAGAGTGGTCGGCGCCTGCGCATGTTCGTGGGTTGCCGGGGTGGGCCCGGTAGAGCCACATACGGAGGTCGCCGACCATGAGTGACTGTACGAGTAGGAACGTATCGGTTGGGCTGGACGTGCATGCCGCGTCGGTGCGGCTCTCGGCGCTGCGCGCCGGTGAGCTGTTGGACGAGCGGACGTTGCCCTATGACCACGAGGCGGTTGAGCGGGTGATCGGTCAGTGGCCGGGCGCGCGTGTCTGCTATGAGGCGGGCCCGACCGGGTTTGGGCTCTATCGGTACCTGACGGCGCGCGGGATCGCGTGCGATGTGGTCGCGCCGGGCCTGGTGCCGACTCGGCCTGGGGATCGTGTGAAGACCGATCCGCGTGACGCGCGAAGGCTCGCCCGGCTGCACGCCGGCGGGCTGCTGGAAGCGATTCACGTGCCGTCGGTGGAGATGGAGGCGTTGCGTGATCTGGTCAGAGCGCGTGAGGCGGCGCGGATCGACCGGATGCGTGACCGCCATCGGCTCTCGAAGTTCCTGCTGCGCCACGACCGGCGGATGCCGTTTAAGTCGTGGGGTGCCGGGCGGCGCAAGTGGCTGGGCGAGCAGAACTTCGAGCACGCTGCGCAGCAGGCAGCGTTCGACAGCTACCTGCAGACGCTCGACCTGATCGACGCGAGGGTCGACGGGCTCGACCGTCAGCTCGCCGAGATCGCGCTCAGCGGCGAGTGGGCGCCGCTGGTCGCCAGGCTGCGCTGCGTACGAGGGATCGACACGCTGACCGCGCTCGGACTGGTCTGCGAGGTCGGCGACTTCGCTCGCTTTAGGACCGCTGAGGAGTTCATGAGCTTCGTTGGGCTCGTCCCGTCCGAGCGCTCTTCGGGCGAGAAACAGCGGCGCGGGTCGATCACCAAGGCCGGCAACGCGCACGCCCGCCGGCTGCTGGTCGAGTCCGCCTGGCACGCGCGCCGGCGCCCGAAGGTCAGCTACGACCTCCAACGCCGACAGACCGGCCAGGACCCGGCTGTCCTGGCCCGCGCCTGGGCCTGTCAGCAGCGGCTGCACCGCCGCTGGCAGCGGATGGCCGGCCGCGGCAAACCGCAGCAGAAGATCGTCGTCGCCTGCGCCCGCGAGCTCGCCGGGTTCGTGTGGGCGATCGCGACCGACCAACCGCCCCGCAGCGCCTGAGCCAACACCCCGCCTCTCGACCTCGAGCAGCGGATGCACCCGACCACAAGGAGAACCCTCGAAACCACTATGCGGCACCGGCCCCGGCCGGTGACCCGCGACACTAGAGGGAGGCAGCTCCCGACCGTTCCCAGTCATGCGGTCCCGACCCGCGAATATCAGTCTGACCCACCGTCGCTGCCCCGGGGCATCCGCCGCTCGAGGCCCAGAGGCCAACCAACAAGCCCAAGCCGGACCCTTGACAATTCGCTCCATATCAGTGGTTCCAACCGAAACGGTTGGAACCACTAGACGAAAGACGAAACCGGCGGGCCTTCAGTCCTCGGGTTCGTCGGTGATGAATACGCCGGCGCGCTCGCGGCAGAACCGAGCCAGCCGGCCGCCTGCAGCAGCGATCAGCATTCCGGCGACCGTGGTGATCACGGCGAGGAACGGAGGGAAGCTCCCGAGCGAGACCTTCGCGTGGGTGCCGACGATCGCGTGCGTGACGAGTAGCGCGGTGCCGTAGAAGGCGCCAGCCCAGAACCCGCGATCGGCGCCGCCCCAGCCGTCGCGGTGCTCGAAACCCGAAAGGAACGAGCCGACGGCCGCCAGGCCGCCGAAGCCGTAGTAGGCGCCGCTCGAGACACCGAGGAGCACGCCGGCGATCGCCCCGAAGGCGACCGGGATCACGCCGCCGAGGAGGACCTGCATCGGCCGCGACCGATCGCGGAACAGCTGGGCGAACGGCGCGGGCGGGGTGGGGTTGATCGTGCTCATCTCTCTGGAGGGCGTCGGCCGCCTCGCGCCGACCCGCGGACGATTAAACCGGCTCAGGGAGGTGGGAGGCGCTGTCCGGTGAAAGACGAGGGATGAGTGGCGTCGGATACGGCCGTCGCGCTGCGTTCGAGCATGCGCTGATGGTGCTGCCCGCGATCGTGACGGCGGTCCTCGTCGCGAGATATGTCAGCGATCACAATTTCGGCGTCGATTTCCGCCACGATTTCTGGGTTGCGGGCTGGGACGTACGGGCTGGGCTCAGCCCGTATGACTGGACTCGCCAGCAGATCCGCGACCTCGTCGCCTTTCCATATCCGCCGCTCGCGGCGCTCTTCTTCGTTCCGTTCTCGCTTCTCGGGAAGACGGCCGCGCTCGTTCTGTTCGAACTCGCCTCGGCGGCGGCGGGCTTCGCTGCCTTGCGGGTCCTCGGGGTTCGTGATTGGCGTGTGTATGCGGTGGTACTGCTGTGGTGGCCGGTGATCAACGTTTGGCAGACCGCCAACGTGACCCTGCTGTTCGCATGCGGCATAGCCGTCGTCTGGCGCCACCGGGACAACCCCTGGGTGGTCGGTGCTCTGTCTGCCCTGATGCTGTCGATCAAGCCGATCGTTTGGCCGCTCTTCATCTGGCTCCTGGTGAGTCGGAGATACCGCTCGATCGGAGCCGCCGTCCTGGTTGGCGTTCCCCTGAACCTGATCGGCTGGACGATCCTCGGCAGCACGGAACTGGTCGGCTGGTGGCACATGCTCGGCCGGGAGAACGACGTCCTGTACTCGAGCGGCTACGGCTTCCCCGCACTGGCGGCTCACCTCGGCGCCAGTCGCTTTGGCGGCACCGTGCTCGAGGTCGCTGTCGCGGCGGCGGTGGCAGCGGTGTGTCTCTATCTCGGGAAGCTCGGCCGAGATGCAGAGAGCTTCAGCGCTGCCGTGATTCTCATGCTTGTCGCATCGCCGCTGGTCGACAACCACTATTTCGCGCTGCTGATCGTCCCGCTGGCGCTCCGCCAACGCCGCTTCGCGATCATCTGGCTGATACCGCTCGTGTTGTGGCTCTGCCCCGCCACCGGAGTCGCCACGTGGCAGATCTTCTTGTCGTGGGCGACGGTCGCGGCGGTTGCCTATACAACCTGCTTCGAGAGCGGACGACGGGTCTCGAACCCGCGACCTTCGGCTTGGGAAGCCGACGCTCTACCAACTGAGCTACGTCCGCGCGGGTGAAATCTTAGGGGTAGGCGAACGGAGGGGCGAGGGGTCGAGCCGGGGAGAGGGCATCGCCCGAGCGGGTCTCGGAGCTACCCTTGAACGGGCATGCGTCGGTTCCTGGTGCCGGGATTGATCACGTGCGCCGCGGTGGCGCTATTGGCCGTCCTGGCGTTCGGGCTGGCGGACCAGGGAACGAACAGCTCGATCGATGCCCAGGTCGCGCGCGGGCACTACCCGCTCGCCCCGGATCTGCATGCGCGGCTGCCGCGACTCGGCGCCACGGGCGAGGAGAGCCTCGCCGAGCTGCGCGGGAAGGTCGTGCTGCTCAACGTGTTCGCGTCGTGGTGCGTGCCCTGCGCGCAGGAGGCCCCGGTTCTGCGGCAGGCCGAGCAGATGCTCGCGCGCCACGACGGCACCGTGCTCGGCGTCACCTACCTCGACAACTCGAGCGACTCCGAGGCGTTCATGCGCCAGCACCACCTCGACTATCCGGTCGTGCGCGACGTCAGCGGCGACTTCGTCCGCTCGTTCGGCACGACGGGGGTCCCCGAGACGTTCGTGATCAACCGGAGCGGACGGATCCAGGCGCTCCGCCGCTTCCAGCTTGACACCCAGTGGGTCAAGCAGACGCTCACGAAGATCCTCTCCGAGCCATCGTGAGCCGGCGCGCCACCACGATCGTCCTCGCGGCCGCGCTGCTGGCGCTCGCAGTCCCCCCGCTCGCCGTACCCTCGCCCGCCACCGCCGCAACGCCGAAGGTCTCGCTCACCGCAGTCGAGAGCCAGTACATGTGCACGTCCTGCCGCGAGCCGCTCGAGCTCGCCCAGTCGCCGCAGGCCTACTCCGAGAAGCAGTTCCTTGCCGGGCTGGTCGATCAGGGGCTCAGCGCCAGGCAGATCCAGAGCCAGATGGTCGCGCAGTACGGCGAAGCCGTGCTCGGGAAGCCCCCGGCGCACGGCTTCAACCTGACCGTGTACATCCTGCCGCCGGTGATCCTGATCCTCGGGATCGCCGGGCTCGCGATCACGCTTCCGAAGTGGCGGGCACGAGCGAGGCGCGCCAGCCCGCTCTCCCAGGGCGAGCCACTCGGCGCTCCTGACGCCGAGCGACTCGATCAGGATCTCGCCCGCTTCATCTGACCGTGAAACAGGGTGCTCCCGGAGCGTCGCGATAGCGACCAGACGGGATCGATCTCACATCGAGGACGGCGCGCTCACGCCGAGCAGCCCCAGCACGAGCGCGAGCACCTGGCGGGAGGCGGCGCAGACCGCCACCCGGAAGGACTCGACGCCCGCGGGCGTGGCCCCGACGACGCGGCAGTCCCGGTAGAAGGCCGTGAACGCCTGGGCCAGCTCGAGCGCGTAGCCGGCGATCCGGTGCGGCGCCCGGCGAGCGGACGCCTCGGCGATCTCCTCGGGCAGGGAGAGCAGCTTCTTGATCAGCTCGCGTTCGCTCGGGTGCAGCCCGGTCGCCGCGGCCCAGTCCGCACCGCCGGCCACGGCATCCGCGACGCGCTCGTCTCCGAGCCGCCCCAGCATCGAGCAGATCCGCGCATGCGCGTACTGCACGTAGTACACGGGGTTCTCCTGGGATTGCGAGCGGGCGAGCGCGACATCGAGCTCGAGCGTGCGGTCGTGCGATCGCTGCAGCATGAAGAAACGGGTCGCATCGACGCCGATCTCGTCGAGCAGCTCGTCGAGCGTGACGAAATCCCCGCGTCGCTTCGACATCGCGAACACCTCGCCCGCCTCCACCAGGTGCACGAACTGGATGATCAGCGGTTCGAGCAGATCTGGATCCCCGCCGAGCCCTGCAAACGCGGCTTTCAGGCGCGCCGTGTAGCCGTGGTGGTCGGCGCCGACCGGCAGGAGCTGGCGCTCCCACCCGCGGTTTCGCTTGTTGAGCATGTAGGCGACGTCGGCGGCGAAGTAGGTCGGCTCGCCGGAGCTGCGGATCAGGGGACGGTCCTTGTCGTCGCCGAAGGTCGTCGTGCGCAGCCAGACGGCGCCCTCGCTGCGGTAGACGTGGCCTGCCGAGTCGAGCTGGGCGACCGCGCTCTCGAGCTCGCTCGGTGAGCCGTCGTGGAGGGTTCGCTCGCTGAAGAAGGTGTCGAAGTGAACGCCGTAGCGTTCGAGCGTCGCCTTGATCTGCTCGAGCAGGACGCCAACCGCCGCGGCAGCGATGCTGTCGACGTCGACGCTCTCGTCTCCGGCTCCGGGCACGACCTGGGCGAGCTCCGACACGTACTCGCCCAGGTAGCCATCCTCGGGCACCTCACGCCCGAGCGCCCGTGCCCGCACCGACTCGCCGAGGCGGCGGACCTGCGAGCCCGCGTCGTTGAAGTAGTACTCGCGCGCCACCGTGTGTCCGTGGTGCTCGAGGATGCGCGCCAGCGCATCCCCGTAAGCGGCGTGCCGTCCGCTCGCCGCAACCAGGGGACCGGTCGGGTTGGCCGAGACGAACTCGACCAGCACCCGCTCGGGTACCGCGGCCCCGCCGCTCGCGAACCGCTCGCCGGCATCCAGCACTGCGCGCACCCCGTCGCGGTGCCATCCGTCGGAAAGCGAGAGGTTGAGGAAGCCCGGCCCGGCCACGTCGAAGCGGACAAGCCGCTCGCCCAGCCGGCCTGACAGCTCCTCGCCCAGTCGCTCGGCGATCTGGCGCGGCGGCGCGCCGAGCCCGGGTGCCAGCAGCATCGCGGCGTTGGTGGCGTAATCCCCCTGGCCATCTCGCCTCGGGCGCTCGAGGCGCAGTCCCCCCGCATCTCCGTCCCGCAGCTCGCCGGCCGCCTCGACGAGGACGCTGCGAAGCTCGGAAACGGGGTCCGCGGGGCTCACCGCCCCGAGGCTACAGTCCGCAGTCAGTAGTGGTACGGCTCGCCGGCGAGGATCTTGTGTCCCCGGTAGATCTGCTCGAGCAGCACCACACGAGCCAGCTGGTGGGGCAGCGTGATCGCGCCCAGTGAGAGGCGGTGGTCGACGTCGCTCATCTGGAGTCCGAACGGGCCGCCGACGACGAAGCAGAGGTCCTGGCCGCTCATCCGCCGCTCCTCGAGAAAGCGGCTGAAGCGAACGGAATCCATCGCCTCGCCGTCCAGGTCGAGCAGCGACACGAACGCCCTGTGGGGCAGCCGGCGCGACACGTGCTCATCCTCGCGGACCTCGACCAGCTCGAGGCGCGCGTGCCTCGCGAGCAGCTTCTGATAGTGCTGGACGTCGTCGGCGAACGGAGGGCGGAGCCGGCCGACGGCCACGACGATGATCCGCACGGTGGGG
>Ga0070739_10007545_pt1 | contig 11491 bp, 8 predicted proteins | sample Coa_R1_7_FD_66445 | JGI IMG/M metagenome (GOLD analysis project Ga0070739, IMG submission 66445) | Surface soil microbial communities from Centralia Pennsylvania, which are recovering from an underground coalmine fire - Coalmine... | ecosystem: Environmental > Terrestrial > Soil > Unclassified ... | reverse complement strand
GCCTCTGATTCTCCTGAAAGCTTCATAAAAGAGTCGCGCGTCATTTTTAGCTAGTTGGGTTTGTGCAAATCCGTCAACCTGTTCTAGTTGTTCTCGGCCATGTTGATTCTGGCAAGACCTCCCTACTGGACAAGATACGCGGCACTGCAGTTCAGGCCAGGGAAGTCGGAGGTATCACACAGCATATCGGAGCCAGCTTTTTTCCTATAGAGACTATCAGAGAAGTCACGGGGCCTCTGTATCAAAAGCTTGCCAAGTCTGAAAGCACGGTGCCGGGTCTTTTGGTCATTGACACCCCTGGCCACGAGGTTTTTGCCAACCTGCGAATAAGGGGAGGGTCTGCTGCAGATATCGCAATAGTGGTGGCAGACGTCAACAAGGGCTTTGAGGCACAGACTGTTGAAAGTATCGACATTTTGAGAAAGAAAAAGGTCCCGTTTGTCATAGCTCTGAACAAGGTGGACATGATCTCCGGCTGGCGCTCGTCTTCTCGCTTTATCTCAGAGGAGGTCAAAAAGCAGGACCCGGCAGTACAGACGATGCTTGACGAAAAGATTTACAATGTGGTTGGCTCGCTTTCTAGGATAGGCTACAATTCTGAGGCCTTTTGGCGCGTCAAGGACTTTACAAAAGAAGTAGGCATCGTCCCAGTCAGCGCCAAGACAGGTGTTGGAATACCTGAACTTCTTGCAGTACTGGTTGGGCTTACCCAACAATACCTTGTAAAGAGGCTTGAGCGCCATGAAGGCGCAGAGGCGGCCAAGGGCATCGTCCTTGAAGTAAAAGAAGAACCGGGCCTTGGCCAGACTGCAAATATCATACTTTTGGATGGGACGCTCAAACAGGGCGACAATGTTGTACTCGCAAAGAGAAGCGGCGCGGTTGTGACCAGAATAAAGGCCCTGCTTTTACCAAAACCTCTTGATGAAATGCGCGACCCAAAGGACAAGTTCAAACCAGTAAGCGAAGTGACAGCTGCAGCCGGGCTCAAGATAACTTCGGCCGACCTGGATGGTGTGCTGGCGGGGAGCCCTCTTTATGTGGCTAGTAAAGAAAAAGATAGAGATAGAGAAAGAGAGAAGGAAAGGAAAAAAGATGACGCGGCACCGCAAGCAGACAGCCAGGAAGGTCTGGTGGCAGGAGAAGAAAGAGTACAGGCTGCTGATCTCGGAACCCTTATGGCTATGGTGGAGGCTGAAGTAAAAAATGCAATAGTTAGCACCGATTCTAACGGAGTTGTGCTAAAATGTGACACCATAGGCTCACTTGAAGCAATTGTTGATCTGCTCAGGAAGGCAAATGTCGCAATCAGGACGGCAGATATTGGACAGATTACAAGAAGAGACGTAATTGAAGCGTCAGCAGTGGCAGAAAAGGACCGGTATCTGGGGGTAGTGCTTGGGTTCAACGTCAAGGTGCTTGAAGACGCGCAGAGGGAATCCCTTGAGCGCAACGTAAAGATTTTCAACGAGCGCATAATCTACAACCTTGTTCGCAGCTACACCGACTGGGTACAATACCAGCGAGAACATGAAGAGAGCATCCTGTTCAACGAGATTCCTCCTGTATGCAAGTTTCAGTTCATGAAAGGCTTTGTCTTTAGGCGGAACGACCCTGCTGTATTTGGTGCAGAAATTCTGGTCGGCAAGCTCAGGCAGAAAGTGCAGGTAATGAATGAAGAAGGCAAAAAAATAGGCACTGTTCATCAGGTACAGGAAAGTGGCAAGGCGATAAACGAAGCTACAGCCGGGATGCAGATCGCAGTCTCGCTCAAAGAACCCACGATAGGCAGGCAGATAAACGAAGGCGATATCTTTTATACCGACCTCAACAGCAAGCAAGCAAAGCAGATTATTGAAAGGTTCAACCACCGGCTAAACGATGCAGAGAAGCAAGTCTTTGAAAAGATTCTTGCGTTGAAACGATCAGCTGATCCTGCATTTGGATATATCTAGCTAGCTGAAGATTGGATTGCCTCTTTGCAGCCGATGACAGTTCCGATTGAGTGGTTATCATGACAACAAAATAATACTCAGTAGTCGCCAGCGCAATCTACTCTGTATGTCAGACCATCCGTTCCAGCGGCAATAAAATAAGCAAGAAAAGGGCTGACAAAAATTGTAATTGTAGCCTCTGCCTCTTGCTCAGGCTACTGGTATTTTTGCAGCAGACCTTCCAGGCCCTTTTCCCCGACTGCACCCACGGCCCTGTCTACGGCCTTGCCATTCATGAATATGATAAATGTAGGGATGGCATATACATCGAATCGCATTGCCACGCTAGAGTTGTCGTCAACGTTGAGCCTGCCAAAGGTTACCTTGTCCCCGTATTTCTTGGCCAGCTTGTCAAATATCGGCAGCATAAACTGACATGGTCCACACCACGTTGCCCAGAAGTCCACCAGCACAGGCTTGCTTCCGCCTGTTATTTCATCAAAGTTCTTCTCCGACAGTTCGATCAAAGAGGCGCTGCTGGCATGCATGCTGGATGCCGTTTTTCTGTCCTCGTTCATACGAAGATAAAAGCACCTCTTTCCTATTTAAGATTTTTTAGGTCAGCCGTCTCTTGGCAATTGCCGTCTTTCTGACCTTTTCTTTTCGACTTGCTTCGTATCTACCTATCTTTCTATCTTATCTTTTGTATATCATCGACCTGCGTGAAACAAGGATGGCTCCTATAACGGCAGCTATTGCAAGGCCAACACCGAGGCCCGTTAGAATGCCAGTCAGTTGCGCTGACGCCGCTATGGATTTTGCATTAGCTGTATATATGGTTCCGCTAGCATAGCCTGAGTTTCCAGCAGTATCAAAGGTCACCAGCTTCAAGTCGTGCTTGCCATCTGGCAGATTCGAAGTGTCGAGGTCATACTGCTTGAGGCCAGTGACATCGATCGACATCTTGCCGCCATCAACGACAAGTAACGCTCTGGCCAAGTTTGCATCGGTTGCGCCAATTGCAAGCCTTATAACTCCTGTTACGTCGGTGTTGGCAGGCGCAGCAAGTGAGACTACTGGTGGAGTATTATCAACTATTACCTTGACATGCCGTGATGCGGTGTTGCCCGCAAGGTCGGCTGACGATATGGTCAGATCATATCTACCATCGGCCAGCGACGATGAATTGAACTCAACTAGGGAACTTGGCTTGTCAAAGCTTTCTTGCTTTCCATCAGGCATTGTCACTGTCACCGGAAGTTCCAGATCTGCATCAGTGACTGTCCACATGACAGAGACATCTTTTGAGACAGTGATGGTGTTAGCATCTGCTGCAACTGTGCGGTTGGCAGGGACCTGAGCCTGAGAACCGTAGCCATACGACAGGTCTATCTTTGGCGGAGTCTTGTCTACTTCAAACGTAGTTGCAAAACGGGAGGTCTGTCCAGCAGTATCTACCGCATCGATCTGCAGCTGGTGCATTCCTTCAGACAGTGACGCCCCATCCAGAGCTACGTCAAAAGTTTGCGGTGGCTCAAATGGAGATGCGCTGGGCTCAGGCTTGACTGGATTATTTGCATCTATTGTATACGAATAGTCTTGCAGGTCGCTTTCCATAATGGTTACAGGCACAATTACCTTTTTGCCTGCAATGTATTTTGGCACATCGGCAACGATTGAAGGCTTGGCAGTGTCAGGAATTATGGTGGAGAACTTGGCTGTCAGAGTTACAGGCTCGTAGAGGCTCTCTCCATCAAAAAGCGTATTGTGAAGCAGTACAGAGTATACTCCTGTCTGGTTGATGGGAGCATATAGAGTGGTTGCATTGCCGTTGCTATTCTGGCTGAAGAAAAACCCTCCGCCCTGACTAAAGACAGTGTTGCCAAGCCAGTCATTGCTTGCCCATCCTGCGAACTTTTCAAATACGCCAGCCGGCACGCTTGAAGCGACCAGACTGCCGTCAGGGGCAAATACCATTGCATTAATGCTTGTCGAGTTGTGGGGCCATGATATGCTCAAGCTCATAGAATTTATCGAGTGGTCGCCGACCGTAAAATAGTACGAGCGCCAGTCACCTGCAAGGTATGTTGAACTCATGTCAAACATGCCACCGACATAGCCATTTGGCCTCATGATCAGCTTGTCCTCAGGCACACTGCCCTGCGGGACGACTACCACAGGGATATCTTTTGGAACTGGTCTGGTTGTAACTATGTAACTTACTGGAAAGACTGTGCTCTGCCTTCCTTGCTTTTCGCTCATAACTATGGATCCGTAATATATTCCGGGAAGAGTTTCGTTGGTTGTGAGTATTGATGCATTAACCTGGGCTTGGCCTCCTGCAGGCAGATGCTCTGACAGAGAAAAGCCGCGGGAGGATCTGTCTTGCAGGATTATTGACTGGTTTGGCTGCCTTTTGTAAAACTCTATTGTGAGGGTGTAGTCCATGGAAGTAGAGTTTATGTTTCGGTCTCCGCGCCAAAATGAGAATATTCCGGGCACCGGATAGACGCCGACAAGCGGGGTATGCTGGAATCTTTTTGCCGGGTCTGATACTGTCATTTCCTGCACTGTTCCCCATGCCCCTGCCCTGTTTACAAGGCTGATTTCATCGGAGGAAACATTTCCGTCTTTGTTTGTATCCTGCCAGTCGTAGCTGTACAGCGAAGCGATGCGAAGGCCGTCGGCATAAAGTTCTGACGAGTTCATAAACGACGAAAATGGGTAGTTGAGCTTTACCACCATCATGTCTGCATCCTTTGGAATTCCTCCGATTTCCTTAGTCAGGTTAAAGAAATTGGGCATGTAGCCGGAGGTTTTGGAGTCGTGCAGCGGATCGGTTTCAAATAGCTTTGTGTGGTTGTGAATCTGGTAGCTTGCCAGCGGCTTTTCAATGACAGAAGACAGGGTTACATCTAGGCTGTCAGATGACGGATTCTTGACTGTGATCTCTGTCGAGGCTGACCCGCCCTGCTCTATCTGACCGCCAAACCACCTCGATTCTATGAACTGTGAATATTGGTATTTGCTGTTGTACCACAAGGCAGCATCTGCCAGGTTGCGTGGTGTGTTTGCCGCCGCAGTCGATGACGATGACTGGGCGCTTGTCCCAAAGTCAATTATTCCAAGGGTCTTGTTGTAGGTATTGACAGTTTGGGACATCAAGGACAGGATATTTGGAACTGTATCGTTGGTATAGGCAACAAATCTGCCCTGCTTGCCGGACAGAAGTGACAGTGCGCTTGCAGCGTCTACTCTGCCTGAGCCCTGCTCGAAAGGATCGCTCTTGAGGTCCTTGGCACTTGACATCAGGATACTCTTGACTGCAAAAGGATCGACAGTGCGGGACATGTGGTGCATCTGCTCTATAACAAGTGCCGCGACTCCTGCAGTAATTGGAGCGGCCATGCTCGTGCCGCCAAAAAGGACAAAGGCCCCGTCTTTGTTGCTGTCAGTGTCGGTTGCATGCAGGTCTTTGATGGTGGGTATTGTTGGAGTAAACGCATAGGCTCCGGTAGCCATCAGCTCAGGCTTGGGGTCTCCAAACAGTCCAGGTCCCCTGCTTGAAAAGTCAGCAATGTCGTCAAAGGCGCTCGTAGAGTTGCCAAACCTTGTCAGATTTCTAAAGCCATCATATCCTACAAATACATTGTTTGTTGTGGCGCCGACGGTGATGGTAAGAGGAGACACATTCGGAGAGCCCACCGTTCCGTATCCTACGCCATTGTTTCCTGCACTGTTTACCATGATAATTCCGGGGTACTTGTCTGCAAGTAACCCTGGCACGGACAAAAGCGATGCAAAGGTGCTGAGAAGGTCATAGCCCTGACCGTACCCAACGAGTGGAAGGTTTGTAATACCCCAGCTGTTGCTTATGATGTCTGCTCTGTGGTAGTCACCGGAGCCATAGTGCCACTTGCCGTCGGACCCGAGGTTAAATCCTGACGCATACAGCCAGCCAAACAGTGCATTTCCTGCCCAGAGTGCCTTTACCGGAATTATTTTTGCGTCGGGGGCGATTCCATTCAGCCTATACTGGGAGTCCTTGCCGTAAATCGAATACTGGTTTATCCCTTTTGACGTTATGGTAGCAGCCGTGCTTGTCCCGTGGCCTTCAAAGTCATACATGATGCCAAAATAATCACCATTTGGGTCAAGCGGCTGCAGCAGGTTTGCCCTGACTACTCCTGCATAGCTTGAAGACCCAAGGACAGAGTTGTCGTATTTCTTGGCGCTATTCCCAATTACATTCCAGATATCAAGCACCCTTGCTCCTACTGTGCCGGCGCTAAAGTCCGGGAATCCATCACCGTCATAATCGTATACAAGGAATTCCTTGCCGTCTCCTAGCCTGATGGGGTGGTCCTGCGTAAAGTCATAGGAGGTCTTTGCCTTGAAGTTGGTGCTTGTCAGCTGTCTAAGCTGTGTAGATGAAAAAGAGTTCCAGGCGTCTGCCATATCGGGTATTATGGTATCGTAAACTCCTACATGCGTGCTATCGACTACGAGAAAGGGAATCAGAGCAAATGTAGTGGTTCCAAGGTATAGTTGTGTCTGAAACTCTACACCGAACCTGTAGATTCCACTCTTTGAGTGGATATAGTCAGACGGGCTATTTCCTATCTTCCAGTCGACATTCACTGTGGCATTTATGACCGGCGTGGCAAAATACGGGTACAGCGTATTGTAAACAGGTATCTGGACACCCGCTGCCTTGAGGTATACTCCTGTGCTGTTTACATATACATAAGATGTAATCCCTGCAGGCAGATTGGTGTCGCTAGTAGCGCCATCTGTATAATTCAGAATATTGCCAGTTGCGTTATCTATTTTGGCTATGAACTTTGCCTTTGTGAGGACAATGCCCTGACCATCTGCATCTAGCATTATTGGCACGCCTGCTGAATCTCTTGCAACCGAATGGCGGACGTCTGGATTTGAAAAGTCTGTTCCGGTATCGACTATGGCAATTTTTACCCCTCTTCCTGTAACATTGTAAGAACTTGACGCAATATCCGAGCCGACTATTGATGCGGCAGAAAGCCTGCCCTGATCGCTGACATACGAGTCAAAATGCAGTGGCATATCTGGCATGCGCATCGGACCTGCCGTGGTGGGCACTGACGAGGTCGGTGGATTTATGGCCAGACCGAGAAACGGACTGCCCTTTTCTGCAGAGCCGCCAAGCTCTACAATGTGGGCTCCTTGCGCAGCAAGCCCCTGATCCAGCTGACCGTAAAGAAGGGTTCTGGCTGGATTGCCATTGTATTGCAGATGTCCCAAGTCCAAAAAGCCAAAATTGGATCTGATTGAATTTCTGTCTACAGTGAACCCGTCGACACTTACCGTGTCAGGACCATAGGCAGGTCCGACGTAGGCTGCGTCAGGTTTTATCAGGCCTGATTCATTAAACGTAGCCGCACTTGTTGCCCATGCTGGCAACTTTGCAGGGGCAATGGCTGAAGCTACGATCAGCAGAATGAGAGTAACAGAAAAAAAAGTGCGAACCATGTATAGGATAAACTCTATAGAAGAATATTCTTGGTTATTATGATTTCGCCACTGTGGGCCGTGCTTTGGCTCGAGCCATCCGCTGGATGGCCTGTGAAAGAAGCTTCAAACCTGTGGTAGTATAGAAAGTAGTGCGGTATGGTATGGTGTGAAAAATAACGAGTTACTTTAGCAACTCGTCATACTTTCCTGCAGATATGTCTTGAAAGACTTCTTTTGCAGGTTTGCCTTCAACCTTGACACCCATGCTGACGCAGGAGCCTACTACTTCCTTTGTTGCTCCCTTGATGTCTTTTGCATATGAGCCTTCAATCTTCATCTTGGCGATCTTGACTGCCGCTGCTATTGTCAGGTCACCAGCATAATTTGTGCCCGCCGTACCGGAACCTTTTGGGATTCCAGCTTCTTTGGCTATCAGCGCAGCTGTCGGCGGAATGCCAACTTCGACAGTAAACCTCTTGGTTTCACTATCGACTTCGACCTTTACCGGAACTTTCATTCCAGGAAAGTCCTTTGTCTTTTCATTGATCATATTCACAACTTGCAGCACGTTCACACCCATTGGTCCAAGCGCAGGTCCAAGCGGCGGACCGGCATTAGCTTCGCCTCCGCTGACAAGAGCTGAAACTGACTTTTTATCGCCCATAACAGGGCACTGATACAATCCAAATTATAATCCTTCCTTCTCTTCTCTTATCTGCATTCAGCAATAAAGGCAGGTGCGGATGGCCGGTCACTTGGTGCAAGGTATCTGCCTCTGCCTCTGCCTGTTAGCCCGCCCTTTGCTGACCTGACTTTAATCCCAAACTGCGCATGGGGGCATAACAAGAAGGAGCAGGAGCAAGAACGGAGAGAATCAGCCATTGTCAGGTTTAAATTTAGCTTGCACGGATTGAGCTATGTAGTGCTCTCTGAACAACCTGATGAAGGTGTAGGTTCCCTGTTCTTTGAGCTTGCCGGCGGCCTGCGACTATCCATGTTGATGAAACTGGCCGACAAAAATTACAGACTGTCGCAGCTGGCATCAGAGCTTGATGCTACGATGCAGGAAGCCCACAGGAACATGACCCGACTGCTTGAATCCGGGTTGATATCCAAAGGTGCTGATGGAGACTTGGTCCTTTCTTCATATGGAAGGATGATCATGACCCTTGTGCCAAGCTACCGCTTTCTCTATGATAACAGGGAGTATTTTTCCGAACATGGCGTAGGCGACCTGCCGCTAAAATTTATCCAGAGAATTGGCTCACTCCAGAGGTCTGAAGTGGTACATGGAGTGATGGCGATATTGCAGCGTTGGAAGACTCTGTACGCTGGGTCAGAAAAGTACATCCGGGAAATAATGGCTCAAGTCCCGCTTGACCTTATAGAAACTGTGAGCGAGAGGGTTCAGGTTGGTGTAAAATTTTCCTACATCTTTTCAAGCAACACTGTTGTTCCAAAGGGAAGGACGCAGATATTGCAAAAAGTAGGATGGCGCAACCTCGTGTCACAGGGCTTGGTTGAAAGAAGAATGCTAGACAATGTCAGCATCATGACCATTTTTAATGAAAAGCAGGGCTGTGTTCTTTTTCCAAACCTCAAAGGAGAGCCTGACCTCAATACGATGTTCTACAGCGAAGATAAAGAATTCCTTGACTGGTGCCAAGACTTTTTCTCGTATCAGTGGCAAAAAGCAGGACCGTTTGACGAAGACAAGTTGAAGCATGAAACATAAACTAGAGAGATGTTATGTGATATGATGCGATACAATGTTGTGGTGTAATCCAATAAACGACACTTCTCTTGATTTCCGCATATATATCGGAAACTGTGCATCATGTTTTTATATTTCACGCATTAATACCCTTCATGCCAAAGGCTTTTGTATTAATGAATGCTGAACTTGGAAGCGAAGATTCACTTGTTGGGGAGCTGAAAAGACTTGAAGGCGTTAAAGAGGTATACCAAGTTTATGGAGTTTATGATATTGTAGCCCAAGTTGAAGCCGACACTATGGAAAAGGTCAAAGAAACGATTACTTGGAAATTGAGAAAACTAAACGGAGTCAAGTCGACGCTCACAATGATAGTAATGGAATGAAGCGAAAAAAAGAAAGAAAATTAAGGTAAAGTAAAGCGAAGCAAGAAAGACCTTCTAAATCCGATTCTGCCAGCATTTGCTGTGTCTGAGGCTATTTTTCCACCGATCTAGTTGCTATTGCCTGCCTTGATGTCCGAAACTTTAAAGAATCGGAATTGCCCTGTCATACCGAGGTCTCTATTGACGGGTCTATTTAGGCGCAAAACCTCTGATGAAGGAGCAGACAAGCAGTCGTTCAAGTGCCAGTATTGCAGCATGACGTTTAACGAGAAAGATAGGATGAAGAGACACATGAAAAAAGCTCACAGTGAAAAGGGCGGGGATCTTCCTAACATGAATCCTTTTGGCGGAATGTAGGAAGATAGGAAGATAGATGGGTCAATCAATAAATAATTGAAAGAAGGCAAGGGAAAAAGACAACGGAATCAAATCAAACAGAGCAGAATGGAAGAATAGAAAATGAGAATGCAGACGAGAATAAGACTTATTTCTTAATGATGCAATTTACAGATTAAGCCTGCAAAATGTTCCCCATACACGATGAAACAGCCCGCATTCATGGCAGGCCGTACGTTAATTACGGCCTGATCGCTGTGAATGTGATCGTATTCATATGGGAAGCTCTAGTCACCGGCTTTTTTACGGATATCCAGGCTACAAACGAATTGTTCAACTTTTACGGCGCCGTCCCTCACCAAATTATCTATGACCCATTGGGGTCGGTACCGTCGATTTTTACGTCGATGTTTATGCACGGCGGGATAGCTCACATCATAGGAAACATGATCTTTTTGTTTGTTTTTGGGGCAAATGTTGAAGACAGGCTTGGCAGGATAAAGTACCTGCTTTTGTACCTTGGTTGGGGTGCATTTGCGGCAATTGCTTATAGCGGCTACATGATTTCTGCAGGAGACGACAGCGCCCCTGCCATCGGGGCATCAGGTGCAATTTCAGGAGTACTTGGGGCTTATCTGCTCATGTTTCCAAGGTCAAACATCTTTACCATAATAGTGGCATTTTTCATTACAACTGTTCGCATTCCTGCTGTTGCGTTTATTCCATTCTGGTTCATTATGCAGGTTATCTTTGTCCTTACCGGTCAGTCTGGAGGGGGAGTAGCTTATGCTGCCCACGTTGGCGGCTTTGTAGCTGGAGTCGCAACAGGTTTTGCCTGGCGAAGCCTTGGGAAAAACAGGCCTGCAATTACAACCACGAGAGGTCCTGTGATAGGAAAGAAGCGTCCTAGGATAGAAGATGCCGCTCCGGTTGCCGCGCCAGAAGTGATTGAAGGGCCAAATTTTTATGAAGTGATTGCTGAAATCAGGGGAATATCTGATGCATCAAATATTCATGCCATCTATGAGCCTAACACACGGCAGATAAGAATAACCACAGAAGGCCCAAGAAAGTATGACATGCTTGCAAAACTTCCTGATACGGCCATCAATCCGACGGTAGAGTATATACATTACCTGAATGGTATTGCGCGAATCAGGCTTACAAAGTAGGTACAAGTGACAGCAAACTAAACCAAGCTAAACTAAAGTAAGGTAGTAAATTTGGCATGTTGGACATTGGAGATTGGACACCGATCTTGTTGCTGTTCTTCTCATTCCTTTAATTTGCTTTAACTATTCACAGTACGTTAAAATATCCCAAAACGCGCCAGTTTAATTTGAAATTTTAGGAGGATAGAGAATAAACAAATGTCAATTCAACAAGGCTCGGCCGGCGGAGTTCCGGTCCTGATACTGAAAGAAGGTGCGTCCCAGACAAAAGGCAAGGATGCGCAAAAGAACAATATAACGGCAGCAAAACTTGTCGCAGAAATAGTGAGAACTTCACTTGGCCCAAGAGGCATGGACAAGATGCTTGTAGATACTTTGGGAGATGTTACAATAACAAATGACGGAGCTACCATACTGAAGGAGATTGATGTTCAGCATCCAGCTGCAAAGATGATG
>Ga0070739_10007544_pt1 | contig 11492 bp, 6 predicted proteins | sample Coa_R1_7_FD_66445 | JGI IMG/M metagenome (GOLD analysis project Ga0070739, IMG submission 66445) | Surface soil microbial communities from Centralia Pennsylvania, which are recovering from an underground coalmine fire - Coalmine... | ecosystem: Environmental > Terrestrial > Soil > Unclassified ... | reverse complement strand
CTGGCGGCGTGACTCCAGGTCGAGGGATAACTGACCGCGCTACGACGCGCGGCGCTTCAGGTCGGCATCAATGGTCGCTTCGTCGCCTTCCGCCTGCGATGGCGTCGGTCGAATACCGCCCGCTCCCTTCCTTACGGGAGCGTTCTCGTCTTCGCCTTCGGCCTGCGACGGCACGGGCCGCTCCTCGGCTGCAAGGTTCGCGTCTTTTTGATTGTTATCGGCCATGATGCAGGTTTGACGCCGCCGCCGCGTCTTTTGCATCGGCGTTCGCCAGCTCGGCCTGGGCGCGCCCCTTCCACTGGCCGCCGCGGCCCATGTAATAGCGCGCCGCCGAAGCCAGCGTCGACTCGACATAGAACGCCGCCGCAAGCGGCAGCTGCAGGCTGAGGATCATCGGTTTTCGGTAATACCTTACCGCCGGCAGGAATGACATCGACATCAGCAGCCATGCTCCGATGCCCAGCAATTGGGCCGTTCCGCGAGCCGCGATCGCCAGCGCCGGCGGCGCCAGGTAGATAATCGCCATCCCGGCTATCGTGCCCGCCAACAGCAGCGGAGAATACCGCAGCTGCGTATACGCCGTGCGAGCGATCATGTCCCGGATCTCTCCTGGGCTCGCGTACTCACGTGTGCTGCGCGTCTCGCGCGCCAGCCCCAGCCAAACCCGCCCGCCGGTGCGCTTGACTGCGCGGGCCAGCGCGCAATCGTCGATCAGTTCCCCGCGAATCGCGCCGATTCCTCCGATGCGCTCCAGCGCCTGTCGCCGGACCAGCATGCACCCACCCGCCGCGCCGGCTGTCGCCTTCTCGGCTTTCGCGACCCACGCGGGCGGGTACAGCTTGAAGAAGAAAAACACGAAGGCCGGGATCAGCAGAGCTTCCCATGCGTGCCCGGCGTGCAGCCTGACCATCACCGACGTCATGTCGCTGCCCAGCTTCTCGGCCTGCGCAACAAGGCGCGCCACACTCGAGGGCTCGTGTTCTATATCCGCATCCGTAAACAGAAAAAAGTCGGGCGCGAACTCCTGGGCCGCTGCGATGCCCGCCGACATCGCCCATAGTTTGCCGGTCCAGCCGGGCGCCAGTGGCGCGCCGGAAATTAACGTCAGCCGGCCGGACGCGCCTGCCTCCGCTGCTGCGCCGGTCGCCAGTCGCGCGGTATCGTCCGTGCTGTGGTCATCCACTACGAACAGGTGCAACGCGCCACCGAAGCGCTGCGTCAGCAGGGAACGGACCGTTCGCGCAATGCCCGCGGCTTCATCACGCGCCGGAATCACCACCGCAACGCGCGCCGCGCTGCCCCCTTCGGCCGCCGGAAGTACCTCGCGAAATCGCCAGAAGCCCCCTCGCGCCGTGAGCAGGTATACCCACACCAGAACGGCGGCGGCGCCCAGAAAAACGGCCATCAGCGTCATGATAAACGCCCAAGCCACTGATGCTTATGGCCCCGATTGACGATAGAGTGAAGGGAATGCTCCGGCAGTTTGTCATCGGTGCGTTCGCAGCCTGTCTCGCCGGCTTGGGTACGGCAAAGGCCGCGGTGGTGCGCCAGGCCGTAGTCGCAACCGATGCCGAACAGGGCTCCTGCGCCGCTCCTCCCTCCGTATCCAGCTTCAGCACCTCGAAGCGGCAGGCGGTGCTGTGGTTCGTTGCCGACCGAGTCGCCAAAGGCGATGAGATTCGGGTCGACTGGGTGGATCCCCGTGGGTCCATCTCGCTGAGTGCGCCTTACACGAATCTGCCCGCGGAGCCATCGGTGTGCCTCGCCACGCAAATGCCCATCGCCGGATTCGATGCCGCCGCTCAGCCGGGCGACTGGACCGTGAACGTCTACGTGAATCAGCGGCTCGCGATCAGCCGCCGCTTTCGCATCTCTTCAGACCCGATCTATGCCGCTTTCGGTGTTACTGGGATTCAGCGGCGCCCCGCCGCGGACGGTTTCGAACTGATCATTTCCGGTTCCGGATTCGTGCCCGGATCCACCGTCCATCTGGCCACCTACAGCCGCACCGGAGGCTGGAACTACATCACTGCCGCCGATCCTCGATCGATCGAGCCGAACCAGATCACCGCGCAGCACACCCCGCTCTCGGCGGGCGAATACTGGGTGATCATCCAGACGCCCGACAAGATCCTGAGCCGTCCCATGCCGTTCACCATCGCGACCACGGCGGCCTACCGGCTGCCGTTCCCCGCGGGCCAGCGCTGGGTCGTGACGCAGGGTCCCTACGGCGCGTTCTCGCACTGGGGTAACAGTCTGCACGCCTGGGATATCGCCCCCATGGATGGCCGCTGCGTGGTGGCCATGCGCGCCGGCGTTGTGCATACGCACGATGTAGGCGCCGTGCAGGACCACTCCCGCCGTACCTTCGGCAACTACATCACCATTGACCACGGCGACGGCGAATACAGCCACTACGCGCATCTGGCGAGCGGTACGTTTCTCGTTCACGATGGAGAGCAGGTTCAGCAGGGGCAGCCGCTCGCTATTGCCGGAAACAGCGGCTACACGCTGGGCGAAGGTGGCGGCTATCACGTGCACGTGAGCGTCACGCATGCCATGGCCATCGCCTCGCCCAGCGTTCCGTTCGAGTTCGAGGAGATTCCCGGGCCGAAGTTCCGGGGCGTGGTGCTGTCGAAGAACAGTTCGCAATGGAGCGACTGTTCGCGGCGCCAGCCGTTTCAGCGCGCGCCCGTGCAGATGGCGGCCCTTCCATCAGGCACAACGTCCATCGCTGTCCGCAGCGCGGCGCCGGTTACCCTTTCGGCGGCGATGGTGACTCCCGCTCGCGTCACACCTGCGCCCGTCACTCAGTCGCCGGCGGCCGCATTGCCGAAGCAATGGCAGTTTCAGGGTGAAGTCGGCATCCAGCAATGGTGGAACGACGTCATTGTTGTCCCGCGCGGCGCGACGGTGTTGGATGCGGTCCTCCAGTGGGAGGATGCCGATGCCGGTCTGGACCTGCACCTGGTCAGCCCTCGCGGCGAACACTACGGCTGGTACGCGAACACGACCGGTTATTCCGGCTCCTTCACGCGCCCGCAGGAGTTTCGCATTCCCAATCCCGAGCCTGGCGCCTGGCGCATCTCTGTGCAGGGCGTAAGGGGTGGCGGACAGCTCATCCCCTTCGGCATCGAAACCAACGCGCGCCGTTCCACCACTGCGGGGAACCGATCGGCATATCCGGGCGGCTGAACCGCCGTCACGCCTCGCCGGCCCGCAGACGGCTTCTACAATGAAGCATGTCCGTCTACAGCGATCATCGCGAGGCGCTCGAGCAGCACGAGTTCTCCATGGGTATCGAGCGCGGCCGCCTTGCGGTAACGCTCGATCTCCTGACTGACGCCATGGTCCTGGTGGGCCAGCACGGCGTCTATTGCCAAAGCGCCCGCCAGCCGGGCCGCCCCACGATGGACATCCAGATCATCTCCAGGAACCTGGAGTACGCCAAGGAGCTCGTCTCCAGCGTTATGGACGAGCTCCGCCGGACCGCGAAGGCGACTCAGCCTAGCGGCTAAGCCCCGCCATGCGGAATTTGAAGGCGTCCAGCATGAGCTGCGCCGCGCCTCCACCAGTCGGCGTTACGACCATCGCGCCGGGACTCAGCCCCGATGTGGGGTTCAGAACACTCGCGCTGCACGCGTTAACGCAGAACGTCTGTTCCGCCGTCTGAGCCGTCCCCGCGCCGTCGTACAAAGTCATACCGACCACGCCCGGCGACACTTGGCGGATTCGCACCTTGTGATAGTTCGTGTCAGCTGCCGCGCCCGTGTTTACACACGTTTCTATCGACGACGAATCCGAACAGACCATGAAGTTACTGTCCGCGCCACTGCCGGCCGCCCCCAGCGTAACTCCGGTAATGCTGACCGTTCCACTGCAAGTCGCCGTGTTGCTCGTCAGCACCGCCATCGTATATGGCGCCGACGCGTTATAGCCGCCGCCGCCGGAAGTGAAGCTAAAGACTCCACCGCTGATCGAGTTTGCTCCCGTCAGTGCGATCGTCGCCGTCGCCGTTCCCCCAGTAAAGGCCACATTGCACGTCTGACCGGCGGCGCCCGTGACTGTGCCGCCGCTGACGTAAGTGGCGCCCGTCATCGCCTGAAGACCCGTATCGTACCGCAGATACAGGCCACTATTCGGCACGCCGCTGCTGTTCGTCGGATTGAAGTAACCGACGCGCGCCGAAATGTTACTCGTACCCGCAAGCGCGGCGATCCAAATGGAATCGTACGCGCCGCTCGTGCTCAGATTGTCGACAAGCGGTATCGCCCCGGCGTTTGGCAAGATCTGCAGCCCCGTGCCGGCCGCGCCCGTACCGCTGCTCAGTGCGATGACGCCGAGATTCGGTGCCGTTCCCGCCGATGACGAAGCGCCCGCCCCGGTTGGCGCACCGATATTTGTCGCCGCCCAGCCAAGCTGCCCCATGCTGCCCGATGCGCTCGGCCCGGAGAAGAACTCCTCGTCCCATTGAATGTGCGTCGTGTCCCATGGGGAAAGCACGCTCAGCGGCATCCACACGTATATGGCCCCGTCCAGAACGCAGGCCAGCGTCTGATCCGATCCCCCGATCCCGCTCGCCTTTTCCACGTAAAGCGTGCCCCTTGCGGCAGCGCCGCACGCCGGCTTCGCGCCCGTGCTGTTTTCCTGCAAACCGTTGTTCACCTGAGTCGTGCCGGTACCCTGCGCCGCGAGACTGAGATTTACGTTCGGATCCGCCCCGGTCGCCGACACAGTAACTGTGGCGGGATTACCGGTTGGGGAATTCGTAACGCTGATCTGGTCCACCGCGCCCGCCGTGGTAATTGTCTTCAGACTCGCGTTTCCATTGGCATCGTTCAGCTGCCCGAGGTTACCGCTTCCACCAAGCGGAACCGCCACACCGTTGTAAGCCAGCGATGAATTCCCGAGCGCCGCGTTCGGAATTGCCTGGTAGCTCACCTGGTTCGGTCCTGTTACCACTGGCACACTATTGATCGGCGGCGCGGAAGGATAGGCTACGCCAGAAACCTGCAGCGGGTTCAGCCCACTGGTAAGTGGCCCGTGGATATCCAGCCACCCGAAACCGGAGGTGGTGTTCCCCTGTTCGATCGTCCACGCGGCCGACGAGTAGTCCGCCGGATTGCGCGTCATCCAGGCATCGAGCTCGAATCGCGGGAAGCTCCACGACGTCCCCGTATCCCCGATAGCCACCGCGATATGCCCCGCGTTGTCCACCCCCACGTACTTCGACAATCCATCGCTGCCGTTGTCGATCAGTGCGTATCGGTACGCGACCCCAGGCTGCCCATCGACGCTCCCGTTCTGAATCGAGCTGGCCGTCACCAGGATCTCGAAATCCACAACACTGGACGTTCCGTACCCATACCCGCCCACGTGCAGCCGCATCATGTTTCCGGAACTTCGTCCGATCGGCGTATGAAACACGATCGACCCGGTAAGCGACCCGTCGGTATGAGCGGACGCGATGTTTGGATACCAGCGCTCTGTGGTCTGCGTCCCCTGGTTCACTGCCTGAAGCAGCACCGGCTCCGTCGTGCTGACGCTGGCCCCGTTGTCGATCAGCGATGAACTGCCTGGTCCCGCCCCCGCGCCCCCGCCCTTGATGAGAGCGTTGGCGCTCAAAGCCGCCGAGCTGCTGATCGCCGATCCGCTGGAGAAGTACGGTACTCCGCCGCTGTTGCCGGATACCGACAGTGTGATCACTCCGCCCGCCGTTGGGCCACTGGCGCTGAACACTCCGCCCGATGGCGCAGCCATGGACCCGGCTACGCTCGTCCATACAGGAACCCCGGACGCGAATGTCAAACCCCACAACCCGTTTCCCGGCTGCCCCAGCCGGTTGCAGACCCCGTTCGCGCCGCCGTAGGCGATGTCGCCGGCAGTCGTGATGCAGATGTCGCCATAGTTCTGCGCTCGTCCGAGCGCACACAATCCCACCAGAGATAAAATAAGCCTTTTTATTTTCTTTGTTCCTTAACGCGAGACGCGTATGAGTGTCGGATCTTCGACCGCGAAGACCGCGGGTGTGGCCGCTGTTCCTGACGCAGTTACCTGCCATGAGATATTGAACGTACCCGGCAGGTGCACCCACCAGCACTTCCCCTGGTTGTGCGACAGCGACGTGCCGTCAATGGGCGCCAGAGACGCCGTTTGCATACCGTTGCCGTCATTCCACGTAACCTGTCCCAGCAGCGAGCTCGTTCCGCCGCTCGCCGCCGCGGTCACGCGAATGCTCAGACAGGCCTGATAATCTCCCGCCGGCGGCAGATTGTAGCCCGGAATGGAGTAACTTTGCGGCGCAATCGAGGCCGTCTGGCCCGTGAACGAGGCCCCCGGATACGCGATCGTGCGCCCGATGCAGGCCGCATGGCCGTTGAAATTCGTCTGATTGATCGGAGTCGCCGCGGGAGCCCCCGCGAAAACCGTCGACACGAAACTGTTCTCGTTACACCAGCGCAGATTCGCTCCGGCGCTGGACCCGATGTACAACTGCGTCCCGAAAGAGTTCAGCGTATTGTGCATGACCTGTATTTCGGAGACATTGGAGCCGATCTGAATCCCGTTGCTCGAAGCCCCCGCAATGAACTGCGCCGTGTCGCCGACCACGATCGTAGTTGAACTGTAACTCACGGATGTCAGGTCGAAACCGCCGCTGACTCCCGTAATAACATTCGACACCTGACATGCCGTGCAGTTGTGCACGGTCCCGAAGCCATATACCTGTACCCACTGGGAATTCGTAACCGTCGGCGGTAAGTTCGCGAACGTGAGCCGCACCTTCCCGGATCCGTTGTCCGACACCGCTGTAACCGTCAGCGCAGGCTCCAGCCGTGGCGACGTAAAGTAGGTTATCTTGTTGCCGCTGATCGTGATGTCCGACGCCGAGCCGCTCGTGTTAGTAATCGCAATGCCCGCCGATACCGGGCCGCCAATCCCCCGCGTACCGCAGATATTGTCGTGGATTGCCGATCTGATGATCCCCCCGTCCTGCCCGTGGTAGATCACGCACGCGGCGAACGCGTTGTCGATTGTCACCGTTCCGCTGCTGGAATTCCCCGTACAGGGAATCGTGAACGAGCGCAGGCCGGTCAGCGTTATGTTCCACGTACCGTCGCACGTTGTTCCCGTGCCCGATACGATTACCTGCTGGTTCCAGTACAGCTGATGGTCTTTCAACGTAGTAACCGTCGAGCCGATGTTGCCGGCTGTCAGCGAAGAGATGGCCAGCACCACCGTGCGTGCGGCAAAGGTGTTGTCGTGCGTGTCGATTGCCTCGGCGGGCGCCAGATTGAGCGATCCGCCGGTTGCATTCTGCACATAAACGCCAATGTGGTTCGTTCCACCCGCGTAAGCGATATTGTCTGCGACGGTTACGTTGCGAATCCCGCGGCTGGTGGCATCCTGACCCGCCACGACTCGCGGCGACAGGCTGATATAGCTCACCTGCGAGGTGATGCTGCTTCCGGCATCCACCGGGCCGATCACGTTGTTCGCGATCAGACAGCCCTGCGTCGATCCGGAGCGAATCGCCGCCCCGTACATAAACCGTCCCGCCAGATGGTTTTCGGAAATGATGCAGTCCCGGTCCGGCCCGATGTCAGGCGTGTAGGAGTTCTGTCCCATCAGATCCACCGCGCCGCCCCAGTAATTGACCGGGTTGCCGTACACGGCCGACGTCGGATTGCTGGCGTCCGGGTAAGACACCATGGTCGGAATGCCGAGCCCCCATCCGGACTCGTCATTGTTGGTAATTCTGATGCGCGTATTGTCCGCGTTGGAAGTAATGTTCTGCTGCCACGACTCCCGGATCGCGTTGCCCTCGATAACTGTCCCTCGCGTGCCTTTGAACCAGATCGGCGCGCCTGCGATGTTTTCAAAGCGGTTGTGCCACACCAGAAGGTTGGAGGCATACTGCGCCTCCACTCCGTACCAGCGATTCAGCGACTGATTCGGCATATCCACCGGGTCAGGCGCCGCAAACGTATCGAAGTTTGTAAACCGGCAATCCTCGATGCGAACGTTGTCCAGCATTGCCGTCGCCGATCCGGTCACGCCGATCACCGTCCGGTTTTCCGTCAAACCCATCCACGGGACCGCTGTAGCCTGATCCCCGGGAGAGAACATCGTCGCCGAAATGTTTACCGTTCCGCTGCAGACCGCGCTGTTGTTCCCCAGCACCGCGGTCACCGGCGTAGTCGTATACGCGCCCCCGCCAGTGATAACGAACGCCGTCCCCGGCGCCAGCGCGTTCGCCCCCGTGAGCGCGATCGTTGCCGTTCCGGAGCCCCCTGGAAACATCGCCCGGCAGGTCTGGCCCGGGTTGCCGGTAACCGTGGCCGCGCCGCTCGTGTACTTCGCCGCCGCGATTGCCACCTGAAGGTTCAGATGCGACGAGTCCGTTGGGGTCGAAACGGCGAACGTCGGCTGCACGGTCGTCGCCGCGATCGTCACCGTGCCCGAGCATGTGGCCGTGCCGGTGCTGAGGACCGCTGACGTCGGTGGATAGGTGTACTCGCTCCCGCCGAACGTGACATTGAAGGCCGTTCCGCCCGCGATAGCATTGGTCCCGGTGAGAGCAATCGTCGCCGTCCCGGATCCGCCGGGAAAGCTCGCCGTGCAGGTCTGTCCCGCTGCCCCCGCCAGGGTTGGAGATCCACCCGTATACGTGGCCGAGTAGATGGCGTTCGTCGTAATGGCGATCGTCTGCCCGCTGGTGAACTTCGCCCCGCTTGCGTCGAACGGCGTCCCGCTCACCAGGGTTACCGTGAAAGGACCCGCCCCATTGTTCGTCGTGGTTGTTGCCGCTCCAAAGGGACCCATCCACGACCCCATCTGCAGCAGAGCCGCGCCGGCAAGCGGTGATGCGAGGCTGTCGAGAATCGTGAGCGCCTGTGGTGAGCTGCTCAGGTTGACGGACGTAACAAAATGGTTCACCCCCGCGATCATCACCAGCTGCCCGGGCAGGATCGCCGAAAAGTCGTCGCCGCTCTGCCACGTGACGGTATTGCCGCTTCCGTTTACCACCGACTGCAGCCCTGTCGGCGCCGTCGGCCCGCCCAGCGCCGTTCCGTCGAACCATAACTTCTCGAACGTCACCCCACCGGAGGTGACGTTGAAGCAGTATCCTGAACTGCCCGATCCAACGCCATAGTTCGGAGCACCGCACACGATCTTCGGCCATGAGCCGTAAATCCGCACGGGCCGGCTCACGGCCACGCTGCCCTTGATCAGGTAATAATTGGCCGGCACGGGCACGTACACGCCTGCTGCCCCGGAGCTCGCGGCGTAGTTGACCGCGGCCTGAAACGCCGCCGTCGCGTCCACCACGCCGTTATCGATGTTGGCCCATTTGGCCGCAAATCGCATCACCGAGATGACTTCGCCCGCCACCGTCTGCAGGTCCGTCGGAAACGATCCTGAGATCCCGGGCGAATAGCCCGCGGCGTCATCCGACCAGGTATTCGGGCCTGTGCAGCGGCGCGTCACGCGGCGGACGGAATTCCAGTACCGCTCGTTCTTCGCCGCATTGCACGTGGCCGGGTCGGATGCGGCGGCGCGGTCCGCCTGCATGGATGAGGTCGTCATGTCCACGCTGCCGTTGAACGTCTCCGCCCCACTGAAGGTGTTTGCTCCCTCTATGGTCGGCAGCGTTCTCACCGCGCTCCCCGTGTTGTATTTCAGCGATGTCGATCCGGTGTCCAGGACAATACTGCCCGAACCCGATGGCGCTTTGCCCGAACCACGCGGCAGCATCAGCGTCGATAATCCGAAGTCCTCGATGTACGCTCCGAAAGTGTTGTTGCCGTTGATCGCCGCGGTATTGCTTCCCACCGTGCTCCCGCCCGTGCGGTACGAAGCCTGCAGCACGTCGCCCGGCTGCGGCGGAGAGCCGGCTCGGAAGCTGATCAGGTTCGCCGCTACCGTGTAATCGTTGCCCTGCTGCAGCAACAACCCGTTGCGCGAGAACAGAACGCTGCTCGCCGGGCTGGGCGTCTGCGTTAGCGTAAAATTCCGATTGGCGCCGTCCACCACACCTGTGGGAACCTCCGCATCCACGAAGCTCGCTCCGCCCCCGCCCGACCCGCTGCCTCCGCACGGACCCGAACTGCCGTCCACGCGCACGCAATCCGATGAGGTTCCCGCCGCCGCCGCGATCGCGCCCGTGCTGTCGATCACCGCCGCCCGCGACGCCGCGTAGCCGGAACCCATGACCGGCCGTTCCGCCAACTGGGAGCTCAGGCCCGACACGTCGCCGATCTGCAGGTTGCCCGCAACGCCGCCGCCCCCCGCGCCTCCCGATCCGGGACCGCTCGACGAAATCAGAACCGCCTGGATGGTCAGCGGACCCGCGCTCGGCGGCACGCTCCAGGTCTCCAGCGTCTGGTCCTTTCCGTCGCTTACGATCCGCACCGCGTAGGTCGCCGGTGGCTGTGCGTTGGTGGTCGGGATCAGGTCCGCCCTGAAGTTACCGTTCGTCACCGGAACATTCATGCTGTTCGCCGCGATGGTGCTTCCGTCCGATGCCGTGAACGCCGGCCAGCTGATGATCACTACGCCGGTTAAAGGCATGCCATCGGCCCGGTACAGCGTGTCCCGAACTCTGGTCAGCGAAGGCGTCGCCGCGCAAAAAGCGCATAAAACAAAAAAGCCGGCGATAAGCCGGCGAAGGCTGCACATTGTTTCCTCCCGAAGCGCCCTTCGTTTTGAGAGTGGACGCCTGTTGACGTCCCCACTCTACTGCCGAGCGTGTGCGCCGCGAGCTTTCGGGAGTTATTGAGTTTCCGTGTAAGTTTTAGCTGCCGCGGGAGTTAGCTGATTACTGCGACCGTTCAGAAGGGTTGTGACCGGGGTTCGATGCGCTCCACGCCCATGTACGGGCGCAGCGCTTCCGGCACCGTGACGCTCCCGTCTTTTTGCTGATAATTCTCCAGAATCGCCACCCACGTGCGTCCCACAGCCAGGCCGCTGCCGTTCAGCGTGTGCGCGTACTCCGCCTTCCCTTTACCCGATTTCATGCGGATTCCGGCGCGCCGCGCCTGGAACGCCTCGTAATTCGAGCACGACGAAATCTCTTTGTAGTCGTTCTGCCCGGGAAGCCAGACTTCCAGATCGTACGTTTTGGCCGAGCCGAAACCCATGTCCCCGGTGCAGAGCACCACCGTGCGATAGGGAAGCCCCAGCCGCTTCAGAATGTCTTCCGCGTCGGCCGTGAGCTTCTCCAGTTGTTCGTAACTGTTGTCGGGCGTCGCGAATTTGACGAGTTCTACCTTCTGGAACTGATGCTGCCGGATGATGCCCCGGACATCCCGCCCGTACGATCCCGCCTCGCTGCGGAAGCACGGTGTATACGCGCACAGCGAAATCGGCAGCCGCTCGGAGTCCAGCACCTCGTCGCGGAACAGATTGGTGACGGGAACTTCGGCGGTCGGAATCAGCCACAGGTCCCGGCCCTCGCACTTGAACAGATCCTCTGCGAACTTCGGCAGCTG
>Ga0070739_10007543_pt1 | contig 11494 bp, 9 predicted proteins | sample Coa_R1_7_FD_66445 | JGI IMG/M metagenome (GOLD analysis project Ga0070739, IMG submission 66445) | Surface soil microbial communities from Centralia Pennsylvania, which are recovering from an underground coalmine fire - Coalmine... | ecosystem: Environmental > Terrestrial > Soil > Unclassified ... | reverse complement strand
AATTGCTTGCCGGGGTGCTGGGCGCGGACCTCATCGCATTTCACACGCACTTGCACCTTCAGCATTTCCGGATGTCTTTGCGGCGTCTGCTAGGTATTGAGAGCACGGTCGACCGCGTGGAAGCGCCGGGGCGCGAAGTACGCTTGCAAGCACTGCCCATCGGAATCGCCCCTGATGAGTTTCTTGGGTACCAGGATAAGCCCGAGACGCAGGCGGAGCTTGAGAAATTACGCGCGCAATACAGTGGACGGAAGGTAATCGTAGCGGTTGACCGGCTCGATTACACGAAAGGGCTTCCGGATCGTCTGCGAACGTTCCGCCGCCTTTTGAGCAGCCACCCGGAATTTATCGGAAAAGTCGTGCTGCTGCAGATCGCTGTGCCTTCCCGCGAGAACATCGGAAGCTACCAGGAACTGCGCAGCGAAGTGCATGAGCTGATCTCGGAAATCAATGGTGAGTTCGGCACGCCGGATTGGGTGCCGATTGTCTATATCCACCGCGGCATCTCTCGACCGGAGCTGGTCGCCGTTTATCAGTTCGCCGATATCGCCTGGGTGTCTCCGCTGCGGGACGGGATGAATCTGGTCGCAAAGGAATATGTTGCATGCCAACCGGATGGTAACGGCGTGCTGGTGTTAAGCGCGTTCGCGGGTGCTGCGGCCGAGATGGGTGAGGCGCTGCTGATCAATCCCTTCGACCAGGAGCGAACCGCGTTCACTGTGGCGCGCGCACTCGACCTGAGTGAGGACGAGAAACGGGACCGCATGCTCGCGCTGCATGAGCGCGTGATTCGCAATAACGTGTTCGCCTGGGGTGATCGCTTTCTTATGCTGCTGGACGAAACCGTGAAAATACGCCGCGAGCACGCCCCCGAGAGGCCGCCGTTGTTGCCCGTCGACGAGTTGGAGGATGCGTATCGAAAAGCTGCCAGGCGTCTGTTGCTGCTCGATTACGATGGTACGCTCGTGCGGCTTGCTGCCCGGCCGAATGAAGCGACTCCTGATGACAATCTCCGGAATTTGCTCGCACAGCTCACGAGTGACCCGGCGAATTGCGTCATGGTCGTCTCGGGCCGGCGCGCCGCCGACCTGGAGCGCTGGCTCGGTCAAGTGCCGCACCTCGGGCTCGCAGCCGAACATGGCGCCCGCTGGCGTTTGCCGGGCAGCACCGCCTGGCAGGGCCGCTCCGCGGAAACGCAATGGAAGGATTCCGTCCGGCCCATCCTCGAACATTTTGTGGATAGAACGCCCGGCAGTTTCATCGAGGAAAAGGAATTCGCACTGGTGTGGCATTACCGCACGATTGAAGCGGAATTCGGCGATTGGCTCGCGACAGAACTGGTCGCCATGCTCGAAGGCATGCTGGCCGAAACTGAATTGCGTCCCTACCGCGGAAACAAGGTTGTTGAGGTTAAACCAATGTGGGCCAACAAGGGCGCCCTCGCAAGCGAGTTGGCGCCCGAATACGCCGGCGCCGGATTTATTCTCGCTATTGGTGATGATCGAACCGACGAAGACCTGTTCGCGCGCCTTCCTGAAGACGCCTGGAGTGTTCACGTGGGGGGCGGACCGAGTAAAGCCCGCTACAACGTAACTGACACGGTCCGTGTCCGCGAGTTCCTCTACCGGCTCACAAGACAGGATCGCAAGACCGCGATCTGAGCACCCGCCGGCCCGGTACGAAATCGAGCACAAAGAGCTGTCGAGCTTTCAGTCAATGATATGCATCCAAACCCGAAGGAGGGTGACGCGTGACAACAACGATCCTGGCGATCATCAGCATCGCTGTGCTTTTGCTCATTCTGCATGATGCATTTGAGGTGATGCTGCTTCCCAGGCGAATCAAGAGCCGCCGGCGTCTTGTCAGATTCTTTTTTCGCTTCACCTGGTTGTTCTGGTCGGCAATCGCGCGCCGCATTCAATCGCGAGACAGGCGCCACAACTTTCTGAGTCTTTATGGACCGCTTTCGCTGGTGGGACTTCTCGTGATCTGGGCTGCTGGCTTAATCCTCAGCTTCGGCACGCTGTTTTGGTCACTCGGCCTCACTCAATCAGAGCACCACCTTTCCTGGTTCGATCAACTCTATTTCAGCGGCGTTACGTTCTTTACCTTGGGCTATGGCGACATCGTGCCGCACACAGCTTTCACGAAATTGTTGGCCGCCGCTCAGGCAGGAATCGGACTCGGGTTCATCGCCACCGTTATCGGCTACTTACCTGTCCTTTATCAGTTGTTTTCGCGACGCGAAGCTCAGGTCATATTGCTCGACGCTGCGGCCGGATCTCCACCTTGCGCTACGACCCTGTTGAGCCGCCATGCAGAAGCGCACAGTATGGATAGTTTGGAAGACTTACTCCGGGAGTGGCAGCAGTGGTCGGCCGAACTTCTCGAGAGTCAACTTTCCTATCCGATGTTGGCCTATTATCGATCGCAGCACGACAACCAGTCGTGGTTAGCTGCGCTAACCGCGATCATGGATACCTGTGCGCTCCTAATGGTAGGCTTCAAAGGAGTACGTACTTTCCAAGGGCGCCTGACGTTTTCGACTGCGCGGCAAGCCGTGATAGAAATGGGCAGAGTGTTCCAAGTGGGGGCCCGACCTCCGAGCGGCGACCGGCTCTCTTCCCAGGACTTCCGCCGATTGAGCACTAGCCTTACTGAAGCGGGATTGCTCTTTGTTGACGAAAGTGAAGCAGAGCAGACGTTAGCTGCTTTCCGGAACACGTATGAGCCATTCCTCAGCGGCCTGGCCCACTACCTGGTTTTATCTCTGCCGAATTGGCTCTCCAGCGATAATCAACTGGACAACTGGCAGAATAGCCCGCGAGGGAAAACTGCAAAGCAACTGATCGAGTCGATACCGGCCAATCCGAAATAGAAGGCGACCACCACATATTGAATGTGAGCTCGTTTACGATGCTCGCATTTCATTATTAAAACCTTTTGTTCACCGCCATAAGACGTACTACCATTGGGGTTTGAGTCTCCAACCAAAATGTGGAAACTTGAGCCGTGTGCGCGTTCTGCGCATGAAGTGGTATGCATTCTGAGTGTTACTGAATTCACGCCGGCCACTGCCCCGCCGATTGCGCCGCGGGCCGCGTTTGAGGAACAACCAAGCGAAATAACCGACATACCCACGCGTCCTTATCGCGTGCTGCTGGTGGAGGACAACGCAGCGGACGTGATGATCGTAGAAGAAATTCTTGCGGCACAGCCGGTGCAGTTCGAAATCGTGCTGGCGATTGACGGGCAGGAGGCGATTCGCATTCTGGAAGCGCTGGATGGCGATGCGAGCTTGCCTGGATTCGATATCACGCTGCTTGATCTGAACCTTCCCAAGCACACCGGGCACGAAGTGCTGGCGGAGCTTCGAAAGTCGCACCGTTCTCGGCATATGCCGGTGATTATTGTGACGTCGTCGCGCTCGCCGAGCGATATGAAACGCGCGAAAGAGTTGGGGGCGACGGAGTACTTCGAAAAAGTTTCGGATCTGGATGCGTACTCGGCGTTGGGGTCGTTAGTTGTGCAGACGATCCGGCGCAGCCGTTCCGCTCAGTGAAGTCTACATTCCGCCTCTGCGCTCCGCAACGGCGGCTTCTAAGAGATGCTCGATGCCGGCGCGCTCTTCGGGACGGAAGTTCAATTTTGACTCAACGCGGCGCAAGACTTCATTCGCCATGCGCCAGCGGATATCGGGAGCGAGCTGCGAGCGCCGCGCGAGGAAAGATTCAATCAGGATCAGATCATCTTCGCTGAGGCGTTCTGCTCCGAGCGGAGCGCGCGGAGGCGCAGCATTCAGATCGGATGGCCAGCCGGGCCGCAACTCTGCCGGCTTGCGCTCGCGAACAACAATGGCGCCGGTAACGAGATCGCCAATGCGTTTGTTCTGGCGGTTGAGCAAGGCGGTGATGATGCCGGCGGCATAGAAGGCTGGAAGCTGATCGACGATGCGGAGCAGGTTGCGGCTGATGGTCTCAAAGGCGGTGAGGCGGCGTCCTGAATCTTTGATGACGCGAATGCCTATGACGCGCTTGCCCGGTGTCTGGCCGTTCCAGAGGTATTCAAAGATTGCGAAATAGCCGTAGTACAGCAGGAAGGCGAGGATGATTACGGCGGCCAGAACCCAGGCTCCGGCAGCGCGCAGGGCAGCGCCAGACAGCGAGCTAAATAGCGCAAGCACGATGAGGACGATGAGTACAACTGCGCCTTCGATTAAGCTATCCAGCAGAAACGCGAGCGCGCGGCTGCCCACGCCCGCCACAGTAAACTCTATATTTGTCTGCTCCGGTGTTTCCACCGTGTGGGTTTCATGAAAGCCTTCTGGAACAGCGGAACGGGTTGGATCGGGCATCATGATTTCAAGGCGCTGGCTCTCGAAACGTACTGCACACTGGCAGCGGCTGGAGCAATTGTTGGATGCGGCCGAGCGCCGGTTGCGAACGCTTTCGGGACAGGAACTTCAGGAACTCGCGTTTTTGTACCGGCAGACGGCGTCCGATCTGGCGACCGTAAATGAAGACCGGACAAGCGCAGCTACGGCCGCTTACCTGAATCATCTGCTGGGGCGCTGCCATAACTTTTTATATGCCGCACAGCAGGCGGAAGGCAAACGCATCCTGCGATTTTTCGTGACCGAGTACCCGCGGCTGTTTCGCGAGTGCCTGCCAATGTTCCTGTTAACGGCCGGCCTATTCGCCGCGGGCGCGCTGGCGGGCTGGGCGACGGCGGCGCATGACCCATCGTTTGCTCACCGCTTTCTGGGCCCGCAAATGATGGATATTATCGACCAGCGGAAGATGTGGACCGAGCCCGTGATTGCAGTGAAGCCGCTGGCGTCTTCCTTCATCACAACGAACAATATCAGCGTGGCGTTTTCGGCATTCGCGCTGGGCGTAACGGGGATTGGGACGATCTGGCTGATGGTATTCAACGGCATGATGGTGGGCGTGATCGGGGCAGCGACGGCGAAAGCAGGGATGGCGCTGTCGCTGTGGAGTTTTGTGGCGCCGCACGGGGTGCTGGAGATACCGGCAATTCTGATTGCGGGCGCGGCGGGGTTGGAACTCGCGCGCGGGCTGCTGTTTCCCGGCCTGCTACCGAGGCGTGAAGCGCTGGTTGCGGCGGGCAGCCGCGCGGTGCGCTTGCTTGTGGGCACGATTCCGATACTGCTGGCTGCGGGCACGATTGAAGGTTTTTTTTCACCAACGCATGCGGCGCCGGGCCTGAAGTTCGCTTTGGCCGCTGTGCTGCTTACCGCGCTGATTTTGTATCTCACGTCGCGCGTGACGATCGCGACAACGAAGGACAGCTAAAGCAGGTTGCGATCTTTAATCGACAGGTACTCATTGACAACACTGGTGGCGAGTTTTGCGGCGGGCATTTCGAGCGCCAGCACTCCCGATTGCCGCAACGTTCGTAATAAGACCTCGCGGCGCTGCAAGAGACCGAGAGCGGCTGCCGCCCGATACATCTGCTGCTCATCTTCGGGGACGTGATGTGCGGCGCGAGCTAAATCCGGTTGATTGATGGCTACGAAGAGCACGAGATGGCGGCGCGCGAGTTGGATGGCGTACTCGACGACGTCGGGCGTGGCGGGCGATTCGGCAAAATCGGTGATCCAGAGGACCAGCGCGCGGCGGGTTTGCTTCTGCAGGAGCACGCGGGCAGCCAAGGTGTGATTTCCTTCCGCGGGCTCGGCCGAGACATGAGCGAGGGCGTCGACACAGCGCCGCATATGGAGAGGACCGGCGCCCGCGGCGAGCGCCTGCTGGATGCTGCGGCCGTAGGCAAGCGCTGCGAAGCGATCCCCGTGCTGGGTGGAGATGCGCGCAATCGATAGTGCCGCGTTCACGGCATAATCGAGCTTGGTTAGCCGCAGATCGCCTCCGGCGTGCGCGATTTCCGCGCGCATGAGGCGGCCGCAATCGAGAACTGCCCAAACGGTTTGCGTACGTTCCGATTGAAAGGTGCGCGTGACCGGATGATGGCGGCGCGCGGTGGCGGTCCAGCAGATCTCGCGCAGTTCGTCGCCTTCGCGATATTCGCGCAGCGATTCGAACTCCCGGCCCAGGCCGGGATCACGATGGCGCCGCTGGGCAACATCCGCCTTGCGATTGCGAATGAGAAACAGCGCCTGGCGGTTGGCTTCGGCGATATCGGGAAGAACACAGATTTTCTGGCGAAGGCGGGCCACGGCCCAGCGCTCGGCAAATCCAAAGCCGCTTCGGTAGCGGAAGAAAATGGAGCCGAGATGGGCGTCACCGCGCTTGCGGGGAAGAATTGTGAAGCTATGCCGCACTGTGCTCTGCGGCGGGAGAATCAGTTCGAATTGCGGAACTTCCGCGCAGAGCTGCGGAGCGAGCTCATCCACGATAAACAGGCGCAGGGGAAGCCGTGAAGGAGAGACGACCTCAATCGTGACCTGGCAGCTTTCCGCCAGCAGGAGCGGGCCGCTGAAGGCGCGCGAAATGGTGAGGCGATTTGGCGCAGGCAGGCGGCGCGCGTCCCAGAGCCACGCGGCGAATACCAGGATGATCCAGCCGATCAACACAGCCGCCCAGCGGACGGACCAGAAGAGCGGGACAATCCAGACGAATGCCAGCGCGGCGGCCAGAAAGAACCGTGGAGCGAAGGCGTAGGCGAAGCGGCCGTTAGGCGCGGAGGCGACGTCGACACGCTCCGGAGTAAGTCCCGCAGTCATGCCGTGCGCTTGGGGATATCGACGCTGTTGACAATTTGCGAGATGACGTGATCGGGCTGCAGGCCTTCCATTTCTGCTTCCGGCTTCAGCACGAGGCGGTGACGGAGAACGGGAAGCGCGGCGGACTTGACGTCATCGGGCAAAAGATAATCGCGGGCATCCATGGCGGCCAGCGCGCGGGCGACGTACAACAGGCCGACAGCGGCACGCGGGCTTGCTCCCAGGGCGACGGCCGGCCAGTCCCGCGTGCGGCGAACAATGGCGACGATGTAGGGGAACAGGCCGGGCTCAATACGCACCTGTTCGATCTCAGCGCGGGCGGCGGCAAGGACACCGCCATCGATGGGATCAAGGGGCACATCCAGCCAGCGGCGCGCATCGAAACCGGTTTCGTAGCGGGCCAGAATGGTTGCTTCTTCTTCAAGGGCCGGGTAATCCATGCGGATTTTGAAGAGAAATCGATCGAGCTGTGCTTCGGGCAGCGGATAGGTGCCTTCGAATTCGATGGGGTTTTGAGTGGCGAGCACGGTGAAGTTGGCAGAAAGCGGATAACGAACGCCATCGATGGTGACCTGGCGCTCTTCCATTGCTTCGAGCAAGGCAGACTGGGTGCGCGGCGGCGTGCGATTGATCTCGTCGACGAGAAGAAGATCAGTGAAGACCGGGCCGCGATGGAGTTGAAACGTACTGTCGGCGATGCGAAAGACATTGGTGCCGGTCACGTCGGCGGGCATGAGGTCAGGGGTACATTGGACGCGATGAAAATCGAGCCCGCAAACGCGCGCGAGTGATTTGGCGGCGAGCGTCTTACCGACGCCGGGCACGCCTTCGATGAGCGCATGGCCGCCGCAGGCGAGCACCAGCAGCAATTGATCGACGGCTTCGGTCTGGCCGACGATGATTTTTGAGAGTTCGCGCCGGACGTGCGCGGCGAGGGTGGTGAGATGTTCCATTCAATCGTTTCGTTCTGAAGCCGCTCGAGCGAGCAAGGCGGTAAAGCGCTGGGAGCTTTGCACAATAGCGACAGCTTGGGAGGGCGATAGAGACCGGGTTTGCGCGGCCGCTCGCGCCTGCTCCAGAGTTTTTAGCAATTCTCGCTCATCTAATCGCAGGCGTGTGGCGGCGGCGCGCGCAAGATCCGGATCCGGCGTCTTCGATGGCAGGGCGAGGCGCCTCAAGAGTTGCAGCCGCAACTCGTGCGCGGTTACTTCTACAGCAAGCGATGAGGCTTTTGCTTTTCGATAGAGGGCGCCCAAACTGTCGACGAACTCGAGCGGGGATAATCGCGAGACGCGGGCGGGCACAACCAACGGACCCGATCTGCGGCTGAAGGTGAGCAAGGCAGCGATCAACAGGACGCACAGGGGCAGCAAGGCCCAGCGCACCGCAGCTACGCGGCCGACGTAGTCCCAGAGCGATCTGCGCTCACCGTGAAAATATTCGTCCCAGTAAACGGTTTTGCGGCTTTCAAAACCGGCGCTATTCAGAAACAAGGCGAGGTTTCGATCCTGCTGCAGCGCCGCATTGGTGAGCGGCTTGGCGTCAGGCCACCAGACCAGCTCGCCACGGCCGATGACGGCGATGTCGGCGGATTGCGACGGCAATTTGTCGAGCTTGACCCAGGGGAAGAAGGCGCGCCTGTTGGATCCGCAAAACAGCACGCGCCCGCCGTTTTCGACGAAGCGGCGCAAGCCTGCACGCTCGAGGTGAGAAGGCGCAAGTAGCGGCTCGGCGAGGATGAGTGTGGCGTTCTGGCCGTCGAGACGCAGCGGCGGTTCTTCCAGACGCTCAATGCGCACTCCTAAACGTTGGAGTAGCAGATAGGCGGCGCGCGCACCGCCTGGATTGCCGGCATAGCTCGACGGGATGGGCGAGGTTTGCTCTTCCGATACAGACGAGGTTAAGAATACAGCGACCGCGAGCACAAGGAAAAGGCCGGCGGCCGCAGATAGGACGATCCGGTCGGCCCTGCTCATGCCAGCTTGCACCCCAGCGCAGCGGCATCTTCCAAGCAGCGGGCGAAGTCTTCCGGCGCGGCTGTGATGCGGGCATACCAGAATCGTTCCAAGGCGGCAGTGAGGCGCTGAAGAGGCGAAGCTAGCGAGCCAGCGCGAGCGGCCCGCAGCAGTTCACGCGGCGTGTGTGCGGGAGTTTTGGGCAGCGCGCCAGATTCCTGCAACTGCGCGACTGAAGCCCAATAGAGGCACTGAATCGCCTGATTCAGATCACCTTTCGCCTGCGCCGATTGCGCAGCGCGAATCCATTCGCGCGCACCGCCACTTGGAAGCGGCACAGCAGCGGCAGTATTCCAGAGAATTCGTTCTTCTCGCCGAAACAGTTGAAAGATGAGAAACCCGGTGAGCCCGAGCGCAGCAACGGCCGCCAGCCAGAAGACAATCTGGACCGTGCCGGGGTGCTGCGCGATGGCTTTGAACAGCCCTTCGAGACGCCTGGCCAGCCACTCGATGAATTGCCGCCTCCAGCGCTCCCATGGGGTGGGGCCATGAACGGTCTCAGAGAACTCGGGAGCAGAAAGGATCTGTTTCAGATCAGCACGGACTGCCTGCATGGAAACACCGAGAGGCTTGGGCGCGGCGATTTCCTGGGCGAGCGAGGCAGTTCTGTCCGGTGCAGCGAGCGCGCCGGAGATAAAGCAGAGGAGCAGGAGAAAGCAACAGATTGCTTTCAAGCGAGTGCAGCCTAGGATAAGATCGAGGGCACCGTGCCTGCACTCGGGGGCGTTATGCGCTCGCTTGCCGGATCCATCATGAACTGGAGATCGAAGGCTTCCTTGCGGACGCGCAGATCGAAGTAGAAGATGGACGTGGCGATGAGGATGATGGGACTCACCACAATATTTACCAGGGTGCTAGCCACCTGCATGCAGGCGGTCCAGACCTGGAGCATCGAGTAGTTATTTCGATAGAAAGCGACAGCGATAAGGAACGGCGCCTGCACGATGGTGGTGGCGGCGACTGCCAGGACCAAATAAAGCAGAACCATAACGAAGGCGCGGCCGGCATTGCCGCTGGTGAGGCGCCAGCTTCTGCCCACAGCATCGGAAGGACTGCGCTGTTCGACAATGGCCGCGGGAACGCCGACGATGAGGCGGCACCCGATGTAGATACCTGGAACGATGAGGGCAATCAGGCCTGCTAAAATCGCGAGACCGGTGAGAAAGCCGACACCGAAGACCGTGCCGATTTCGCTCAGAGCGCGCCGAAGGCAGTTGGCTACGGATGCCGGACGGCTGAGGTACAGGTCTGTGACGGCCAGGAAGGTGGCGGCTTGGGCAAACAGCGAGGCGATGTAAGCAATCAGAATTGCGACGATGGACAGCAATATGATCTGGATGCTGGTTCCGGCCCAACCGGCTGAACCAATTACAAAAGTGCGCGAAAGCTGAAACGCGAGTGCAATCAACTGCGGAATGGCCGTGATTCCGATCCAAAGCACGAAGTAGCGGCGGAAGAGCGTAAACGTGCGGTCGAGAATCTCGCCGAGGGATAGCGGGCGAAGGTCAACTTGAGCCATTCAGTTGCTGATGATAGCGCAAAAAGGCGGGGAGCCGGAAGCAGGATGCCGGGTTCCGGGACCTTATGCAAGCAGCTTGTCGAGAGTAATGGGAAGGTCGCGGACGCGTTTGCCGGTGGCGTGAAAGACGGCGTTCGCGACGGCTGCGGCTGCACCGGTGATACCAATTTCGCCGATGCCCTTGGCGCCGATCGGGTTGACGTGGTCATCTTTTTCATCCACCCAGATTGCTTCGATGTGCCCGATGTCGAGATTTGCCGGGACTGATATTCCGCCAGATTATTGTTCACGAAGCGCCCGAGCCGTGCATCCATGGCGGCATGTTCATAAAGGGCCATGCCGATACCCCAGATCATCCCGCCCATGAACTGGCTGCGGGCTGTTTTCGCGTTCAGAATCTTTCCTGCGCCGAAGCAGCCGGTCATGCGCGAGACTCTGATCTGCCCGAAATCTGCATCCACGCGCACCTCAGCGAATTGAGCGCCGAAGGCATACATGGAGTATTGGTTCTTTTCTTCGCCGGGCCTGGCATCGGCTTTGGCCTCGAGGTATGGCAGCCGCTGCCGTGCCAGCAGTTGCTGGAACGTTTCGCTTTTGGACGGATTGCCTCTGGCATAAAGGCGGCCGGCTTCGAGCACGACATCCTGCGCACTGACTCCGGAAAGCGGCGAGGCCGGATCGCTCACCGCCATTTGAATCAATTTCTCGCGCAGCGCCTGGGCGGCCAGATGGACAGCGGAGCCGGTGCTGGCAGCAGTCTGCGATCCGCCGGAGACGGGTGTTTGCGGAAACTCCGTATCGCCGAGGCGAAACTTTACCTGTTGGGGCTCAACTCCGAAGCTCTGGGCGGCAACCTGCGTCATGATTGTGTAGGTGCCGGTTCCCAGGTCTTGCGTACCGGCATCTACAGAAAAGGTTCCATCGGCATTGAGACGCGCGCTGGCGTTCGAGACGCTTCTGCGCGTGGGATATACCGATGTCGCCATGCCCCAGCCGATTAAAGTGTTGCCGTCGCGCATGGAACGCGGCTCCAACGGCCGCCGGCGCCAGCCGAAACGTTCGGCGCCCATGCGGTAGCAGTCACTCAGGGATTTGCTGGACCACGGCTTGTTCTCTTCCGGATCGGTTTCGGCATAATTTTTCAGCCGGAACTCGAGCGGATCCATTTTTAGCGCATACGCCATCTCATCCATTGCGGCTTCGAGTGCATAAGTGCCCGGGGCTTCTCCCGGCGCGCGCATATAAGAAGGCGTGCCA
>Ga0070739_10007542_pt1 | contig 11495 bp, 7 predicted proteins | sample Coa_R1_7_FD_66445 | JGI IMG/M metagenome (GOLD analysis project Ga0070739, IMG submission 66445) | Surface soil microbial communities from Centralia Pennsylvania, which are recovering from an underground coalmine fire - Coalmine... | ecosystem: Environmental > Terrestrial > Soil > Unclassified ... | reverse complement strand
TCGCAGTACTCGGCTTCGTCCATGTAGTGGGTGGTCATGAACAGCGTCACGCCGTCCGACTGGCGCAGGCCGAGCAGGTAGCGCCAGATCAGCGCCCGCGTCTGCGGGTCGAGCCCCTGCGTCGGCTCGTCGAGGAACAGCACGCGCGGCCGGTGCAGCAGCCCGCGCGCGATCTCCAGCCGCCGCTTCATGCCGCCGGAGAAGGTCCGCACCAGGTCGTTCCGGCGGTCCCACAGCTCGAGCAGCTCGAGCAGGTGCCGGCCGCGCTCGCGCGCCTCGGCCGCCGGCACGTCGTAGGCGAAGGCGTGGAAGTCCAGGTTCTCCTGCGCCGTGAGCTGGTTGTCGAGCGTGGGGTCCTGGAAGATCAGGCCGATCGAGCGGCGCACGTCGTCCGGCTGCCGCGCCACGTCGTACCTTGCCACGCGCACCGTGCCCTCGGTGATCCGCAGCAGCGTGCACAGCACCGAGATCGTCGTCGTCTTGCCCGCGCCGTTTGGCCCCAGGAAGCCGAAGATCTCCCCCGGGTAGACCGCGAAGCTCACGCCGCGCACGGCGGTGAACGCGCTGTCGCCCGTGCCGTAGCGCTTGACCAGCCCGTCGACTTCCACCACCGGCGCGGCCTGGCCGTCGTGCGCGACGGTCGGCCCCGCCGTCCCTAGCTCGCTTGTGACCAACGAATGCTCCTTCCGTGTCCGCTTCCAGGGCGCGGCGCCGCTCGCCCGCTCGGCGACACTGCGAGACCCGAGCGCTCGCGAGCGGTCGCGTGCTTACTATAGCGCGAATAGTTTGGAAATCGAAAGAACGCGGCGGCTGGGCCCGACGAGCGGGTGGGCCGGGCCATCCAGTATGATGGGGGCCGTGGGAGCGTTGGTCGCGGCGGGCGCCGCGGGGAGCGGGAGGCGACATGGCGTACGATCTGCTGATCCAGAATGCCACCATCGTCGACGGCACGGGCGCGCCCCGCCGCAGCGGCGGCGTCGCCGTCCAGGACGGCCTGATCCAGGCGGTTGGGGAGGTCTCGGGCGACGCGCGCCGCGTGATCGACGCGCATGGCCAGGTCGTGGCGCCGGGCTTCATCGACCCCCACACGCACATGGACTTCTTCCTCAAGAAGTACCCGGCCGGCCTGCCGGTCGTGAACTACGGCGTGACGACGATCGTCATCTGCGACTGCGGCGCCTCCTGCGCGCCGGTGCCGCCGAAGGGCCCCGCCCGCGACATCCTGATGGCCTACCTCCACCGCGTGCTCGACAAGTACGTCGACGACGCCCTGTTCACCTGGACCACCTACGAGGAGTACCTGGACTCGCTCGAGGGCAGCGTCGGCGTGAACGTTGGCGCCTTCGTGCCGCACTCGCCGCTGCGCCTGTCGGTCATGGGCGAGGAGGCCCTCCAGCGCACGGCGACGCCCGACGAGCAGGCGGCGCTGGTGCGGCTGGTCCAGAGCGGCTGGGACGCCGGCGCGATCGGCTTCTCCAGCAGCCCGCGCGGCGGCCCGCTGCTGCACAGCGACACGCCGAGCACCTTCGCCAGCCGCGAGGAGATGCTCGCCCTGGCCGGCGTCGTGGCGGCGCGGGGCGGCGTCGTCCAGTTCAACGGCTTCGCCCGCCTCGCCGAGGACGACTCCGACCTCACCTACTACGTCACCCACACGCCGGCGCGGATGCTGATCAACGAGTACGCCCAGGCCGCCGACGACGACGAGTCCGGGCGGCGCGGTGGCGCGGCGCTGGCCCGCCTGAACGCGGCCGGCCACCAGGCCTACGGCGTCGTCGTCCCCTACCAGCACATCCGCAACTACAAGGCCGAGACCTTCTACCCGCTGGAGGGCGTGCCGGCCTGGGAGGCGCTGCCGAAGGAGCCGGCGGCGCTGGCGGCGCGGCTGGCCGACCCCGCCCTGCGCGCGGCGCTGCGCGCCGCGGCGGCCGAACGCGCAGCGCGCTGCCACTGGGACGAGCTGCTGGTCAAGCGGACGGCGCGCCCGGCCGACCGCGGGCTGGAGGGCCGCTTTGTCGCGGACATCGCCCGCGAGCGCGGCCAGGCGCCGGTGGACGTCGCCCTCGACCTGTTCCAGGCCGACGACGGCACCACCCGTTTCTGCCGCCTCGGCGCGCGCAACCACAGCCTGGCCATCCTGGCCGAGATGATCACCAGCCCCTACGGCGTGATCGGCACCGACGCGGGCGCGCACCTCGACACCTTCTACTGGTACGGCGCCCCGGTTCGCCTGCTCGGCTACTGGTGCCGCGAGCGGGGGCTGCTCAGCCTGGAGCAGGCGGTCCACAAGCTGACCGGCTTCAACGCCGAGAAGCTGGGCCTGCGCCGCGGCGTGCTCGAAGCCGGCCGCCCCGCCGACCTGGTGATCTTCGACCCCGACACGGTCGCCGACAACGTCCTGCCGCGCCTGCCCTACTACGTCGACGACGACGAGGTCCGTCGCATGCCGACGGGCATCGAGCTGGTCGTCGTGAACGGCGAGGTGATGGTCGAGCGTGGCGACGTCAGCGCCGCCCGCCCCGGCAAGGTCCGCCGCTGGGAGCTGTAGACCGCGCAGCCAGCTCCGTCGGACTTGCAGGCAGCTACGGCGGGGACACACCCAGAGTCTGATAGACCACCGCGCGGATCGCGTCGACATGAAGATACACCGCCTCGCGCACCCGGGGCTGGGATGGCGAGAAGGTCGCTGTGTACCGCGCGTCCCAGCCGATCGCTGTTAGACGATCGTAGGGCGCCACCACGCGGTTCAGCGGGCTAGTCCGAGCAACGAGCTGCCGGCGGGCACGATGGTCCTGAGGCGCTATTCCCAGCTGCTCCCAGAGGAAGGCATTCACGTAATGGACCGCGGCGTAGAAGGCTGCGATCGCAGCCCAGTCATAGGGCGGAGGCCGCAGGCTCATCGAGTGCTGGGGGTCGCACAGCGCCTGCGCGACCGCGCGGTTCCTCTCTGAGATGCGCTTCTGTCTCCGGCTTCAGCGCCATCCCTAGGACGAGGCCAGCGGGATCGGCTGAGCGTTGTGCGGCAGCGCGCTGAGAGCGTCGCCACCCACGAACCAGTCCGGATTCAAGATGTGCACGTCGAATAGCAAGTCCGGAAACTGGTCGTACAGGGCGACGCTGCGCTCGTACAAGCTCATCTCCGTCTCCGAATCGGTTGGGTCAACCAGTATCCAGAATGTCATGCCTCCCCGATCGGTGGTCATCCATAGTCCCCGCACTATCCCTTCGGCCCCTTCGGCTCCGGCCATCAAGGCGGCGAAGCTCCGCGCGATCTCGTCCAGTCCTGCTTCCTTCTCGACGGCCACTACGCTCGCCTCCCAGCTCCAACGCTTGTATCGCTACTATAGCTCGCTCAGGATCAGCCAACCAGACGTGCCGCCGCGATGCGCGCGAGGCCGATAAGGCCAAACTCGCGCTTGCTCTACCAGTCATGGAACGATACAGTGCCCTGAAAGAATGGTTGGCTCGACAGCAGCGAGGAACCCCGTAGTCGGAGCGAGGAGGGGCGCCGTGGAGTACGACCTGCTGGTGCGCGGTGGGCGGGTGGTGGACGGCTCGGGGCTGCCTGGGTACCGGGCGGACGTCGGTGTGCGCGACGGCAAGATTGCCGCCATCGGGCGCCTGCGGGGCGCGGCGGCGCGGACTATCGACGCCGACGGGCTCGTCGTCGCGCCGGGCTTCGTCGACCACCACACCCACCTCGACGGCCAGATGTTCTGGGACCCCTACGGCACCTCCGAGCCGCAGCACGGCGTCACCTCCGTCGTCATGGGCAACTGCGGGCTCACGCTCGCGCCGGTCGAGCCGGGCAGCGCGGACGCCCTGGTGAAGAGCTTCGTGCGCGTCGAGGCGATGCCCCGCGAGGCGCTGGAGGCCGGCATCCCCTGGGGTTGGCGCTCCTACGGCGACTACCTCGATCGCCTCGAGGGGCGCATCGGCATCAACGTCGGCGGGCTCGTCGGCCACATCGCCGTGCGCCACGCCGTCATGGGCGAGGAGGCCGTCGAGCGCGAGGCCACCGACGCCGAGGTCGAGCGCATGCGGGCGCTGGTCGCCGAGTCGCTCGCCGGCGGCGCGCTGGGCCTGTCCACCAACCGCAACGAGCGCCACTTCCGCGAGGACGGCAAGCCGGTCGCCAGCCGCCTTGCGACGCAGGCCGAGTTCGGCGCCCTCTGCGACGTGCTCGGCGACCAGAGCGCCGGCGTGATCGAGACGATCCTCGGCCTGCACACGATCGAGCACGTCGACTGGTACGACGCGCTCGCCCGCCGCACTGCGCGGCCGGTCATCTGGCAGAGCGTGCTCCACCGCTGGGCGCAGCCCGACCTGTGGCGCCAGCAGCTCGACCGCGTGGCGCGCACCTTCGCCGACGGGTACCGCGCCTACGGCCTGACCAACACCGTGCCGATCATGCAGCGCTTCACGCTGCAGAACGTCCAGGCCTTCGACGAGTTCCCGACCTGGAAGAACCTGATGTTCCTGCCGGAAGTCGTTCGCAAGCAGGCCTTCGCCGACGCCGCCACGCGCGACAGGCTGCGCGCCGAGCTGGCCGTCGAGCGCCAGACGATCTTCCATCGCCGCTGGGACCTCATCCAGGTCAGCCACGTGGCGCGGCCCGAGCACGCCGCCTACGTCGGCAAGAGCGTGGCCGAGATGGGGCGCCTCCGCGGCCAGGACCCGCTCGACGCCTTCCTCGACGTCTCGCTCGCCGAGGACCTGCAGACCGGCTTCTCCACCGCTCTCACCGGCGGCGACCTGGAGGCCACGGGCGCCATCCTCCGTATCCCCTACGTCCTGGTCGGGCTGTCCGACGCCGGCGCGCACGTCGAATTCGACGCCGCGTTCGGCTACGGCACGACCCTGCTCGGCCTGTGGGTGCGCGAGCGCGGCGTGATGAGCCTCGAGCAGGCGATCCACAAGCTCACCTTCCAGGTCGCCTCGGTGTACGGGCTGGAGGGCCGCGGCCTGCTCCGCCCCGGCTACGCCGCCGACCTGGCGATCTTCGATCCGGCCACGGTCCGCGCCGGCGAGCCGGAGTGGGTCACGGACTTTCCGGCCAGCACTCGCCGCCTGGCCCAGCCGTCGGTGGGCCTGCACTACACGATCGTCAACGGCGCGGTCGTCTACGCCGACGGCCGCCTCAGCGGCGCCCTCCCCGGCCAGGTGCTGCGCGGCGCGGGCGCCAGGGCGCGCCCTGTCGCGGCGCGCGGGTAGCGTTCAGCGACCACGGCTGCGCGAGGCGCCTGGCGATACCCGCACGTCGCGCACGAGGGCCGGTAGCCTACGGCTGGGGCGGGCGCTGGGTGCTGTTTGGCCGCGGGCTGCCCTGCCGCAAGTAGGCGATCGCGTGCTGGAGCGGCGCGTCCAGGCCTGCTTCGAGCTCGTCCAGCCGCAGCGCCACCGTCTCGTCGGGCTCGACGCCCACGCCGTTCAGCCGCCGTCCGCCCGGCGAGTCTACTCGGAACAGGCTCATCTCCAGCGCCGAGTCGTCCGGCAGCGAGAAGAACATCGCCATCGCCGACGCCCCGAGCGTCCGCGTCCCGAACAGGCGCCCGATGCCGCGCTCCTGCAGGTTGACCGCCAGCAGCTCGGCCGCCGAGGCCGAGCGCTCGTCCACCAGCACGGCCAGGGGAACGGACAGGATCGGCTCGTCTGTGCAGCCCGGATCGGTCGGCGAGTCGACGAAGGCGACCTGGCCGTCCCGGAGCCCCGCGCGCGGCGTGATCTGGCACAGCGTCCGGGTCACCTCCTGGCCGCTCCGGTCAACCATGCGATACACCGGCCCGTCCGCCGCCATCAGGCGGAGCACGCGCAGCCATTGCTCCATCAGCCCGCCAGAGTTGTTCCGCAGGTCGAGCACGATGCCGCGCACGCCCTGGCCCTGCAGGCCGCGGATGGCCTGCTCCATCTCGTCGGCGACCGTGGACCGCTTGAAGCTGCGGACGCGCACGTAGCCGACGTCGCCGATCGCGCGGGCCTCGACGAACGGCACGTCCAGCGCCGCGCAGGCCAGGTCCACGTCCTCCTCGGCGCCGCTGCCGACTCGCCGCAGGCGCACGAGCCCGCGATCGCCCAGCTTGCAGGACACCTCGCGCACCGCGCTGTCCGGCAGCGCGGGGAGGGGCCGCCCGTTTATCGTCTCGAGCCGGTCCCCGACGCGCAGGCCGGCGGCCGCCGCCGGACTACCCGCGTAGACGTCTAGCACGGTCCAGTGGGGCCCGGCCACGATGGCGCCGGTACCAGGACGCTGGCCCGAGGCGTCGAACGCCCGCATGGCCTGGACCACGCGCGGGTCGAGGTAGGTCGTGTGGGGATCGGCAACGGCTTGCACCATGCCGCTCAGCGCGGCGTGGGCGAGGGCCAGCGCGTCGACGTCCGGGTACGCCGCCAGCAGGTCCTCGTAGCGCTGCTGGAGCGCCTGCTCCGCCGACGCGCGGTCGGCACCCGCGTCCAGCGCCTCGTCCTCCGCCGCGATACCCTGCGCGCGCAGCGCCGCCAGCATCCCGGCGCTGCCGGCCCGGGCCAGCGCGGCCGGGTCGAGCGGCTCCATGTAGTAGTCGGCCAGCAGGTCCAGGCCGCGCAGGAGCGTAGCCGGACCGACCCGGTCGGCAGCAACCCGCGACGGCGTCGTCGCCACCTGGGCCGCCGCCGCGGCCGGCCGCAGCGCGCTGCCCAGCCCCAGCACCAGTAGCGCCGCCAGGACGATTCCCCGCACCGCTCGCATTCTCATCGCAGCCCCTCGCACTCGCCGGCCCCTACGCTTCAGGCGCCTCCGAGCGGCGCCCCTCGACTCGCAGCATAAGCGAGCGCGCGCCTGGCCGCCGTGACGGCGGCCACAGCCGGGCTGTGATTCCGATTACGGACCCCGTAGGCGAGGTCAGAGGCTACGGGGGAGACTGGCGAGCTAGCGGTGACTCAGCAGCGCGACGCGCAGGGCATTGGTGACGAGCTGCATGAGCGCGCCGGAGGTGGCGACGCAGCCGGCGGCGAGGGCCTGGGTCTGCAGGGCGCTCAAGCGGTGGTTGAGGTCGAAGTAGCGCACGCCGGGCGCGAAGGCAGCGGCGAGGTCGAAGGCGAGCGGCGTGGCGTCGTCGGTCTCGCCAACGGTGGTGGTGTTGACGACCAGGTCCGCGGCGAAGGCCACTGGCTCCACGACCACACGGCCGAGCCCGAGCGCGCCGACCAGCGCTTCGACCCGCTCGGCCGCGCGCCCGACCACGCCGATCTCGGCGTCCGGGAAGCAGCGCGCCAGGGCGACGACGACCGAGCGCGCCGAGGCGCCGCTGCCGGCGACGAGCGCCCGCGCCGGCGGGGTCGCGCCGGCGAGCTGGCGCAGCGCTGCGGCGGCGGCGTAGACGTTCGTGTTCACGCCGATGACCCGATCCTCCGCGCGCACGAGCGTATCGGTCACGCCGGTGGCGGCCGCCGCGGGGGCCAGCGCCGCGCACCGCGCCGGCAGCGCCCGCTTGTGCGGGCTGAGCACCAGCGCCAGCGCCCAGGTGGGATCGGCTAGTAGGGCGGCCGGATCGGCGAAGGGGCGGTAGTCGCTGGGCTCGACGCCGGCCGCGGCCAGGCACTCGCGGAGCAGAGGACTGGCGAGCGCCCGTGCCGCGAGCGTCCCGACAGCAGCGAGCACGGGCGGCGCCGGCAGGCCCGGCAGGCCGCCCAGAAACTCGGCGCCGGCGAACTCTGGCAGCGTCCGCGCGATGACCTCCTCGACGATCGACACGGCCTAGACCCTCCTCGACGGTAGCGGCTCGGGCGCCGGGGCGGCTCCCAGCGCGGCGGCCCGCCCGACCAGCCCTCGCCGCGGCGCCGCCAGCCAGATGCAGCCGACCGAGACGGCCGCGCTAGCCAGCGCGACTACGAAGGCCGGATAGTAGCTGCCGGTCGCGTCGAACAGCCAGCCGCCGACCAGCGGGCCGATGGCGCTGCCGAGCGCGATGTGCGCGGCGAGGATCCCCATCAGCGCCCCAAACGAGCGGCCGTGGAGCAGCGCCGCGGCCATGAACGCCATCAGGCCCTGGCGCGAGCCGAACCCGAGGGCGAAGGTCAGCGCGTAGACGTACAGCAGCGCCGCGCGGCCCGGCCCGAGCAGGTACAGGACGCCGATGCTGGCCATCAGCGCCAGGGAGCCAAGCAGGTACGCCCGCTCGCTGCCCCAGCGGTCGGCCAGGCTGCCCCACATGATCATGCTTACGGCGGTGAAGGCGCCGCCCAGGCCGAGGATGCCCGCGGCCGTAGCGCGGGCGAAGCCCACGTCGACGATGTAGGCCACGGCGTGGGCGAGCAGGAACTGGAGCGGGATGGCCCCGAGCACGAAGCCCACCGCGAGTGCCCAGAACCGACCGCTACGCAGGGCGACGGCCACCGTCGGACCGGCGGCGGGCCCCGGGTGTCCGCCGACGAAGGCGGCCGGGTCGAGCGCGCGGGCGCCGTCCGGCAGCAGGCCCAGCTCCTCCGGGCGCCCGCGCTGGAGCAGGGCGTTGAGCGGCGCCACGCCGAGCACGAACAGGCCGCCGAGCGCCAGGAACGCCGCCTGCCAGCCGGCCTGGCTGACCAGCCACTGCGTGAAGGGGGCCATCACGAGCACCCCCAGCCCATTGCCGGCCGCGACGATCCCCACGGCCAGGCCGCGGCGACGGCGGAACCAGTTGGCGATGACGACGCTCTGGCTGTTGGTTCGCAGCGGCGCCAGTCCGGCGCCGGCGAGCAGGCCCACGCTGAGGTAGAGCTGCCAGGGCTCGCGGGTGGCGGCGGCCAGGGCGAGGCCCATACCGCCGAGGACCGCCGCGGCGGCAAACACCGGACGCGGCCCATAGCGGTCGAACAGGGCGCCCCAGGGCGTGGCGCTCAGCCCCCAGACGACCGCGTGCAAGGAGATCGCCCCGGCGGTCAGCCCGCGCCCCCAGCCGAAAGCGTCGACCAGCGCCAGCAGCAGTACGCCCCAGGAGCCGTGCGTGCCGAGCGCGGCGCTGGTGGTGAGGAAGGCGACGGCGACGACGACCCAGCCATAGTACGGGCCCTTCCGGGTCACGCGCTTCTCCTGTCGCGCCGCTGAGAACCCCTATCAAAACCGGTAATGCTGGTTGTGAGCCAGCGGCTCACAACCAGCATCGATAGACACTCTGAGGTCTCCCCAGTATAGGGGCTACTGCGCGACGCGGCAGCCCGCCTGGCGCTGTCGGCCGGCGGGACCGGCTGGGTGCGGTATACTCCCGGCGCCAGTCCACGGGGAGGCAGAGGAGCGCGATGGAGCTGACGCCGCGGCAACTGCTCTACGGACGCGACGACACGCCAGGGATCGTCTCGGTGCTCGCGGGACGCGACGGGCGGGCGCGGGTCTGGCGGCGGGACGGGGCGATCACGGTCTGCGAGGAGGAGCGCTTCCCCAACTGGTTCCTGCTAGCCGACGCGAGCTTGCTCGGGGCCTTGCCGGTAGTGCGACTACCCGCCGGCGACCTCGCTGCGGCCAGCCGCCTGCGGCCGGGCCAGGTCGGCCTGGTCGAGCTGGACGGCAGCCAGCACTACCGCTACCTGGTGCTCGGCGAGGGCCTGGCCGCCGCCGAGCAGGCCGTCGCCCAGGCCGCGGCCAACGCCCGGCGCGGGGCGTCTGCTAGCGCGTCGCACGGCGACGGGTCCGGCCCGTTGCCAGGCGGCGACGCGTCCGCGGACTCGCCGCTGCCCGACGCGGAAGAGCCGCCAGCCGAGCCCTTCCGCCGCGCGGCACGCGGCGGGCGCGCGCTGTACGACCTGCGCGACCTGGTCTACGCCCGCCCGCCCGTCGAGCAGTACCTCACCTGGACCGGGCGGACCTACTACAAGGGGATGGCCTTCGCCGACCTGCGCCGCCTGCAGTTCGACCTCGAGACCACCGGCCTCTACCCGCGCCAGCACCGCATCTTCATGATCGCCGTGCGCGACTCGACGGGCTTCGAGCAGGTGCTGAGCGTCGAGCGGCGCGCCGAGGCGAAGGCGGACCGCGACGCCGACGAGGCGGCGCTCATCCGCGCCTTCGTCGCCCTCGTCCGCGAGCGCGACCCGGACGTGATCGAGAACCACAACCTGTTCGACTTCGACGTGGCGTTCCTCGTCGAGCGAGCGCGGCGCCTGGGCGTGCCGCTGCCGCTGGGCCGCGACGGCGGCGAGTTCACCAAGTACGAGGACTCGCTGAAGATCGGCGAGAACACCGAGCGCTTCACCCGCTGGTGCCTGGCCGGCCGCGAGCTGATCGACACCCTGCACGCCGTCCGCCGGTACAGCGCCATCAACCGCGACGTCCGCAGCCACAGCCTCAAGCAGGTCGCCCGCCACTTCGGCTTCGCCAGCGACGACCGCGAGTACGTACCCGGCGCAGAGATCTGGACTACCTACCAGGACGACCCCGAGCGGGTGCGGCGCTACGCCCTCGACGACGTGCGCGAGGTCGACCACCTCGCCCGCCTGCTGCTGGCGCCGTCGTTCGCCCTGGCCGCGATGGTCCCCAAGCCCTACGAGCGCGTCGCCACGGCCGGTACCGGCCAGGGGCTGATCGAGCCGCTGCTGGTGCGGGCCTACGTTACCTGCGGCCACTCGCTGCCGCGCGCGCCCGGCGCCGCCAGCGCCTACGCCGGCGCGCACACTGAGCTGTTCCGCACGGGCATCCACCACCGTATCGTGAAGGCCGACGTGGCGTCGCTGTACCCGAGCATCATGCTCAGCTTCGGCATCCGCCCGCGCACCGACGAGCTGGGCGTGTTCCTGACGCTGCTACGCGAGCTGACCACCCTCCGCCTGGAGCACAAGGCTGCCGCGCGGCGCCTGCCGCCCGGCGATCCCCAGCGCGCCCACCACGACGCCGTGCAGGCCGCCATGAAGGTGCTGATCAACTCCTTCTACGGCAGCCTGGGCACCAGCTTCGCCCTGTTCGGCGACCTCGACGCGGCCGGCCAGGTGACGGCGCGCGGCCGCGCGATCCTGAAGCAGATGCTGCAGGAGCTGGAGGCGCGCGGCGTGACGTTGATCGAGGCTGACACCGACGGCGTGCTGGTCAGCGTGCCGGAGGGTTGGGGCTACGAGGACGAGCTGCGGTTGGTCGAGGAAGTGACCGCCGCGCTGCCGGCTGGCATCCAGGTCGAGCACGACGGCCGCTACGAGCGCATGTACAGCCACGCCGCCAAGAACTACGTCCTGCGCGACTACGACGGCCGCATCCGCTCGGTGGGAGTCGCCTTCCGCTCCAGCCGCAGCGAGCCCTACGGCGAGCAGTTCCTCGCCGACTGCATGCCCCACATCCTGGCCGAGGACCGCGAGGGCCTGCGCGCGCTGTACTGCGACCTGGTCGAGCGCCTGCGCCGCCGCGCGGTGCCGGTGCGTGACCTGTGCGTGACGATGCCGCTGACCAAGCCCCCCGAGCGCTACCGCGCGGCCAAGCGGCGTGAGGAGCCCTACGAGGTCGCCCTGGCCGGGGGGCGCACGAGCTGGCGGTCGGGCGAGCGCGTGCGCTACTACCAGGCGGT
>Ga0070739_10007541_pt1 | contig 11495 bp, 9 predicted proteins | sample Coa_R1_7_FD_66445 | JGI IMG/M metagenome (GOLD analysis project Ga0070739, IMG submission 66445) | Surface soil microbial communities from Centralia Pennsylvania, which are recovering from an underground coalmine fire - Coalmine... | ecosystem: Environmental > Terrestrial > Soil > Unclassified ... | reverse complement strand
GACCACCGGCGACTTCGAGCGTGAGGTGCGCGTCACGCAGCGCATCGCCTCAGGGTACGCGGGGAACTGCGCCCCGGAGACAGGCATGGCACGGATCACCGCCCTCCTGGAGCGGAGTCCCGACGTCTCCTCGCTAGCAGCACTCCATGGCACGTTGGGGCAGCTCCTCATGATGACCGGCCGGTACCAGGAGGCCTGGTCTGCCACCCAACGGGCCGACGAACTCGCGCGGGAGTCCGGCGATGGGTACGCCCGCCTGACCGCTGCCTCGAGCCGGATGCACCTCCTCATCAAGCTTGGCCGCATGGGTGAGGCACTCCCGCTGGCCGCGGACATCGTGCACCTCGCCGAGGATCTCGGTGAGCTCCCCCTGATCATGGGGCTCCATCGTGATCTCGCCTTTAACCTCGCGGCCCGAGGCGAGTTCGAGTCCGCTCGGGCGCATATCGACCGCGCCTCGGCCGCGGTCGGCCAGACGGGACGGCACGGGGATTTCATGATGGTCACAGCGGTGCGTGGTTGGCTGGCGTTCTTGCGCGGCAATTGGCCCGAGGCTCGGGCGGATCTGGAGGAGGCGGCGACGCCGAGTGGTTGGGGCAACGGGTCGTGGTACGCGACCTATCCACTGGTCTTCCTGGCGCACCTCCGTCTGGCCGAGGGGGATGTGCCGGCGGCGGCGGCGGCGGGAAACCAGGCGCTGGCGCTGGCAGACCAGAGTAGCGATCTGCAGGGTCGCCGCTGGGCATCCGCGGTCCTGGCGGAGGTCGATCTCGCGCAGGGCAATGCAGGCGGCGCGCTCGCGCGCCTCCAGCCGCTGCTCGATCGCGGCGGGCTGGAGGAAGGGGACGTGACCGATTTCCTGCCCGCGCTGGCGCGCACCTACCTGGACACGGGACAGATCGATCAGGCACGCGATGTCGCGGCGAGGGCGATCGCGCGCGCTCGGGCGGGGAGCGCGAAGCCCGTTCTGACCGAGGCGCTCCGGGCGCAAGCGCTGATCGCCATGCGCAGGAACGAGTGGCAGCTGGCGACCCAGAGCCTGGGCGAGGGCCTGGCGCTGGCGCGAAGCATACGCTATCCCTATGCTGAGGCCCGCATCCTGGTCGAGCTGGGACTGCTGGACCGGCACCAGGGCAAGCCCGATGGAGCACGGGAGCGGCTGGCGGGGGCGCTCGCCCTCTTCCAGCGATTGGGGGCTACCAGGGATGTCGAACGGACCGCGGAGATACTAGAGGCAATCGCATGCTCGTTGGGCGACGGGCGGGCACGGCAAGAGCCGGCCCCTACCACGTCTTCCGGTCCAATAACGTCGCGCGTCGCTCGAGCCGCCTCATCTCAAAATTCACCGCGGGTCTCATCTCAATATTCGGCGGGGTCTGTATCTCAAAATACACCGGCCGCGCCATCTCGGAAAGAGCGGGACGCGGAGATGCGGCTGACGGATACTAAGTGGGCTCGGATTGCTGCTCTGCTGCCGCCGCGCCGTCCTGGCCGGGGACGCCCCCGCGCCGACAACCGGCAGACGCTCGAGGCCATCCTCTACGTGCGGCGCACCGGCTGCGCCTGGGGGGGCCTGCCATCCGAGTTGGGGAGCAGCGCGACCGCGCATCGACGCTGGAAGGAGTGGCAGGCGGCAGGCCTGTGGGACCAGATCGTAGCCCTAGCCGAGACACTAGAGCCGGAGACCGGCGAGGAGCGGCATGCTCCGAACGGCGTCTCATTTCCGCTCCGCGATAGAATGTGATGAGGACTATGTCATGGTCCACCAACACAGATCTACCGGCGAGCGGCTACGGCTCGCCTTTTTTCTGACGCTGATCATTCTGGCGATCGAGCTAGCAGGAGGCGTTCTCTCCCACTCGCTCGCGCTGCTGTCTGACGCCGGTCACGTTTTCACCGATATCATCGCTCTGGGACTGGCCTGGTTCGCGGCCGTCCAGGCGGGACGGCCGGCGGATGCCAGCCGGACATTCGGCTACCATCGCACCGGCATCCTGGCAGCACTGGCCAATGCCGCGACGCTGATCGCGATCGTCGCGATTATCGCCGTCGAGGCGATCAATCGCTTGCAGAACCCGGTGACGGTGACGCCGGGATTGATGGCGATTGCCGCCGCGGCCGGCATCGCCGTCAACCTCTACATCGGGTACAGCCTCACCCGCTCGGAGACCGAGAATCTCAACGTGCGCGCCGCCACGCTCCACGTCTTCGGCGATGTCGCGTCGTCGGGCGCGGTCATTGCCGGCGCGGTGGTTGTTTATCTCACCGGCTGGTATCCGATCGACCCACTGATCTCGCTGTTCGTCGCCGCCGTGATCGCCCGCGGCGCCTGGAGCATCTTGCGTGATACGCTCCGCATCCTGATGGAGAGCGCCCCGTCCGATCTCGACGTGTCAGAGATGGTGGCCGATATGCGGCGCGAGCCGGGGATCGAGAGCGTCCACGACCTCCACGTCTGGTCGCTGGCCGGTGGTATGACCTACCTCACTGCCCACGTCCAGGTAACCGATGGGCTCTTGAGCCAGCACGATCGGCTGGTGGGCGATCTCGATTGCCTGCTGCGGGATAAGTACCGCATCGGGCACACGACGCTCCAGCTCGAGTCGGTTTGCTGCCCGCGTGCCGACCTGTATTGCGATCCTCAGGAGCAGGTAGCGCCGGGTTCGCACGACCATTGACCGCGGGCTCCTAAACATTCCTACGGCACCGGCTTGGCTGGGGGTGGGGGAAGCATCCCCAACTTCTGGTCCTCTTCGATGTTGTCGACCGACTGGGCTATCAGGGCGTTCTGGTATGCCGTCAGCGATTGGCCAAGGGTGGTCTGCGCTGCGACCTCGGCGGCGGTTGCGCCGGCAACCGCGTCGGCCAGGATCGTTCCGTCCATCCGCAGCGGCTTGATGCCGAGCACGCGCAGGATGGTCGGGGCGACATCTACCAGGCGAGCGGGGAACGACGAGCGAACCGCCTGATTAACGCCCGGCCCGGCAATGACCAGGGGCACATGCTGGGCGCCCCAGTTCACGCCGCCATGTTCACCGTAGGCTACCTTCTGGTCGCGCCCGATCGTGTTTTCACGGAAGGCAGCAAAGACATCCGGGGCGCTGGGGCCGACGAAGGTGTTCACAAAGTAGCGGTTGGCTGCGTCCAGCGCCGGATCGATCGACTGGCCGGGAGCGGGGGCGTACTCGTAGCCGCTCTTAGTCTTGACCTTGTAATACGCGGCGACGACATTGGGAATCTGCAGCTGACCGGCGGCCACCACACCGGCCTTCGCCGGATTAGCAATATAAATATCGGCTGCCGTCCCGCCGGTGTGAAAAACATACGTTCCACCGGCCTTGGTCACCGCATCCTGCGTCGCGCTACCCCACACCTCGCGATCATTGGGGACCATGCCGTGGTCGCCGACGACGACGAAGAGCGTCTGCTCGTAGATGCCGGCATCTTGATACGCCTTGACGATGCGGCCGATGTTACGATCGATCCCGGCGACGATCTGCCGGAATATCCCGGGGGACGCCGGACCGCCGTACGGATGCCCGTATACATCGCCGCTGGGCAGATTCACCATCAGCAAGCGGGGGCGAAACGCTTTGAACGCTTTCAACGCCAGCTCGGTGGAGAGCCAGTCCCAATCGCTGAAGTGCTTCATCGGCAGGTGATCGGTCAGGCCGAGCGAGGATAAGAAGTGAGCCGGAGGGGTTTGGCCGGGAACGCCCTGGGGCAGGAGGGTTTGATTATGTGGCGCCGTTCGCTTGTGGTACAGAATGTAATCCGCCGCCCAACCGCCCATGCCCCCGGCCGCGTAGACCTTTTCGGATGAGAGCGCGACGACCTTGGCCTGACGATTGGCTCGCTTGATAGCCGCCGGCAGCGAATCAGCGCCAGATGCTTTGATATCCGCCTGCATCTTGCCGGTGAGCACGCCCGGCGGCCAGCCGTCGAGAACCTTCTTGTGTGATTTGGGGTCAGCCCACTCAAAGCCGATGATGCCGTCGTTCTTCGGCAGCGAGCCGGTCGAGAGCGTCGTGTGGCTGGTCGGCGTCTCGCTTTCGACCTGTCCAACCCAGGCCTGATCGTAGCTGATTCCCTGAAGCTTTAGACCGTCGAGCACGGGCATCGGCGCCAGCTGCTGGTAATCGGCCCGGAAGGCATCGAGCGTGATCAGAACCACGTATTGCGGCACCGGCGTTGCGGCATCGCCGATTTGCGACGCCTCGGTCCCAAGCAGCAATTCGAGGCTGGTAGCCGACATCCCGAGTGCGGCCAGGCCCCCGACGAACTGGCGGCGGCTCAGCTTGCCGCGCCGAAAAAGTGATTCCAACTGGCCGGGAGTGAGATCCCGATCCGGCATGATTCCTCTTCTTCTAATTGCAATCGTCGAACTGACTCATCTTCGGCTGTTTGCGGCACGTGCAGCAAGGAAACATTACAAAAATTTGGTAGCTCGCCCCGACCGCCCAATGAACCTTCCCCTACCGGGGCAATTCCCGTTGGGACGTATTGTGTACGTCCGCGCCACCCGACGGCCCCTGTGTCCTGCACATGAAGGACCCGCAGGGAAAACGTCGTGGTCGGGGTGGCCGGCCTCCCTTGGCGAGGAGGCGGCGGGGAGGCGGGACACTGCGCTGCGGCGCGGTCCCGCCCTACAACCTTCGGCAGGTTCTGCCCTACGCGCCCCGGCCGCTCCTCATAAGCCTGCGCTGGACACAAATGATATTAAGTATCAATAATGGTCCGTAGCGCCGGGTAACGCAAGAGGCAACCAAACTCCGACCGGCCGAGGATCATGACAGTACGTACCGCACCGACCGCCCCGTCGACACAAGAACACCTGAACCCTGAGAATCCGGTTGTCGAACTGCGCGATGTCACGGTGCGGCTCGAAGGCCGCACGGTCCTTCACAACCTGAGCTTTTCGGTGCGGCCCGGCGATTTTGTCGGCGTGATCGGTCCCAACGGCGCCGGCAAGAGCACCCTCCTGAAGGTGCTGCTCGGTCTGATCAAGCCGGCGAGCGGGACCGTCGAGTTATTCGGCCGCCCGGCCGGTCGCGGCAATCCCCGGATCGGCTACGTCCCGCAGCACCAGACATTTTACCAATCGATGCCGTTGCGCGCCCGCGATATGGTGGCCCTTGGAATCGACGGGACGCGCTATGGGCTCGTCACGCCGTCACGATCGAAGTCGGAGCGCGTCATGCGGGCGCTGCACGAGGTGCGTGCCGAGAGCTACGCCGACGCGCCGATCTCCCGCCTCTCCGGCGGCGAGCAGCAAAGGCTGATGCTGGCCCAGGCCCTCGTCGGAGAACCGGACCTCCTGCTCCTGGACGAGCCGCTGGCCAATCTCGACCTGCGGAGCCGCAGTGAGGTGGTGGATCTGGTCTGCGAGGTGTCGCAGCGCCGCAATATCGCGGTGCTGTTCGTTGCCCATGATGTGAATCCGCTGTTGGGCGCGCTGGACCAGGTGCTGTATATCGCCAACGGGCGAGCGGTCATCGGATCGGTGGACGAGGTGGTGCAATCCGACGTCCTGACGCGGCTGTTCGGCTTCCCGGTGCATGTGATCCGGACCGATGATTACGTGCTGGTCACCTCGGCCGAGCAAGGCGGCGACTGTCATGCTTGACTTCCTGCAGTGGGACTTCATGCAGAACGCCTTCATGGCGGGGACGGCGATCGCGATCGTCGCCGCCTGCGTGGGTTACTTCGTGATCCTGCGCCACGTGACGTTCGCCGGCCACGCCCTCTCGCATATCGGCTTTTCCGGCGCGGCTGGCGCGGTGCTTTTCGGCATCAATCCGCTCTGGGGGTTGATCGTCTTCACCCTCGGCGCGGCGCTGGCGATGGGCGCGCTCGGCGAGCGGCTGGAGGGACGGGATGTGGCGATCGGCATTGTTCTGGCGTTCGCCCTCGGCCTGGGCATCCTGTTTCTACAGCTTTATACCGCTTACGCCACCGAGGCATTCAGCATCCTGTTCGGAACGATCCTCGGCATCAGCCGGAGCGATGTGCTCACCAGCGTCGTACTCGGCGCGATCGTCCTGGCCGGTCTCGGAGTTATCTTCCGGCCGCTCCTCTTTATGTCGGTGAATCCCATCGCCGCCGAGGCAGGCGGCGTACCGGTGCGGCTGCTCTCGGCGGCATTTCTCGTGCTGCTGGCGCTGGCGGTGTCCGAGGCGGTGCAAGTCGTCGGGGTGTTACTGATCTTCGCGCTGCTGGTCGCGCCCCCCGCCACCGCGCTCTACCTGACGCCGCGGGTCTATCCCGGTCTGGCAATCGCCGTGGGCCTGGGTGTGTTGGAGACGTGGTTCGGCCTGATCATGGCCTACTACACCAACCTGTCGGTGAGCTTCTTCATCGCGACTGCCGCGGTGGTGCTGTACCTACTGGCACGCCTGCTGGCCTGGGCCGGCATCGTCGGAGCGCGGACCGTCACGGACGCTTCACTCGAAGATCCGAGGCTCGCATACGGCGGGGACGCGGCATAGCGAGCAGATCATCGTGCCGCGCCCAACTCTCCGGATTACTTGACGATGGTGCGATGCGTCGTTCGTAGTCGCACCCATAAAGGGCACACCACTTTCCCATCCACAACGTCTGTTGGCCCAGAAAGGAGTTGGGGTAGATCGTCCGGAATAGGTGGCATTTCTTTTGGGCAGCCGGGCACCCATAAAGGGTGCGACTACAGGCGTAACGTCGCGACACAGACGGCCTGTCGATGAGGGGGCGCGGCAGCTTCGCGGCAGTCGCCCCGTTGGGACTGCTGCTGGCTACTACCGCGCTAGCAGGATGCGGGTCCACGACGGCGAATATCCGTCCCGGAACGATCTCTGTCGTGGCGGCGGAGAATCAGTACGGCTCGATCGCGCGGACAATCGGCGGCAAATACGTCACCGTCACCAGTCTGCTGACCAACCCAAACACCGATCCACACGAGTTCGAGGCCAGCGCCGGGACGGCGGAGACCGTGTCCCGGGCCCAGCTCGTCATCAAGAACGGGCTGGGATACGACACCTGGGTAGACAAGCTACTCGGCGCGTCGCCCCGGCCGGGGAGGATCGTCTTTTCCGTCGGGTCGTTCCTCGGCAAGAAAACCGGCGCTAACCCGCACGTCTGGTATGAGCCGGCCGGGTGGCCGAAGGTAGCGGGGCGCATCGCCGCCGACCTGTCCCGGCTGGCGCCATCGCACAAGGCGTACTTCCAGACCCGAGAGGCAAGCTGGCTGAAAACACTACAGCCCATTTACAGCGCGATCGCGCAGGTCCGAAAGCTGACCGCCGGGCAGCGCGTCATCGCGACCGAGCCGGTCTACGGCTACATGCTGGCGGCGCTGGGCGCGACCTCCCTCGATCCAACGTTTCAGCGAGCCATTATGAACGGTACCGATCCGCCGCCGTCGTCGGTGGCGCGGTTCGAAACCGACCTGCGGGATCACCGCGCCCGTATGCTCTTCTACAACAGCCAGGTATCGGATCCCACCGCCAACACCATGCGAGCCGCCGCCCGCCAGAGCGGCATCCCGATCGTCGGCGTCACCGAGACTCAGCCGCCGAACCTCACGTTTCTACGCTGGCAGGACGGGCAGCTCAAGGCTATTGTGCGCGCCTGGCCGCGCGGATAAGGGCCGCTGGTTACCGATAATTGTCAACGGGTGCTGTTCCTTGCTAGCCTGGATTTCCATCGCGCGCCGCGATCGTCACGGCCGCGTTCACAGGGGGCAGTTACCCGCCTATCCGAAGGAGATCGAAAATGAACGGTGTGGGCAACCGATCGAGCGATAACACCGCGGGCGCCGGCGCGCCGCGATCGAAGCGAGTCGCGCTCCAGCGACTGCTGAGCGCGGCCCTGGCCGGACTTGTACTGGCTCTGCTGCCCCTGGCCGGTGGGGAAGCCAGGGGCATCATCTGGCTGAAGACGCAACAGGCAACCGGGAACTCCGGCCCGTACCTCCATCCCGTCATGGCAACCTATCGCAACCATGCCTACATCCTCTCGGTTCGAGAGACCAGCCAGACGACCAGCAGCGTCTACCTGACCACCAACCGGTCGGGAAGCTGGAAGACATCGCTGGTCTCGAACCGCGGTCCCACGGCCGGCAGCTATTCGCAGGAGTTCGTTGCGCTGGCGGTCGATCCGCAGTCGAAACGACTCTACGCGGCCTGGATTTACGGCAAGACCAAACAGACCGTCGCCATCGGCGTCTGGAGCGGGGACCTGTCCGGCAACCTGAGCACCGGCCCGACCGAGGTTTTCTCGGCCGGCACGTTGCCGGGACAGCCGACGCTGGCCGCCGGCGCGGGCAAGGTGTACCTCGCATTCACGGCAACTCCCGGCTCGGCCCCGGGTAGCTGTAACGATCAAACGACGCACGCGACCGACGCGGTGGTGGCGACCCTAGCGAATGGAAGCTGGAGCAGCCCGCAGAATGTGACGAGCTGCGCCGCCACCGCCACCTCGCTGTCATTTGAGAACCCTAAGGTCGCGGTCGACGAGAGCGGTCATGGCTATGTGATCGGTTTGGCGACCGGCACGCAGAGCAACCTCTGGTATACCGACAACACGTCGGGTTCCTGGTCGTCGCCGCAGCAGGTGACACACGGGGCAAGCATCAGTGAATTTGCCGGCAGTCCCGCCATGCGCGGCTTGCATGCGATAGCGGCCAGCCGCGGCGCGGTCTACATTGCCTACGCTCAGGACCGGGGTTCCAACGGCGACGACATTCGCCTCCTGTCGCGTTCCGGCGGGACATGGAGTGGTCCCGTCGCCGTTTCCCCGGCCGATCCCGAGGGGTGCCATAAGTTCGCCGTATCGGTCATCGCGCGGGCCGGGCGGGTCGGCGTCTCCTACATCCGGTCGTTCGGGGGCGCGTGCCACGTCGTGGGGACGACCAACGACTTCAACACGCCCCAACTGCGCACCGGCACGCCCTCACATCTCACTCCGATTACACTCGATCTTCCGAAGAACGCGAGCTGCGGCGATACCTCGCTCTCCAGCGACGGCGATCTCTTCCGGGTCGCGCTGAGCTGCGGGCTCGGGTCGCAGCAGCTGGCCGGGAAGCTCTTTTACAAGCGCGAGTTCCTGGATGTCGTCGGACCCAAATCCCACCTGTTGGCGCGGAAGACCCGTTCCGGCATTCAGTTGACATGGCGCGCGCAGGATCCGACGCCAGGAGCAGGCGTCGCCGGTTTCCAGCTCCAGGTACGCGCGAGCGGCGGTCAGTGGCGCGCTCTACCGGCGCCGGCCCATTCCCGATCGCTGCTGTATCACGCATCGAGTGGCCGTCACTTCGTGTTCCGTGTGCGGGCGCGGGACCGGGTGAATAACTGGGGCCCGTGGATTACGGCAGCCGCGTCGACCTGAGGCCGACCACAGTATCGCGAGCCGCACGGAGGAAGACCGTGCGGCTCGCGATCACTGTACCATCGAAGATTCGCGTGCCGGAGTCCGGCAGTCAGCGCACTGGCCGTACAGCTCGAGCGAGTGCCGCTCGACGCTGAAGCCGGCACCGGCCGCGGCTGCCGCCAGATCGTCCTCGGGCAGGCAGACATCGATCTCCTGGATGCGGTGGCAGGCGGTGCAGATCAGATGGTGGTGGTGACCGCGGCTGCAGACGCGGTAGCGATGGGTACCGTCGGCGAGCTCGATGCGGTCGAGCACGCCCAGATCGACCAGGACGTCGATGGCGCGGAAGAGAGTTGCCCGGCCGATCCCCGCGTGCTCGTGTTGAAGCTGCTGCCAGAGGTCGTCGGTGGCGAAGTCGATGCCGCCGGAAGCGTATGTCGCTAGCTGTCGCGCGATTGCCGCGCGCGGCTGCGTGTGCCGAAAGCCGGCCGCGTCGAACGCAGCGAGGATTGTGTCGGCAGTAGGCGGCTGCGGGGTCATGCGCAATATCTTACAACCGGGTGTCGCCCCGTTTCTCCTCCAGGACATCCAGGAAGGTCCGAGCATCAACGATCTGGATCCCCTCGTAGGCGCCAAGATCGAGAAGATCTCGGTCACCGGTCACGATGTAAGCGGCTTGGCCCTCTCTTGCCGTGGCCAGGAATTTGTCATCGTCAGGGTCGCGCGACACCGATGGCATGACAGCGACGTCCACGTGGTAGGCGCGCTCTAGTAATTCCAGGATCCGCGCCGGATCGCGCCCCGGGAGGGCCTTGAACAGTCTCGTGAGCTCGGGCCGCCGTAGCACCTCAAGGATCTCAATGACGACTGGCCGCGAGAGCACAAGCTGATACTCGTCGGCATGGTCAAATACCAGCCGGCCCCAGAAACTGCGGGGATTAATAAGGCTACGGACGAAGACGACGGTGTCGAAGACAACCCTAGGCACGCTCGTCGCGCACGGCTGCAACCGCCCGGTCGATAGCCTCGTTGATCTCGCCTTCATCGAGGCCGCTCTCAATGGCCTCGGCACGAACGGGAGCGAAATACTCGTACAGTTCCTTGAGCCAGTCGCTACCAGTGTTTTCTGTCACCTTGACCGGCCTGATCCGCAGCTCACCGTCATCAAGGGTAAGCCTCAGCAGAGTATCCTCCCCGATGCCCAGGGTCTTCCGAAACTCTACCGGGATTGTCAGTTGCCCGCCACGCAGTGAGCGTACAATCTTGGTCGTTGCCTTCGGCATCATGTAATTCACCGTTCCTGTATTTCTCCGCGTTACATTGTTGCAGAAACGTGTCGCTGGGTCGGCCCCTGCGACTATCGGCGGACTCGGAACATCAGTGATTGCCCTACCCTGACAGACGAGCATTAGCGGAGCCGTCGACGTTAACATTCCAGACCTGCGCCTTACCCAACTTTCCGGTTGGCTCAACCGGGCGGCGATGGTAGGTGACGTCGGTGTCGTCGCCGATTACCCAGGAGGGATCGCTGTCGGCGTAAGCATTGCCGAAGGTTAGTTGCTTCAATCCCGAGCCGTCGACCTGCTCGACGAAGAGGTGGGGCAGGCTGGAGCGGTTGGCAGCCGGCTTTTCGCCGGCACCGGACCTTCCGCTGGCAGCGGACCTTCCGCCTCGGCGGATGAAGGCCAGCATGCTGCCGTCGGAGGAGAGCGCATACTGCAGGACCGGCGTGGGCGAGTGGGTGAGCGGATGCAGCGTCTTGCCGGCGGGCGTGCAGATGTTGCGGATACTGTTCACATCGCAGTAGACGATTCGCCCGACATGGAACACGTGGAACCAGAAGGAGACGGGCGTCTTGAGCGGGCGGCCGAGATCGTCCGTTACCTTGCCGATCAGCTTGATCCGGTAGGTGACGTTCGGCGTCCAGTCGCCCACCGGCTGCAAGTTGAGAGTATTTCCGTACCAGGCCGCCTGGCCCTCGCCACCCGGCGAAACCTGCAGACCGCGCTGCACGCTGCTCTGGTTCATCGGGTGGCTGAACTCGATCTCCACGTTGCCGCCCGGGAAATAGCGATCGCCGTTGGCCGGGTAAAAGGCGACGATGCGCGGGTGCGGGCCGTTGCCACGGACAACGATCACCGCCGCGGCGA
>Ga0070739_10007537_pt1 | contig 11498 bp, 10 predicted proteins | sample Coa_R1_7_FD_66445 | JGI IMG/M metagenome (GOLD analysis project Ga0070739, IMG submission 66445) | Surface soil microbial communities from Centralia Pennsylvania, which are recovering from an underground coalmine fire - Coalmine... | ecosystem: Environmental > Terrestrial > Soil > Unclassified ... | reverse complement strand
CGCTGGCTGACCCTCTACCTCTGGGCGTCCCTACCCCTCTGGCGCCCCTGGCAGGACCGCTATAGACGGGTCCACTGGTGGCCCGACGCCGCCTAACTCAAAGTGGGGTACTGCAAGGCTGCAGGCACGTCGTCGGCCGTGCCGGCGCTCACGCACGAGGGCGCGGACGCCGGGCGGCAGGCTGCTGTGCTCAGGCGATCGCCGGCACGCGGGCCTGCCAGTTGGTGGCCTGCTCGTAGGCGTGGGCGGCGGCTAGTAGCAGCTCCTCCTCGAACGGTCGCGCCGTCAGCATCAGGCCGAACGGCAGGCCCGACGGCGTGAAGCCGCCCGGCACGCTGATGGATGGCAGGCCGGTCACGTTGCCCGGCGCCGTGTTGCGGATCATCGTCGTGGTCCACGGCTCGGCCACGTCCTGGCCGCTGCGGTAGTCGCGCAGCGGCACGTCGTGGTCGCCGATGGGGAAGGCCGGCACCACCGTGGCCGGCGCGGCGAGCAGGTCGACCTCGCGGAAGGTCGCCGCGAAGCGCTCCATCACCAGCCGGCGCACGCGGTTGGCGCGGGCGTAGTCGCCGCCCGACACGAGGTAGGCGGCGTACAGGCGGGCGCGGATATCCGGGCTGATCTGCTCTGGGTGCGCGCGCAGAGGCTCGTCGACGAAGGCGAGCGCCTCGCCGGCTAGGCCGCTGCGCAGGTGCATCATCGCCTCGAGGTCGGGGATGGTCACTTCGACGAGCCGGGCGCCCAGGTCGGCCAGCGCCGCGATGGCCGCGCGCACGCCGTCGGCCACCGCCGGATCGCACAGGTCGAAGAAGTAATTCGTGGGCACGCCGACTCGCACGCCGCGTAGCCCACGGCCCAGGGCGGCGCGGTAGGCTGGCACCGGCCGATCGAGCGAGAAGGGGTCGGCGGGGTCGTAGCCAGCCATCACCTCCAGCATCAGAGCGGCGTCGGCCACCGTCCGCGTCAGCGGACCGATGTGGTCGGTGGTGACCGTCAGCGAGGCGACCAGCCCGCGCATGCTGACGCGGCCGTGGGTCGGTTTGAGGCCCACCACGTTGCACAGCGAGGCCGGCATCCGCACCGAGCCGGCCGAGTCCGTACCCAGGGCCAGCGGCACCTGCCGCCCGGCCACGGAGGCCGCGGAGCCGCCGCTGGAGCCGCCGGGGATGCGGTCGGGCGCGTAGGGGTTGCGTGTCGGGCCATACCAGGGGTTGTCCGTGGTGCTGCCCAGCGCCAGCTCGTGGAGGTTGGTCTTGCCGACGACGATGGCGCCTGCCGCGCGCAGCCGCCGCACGGCCTCGGCGTCCTCGGGCGTCACGTTGTCCATCAGGAACTTCGCGCCGGCGGCGGTCACCGTGTTCGCCACGGCGATGTTGTCCTTCACGGCGAGGGGCAAGCCGTGCAGCGGGCCGCGGTACTGGCCGCGGGCGATCTCCGCCTCGGCCTGGCGGGCCTCGGCCAGCGCCGTGTCGGCGGTGCGCAGCACGTAGCAGTTCCAGCGCGGCTCGGTGGCGTCCAGCCGCGCGTGCACCGCCTCCAGCACCTCGACCGGCGAGACGGCGCGCCGCTCGATCTCGCCAGCCAGCTCCAGACCACTCAGCGCCAGCAGGTCGGCCGTCATCGTTCTCTCCCGTAACTGGTCTGTCCAGGCTGCTCTGCCGTGTGCTCGCGTAAGCCAACACACGGCAATCCCCGTGTGACCAAGTGCTAGCTCGTCTGGCGCGTGCTGCGGTAGGGCCCCGTCGGGTCGAACTGCAGCGAGGAGCGCACCTCGGCGACGTCGAACGGGGCGAGCGCGGCTCTGGCTGCCAGGGCGCTCTCGGCCCAGGGCAGGACGCGCGCCGCCTCCCCGGCGTCGATCTCGATTCCCGCGAGCAGGCGCAGGGCCTCTTGAATCCACTCAGGTGTCAGGCTCGGCGTATCCACTCTCTCCTCCCTCGGGCGCGGTCGCGCGTGGTCGTAAAGAATAGACCCGAATGGGCGACGGCGCCAGGGCGGCGCTAGCGGCCGGCTTCGAGTGCCGCCCCGTAGCCTTCCGCCTCGAGCTCGGCGACCAGCGAGTTGTCGATCAACGCCTCGGGGTCGACGCGGTCGGCGGTCGGCGTCTCCTGGCGGAGCAGAGCCAGCGCGGTGCGCAGCGCCTCGGCGCTCGAGTAGGGCGGCAGCGTGTTGACGCGGGCGTAGTCGCGCTGGTAGGCGTCGAGCGTGCCGTCGTCGGGCAGCCGGCTGGCGGTGCGGGCGACTTCCTTGGCAAACTCGGGATCGGTCTTGAGGCGATGGATGCCGCGCAGGTAGGCGCGCAGGAAGCGCAGCAGCACGGGCCGGTTGGCGTCCAGGTATTCCCGCCGCACGCTGAGCGGTCCCAGCGGGTATTCCCAGCCGTAGTCGGTGACGTCGACCAGGACATTGAAGCCGGCGAGCACGGCGCGGTAGTAGTTGGGCGGGCCGACCAGCCCGGCCTGGACCGCGCCGCTCTGCAGGCCGGCGAAGACGTTGGCCACGTCGCCCATCTGGACCGGGGCGACGTCGTCGCCCCAGCGTAGCCCCCACTGCTCGAGCAGCCGCCGCAGGGTGTACTCCGAGGACGTGCCGAAGTTGGTGATGCCGACCTTCTTGCCGCGCAGGTCGGCCGGCTGCTGGACGTCCGGCGCTACCATCAGGCGGTAGACCAGCGTGTTCACCGCCGTGGCGATCAGCACGACGTCCTCGCCCGAGGCGGCCATGCTGACTACGGCCTGGCCGTCGGAGGTCGCCATCTCCACCTCGCGCGCCACCAGCGCCACCAGCGCGCGCGGACCGTTCAGGACCTGGAGCTCGACGTCGAGCCCCTGCTCGTCGAAGTAGCCGGCCGCCTTCGCCACCTGCAGGGCGTAGGGCGAGCCGGTCGGCGAGCTCTGCGCCACGCGGATCGTCGCCCGCGGGGCGGGGGACTCGGCGCCGACCGGCGCCGGCGTAGCAGCGCTGCTCGCGATCGCACTCGCGCTACGGGCGGCCGCCGGCGCAGCCGCCGCCGGCGCGCTCGGCGGGCTCGGCTCGCAGGCGCCGAGGGCGAGCAGCACGAGCGCGACCAGCGCCGCGATGCGCCGCCGGGGCCGGGTTCCGCGGTTGCGCTCGCGCGTGCTGCCACCTGCGGCGCGCCCGGCGTCTGATCCGCGACGGCCGAGGAGCTGCCGCCGTGGCGGGGCGATGTGCATGCTGCCCTCCGGCTACTCGATGCCGTAGAAGCGGGCGCAGTTGTCCCAGAGGATCTTGCGGCGCGTGGCGTCGGACAGCTCCAACTCCAGGAACTCGTCCACGGCGTGCGGGAAGTCGGAGTCGGAGTGCGGGTAGTCGGTGGAGAAGACGATGTTGTCGTCGCCGATCAGCTCGACCACCATCGGCAGCTCGCGCTCCTCGCCCTCCGCCCCGATCACGCACTGGCGGCGGAAGTACTCGCTGGGTTTGAGGCGCAGCAACGGCACGTCGGTCTCGGCCAGCATCGCGGCGTGGCGGTCCATGCGGGCCAGGAACGACGGCGCCCAGCCGCAGTTGCACTCCAGGAAGCCGATGCGCAGGTTCGGGAAGCGCTCGGCTACGCCGCCGATGATCACGTCGACCATCGTCACCATCTGCGCCGTGACGTGCGACAGGACGTGGCGCATCAGGCGGTTGGGCACTGGGAAGCGGTCGAGGTGCGGGTAGTAGCCGGCGCCAGTGCTCTCGTGGAACCCGACGGCCATGCCCATCGCCTCGAGCTCGGCCCAGAACGGCTCCCAGTAGCGCGGGTACCAGGCCTGGTCGGGCAGCGCCGCGCTGCGCAGGAACACGGCCGGAAAGCCCAGCTCCTGCTTGGCCCGCCGCGCCTCGCGGATCGCGCCGACCACGTCCTGCAACGGCACCAGCGCCGCGCCGCGCAGGCGGGCCGGGTCGGCCTGGCAGAAGTCGTACAGCCAGTTGTTGTAGGCGCGGCAGATCGCCTCCGAGAAGTCGGGGTCGAGGTCGGGGAAGCAGGGCACGTCCAGGCCCGGCGCGGATGGGTAGAGCACGGCGACGTCGAGCCCCTCCATGTCCATCGCCTCGAGCTGGGACTTGCTGTTGAAGCCCTGCTCGCGGGCGAAGCCGATCGCCTGGACGAGCGGCCACTGGCGCTGCTTGGCGTTGCGTATGGTCGGCAACAGGTCCCGCACGGCGTTGGCGCTGCCGGGCGCCTCGCGCCCGCCGACGAGCACCAGCGGCTGGCCCGAGCCGCGCAGCGGGAGCAACCGCGGCGCGCGGTCCTGGTAGCGCGCGTCGATGTACCGCTCCCAGAGGTCGAGCGGCTCGAAGACGTGCATGTCCGAGTCGATGATCCGGTAGCCGCCTTTCACCGCGGGCTCCTTCCGGCTGGACCGTTCGCCGCCAGCCATCGGCCTCGATCCAAGAGAGCCAATAGCCGGTCGCTACTGGCCGTACAACCGCGCGCAGTTGTCCCAGAGGATCTTGCGCCGGGACTCGTCGCTCAGGCCCGGCAGGGCCAGGAAGGTGTCGATGGCGTCGGGAAACAGCCCGTCCAGGTGGGGGTAGTCGGTCGACAGGACGATGCGGTCGTCGCCGATCTGGTCGATCACCACGCGGAGCTGCTCCTCCTCGGGATCGGTGGCGATGTAGCAGTTGCGGAAGAAGTACTCGCTCGGGCGGGCGGAGAGGGTTACGCCGCAGCCCGCGCCGAACTTGTCCCACTGGTCGTCCAGGCGCTCCAGCCACCAAGGCAGCCAGCCGCAGGTGCTCTCGAGGAAAGCCGCGCGCAGGCGCGGGAAGCGCTCGAAGACGCCGCCCACGATCATGCTGGCTAGGGCGAGCATGTTCTCCATGGGGAAGCGGCAGGCGTGCGAGAGCGGGTCGTAGGCGGGGTGGCCGACGAAGCGGCGGGCCACGTCGTCGCGCAGCGCGGAGACCGTGGTCGGGTGGAAGCCGACCGGCACGCCCAGCCGCTCGATCTCCGCCCACAGCGGGTCGTAGCAGGCGTCGTGCAGGTGGCGGCCGTTCACGGGGTTGGGGATGCCGACCACGGCGACCGCGCCCAGCTCGGTCACGGCCCGCCGCGCCTCTTCGGCCGCCCGCTCGGCGTCCTGGAAGGGGACCTCGGCGGCGATCTTCAGCCGGTCAGGGTTGTGCTGGACGTAATCATACGTCCAGTTGTTGTAGGCGCGGCAGATGGCGGCCGCGTAGGCCGGCTCGAGGTCGTCGTTCATCAGGATGTGCCGGCCGCGGGTGGCGTAGAGGATGCCGACGTCTACGCCCTCGATGTCCATCGCCATCAGGTGCGTCTCGGGATCGAAGCCGCGCTCCCGCGCCAGGCGGTAGTGCGGGCTGCGCTCGAGCGTGCGCGCCTCCAGCGCATGGGACGAGGCGATGACGGTGCCCGGCTCGGCCGGCGCGGCGAGGGTCTTGCCCTGGACCACCATCCGCGAGCCGGCGATGGCCGACTCTGACCGACGCGACACCTTCGGCGCCAGCGGCCGCCACTCCTCCTCTAAGTAGCGGTCCCAGAGGTCGTCGGGCTCCATCAGGTGGAAGTCGCTGTCCATGATCCGAAAGCCGCGCTTCATCGGTCTCTCCTCGCCCCCGGTCCGGCGACGGGCGCCGCGGGCCGCGCGCCCGTCGGCTGCGCCTACCTGCCCGGCTGTCCCGCTGCCGCGCCATTATAGAGCGTCCATCCAGAGAGGGTGTGAGCCGCGAGCGCAGACCAAGTACTGCCGGTTTCGAGAGGCGCTCGCGGCGGGTGGGTTCCCTGCGTCCGCTCGGTGTAGCATTCCGTGACGCCCACCGCGGGACCTGATTCGCGACGAGGGAGCTGTGACGCATGCAGACGCCTGAGCTGAGTCCCAAACTGGTCGGCGCGCGCGTCCGCCGCGTCGAGGACCCCCGCTTCCTGACTGGCCGCGCCGAGTACGTCGACGACCTGACGCGGCCCGGCGTGGTCCACGCCGCCTTCGTCCGCTCGCCGCACGCCCACGCCCGCATCCGCGGCGTCGACCTCAGGCCGGCGCTGGCCGTGCCGGGCGTCGTCGCCGCGCTCAGCGGCGCCGAGGTGCTGGCGGCCACCGAGCTGATCCGCGCCGACTCGACCACTGGCGAGTGGCAGCAGTCCACGCAGCCGGCCCTGGCTGCCGACCGCGTGCTCTACGCCGGCGAGCCGCTGGCCGTGGTCGTGGCCGACGACCGCTACGTGGCCGAGGACGCCGCGGAGCGGGTGGCGGTGGACTACGAGCTGCTGCCGGTCGTCGCCGACGTGGATGCGGCGATGGCGCCCGACGCGCCGATCCTCCACCCCGGCTGGAAGGACAACGCCTTCGTGAAGCGCCACATCGACGTCGGCGATGTGGACGCGGCCTTCGCCGCGGCCGACGGCGTCGTGCGCTTGCGGACCGTGACCCACCGCCACGCCGGCGTGCCGATGGAGAACCGCGTGACCCTCGCCGACTACAACGCCGCCCGCGGCGAGCTAACGGTCTGGTCGGCCACGCAGATCCCCCACCTCGTGCGGACCGGCCTGGCCGACGCCCTCGGCTTTCCGGAGCACCGCCTGCGCGTGATCGCCCCGGACGTGGGCGGCGGGTTCGGGATCAAGGCGAACCTCTTCCCCGAGGACGTCGTGCTCTGTCTGCTGGCGATTCGCCTGGAGCGACCCGTAAAGTGGGTCGAGGACCGCCGCGAGCACCTGCTCGCCAGCGTCCACGCTCGCGAGCACATCCACGATGTCGAGGCGGCCTACCAGCGCGACGGCACGATCACCGCCCTGCGGGCGACGCTCAAGGTCGACATCGGCGCCTACTCGGTCTGGCCCTGGACGGCCGGCATCGAGCCGGGCATGGCGCTGGGCATGCTGCCCGGGCCGTACCGAATCCGCAACTACCGCTGCGACTCGCTGGGCGTGGCGACGAACAAGTGTCCGCTCGGCACCTACCGCGGCGTGGCCCGCCCGTCGGCCTGCTTCACCCACGAGCGGCTGGTGGACGAGGTGGCGCGCGCCACCGGGCTCGATCCGGTCGAGGTGCGCCGCCGCAACCTGGTCCGCGCCGACGAGTTCCCCTACACCTCGGCCACCGGCATGGTCTACGACAGCGGCAGCTTCGTCGAGTCGCTCGACCTGCTGGTCGCCGAGGGCGACTACGCGGGGCTGCGCCGGCTCCAGGCGGCGGAGCGGGCGAAGGGGCGCTACCTGGGCATCGGGCTGGCGACCTACACCGAGCAGACTGCGCACGCCACCGTCGAGTTCGTCAAGCGCGGCGGCCCGGTCGTGATGGGCTACGACACGGCCACCGTCCGCATGGACCCGTCGGGCAAGGTGACGGTGATGGCGAGCATGCAGTCGCACGGCCAGGGGATGGAGACGACGCTGGCCCAGCTCGCCGCCGACCGCCTGGGCGTGGGTGTCGAGGACGTGAGCGTGCTCCACGGCGACACGACGATCAGCCCGTACGGCATGGGCACCTTCGCCAGCCGCAGCGCCGTCCTGGCCGGCGGGGCCACGATCCGCGCCGCCGAGCAGGTGCGCGGCAAGCTGCTGCGCCTGGCCAGCAGCCTCCTCGAGGCGCCGGTCGAGGACCTGGAGCTAAGCGGCGGCGAGTGCCGCGTGCGCGGCGTGCCGGCGCGGAGCATGAGCGTGGCCGAGCTGGCGCGGATCGCCTATTTCCGCGTCGAGAAGCTGCCGCCCGGCGAGCCGATCGGCCTCGAGGCGACGCTGGCCTACGACGCGCCGCCGGGCACCGGCACGTTCACCAACTCGGCGCAGCTCGCCCTGGTCGAGGTCGATCCGGAGACGGGCGCGGTGAAGATCCTGCGCTACCTGATCGTCGAGGACTGCGGCAAGATCATCAACCCGATGATCGTCGACGGGCAGATCCACGGCGGCATCGTCCAGGGGCTGGGCACGGCGCTGTTCGAGGAGTCGGTCTACGACGAGCAGGGCCAGCTTCTGAACGTCAGCTTCCTCGACTACCTGATGCCGGCGGCGGCCGAGATGCCGCCGATGGAGATCTACCACCTGGTGACGCCGTCGCCGTTTACCGAGGACGGCATCAAGGGGATGGGCGAGGGCGGCGCGATCGCGCCCGGCGCGGTGATCGCCAACGCCGTCTCCGACGCCCTGGCCCCCTTCGGCCCGATCGGCGCCAACGAGCTGCCGATCACGCCTGAGCGCGTCCTGCGCCTGATCGAGGCCGCGCGCGGAAAGGCGAGCGGTTAGCGCGTCCAGCACTCCGGGCCGAGCGCGGCGAGCTCATCCCAGAGGTAGGCGACGGCCTGCATGCCGCGGTAGAAGTTCTCCAGGTGGAAGAACTCGTTCGGGGCGTGGGTGTGCTCGTCGGGCAGGCCGGCGCCGAGGAGGATCGCCGGCAGGCGAAGCTGCTCCACCAGGGTGGCGACGAAGGGGATGCTCCCGCCCTCGCGGTTGAACAGCGGCGGCTTGCCGAAGCCGCGGGCGACGGCCCGCGCGGCCGCCTGCAGCGCCGGATGCTCCAGCGGCGTGAGCACCGGCCGCCCCCCGTGCAGGTTCTGCACCCGCACCCGCACGCCCGGCGGCGCCAGCCGCATGACGTGGGCCGCGACCAGGTCCGCGATTACGTCCGGGTCCTGGTCGGGCACCAGCCGGCAGCTTACCTTCGCCCCGGCGCGAGCGGGGATGATCGTCTTGGCGCCCTCGCCGCTGAAGCCACCCCAGATGCCGTTTACCTCGAGCGTCGGGCGGGCCCAGAGGCGCTCGAGCGGCGTGTAGCCTGGCTCGCCGACCAGCGCCGGCACGCCGAGGTCGGCGGCGGTGCGCGCGGCGTCGAACGGCAGCGCCGCCAGGGCCTGGCGCTCGTCGGCGCCCAGCGGCCGCACGGCGTCGTAGAAGCCCGGCACCAGCACGTGTCCGTCGGCATCCGCGAGCTGGGCGAGGATCCGGGCCAGCGCCAGGGCCGGGTTGGCGACGATGCCCCCCCAGCTCCCGGAGTGCAGGTCGCCGCTCGGCCCCCCGACGTCGATCTGCAGGTAGGTCAGGCCGCGCAGGCCATAGCAGAGCGAGGGATGGTCGGCGTCGTACATCGGGGTGTCCGAGATCACGCCGACGTCGGCCGCCAGCAGGTCGCGGTGGCCCTCGACGAAGGCGTCGAGGTTGGGGCTGCCGATCTCCTCCTCGCCCTCGATCAGGATCTTGAGGTTCACTGGCAGGCGGCCGCGCAGGGCGAGGTAGGCTTCGGCCGCAGCGAAGTGCATGTGCACCTGACCCTTGTCGTCGACGGCGCCGCGGGCGAACAGCAGCCCGTCGCGCACCGTCGGCTCGAACGGCGGCGTCTGCCAGAGGTCGAGGGGATCGACGGGCTGGACGTCGTAGTGGCCGTAGACGAGGGCAGTGGGCGCGCCGGGCGCGCCGAGCCACTCGCCGTAGACGACGGGGTGGCCGTCCGGCGCGGTCGGCAGCACCTCGGCACGGGTGAAGCCGATGCGGCGCAGGTGGGCGGCGGCGAACTCGGCGCAGCGCCGCACGTCGTCGCGGTGCGCGCTGGCGCTGCTGATGCTCGGGATGCGCAGGAAGTCGCCCAGCTCGGCGAGGAAGCGCTCCCGCCCCGCCTCGAGGTACCCTACGACGTCGTCCATGCTCCCCGCCCGCGTGCGCGCTGGCTGCTGGTCGCGGGTGCCTTGCGCGACCGCGGCGCAGCATTCCCGCGCGCTCTCGCTGATTATACCGTCGCGGCGACCGGCGCTCGTTGACACCCCCGCCGGCCGGACGCTATGATGCGCCCGGCGTCTGGCCCGGGGGGGTGGTCGACGCTGGCCGGCGGCTCTCGCCAGACCGCTCTCCGCCCGCTCCCACCGGGCCGCGCCGCCTGCGCCGCGGGCGGCGGCGCCGCGACGACGCCGAGACTGCCGAGGAGGACGCCGTGGCCACCCCAGTCGAGGCCCCGATGGTCGGCAAGATCCTGCAGGTCCTCGTCAGCGTGGGCGACGAGGTGGAGGAGGACGACACCGTCGTGGTCATGGAAGCGATGAAGATGGAGATCAACGTCGTCGCGCCGACCGGCGGCCGCGTCGCCGAGGTGCGCGTGGCGACGGGCGACTCGGTCGACACCGACCAGGTGCTGGCGGTCATCGAATGACGGACGTCTGGTCGATCGGCTACGCCCTGGCCGTCCTCGGCATGGGCGGCACGCTCGTCACGCTCGCCTTCATCGCCGTCCTGGTCGTCCTGCTCAAGCGGCTGTTCCCCTACTCGCCCGAGGACGCACGCTAGGCCATGGACGTCGCCATCCGCGCCGGACTGGAAGGACTGTTCAGCGGCGTCGCCCACCTGGACCTCGGCCAACTGTTCATGCTGGCCCTGGGCTGCCTGCTGCTCTACCTGGCGATCGCCCGCGAGATAGAGCCGCTGCTGCTCCTGCCGATCGGCTTCGGCGCGATCCTGGTCAATATCCCCGACGCCGGGCTGATGGCCGAGGGTGGCGTGCTGCGCACCTTCTACAACGCCGGCGTCGCCAGCGAGATCTTCCCCGTGCTGGTGTTCATCGGCATCGGCGCGCTGACCGACTTCGGCCCGCTGCTCGAGAACCCGAAGATCCTCCTCCTGGGCGCCGCCGGCCAGTTCGGGATCTTCCTCACCCTGCTCCTGGCGCTGCTGCTCGGCTTCACGCTCCAGCAGGCGGCCTCGATCGGCGTGATCGGCGCCATGGACGGCCCGACGGCGATCTACGTCTCCTCGAAGTTCGCGCCCGACCTGCTCGGGCCGATCTCGGTGGCGGCCTACTCCTACATGTCGCTGGTGCCGATCGTCCAGCCGCCGATCATGCGCCTGCTGACGACCAAGGACGAGCGCCTGATCGTCATGGGCGGCGTGAAGCGGACGGTGTCCCGCCGCGCCAAGCTGGTCTTCCCGATCATGGTCGTCATCGTCGGGTCGATCATCGCGCCGCAGGGCACGCCGCTGCTGGGCATGATCATGCTCGGCAACCTGCTCCGCGAGTCCGGCGTGGTCGAGCGGCTCAAGCAGGCGTCGGAGAACGAGATCGCCAACATCGTCACGCTGCTGCTGGGCATCTCCATCGGCGCGACGATGCAGGCGGAGATCTTCCTGCGCTACCAGACGCTGCTGATCCTCCTGCTTGGCTTCGTGGCGATCTGCCTCGACACCGCCACCGGCGTGCTGTTCGGCAAGCTGATGTGCGCGCTGAGCGGCGGCAAGATCAACCCGCTCATCGGCGCGGCGGGCATCTCCGCCTTCCCGATGGCGGCGCGGGTGGTCCAGACCGAGGGGCAGCGCTACAGCAAGAAGAACCACCTGCTGATGCACGCGATGGGCGCCAACACCGGCGGGCAGATCGGCTCGGTGATCGCCGCGGGGATCATGCTGTCGGTGCTCCGCGGCCTCGGCTACGGCTAACGGGGGAAAGATGCCGAAGACCCGCACCGAGCTGACGACGAAGCTCGACGCCGTGGAGGCGCGCGTCGTGGCCGGCGACGAGAAGGCCGTGGCGCGCCAGCACGCCGACCGCAAGCTGACCGCC
>Ga0070739_10007535_pt1 | contig 11499 bp, 11 predicted proteins | sample Coa_R1_7_FD_66445 | JGI IMG/M metagenome (GOLD analysis project Ga0070739, IMG submission 66445) | Surface soil microbial communities from Centralia Pennsylvania, which are recovering from an underground coalmine fire - Coalmine... | ecosystem: Environmental > Terrestrial > Soil > Unclassified ... | reverse complement strand
AAGGGTAGTCCTGAGCCCCGGTGCGTTGCCTTATGCTGCGCCGCGGGAGGCCAAACCTGGAGAAGGAGAACGATGCGCGTTCGAAACAGTGCCAGCTACGGGGTCGCGCTGCTCGCGGCGTGTGCCGCGATCGCCGGCTGTGGGAGCTCGTCCAACAACACGACGTCAAACCAGACCAAGTCGACCCAGGCCAGCCAGTCGGCCGGCGCGAGCGGCGGCGAGGCCGCCGTCAAGGCCCTCGTGCCGGCTCAGGTCAAGTCCAAGGGGACGCTGACCGTCGCCGCCGACGCGACCTACGCGCCCGATGAGTTCATCGGCCCCGACGGCCACACCGTCGTCGGGATGGACGCTGATCTGGTCAAGGCGCTCGGCTCGGTCATGGGCCTGAAGGTGAACGTCGTCAACGCGACCTTCGACAGCATCATCCCGGGCCTCGCCGCCGGCAAGTACGACATGGGCGCCTCGTCCTTCACCGATACCAAGGAGCGCGAGAAGACGGTCGACTTCGTCGACTACGCGAACGTCGGCGAGTCCTTCTACACCAAGGCCCAGGGCGGCACCACGATCGCCAGCATCAGCGACATCTGCGGCAAGACCGTGTCCGTCGAGAAGGGGACGACCGAGCAGGCCGACGCCACCACGCAGGGCCAGAAGTGCAAGAAGGCGGGCAAGCCCGGCGTGACCGTGCTCGTCTTCCCCGACCAGAACGGCGCCAACCTGGCCGTCTCGAGCGGCAAGGCGCAGCTCGGCTTCGCCGACACCCCCGTCGCCTCCTACCAGGTCAAGAAGTCAGGCGGCCAGTTCAAGCTGATCGGCGCGGCCTACGCACCGGCTCCATACGGCCTCGCGATGCCCAAGAACGGCCTCGACAAGGCCGTGCTGGCCGCGATGAAGGTCCTCATGCAGAACGGGACCTACGGCAAGATCTTCAGCAAGTGGGGCCTTCAGGGCATCGAGATCCAGCCCGCCCAGCTAAAGATCAACGGGGCCACCTCGTAGCCGGTTCACACGTCAGACTACGGCTCAGAGGTGGCTACCTCCGAGCTGACTGAGAAGCCACCGGGGCGGCCCGAGGACATCAAGGCCGTCCCGGTCCGCCGCCCGGGGCGATGGATCGCCGCGGTGATCGTGCTGATCATCGCCGCGTCCCTGATCCGCTCGGCGATCCTCGACACCGGGCCCAACAAGGGCTTCCAGTGGTCGATCGTCGGGCACTACCTGTTCGACGCAAACGTCCTGCACGGCGCGGTCGTGACGATCCGCCTGACCGCGCTGGCGATGGCGATCGGGATCGTGCTCGGGGTCGTGCTGGCGGTCATGCGCCTGTCGCCCAACTGGCTCGTGTCGGGGGCCAGCTGGGTCTACATCTGGTTCTTCCGGGGGACGCCGCTGCTCGTCCAGATCCTGTTCTGGAACAACATCGGCGCGCTCTACAAGACGATCGTCCTCGGGGTGCCGTTCGGCGGCCCGGGGCTGATCCACGCCAACCCCAACTCGCTGATCCCCACCTCGGTGGCGGTCGTGCTGGCACTCGGGCTGAACGAGGGCGCCTACATGGCCGAGATCGTGCGCGCCGGGATCATCTCGGTCGGGGAGGGGCAGTCCGAGGCGGCGCAGTCGCTGGGCATGGGGCGCCTGCAGATCATGCGGCTGATCGTCCTGCCCCAGGCGATCCGGGTGATCGTGCCGCCGACCGGCAACGAGGTCATCTCGATGCTCAAGAACACCTCGCTGGCCAGCGTCGTCGCCTACGGGGAGCTGCTCTACAGCGTCCAGCTGATCTACAGCGTCAACTACAAGACGATCCCGCTGCTGCTCGTGTCGGTCTTCTGGTACCTGGTCATGACCAGCGTCCTGTACGTGGCGCAGTACTTCATCGAGCGCCGCTACGGGCGCGGCTTCACGCGCGCCGAGCAGGCCGGCCTGCGCGAGCGCTGGTTCGCGCTGGGCTCCCGGGGGGCGACGTGATGAGCGGCGCGATGGTCCAGGCCCAGGGCGTCCACAAGCGCTTCGGCACGCTCCACGTGCTCAAAGGGATCGACCTGACCGTCAACCGGGGGGAGGTGATGTGCCTGATCGGACCCTCGGGCAGCGGCAAGTCGACGTTCCTGCGCTGCATCAACCACCTGGAGAAGATCAACGCGGGGCGGCTGTTCGTCGACGGCGAGCTGGTCGGCTACCGCGAGTCGGGCGACAAGCTGCACGAGCTCCCCGACCGCGAGGTCGCGCGCCGGCGCACCGAGATCGGAATGGTCTTCCAGCACTTCAACCTGTTCCCGCACATGACCGCGCTGGAGAACGTCGCGCTCGCCCCGGTCCGGGTGCTTGGCCGGCGCCGCCAGGAGGCGCGTGAGCACGCCGGCGAGCTGCTGCGCACCGTCGGCCTCGAGGACAAGCTCGACACCTATCCGGTGGCGCTGTCGGGGGGCCAGCAGCAGCGCGTGGCGATCGCCCGCGCACTCGCCATGCAGCCGAAGCTGATGCTGTTCGACGAGCCCACCTCGGCGCTCGATCCCGAGCTGGTCGGCGACGTCCTCGACGTGATGCGCCGCCTCGCCCGCGAGGGGATGACGATGATCGTCGTCACCCACGAGATGGGCTTCGCCCGCGAGGTCGCCGACACCGTCGTGTTCATGGACGAGGGCGTCGTCGTCGAGTCGGGGCCGCCGGCCGAGACGATCGACGCGCCCAGGCACGAGCGCACGCGCGCGTTCCTCTCGAAGGTCCTTTGACCGACGTCGGTTCCGGTGCTACTGGCATTGCCGGCCAGTAGCACCGGCCACACCGCTGCGCGGGTAACCTCCCGGCCCCATGGAAGAGACCGAGCACCGCACGATCGCGCCGATCGTCGGCCCCGACGACCCGCGCCGCTTCACCGACTCGGGGATCGAGGTCAAGCAGCTCTACACCGACGCCGACCTGCCCGACGGGCTGGCCGAGGAGCTCGGCGAGCCTGGCGCCTATCCATATACGCGCGGGGTCCACCCCGACATGTACCGCCGCCAGCTGTGGACGATGCGCCAGTACGCGGGCTACGCGTCGGCCAAGGAGTCAAACGAGCGCTACCGCTACCTGCTCGAGCACGGCTCGACCGGGCTCTCGATGGCGTTCGACCTCCCGACCCAGCTCGGCCTGGACTCCGATCACCCGCGCTCGCTCGGGGAGGTCGGCCGCACCGGCGTGGCGATCGACACGATCGACGACATGCGGACCGCGTTCGACGGGATCCCGCTCGACAAGGTCTCGACCTCGATGACGATCAACGCCCCAGCCGCCGTGCTGCTGCTCCTCTACGAGCTCGTCGGCGAGGAGCAGGGCGTGCCCGCCGAACAGCTGCGCGGCACGACCCAGAACGACATCCTCAAGGAGTACATCGCGCGCGGGAACTTCATCTACCCGCCCGAGGGCGCGATGCGCCTGACGACCGACCTGTTCTCCTACTGCAACGAGCGGGTCCCGAAGTGGAACACGGTCTCGATCAGCGGCTACCACTTCCGCGAGAAGGGCTGCTCGGCCGTCCAGGAGGTCGGCTTCACGCTCGCCAACGGGATCGCCTACGTGCAGGCAGCCCTGGACGCCGGGCTTCAGATCGACAGCTTCGCCCCGCGGCTCGCCTTCTTCTTCAACGGCCACAACAACGTCTTCCAGGAGGTGGCCAAGTTCCGCGCCGCCCGGCGGATGTGGGCGCGGATCATGAAGGAGCGCTTCGGGGCCGTCGACGAGCGCTCCTGGCGGCTTCGCTTCCACACCCAAACCGGCGGCGTGACGCTGACCGCTCAGCAGCCCGAGAACAACATCGTCCGGGTCGCTCTGCAGGGGTTCGCGGCGGTCTGCGGCGGCACCCAGTCGCTGCACACCAACGGCTTCGACGAGGCGCTCGCGCTGCCGACCGAGCGCGCCGCCCGGATCGCCCTGCGCACCCAGCAGATCATCGGCTACGAGTCGGGCGCCGCGGACACCGTCGATCCGTTCGCGGGCTCCTACTTCGTCGAGGCGCTCACCGACGAGATCGAGAGCCGCGCGCAGTGGCTGATCGACAAGATCGACGAGCTCGGCGGCTCGGTCCAGGCGATCGACTTCATCAAGAACGAGATCGAGGAGTCGGCGTTCGGCTACCACGAGCGCTACCGCACCGGGCAGGACGTCGTCGTCGGCGTCAACAAGTTCGTCACCGAGACGGCTGAGGTTCCGGACATCCTCCGCGTCGATCCCGAGTCCGAGCGCCTCCAGGTCGAGCGGCTGAAGGCGTTCAAGGCCGACCGCGACGCCGCGCTCGTGCAGCGGCGCCTCGAGGAGATCCGCGAGGCGGCGCGCGGGAGCGGGAACATGCTGCCGGTGCTCCGCCAGGCTCTCAAGGACCGCTGCTCGATGGGCGAGGTGTGCGAGGCGATGCGCGACGTGTTCGGGCGCTACCAGCCGACCAACTGAGCCGCGCTCGATGCCGAGCCCGTCTGTTCCAGCTCGCCCTGACCGTCCTGACGATCCTGTTCATGAGCCTCCAGCTCGGCTGACACCGCCGAGCCCCTCGCGCAGGCGCGCTGAGGCGTGACGGACCGCGGCGCGGGGAATGTCCCGGGCGGTCTCGAGCCCCCAGCTCTCCTGTAGCGAGCTTGCCAGCCGGCGCGCGGGTGCTCCGGTCGGCCCGGCTCGGGTATCGCGCAGGTATCGGGCGAGCGCGGGGGAGAAGAGAGCGACTTGGTGGGTCATGCGCTCGCGCGGGGGCGCGGGACTGCGTTCCAGGGTGCTGAGCCAGGCCGCGGGCACCGCCTCGGGCACCAGTTGGGCCAGGTGGCGCAGGCGAGCGCCGGCCGTCGCAAGGACTCCGCGGCGGCGGGCCTCCAGCGCGAGCGCCGACCAGATCTGGTCGCCCGCTCGGCTGGCCACCAGGGCCAGCTCGGCGACCGCGAGCAGGCTCGGACGCGGCGCGCCCGCCCACGCCGGCGCCGCGGCCAGCCTGACCAGGAGGTGGACGTCGGCCAGTCGCCGCTCGCCGGGCAGCAGGCCGCCCTCGGTGGGGATGGAGTCTGCCCGCAGCTCCTCATCCTCCGTCAGGCGCAGGTCGCGGCCAAGGCTCCAGGCGAGCTCGAGCGCCTGGCCGCCGGGCGCCCGCCACACGGTGGCGTCGGGATCGGTGAGAAACGTTCCCGGCGCCGGCGTCCTGGGTGTCCAGCCCGCCTCACGCATGGCGCTCGCGGCGCGGTCGCGTGCGCCGGGCGAGATCACGAGCCGCAGGCGCTCGAGCGGGCGTGCCCCGAGGTCGCCGAGGATCGCCACGACGGCGAGCTCGTCGGCCAGCAGGTACTCGACGCACGCCGCCGTGAGCTGCTCGGCCGCCCGGCGCAGGCCGTCCAGCCGCAGCGAGTTCGCCGCCCACGTGCGCCGGTGCCCGCCACGGACGATGCCGGCCAGGGCGTCGTCCGCCTGCGCCGAGACGGCGCTGCGGTGCAGGAGTCCGAGCAGGGCCTGTCGCTCACCCTCGAGTCGCTGGAGCGCCTTTGGCGGGGCCAATGCTTCTGAGAGCTCGGCCCACGTCTCGCGTGCCGGCAGGTCGGGCAGCTCAGGGGCGAGCGCGGCGCGGAGAAGGAGCCGGTCGAGCTCGCCCCCGGCAGACGGGGGTCGTTTCACTGCGTCTCGCGCGCATGGCTCTGCTCGCGGGCGCGGCGACGGTCGAGCATGGCCTTGAGCTGGCGTGCGTAGTCGTGCATGTCAGCGTCGATTCCGTGGTTGCCGCGGTGAAGCCGGCGTAGCAGCGCCTCGCCCGGGACGTGCGCGAGCCTCGCTCCCGCCTCCTCGAGTCGAGCGACCCAGTCGACCACCTCGCCCTGGCGCGCCTGCGGATCGAACCGGGTCCGCTCGACGGCGCTCCGGCGGAGCGTCATGCTGCCGGGAAGCCGGGCCGGCTGAGGCGCTCCGCGCCAGGGACGGGGCTCCTCGCGAAACGCGACCACGTCGCCGTACACGCCATCGAGGCTCGAGTCGGCCTCGAGCGCCCTGACGTGCCGGCGCAGCCGTCCCGGCGGCAACAGATCGTCGGCGTCGAAGAACGCGATCAGTTCTCCGCGGCTCGCCTCGAACCCCAGGTTGCGCGCCGAGCCCCCCGGCCCGTGGGTCTTGCTCAGCAGCCGGACGCGCGGGGTGTACGCGGCGAGAACTTCGCCGCCCCCATCCGTCGAGCCGTTGTCGACGACCAACACCTCGAGGGGGCGGTGATCCTGCTCGAGGATGCTCTCGAGCGCCTCGCCGACGGTGTCGCGGTGATTGTGCAGCGGCACGATCACGCTGATCAGTGGCGCGTCCGTCACTGCCCTGCTGCCGCCCGCTTTCGGTCGATCCGGGCCTTCAGCATCAGCACAACCCCGCGGCGATGGGCGTCGTCGTCGTGGGTGACGTTGTGAGCGTGGATTCGCCGGACCAGGACGATGTCATCGAGCACGGTGATGCGCATCCGGAGCTCGCCCGCCCGCAACAGCCAGTCCGTGTCCTCGCTGTTCGCGACCGCCCTCGAGAACGGGCCGACGCGGTCCCAGATCGAGCGCCACGTCACGAGCGTGAGGGGATGTGCCGAGCCGTTGACCGCCTCGACCCCGCCCTCGCGATCGACCCATCTCGGGAGCGGCGCGCCCGGCTCCAGCAGCAGCTCCTGGCGGCCGAGCACGACGTCGGTGTCGGGGTGTGCGAGCAGGTGTCCGACCTGGCGCTCGAGCTTGGCCGGCCAGCGATCGTCCGCATCGAGGAACGCGAGCAGCTCCCCGCGGCTCGCGTCCACTCCCGCGTTGCGTGCGGCCGAGACGCCGCGAGGTGGCTGGCGGAGCAGCCGCACCTCCGGGAACGAAGCGGCGATCCGAGCCGAATCGTCCTGCGAGCCGTCGTCGACGACGATGATCTCGTCTGGCGCCCAGCTCTGATCGCGTGCGCTTTCGATCGCTTCGGCGAGGAACGCGGCGCCGTCGCGGACGGCGATGATCACGCTGAGCGGCCTCACGCGGTGGCCTCGATCAACTCGCTCAAGATGCTCGGCAGGCTGGCGAGGTCATCGCCGACCTCGAGGCCGTGCACGGGTAGTCGGGACAGCATCGCTCGGGTCGAGCGCAACGCCTGCTCGGCACCGCCGGCCACGTGCAGCGTCACCCATGGCGCCATCGCCAGCAGCGCCGCCGCGCGGCTCGCGGGAACGATCCGGCAGCGACCGCCGGGAACGACCCGCGGCAGTACGACCGCGCTCAGTGGCAGCTCGGCCGTCATCGCCTCGCGCGGGAAGAAGCCCACCATCTTCTCGTCACCGCTCGGCTCCTCCAGCCGGGGCAGCACGTCCCGGTATCGTGCGAGCAGTTCGCGGTCCGCGCGCGCCGATCGGTACGGGCTGAAGACGACCGGCGGCTCGGTCTGGACGAGAACCGAGTCGTCGCCCGCAAAGCGCATCCCGGCGCGCTGGCAGGTCAGCGCCGACGTGCTCTTGCCTGCGCCGGACGAGCCGGCCAGCAGCACGCCCCCGCGGGCGGTTCCCACCGCGGCGCCGTGTACCAGGTAGCAACCGCTCCGAGACATCCACCAGCCGAGGATCTCGCTCAGTGGATACGCGATGTCGTTCGGCGCCAGCCGCCTGGCATCGGCGACGCAATGAAGCGCCTCCCCCTCGCCGACATGTAGCGCGCTGATGGCTGATTCGAGGATCTGGAACGAGAGGTGGATGTCCCCCGCATGCTGGGCTCGCCCCAGCATGCCGTCGAACTCGCCGGGCAGGTCGGGCAGGCTCGTCTCGCTTGCGGCGGTGTCCCACGCCCGTATCCGCAGGTCGGTGGACCAGCCGGCGCCTGCTGGCTGCTCCAGATGAGCCAGAGCGGGAAGCAGCCCGGACGCAACTGCATCACCCGCGATCTGCAGGGTGATCCGCTGGCCACCTAGCCGCAGGTGATGCTCGCTCACCCCGACGCGAGCCGCCGCATCTTCGAAGGCGCCGCTCAGCTCTGCGAATGCCGCACCGAGGCGCTCCGCGTCGACGCCGGGGGCCCCGACGCTCAACGCGGTGCCGCGTGGGGCCAGCCGCGCTCGTCGACGTCGTGCACCGGATCGAGCATCAGCAGGTCCTCCATGTCGGTGAACCGTTCGAGCTGAGGAGGCTGGAAATCGGCGCTCGGGGCCGTGGCCGATGCGGCCTGGTCGGCAACCGGCGCCTCAGCGTCTCGAATCAATCCGTGCTCGCGCAGCTCCTCGATGAAGCTCGCGATCGCGGGGCGCACGTCTTCCTCTGGTCGCCCGAACTGATCTGCGATGCGCGCGATCACCCGGTCTGGCGTAGTCGGCTCGATCAGGCTGTGCCACACCGCCACCCCCGAGTCGCGGATGCTGTAGTAGCTCCCACCGTGGAGGTCGACCACGACCACCTCATCGTCGATCGTCTCGTCGATGATCGCCGGCCGGTTGACCTGAATCGCGTGACTCATCGGTACTCGCCTTAGGGAATACGGTTCAGTGCGCGGCGCGTGCTGCCCCGGCGCGTGCCGCGTGAGATTGTAGCCCCCAGGGAGCAGGCAGGCCTGGAGTCTCAGATCCGCGGTTGCCGGAGCTCACCGAGAAGGTCACTCGGGCTGTGGCGCAGGAGGTTCACTGCGTGCCGGAGCCGCCGCCACCACTTTCCCCGCCCCATTCGCGAGTTGCCGTACAGCGACTCCAGATACTCGGTCCCGAACGCGAAGCGCAAGTTTCGCAGGACGTCAGCCGGCCAGCCGAGCTGCCAGAAGACGAGGCTGACAGTGAGGTGCGCCGACGCTCGGGGGTTGTCGGCCATGGCGCTCGGCACGGGCGCGTCGAGCAGGCGATGGGCATGGTGCAGGTAGGCGACGAGCGACCGGTTCAGCCGGGGCGCCTTCAGCCGCGAGCGAACATCGCCCCAGTCGATCTCATCGTCGCGGTGGGCCAGCAGGCGGCTCAGGGTGTGGAGCTGTCGCAGCGGGATGCCTGCCACCGCATAGTTCAGATCCTGGATCTGAGCGTGCACCACGTGGTGGACGACGGCGTCGGCGGGCGCCAGTCCAGCTGCCTCGCCGCCCGCGCCTGGCACGTCCTGGCTGCGCGCGAGAACGTCCTCGAGCGGGAGCAGCTCGGGCAGGGGAGGAGAGCCGAGCGACTCGTGGAGCTCGACCGTCGCGATCGCGCCGGGACGGCGCAGCAGGGTCTCGTGCGGGTGAAGGAACGGCTTGGCTACCTGCGTTTGGTAGCCGATCCGCTCGAGCGCCGCGATGGCTTGCCGACGCTGCGCCGGCGCGACGACCAGATCGAGATCCCACTGGACCCGCTCCCCGGGGTCGGGAAAGGTCCCGTCCAGCATGTAAAGCGAGCCCTTGAGCAAGAGCGGCACGATGCCGCCGGCATTGAGCGCAGCGATGGCCTCCTGGAGCTGGGAGCGAAGCGCCACGTTACGGGACCTGTTTCGCCTGTAGGCGACCTCGAGCCGCCGGTTCGCCGGTTCCGGAATCGCGCCGGTGAAGCCGTGCCGTCGTGCCGCGACGGCGAGCGCAGGCCCCATCAACATTCCGACGGCGAGCTCGACGACGTGCCTCCAGTCCGCGGGCGCTGGCCCAGGTGAGGGGTGCGTCTCGCTCAGCAGTTCGCAGAGTGATAGCAGCGCTCCCGTCCGCCGGGGGGCGAGCCTCCTCGCGCGAGCCATCGTCCGATCGCTGGAGGCGGACCCGTTCCGCACTGCCGGGTCAAGATAGCCCAGCGCGCCTCTGGCTGGCAGCAGGCTTGCTCGCGCAGGAGTCCGAGCTTGCCGGGCGAACCTGATCGCGATGAGCCAGCATCACGCCACCAGAACCCTCGTCAAATCTCCGCCTGAGCTGTGGGAGGTGTGCAGCGATGCCGCCGCCCTCGGGCGTCACCTCGAGCCGTTCGGGGAGATCCGGATCACGCGGCTGGAGCCCGAGACGACCGTCGCCTGGGAGGGCGAGCGCGCAAGCGGCACGGTCCGGATCGAGCCCTCGGGGTGGGGGACCCGGGTGACCCTGACGGCAAGCTCGCCCGATCCCGAGCCGGTCGCGCAGCCCGCGCCCCTCGCGCCCGCCGCGCAGGCCGCCGCGCAGCCCGCGCAGGCCGACACGCAGGCCGCGCCCCTCGCCCAGCCCGAACCTGGCGCCGAGCCAGAGCCGCCGCCCGACCCGCAGCCACGCCGCCGCCTCGGTCTGTGGCGCCGCCTCGCGCGCCTGGCCTTCGACACCGCGGTGCCGACGGTGGCGGTCCCCGAGGAGGGGCTCGTGCCGCGCGAGGCAGCCGAGCAGGTCGATCCGCCGCCGGCGCCACCTGCGACGCCGGAGCCGGGCAGCGACGTGGTCGATGCGCTTCGTGCGCTCGAGGCGGCGCTCGACAGCCTCGGGCAGGCGCACCACAGGCCCTTCTCCCGCGGCTGAGGCCGGCCCCTCTCGCGTACACTCGCGCGCCGGATGCGCGAGAAGGCCCCGGAGACCTACGAGGAGAAGCTCGCCCAGCTCGCCGAGCTCCGCCACGACGCGATCCACGCCGGCTCCGAGGCGGCGGTCGAGAAGCAGCACGCGCGCGGGAAGTTCACGGCCCGCGAGCGGATCGAGAAGCTGCTCGACCCGGGCTCCTTCCAGGAGCTCGACACGTTCGTGCGCCACCGCACGCACGACTTCGACATGCAGAAGAACCGGCCCTGGGGCGATGCCGTCGTCACCGGCCACGGGACGATCGACGGCCGCCGGGTGTGCGTGTTCAGCCAGGACTTCACGGTCTTCGGCGGCTCGCTCGGGGAAGTGATGGCCGAGAAGATGTGCAAGATCATGGACCTGGCCGAGAAGATCGGCTGTCCCGTGATCGGGCTGAACGACTCGGGCGGCGCCCGGATCCAGGAGGGTGTCGTCTCGCTTGGCGCCTACGGCGACGTGTTCCTGCGCAATGTCCGCTGCTCGGGGGTGATCCCGCAGATCTCAGCGATCATGGGCCCGTGCGCCGGCGGCGCCGTCTACTCCCCGGCGATCACCGACTTCATCTACATGGTGAAGGAGACCTCGCACATGTTCATCACCGGCCCCGAGGTGATCAAGACGGTCACGGGCGAGGAGGTCGAGTTCGAGGAGCTCGGAGGGGCGATGAGCCACAACTCGAAGTCGGGCGTCGCGCACTTCGCATCCGACGACGAGGACGCGTGCCTCGAGGACATCCGCTACCTGCTCTCGTTCCTGCCGCAGAACAACCTCGAGGCGCCGCCGCGGGTCCAGCCGACCGACGACCCGAACCGGATGGACGAGGAGCTCGACCACGTCGTCCCGGACAACCCGAACAAGCCCTACGACATGCGCGAGGTCATCCGCCTGATCGTGGACGACGGGGAGTTCTTCGAGGTCCACGAGCACTACGCGCGCAACATCGTGTGCGGGTTCGCGCGGCTGAACGGCTATGCGGTCGGCGTCGTGGGCAACCAACCGGCGCAGCTGGCGGGCGTGCTCGACATCGACTCGAGCTGCAAGGCCGGACGGTTCGTGCGCACCT
>Ga0070739_10007533_pt1 | contig 11503 bp, 8 predicted proteins | sample Coa_R1_7_FD_66445 | JGI IMG/M metagenome (GOLD analysis project Ga0070739, IMG submission 66445) | Surface soil microbial communities from Centralia Pennsylvania, which are recovering from an underground coalmine fire - Coalmine... | ecosystem: Environmental > Terrestrial > Soil > Unclassified ... | reverse complement strand
AGGACGACAACGCCCCCGAACAGTCCCAGCAACACGGCGGCGGCCATGAGGCGGCGCGGCGAGCGCCGCAGCGCGGCCAGGAAATCTTTCATCGTCCGACGGCCCATTCGATTTCACCAGGCACTCGAATCCAAGCCGCGCACGCAGCGCAGCGGAGGAAGCGGTTACTGGGGCGACCGCTTCCTCCGCTGCGCTGCGTGCGCGGCTCGGACGGTGGTCATTTCAGATCAATGTCGTGTTGCTGTGGTCCGTTCGTCACCGTGTAAGTCAGCCCCGATTGATTGGGGTCCGCGTATTTGGACGGAAGTTTCGTTTCCCTGTCGGCTACGGCCGCTTTGACTTTGTCGACATCCTTTGGGCCTCGGGGCATGCCGATAGCCCGCATCGCTTCTTGCGAGGCTTTGGGCTGGACGCCGATTTTCACCGGCCCCACCGGCACGTTCTCCAGGCGGTAGGAGCCGTCGCTCTGGATGTCGGCATGCAAGGGAGGGCCTTTGTCTGCCGTGAAGGTGACGTAGCCGCTCGACAACGCTTTGCCCTGATACGTCACCTTGCCGCTAACGGTACCCTTGGCTTGACCGGCACAGCCGGTTACAAGCGGCAGAGCCAAGAGCAGGACGCACAGCGTGCTGCCGCAGCGCTTTGGAGAGCAAATGGGCTTCATAATTCGGCCTCTTACCAATCCGAACCCAGAACCTCGCCGCCAGCGGGCGTCCACGCGTACCACCAGGAAGCCGGACTGATGCCTTGGGCTACAAAATGCACGCTGCCATCACCCATGCCCACCATAATGCCGGCCGTATGGCCCGTACTGGGCTGATTGCCGCAGGCCTGCCCCACCGGCGTCGGCGCAATCAGCGGATAGAAGACGCCGACTCCCGCGGGCATAGGCCACCACGATTGCGTCCAGGTATCGCCGCCTATCACGGGGCCTGCATCCCACCAGTAATTGTAGCCAATGGCCTGTATCAGACCGGGGCAATTTCCCTGGGTCACAGCCTCTTTCTCAGAAAAGAAAACGGTATTGGACGTACCGTCCGGGATGCTGGCGGGGAAGCGGCCGTAATTGAAGTCCCAGCGATCGGCGATGAAGACTTGGCCATTGACCGCATAGCTGCCGACCGTTTCCTCCCACGGTCCCACTGGCCCGGGTATGTACGACGGATCGGAGGGGCAAGCATAGATCTTGATAACGGAGGAAGGCCCCAAGCCATGCTGACTCTCGTCATCGACGGCGGTGCCGTCGCCCTTGCCGTACTCGGAATAGGTCATGGCCCCGTTATTAAAGCTGTCCGGGGCATAGCTGCGATTGTAGATGTTGCCTTGCTCGACGTAGGGCAGCAGAAGGAAAAGCGTGCCGCCTTCGCCATTGTTGGTGGCTCCGGGCGGGTTGGGATACGTCCCCAGCCAGGGCGGTATCTTTCCTTGATTGGCATCCATCATGTTCTGTAAGCCCAGGCCGATTTGCTTCAAGTTATTCTGGCACTGAGCGCGTGCGGCGGCCTCGCGCACTTTCTGCACTGCTGGTAAAAGCAGTCCAATCAAGACAGCAATGATGGCGATCACCACCAACAACTCGATCAGCGTGAAACCACGCTTGCGCAGGGAATTGGAGAAGGAGGGCATGGTACGACTCCCCTGAAGTAGAGAGCACAAAAGATAACGGACAGCGGTCCGACTTCCCGACTGCGAGTGCGTAACGTCCAGGCCTGCTGAGCGGGCTGGCCGGATCTTCCCGTCTAGCGAGTTTTAATAATTCTATCCCTTGCTTCTCGTTTGGTACATAGTATTTTTCACTTTTCTTTTTCGATTCTTCATCAAAGTCGCGTCCAGAGAGTTGGTGTCAGAATTCGCATCAGAATTGGTGTGAGTTCATTTTTCTGTTGCCTTGCTGGGACAAGCCGCGAGGCTAGAGACATGGGAAGACAACCTCGACTGGTTACGAACGGTCTGGTTTACCACGCGCTCAACCGTGGCAATAACTGCGTCTGTTGCGTGCCGGCAGAGTCCGTGATCTCTCTGGCTATCGCTGGTCGAGTTATTTGGTGCATGGTCTTGGTCGGCATTTGCCTTTGGTGGATGAAGCGGCGCGGTGGGCTTCGCTGGGCAAGACAGAGGAGGCACGGCAGCGTTACTGGCGTGACTGGTTGCACACGCCGTTGACAGACAAAGAGTTGGCTGCGATACGTCGCTCGTCACCGAGCGACAGGCCGAATGGTCCGGCGGCTTGGGTGGAGCAAACGGCGGGGCGCTTCGGTCTGGATCTGACCCCGCGCCGTTGAGGACGCCCTCGCAAAACGGAACAAAAATCGAACGGACACCATTTTCATGACGGCTGACACCATTTTTCCCATTTTTCTGACCATTTTTCCAAAAGGAGACATAGTGCGTCTGCATTAGAGTAATTTTGGATGCTCCTTTTTTCCTTCCCGCTTACCAAGCCCTCGTTTGAATAAGTCCGTGGAAAGCAACGAGGACAGGCACGGCTTGCTCGATAGCCGTGCCTGTCCTCGTAACGTATTCGGAACATATAACTCAGGCGCGGCGACGGCGAAACCAACCGGCCAATCCCAGCGAGGGCAAACCAAGGCACGCCAGCAGAAGGCTGGACGGCTCCGGGGTGGAATTGGTCAACGGTTGCGCCGAGATGGTAGCGCTGATGCTGCCCATACTCAAATCGGGGCCATCGTCAGGGGCATTAAAGTATTGAGGAAGGACAACAGGCCCGAGCGTCACCGTATAGAGGTTGTGGCCCAACTGCAGGGTCTGGGTCGTCGGACCAGTGAACGTATTCGTTAGGGAAAACGCCATAGAAGGGTCCTGAAGGGAAAGGGATCCGCCAAAATAGCCGCGAAACGTCAGAGTGCCAGAGTTTCCCGAAGCTTGGTCGCGAAGATGTAAACTCAACCGATACTGCGCGCCAGGACCACCAAAGTCGTAGGCTGCGCCGGGATTGCCACCCTCAATACCGGCAGCCAGATTCGTAATGATTACGCTCCCAGAATTTGTACCACTCACTGGGTTTCCGTCAAATTGCCCAGGAGACATCGCAATTCCTGCGGGTGAAAACGGGAAGTTTGGCAGCGCAAGTACCTCCCCTCCCCCTCCCGCCGGATACGCTGCTCCGGAAGCAGTCCAATGGATCAAATCGGCCTGGACCTTGGCTCCGCTGAGCGAGGGCAAGGTCACGATAGCTGTACCGAGAACGAGAAACAGGTGTTTCATGTGTAGGACTCCTTTCCGAGTTTAAGCCGTAGCCGGAGGGCGGGCTGAGTCTGCGAGGCCCGCCCTCCAGCTGAACGTGCAGCTTCTCCTCAACTCACTGAGGAGGCGGTGATGGGATCGTCAGCGAGAGAGCCAGATGATGACGCGGCAACCGAATCGCTTGCCGGCCAGAGCAACTCGTCAAAGGGCGAACTGTTCGCATGAGTTTTGAGCAGTTTCGCCGTCACCCATGCGGAGAACAAGCGTGCTGGGTCAGACCAGGAAGCAAAGGGATCCGCTGGCCACACAGGCGGGGCTTGGCTCACGCTCGTTGCATTCGGGAGAAATAATGTAGGCAGCAATCCATCAAAAAACTCCGCAGTGATTTGCCTAGAGTCGGTTGGGGCAGGACTGCCCGGATCGAGGGATGAGCCGGAAGTAGACTGACTGGATGTTGACGCGGCCGCCGGGCTTGCTGGGATAGGAGTAGCAACTATAGGTGTAGCCGCAATCGCCAGCGGTGCTGTCGCGCCTGTGCTTGGATCAACCAGGATCACTCCTTCGCCGTTCTCAAGACTGATCGATGTTACCGTTGTGCTCGATAGGGTGCCGTCGGCTTGGAGCACGTAGTAGGAACCCGGCAGTGTGACCGTGGTTGCCGAAGCACTACCGGTCAATGTCGAGTCCGTACCATTGGAAAACTCGGAGATTGGCTTGTACAGCACCAGCACGGGCTGGTTGTTCTGGCCGGTGAACTGTCGCTCGTAAACGTAATAGGTCGAGCCATCGGATTCCGTGCCCGTTCCTCCTCGTTCGTTGATGACGACGGGTGCGTTTGGTAGCGAACTTTCGGGCGTACCGACGTTGTATGTTGCCGCCTGGGACCAGTGATTAAACGTACCGGGAGGAGGACTCCAACTCGATACCCAGGGTGTCGAAGTCTGTTCCCCGCCGAAGAAATCCAGAGCGCCCTTACTTGGGTTGGTAGGCGCAAGGAGATAGTAAGCGGCCAGAGTAGTCAGCTGGTTCTGGCCGCTCTCCTCAGCAGCCTTCAATACATTCGGATCAGTTGAGTCAGCGGACAGGCCATCCAGTACCTCGTAGTCGGGCGAGTCGTGATTGTCGTCGTTATTGTCCCGGTAATAAATCTTGTTATAGAAGGTGAGGAATTTGGTGGTGTCATCCGTTATGGCCCGGAGGTTCTTTTCCTCGTAAGAGGCCTGGACTCTTTGGATCACCGGATCGGCATTGGTCTGACCTGCGCTCCCGTCTGTCGTTAGGTTGGCGCCGTTAATATTAGCCATGATCCATCCGTTGACGGAGGCGATGTTGAGACCGATTGCGTTGAGCAAGGACGCATAGTCCTGGGTATAGGAGTCGGTCGGTTCGACAACATTGTAATTGCCGCTCGGACCTGGTGGGTTATTCAGGGAATTATCCATGAACAACCCGGTGGCGTACTGAGTGCTCGTCAAGTAAGTCTTGTAGTAGCTGAGCGCCCACTGCCGGAAGTCCGGACTGGAAGGATTGGTGACATAACGCATCTGGCCATAGGGAGTAAAAAATAGCCGGCCCTGATAGGCGAAGTAGGCGTCCATGCCCGGCGCCCGATTGGCGTATTCACGAGCGTCGAGGTAGCCATCGCCGTCTTTATCGGCGGCATAATCAAAGGCCGGAATGGTGTACGTCCCCGAACCATCGGAACTGGTACCGGTGTAATTGTAACTGAGAATCGTACTCGCTACGGGGATGGTGCTGAACGCCGCGGTAGTGCGGAAGCGAACGTAGTAGTATCGTACTGCACCGTTGGACGACGTGGGGTCGACCACGGCCGGCACCCAGTTAGACGGTGGATCAAAGGTGATGATCCCGGTGCCGGTCTTCGTCAACCCATTCGTAGTATCCAAAAGAGTGGTCAGGGTAGCCCAGGTCGTTGGGTTGCCATAGCTATCCACCGCCGTGGGGTACTCCAGCACGTAAGAGCCGCCACTCCTGGCTGTCGAGAGATTGATGTCCATCTCTCGGAACTTGTCCATGTACCCGATGTTCAGGGTATCACCGACCACCGAAGTAGTGCTCCCGAAGTATACGCCGCTCGTGGACTGGTATCCATTGGCCGCTTCGGTATAGTCGTTCCACTTGCTATTCTGGTAGCCATAAACACCCCAGAACCAATTGACCGGCTGCGTCGAACCGCCGTTGCCCGTCCACGACGTCGCTGCCGTTGCATGGTAGAATGCCTCTTCGGGATCGATGCCGTTCTCCGCCGCGTAATTCAGCCAGCTTATTAGCAAATCCCCAGAAGCGGTCCCGTAGACGTTGGAAACATTGGTGTAGGCCAGTTGCTGGACGGACGAGTCCCAGTTATGGATAGACGTGAGGTCTGGCTGACTAGCGCCTACAACCACGTCCACATAGTTCTGAACAAGAGTTTGGTCGGCAGCGTTGCTTTCGTTGTAGTTGCCTGCATAGTCCAACTCCGTGATCCCAACGGAAGTATTGGTGTGCGTCGGAAAGCCGCTTGGCAGAGAGAGAGCAGTGTTGTTCGATATGGTCACGCTGGTCATGGCTTCGCCAATGTTGCCGGCTTCGTCGTAAGCCTGGACGACCAACCAGTGCGTGCCGTTGGGGACGAAAGTCGTGTCCAAGTTCCAGTTATAAGCGGAGCCAGCCGTCTCCTCCCAGTGCGTAAGGACGGTTGGCGTGGCCGAAGTGGGGTTGTCCTCGACGTAGAAATCAACCTTGGATATGCCGGTGTCGTCCGTTGCGGTGGCACTGGCGGTCACAGGCCCCGACAGGGTGCCGCCCGGTACGTTGATCGACACCGATGGAGGCGTGTTCTCTGCGGACAGCGGTGCCACAGCGAAGTTATCGAAAAAGACCGTACCACTGGAGTTGGCGATGCGTGCCAGCCCGCCGTTGCCAGGCCCAGGGAGAGGGGTTGCATCGGTGTAGTTCAGAGCATAAGCCGGAGCAGATTGCCACAGGTCCTCGTCGTTGAGGTACTGCCCTGTGTCGGCGCGATAGATCTGGGCACGCACGCTTGAGCCATCGACGTACAGCGTTGCCTGAATCCACTGGTACTCGAAATACGTAGCGGTATACGTAGACAGCGGCGAAAGTTCGGCGAGTGTGGTCGAGGTTCCGTTGTTCACACGCACCAGATTGACATTCAACCCGTAACTGCTCGGCGTCACGGAAAGCCCATAATAGCTGGGACTTGACGTACCCAGGTTTGTACCGCGGGCGATAAGTTGCGCCCCTCCGTAGACAGATACATACATTCCCGCGGAAACTTGGGCATTGGTCAGCGACTCGCTTGTGTCCCAAATCTGGGCCGCGGAACTTCCCCCGGTGCTTTGCAGCACGTTCTTGTCGCTCAAAAAATGGCTGTTATCCGGGGCAGCGACCACCGAGAATTGATTGCTACTCGACTGACTCCATTCGCTGGAGGACAACGAGGTCGAGGAATCAAAGTTCTGTGCGTCCATGCCGGTGGCCGTGGTGAAATCATCGAAGTAATTGGTATCAAGGTACAACGGCCCCGTAACAGGACGCCCCACTCCGACCTGGCCGCCGCCGCTAATGGAAGTGTCGGTCACGTTCGTGATGGCCCAAGTAGGGGTGGATTGCCATCCACCTTGGCTAGTCAAGTACTGTTGTGTGTCCGGCCGATATATTTGCGCCTCCAGGCTGGTTCCGATCACCCCCACAGTCTCCTGCACCCAAATATTCTGAACGTAGCCGGTGGATGTCACGGGTGTTCCGAGCGTCGTCTGTGTACCGTTTACCACCTTGACTAGTGAAACCGTCAGGCCGCGCGTTACTTCGACCGCATAGTAAGTTGGCAATGAAGTATTGAGACCACTACCGCGCGCGAAGACTTGAGCGGGAGTCAGCGTATCAAGGTAAGTCTCCGCGCTCACCGACAAGTCGGCAGGCAAGCTGGTGTTGAGCCAGGCTCGATCTGTATCGCTGCTCTGGGCAGGCGTGATGTCTAAGGCATTCGGCGGGCTGGTAGGTGTTGGGTTCGTCGGGGCAGCGACGGCGATGGTAGCGCCGCTTCTGGAGGCATACGAAGTCCAGTTCTCCGGCAGCTGCCCCACGGGCGCGGCGTCGAACGACTGATCGGCAGCAGGTGTTTGGACGGAGAAATCGTCGAACGTGACCGTGCCGACGTAGCTGCTCGCCCTCCCTAACCCAACGACGCCCGGACCCGTGACGAAGTTGTCGATGGCAGTCAAGGCCCATGCCTGAGTGGTCTGCCACTGCACGGTGCCATTGTTGTTACTCAGGTATTTCTGCGCTGTCGGATCGAAGAGCTGAGCGCGCACGGTCGAACCTTCTACGTCCAGCGTTACCTCGAGCCAGTTGTTTATGTAAGTGGGGGATTGGATCGTGGCGAGGGTGGTCAATCCGGAGCCGTTCACGTCTTTCACCAGCGTCAGCACGGGGCCGGGGGAGCCGCTTGCAAGCTCAACGGCGTAGAAGGTGGGCCCGCCGTTTTGGCTATCGGCTGTGTTCAGATTGCTGCCGCGCGCGATGACCTGGGCGGGGATGAGCGAGTTGACGTAGACAGCGGCGCTGACCTGCACGTCGGCCGGCATCGTCTGGTTGAGCCAGGCCCGCGACACGTCCGTACTTCTTCCGTTGCTGCCGCTGATTACCGAGATGCTGTGCGTGCCGCTGAGAGCAGGCGGGGCGGGGGGGCTGCTTGTTGTACTCGTGACGGCGAATTGAGTGATTCCATCGCTGTTCCATTGCGACCAGTTGAGCGGCATGGGGGGCGGGCTTCCCGACGGAGGAGATGCCGGCACATTTGTTCCTTCAAATGAATCGGTTGTCCACGGCGTCACGGAAGGCGCCTCACGGTTTTCCAATTGTTCGAGTCCGAGCTTTACATAGCGCGGAAACTTCCTGTTGTTACTCATCACTTCTCCCTGATGCCTATCGTGGTGGTTAAAGGAGTCAATTCCTCGTTGACTCAACCTCGCTCATTCGTGAGCAAGGGGAGTGTAAACAGACACACCCCGCGCGTCAAGAAGAAAAATTAAAAAAAATGGAGGCTAATAAGCGGCAGAAAGCCGCGTCGCGGATGAGTCAGAGAAAGAACTTGAAGATAGCTCAGCATGGCGCGTAGTCAAGGCGCAAGTCTCTGTCCATCAATTGGTTATGACAGGAGCGGTATGCGTACATACACTCATGCGGCATTAAAATGGGCTGTTTGAAGACCTTGTCTTGCCTTGCCGTTTTCGAGATATCTAGATTAGATAAATAATCCTTTGGTCGAAAAACGAACAAAGAGACATCGTTTCATGGCATGTAGTTAGAAAGAAGACGATGGCAGGGCGGAAAGGGGTCGGGACTCGCTCAGAATAATATGTGAACAGCGGGAAAAGACGAAAGAAATGAACCATTCAAGGTCCTTCTGTAAAGAGGAACAGCATTCCTAGACCAGAGACTGGACGAAAATGGCAGCACTTGCTAAGTGCAAGGTGATAGATCGTCTTCAGACGATTCCTGACCTCTCCGTCGGCACAGAAGCAAACGTCTTCAGAAGTGTGACATTGGCGCGATTGCGGTCCAGCAAGCGCAGATAGCGGTCCATGGCTCGATTGGGCAGGATGCGGCCGCGTTCCCAGCGCGAAATGGTGGCTTCACCGATGCCAGTCAGTCGTGCGAACTCGGCCTGCGTTGGACCCAATCGTTCCCGGATCGCCTGAATCTCTGCGGGGGTCAGCAGACCGAGCGCTCGGCACACCGCTGCATGTTGGATGCGCACTGCCGCCGGCCCAAGATATTTCTCGCCGCACTTGGGGCACACTTCCACGGGAACATTGGGAACCTCGACCGTCAACGGCTCCTCACCGTCGGGCCGATATTCGAAGCGATCTGTGATGGTTTCTTCGCGGAGCGGAGCGTGCCCGCAATTGGGACACCGTCGCAGCCTCTTCTTTGCTCCTGTATCCATCGTTCAGCTACCCTGCTCATGAACGCTGACGTGAAAACTGAGAATCACGGCGATCTCGTCTTGAATCGTCAGCTTGATGTAGAGCGAGCGCCCATCCGGCAAGTGAGTATTAATGACGCAGCCTGTTTCTCCCGATCCTAGCTCGACGGCATGCATGGGGACATCCGAACGCAAGAGATCGAGAATAAACAAGTTGACTGCATAGGCGCCGAAATGCCCCTGGTATTCCGGGAGAATCCTCCGCCCATCCCGCAGAGCCGTTTCTGTGATGCGCCACTCTTCTAGCTCATCGCCTTGAAGCAAACGGATGAGTTCCGCTCGCTTGCCCGCGCATGCATCGAGTTCTCCAGGCATAGCCCTCTCCCCCGAGCATATTCGGTTCAGCTGTCCTCGCCTGAGTATGCCTGTCGATTCCAGATGCGCACCTGTCTAAACCAATCATATGATCGCTTTCAGGGCCAGTCAACGGCGACTGCGGCAAGAACGACATTGCGGTTGCAATGACCTATGCTGATGCAGAGCAGGAGTTTGCGCCACGGCCTCGGTTGTCCTTACAGTGTTGCGTTGTCCTTGCATCGACGGTGGGGAATGTTGCAATGCACGCGCCGTCAAGCATGAGAAGCCACAATAGTGTCGCCGAGGGGAGGGAGAGCCTTTTTTCGTCTAAGGCCACTCCTCCAATTCACCCCCAGCCAGAGGAGAAACGCCAAGGCTCCAGTCCCTGCCCCAGGGCCGAGAAACGAGAGCCAATAGGCCGGCGTCCACGAATCGCGGTGGGCAAAGGGGAGGATAACGTACCCGACCTTGCCCACCTCGATCCCCTCTTCGGACGGCACTCCACGCGGGCTTATGACCTCCGTTCGCCCTGACGAGCAGGCGCGCAACAACCAGCGGTCGTTCTCCACCGCTCGCAGTCGAAAGAGCAAAGCGTGATGCTCGTGCTGGACTCTCCCCCAGGACATCGCGTCCATCGTCGGAGCCACCAGGACCGTGGCCCCGGAGTGGACCAGCGAGGACGCCACCGCCGGAGCGTCGAAGTCGTAGCAGATGGCGACCCCGAGCGCTCCTCGATCCACCGCAAAGATGGGCTGTCGCTGTCCCGGAGTGCCATCAACCATCAGCGGCACCGGACGCTGCTTTGGGAACGTACCCAGCAGTTGACCGTCCGGCCCGATCACGGCCGCCACGTTGTCGAACGGCATCTCGCCGTAGGTGCCCTCGACGGCGCCGAACACCACCGGAGAGTAGGTCTTGCGCGCCAGATCCGCCGGGCCGTTTCGCGCCGAAAGGGCGGATTGCGGCGAACACGTGTAGGCCAGTTCGGGCAGCACGCACAGGTCGGCCTTCTCCGCTGGAATTTGGGCCATCACGCGCTCGATGCTGCCGACCTCCGATTGCACCAGCACGACGCGGCAGTCCGGTATTCCGTCCTCCGGGAGCAGCAGCCAGAAGGCCGGCAGCAACAAGAATCCGACGTAGGCCAATGGCCGAAAGGCTCCCGCAGCGGCGAGGAGCCAGATCACCAGTGACAGCCCATACGTGCCCAGCCAGCGAGCACCCGCGATCATCGGCGGGACCGAGGCCAGGGCGTGGGCGGGCGTGTACCAGGGAAAGCGCAGATACCAGGCATCGCCGCGAAGCCATTCCACGGCTACGGCGAACAGCGCGGCCAGGCAAACTCTTGCCATTACGTTGAATCCGCGCGTCAGTGCGAACAGGTTCGCCAGGAGGCCGAAGTAGGCGGCCATGATCGCAAGCAGAGGAATCGCCAGGACGCCGAAGATCAAAAACATCCAGTGCATGGTTCCGGCGGCGAAAGCGAGGCCATAGACCAAGCCAAGGTTGCGGGCGGTCTGGGTGTCTTGATCGCGCAGCAAGCGGAGGAAAAGAGCAAGCGAGACGAGCATAAGCGGCCAGAGGGAAATCGGCCAGAACGCGGCGGCGCCCATGAGACCGCCTGCACAGGCCAGGATAGCCTGGCGGGGCGCGATGCCGAGCGGGAGAGCGGTCATGGGATACTCTCGTCTAACAATCTCAAGGGGAGAACAGCACATTCCAAGGTTGCCGGTGTCATCCTCGCCGTAACTCTTGTGTGCCGAAAGTCACGGCGGGGTTGCTTTTTCGGCTTTTTTCTTCGCTGCCGCTAACTCTTTCCGCCACTTGTCGGCTTCACCCTTCTTGCCGGTCGCTTCATACAGTTGCACCAGGCGTTCGAGCACCTCGCTCAGACGGACCCTGGACGGCTGGGGGATTGCCTGTTCGCGTTGTTTCATGCCTTCGTAACCCGACACCAGCAGCGGTTCAGCCTCGCCGTATTTCTTCTGACCC
>Ga0070739_10007529_pt1 | contig 11510 bp, 10 predicted proteins | sample Coa_R1_7_FD_66445 | JGI IMG/M metagenome (GOLD analysis project Ga0070739, IMG submission 66445) | Surface soil microbial communities from Centralia Pennsylvania, which are recovering from an underground coalmine fire - Coalmine... | ecosystem: Environmental > Terrestrial > Soil > Unclassified ... | reverse complement strand
CATCGACGCCAACGGCATCCTGCACGTCAGCGCAAAGGATCTCGGCACCGGCCGGGAACAGAAGATTTCCATCACCGGCTCCAGCGGATTGACCAAGGAGGAGGTCGAGCGGATGCGCAAAGAGGCCGAGCTCCACGCCGAAGAAGACCGAAAGGCCAAGGAAGCTGTGGAAATCAAAAACAACGCCGACATGCTCGCCTATCAGTGCGAGAAGCAACTCAAGGAAATCGGCGACAAGGTCTCCGGCGACAAGCGTAAAAGGGTCGAGGACGCCATCGCTGCGGTCCGCGACGCGATCAATCGCAACGACACCGACGCGATCCGGCGCGCCTACGACGATTTGCAGAGCAAATTCCAGGAGGTCAGCGCCGATCTCTACAAGCAGGCCTCCGCTCAGGCGGGGCCGCCTCCGGGAGGCGAAGCCGGCGCGCGCCCGCAACCGGAGAAGGATGCCAAACGCGAAGGCGACGTAGTCGATGCGGAGTTCGAGGTCGTGGATGAAAACAAAAAGAAATAACGGCGCATCGCCCGCGAATTCTTCCAATGCCAATTTTGCCGGCGACCCCGACAGGCGTCGGGGCCGCTGGCGCAACCAAACAAACCAGAAGGAGTGATAAACAACTTATGGCAGAAGTTAATGTGAGACCACTCGGAGATCGCGTGCTGGTGCAACCGATCGAAGAGGAGGAAGTAAAAAAGGGCGGGATCATTATCCCCGATACCGCCAAGGAAAAACCACAGGAGGGAAAAGTCGTCGCCCTGGGCACCGGGAAAATCACCGAGGAAGGCAAAAAGATTGATTTCACGGTGAAAAAGGGCGACCGGGTGCTGATCTCCAAATACGGCGGCACCGAGATCAAAATCGACGACAAAAATTATCTCATCATGCGCGAGGACGACATCCTCGGCATCATCGGATAAAAGGAGGAGAAACAGCTTATGGCAGCGAAACAACTACAATTCGATGAAACGGCGCGGCAAACGCTGCTGCGCGGTGTCGAGAAACTGTCCAAGGCCGTCAAGGCCACGCTCGGTCCTGCCGGCCGGAACGTGATTCTCGACAAGAAATTCGGCAGCCCCACCATCACCAAAGATGGTGTGACGGTGGCAAAGGAGATCGAGCTGGAGGATCCCTACGAAAACATGGGCGCCCAGCTCGTGCGCGAAGTCGCCTCCAAAACCTCGGATGTGGCGGGCGACGGCACCACCACGGCGACCATCCTCGCGGAAGCCATTTACCGCGAAGGGCTGCGCAACGTCACCGCGGGAGCGAACCCGACTTCCTTGCAGCGCGGCATCATGAAAGGAGTCGATGCCATCGTTGAAGAGTTGAAGAAACTCTCCAAGAAAGTCAGCGACCGCACCGAAATCGCGCAGGTGGCGACCGTCTCGGCCAACTGGGACAAGCAAATCGGCGAGATCATTGCCGACGCCATGGACAAGGTTGGCAAGGATGGCACCATTACGGTGGAGGAAGCCAAGGGCATCGAGACAACGCTGGAAGTGGTCGAGGGCATGCAATTCGACAAAGGCTATCTCTCGCCCTATTTCGTGACCAACGCCGAAGCGATGGAAGCGGTGCTCGAGAACGCGTACATCCTCATCCACGAAAAGAAAATCTCCAGTCTCAAAGATCTGCTTCCGTTGCTGGAGAAAGTCGCCAAGGCCGGACGTCCGCTCCTCATCATTGCCGAGGATGTGGAAGGCGAAGCGCTGGCCACCCTGGTGGTGAACAAGTTGCGCGGCACTCTGCAATGTTGTGCCGTGAAAGCCCCTGGTTTCGGCGATCGTCGCAAGGCAATGCTGGAGGACATCGCCGTGCTCACCGGAGGCAAGTGCATCACCGAAGATCTGGGCATCAAGCTGGAGAACATCAAGCTTGAGGATCTCGGTCGCGCCAAACGCGTCACGGTGGACAAAGAGAACACCACCATTGTGGAAGGCGAAGGCAAACCCGCCGATATCCAGGGACGCGTCGCCCAGATCAAACGGCAGATCGAGGAGACGACAAGCGATTACGATAAGGAGAAACTCCAGGAGCGTCTGGCGAAACTCGCCGGAGGCGTTGCAGTCATCAACGTGGGCGCCGCCACTGAGACCGAGATGAAGGAGAAAAAGGCTCGAGTCGAAGACGCCTTGCATGCCACGCGTGCTGCAGTTGAGGAAGGCATCGTGGCAGGCGGCGGCGTAGCCCTGCTGCGCGCGCAGAAAGCCCTCGACAACCTAAAAAACCTCGAAGGCGACGAGAAAATTGGCGTGCAGATCGTACGCCGCGCCATCGAGGAACCCACCCGGCAGTTGGCCGATAACGCCGGCGCCGAAGGCGCGCTCGTTGTCGAGGAAGTGAAGAAGCGCAAAGGCAACGAAGGGTACGACGTCTCCACCGGCCAGTACACCGATCTGGTGAAGGCGGGGATCGTGGATCCCACAAAGGTTACCCGCAGCGCGTTGCAGAACGCAGCCTCCATCGCCGGCCTGTTGCTCACCACTGAAGCATTGGTCACGGAAATTCCGGAAAAGGAAAAAAATCCTCCAATGCCTCGCGGTGGCATGGGCGACATGGATTATTGAGCCGTCTCGGACAAAACCCCGGAGAATTTTGGGGCTAAGCCGAAACAATATGTGAATTCGAACAGCCGGACTCGAAAGGGTCCGGCTGTTTTGCTTTCCAACCCCGCCAAGGCACGCCACAACGGACAAATTTCCCGCGTTTGCCCAAATGATCAGCCGCAGGCAGTTCACCAAAACCCTGAGCGGCACCGCGACGCTGGCCGCGTTCAAGCCGAACGCTCTTTGGTCGTGCCAACCCGGCCGCCGCCCGAACACTGGCATCTGTGTCGCCTGGCGCAGCGGAGTTATATTGCAAGGCCTTTATCCTCGACGCAAACGTCCTGGCCGAAATCGGCTTTCCGATTTCAGACGAGGATCCGGCAGGCGTGATCAGGCGCATTATCGAATCCGGTGTGAACGTGGTGAAGGCGACACTTGGCGGCGCGCAGGGCAATTTCGAGGAAGCCGCAGCCGCCATCGCCAGGGCGGACCTGGGATTTTCCGGCGGAGAGGGGATGCTCAGACGAGCAACTTCCCGAGTAGGCACTCCGGCGGCGTCGTTTCGGCAAATGCAGCGAGATCGCGAATATCGAAAACCAAAACACATGTGCCGCAACTCCGTTTGAAGCCCGGCGGGTTGGATGAGCAACTGCTTCACCACCGCAGGCGAAACATGTTGGCCAAACACCTGCACAACGCGAAGCCTGCTTCGAAAGGGGGTGCCGGACCCAAAGCGACCCTTTTTAGCAGAGCGCTTGCACAGCCGCAATCGCGCCACCAACGACTCCCCCTACGACTCCGCCTATCGGATTCCACCCGCTCATGCGCAAACCGCCGGGCGCTCCGCCGGCGACCCCGAAAGGCCGATGGCCGGTAACCGCTTTTCCAGATTCGAGAATGTGTGCGTGAGTAACTTCATTGCGTTGACGGGTAAAAGGTCTCGCTTGCCAGATGCGCGCTCATTGCGCATTGTGAATTACCGATGATTAGGGCGAATTGTCGGGCCCGATTTACGGCCGCCGATTTCGACTTCATCGTGCGCACGCTTTCGCGTTCGCCAACCGACCAGGTGTCGCTGGTGGATCTTTTAAGCGACGCTCAAACGCGCGATTCCATTCTGGATCATCCGCGGCTGGTGGACGCCATTTTGAATCATTGCGGACAGCTGCGGATCTCCTCTCAGTTCTATTTTTACGTGCTCGCCCGACACGTCTTGCGGCAGGGCGGGATCGGCGACCGCAAGCTTTGCGATTACGTGGCCTCGTTGCTCGAAGCGTTTTCGCGCGCCAGCCGGCTGCAGATCTCCCACGAAACGCATCAGCTGGCTGAACAATACATTTCCGACATGTTGATCGCCCTGAACCGCGCCACGCCAGAGCAGGCATTTTTGCTCCGGGCTCACATCGGCAATTACTCGCTGTTCATCAGTGGCATTTTTCACGAAAACACTCAACGCCGGCGGCGGCGCGGCGGACCGGACATTGAGTTCTACGAACAGATTGGTCGCGCCAACTATCAAATTGTTGCCTCCCACGCCGTCGCTCGCCGTTGCGAATTGGACGATGTGTTTGAAGGGCTGGCAGGCCAATTCCGCGAAGTCCGAGTGGCGCTCAACGAGTTGTCGGATCGGTTGCTGAATCTGGATGAGTCCGCTCGGCCGTCGCTCTCGCTGTAAATGAAACGGCAATCCAACCTCCTGCTCACCTCCGGATGGCGGATCCAGACAGGGCCGCAGCTGTTTGCTGCCTGTGAACGAGACGCTCTTTAGCCAAATCCAGAGATTATTTGAGCGCACCTACGCGCAGGTGGGAATCAATCTGGAAGATTGCCTCATTGACCACGCCCGCTGCGCGCAGTTGTCGCGACTTGCCGGCAAATCCGCGCGCGAATTGAGCGAGCTGGCCCGCACATTTCTCCGGAAAGCCGGAGATCGGCTGTACATTGGCATTTACTATTCGCGCTGGTTGATTGAACAACTCGAACAACACGATCCGCGCGCCGGGCTGGGCGATTGCAATATTCGATCGCTCATCGCGTTCGTGGAGGAATTGAACCACGCCCTGCACGCCGCGCTGCAGTTCAAACGTGGAGTGCGCGAGATTTGCTCGGAGGATTTCGCCCGCAATCTCGAGCTCCAGGCCCAGGTGGACACCTATCTTGTGTTGCTGTTGTTCGTGGCGTTTTTTCGCAAAACCCAGCGCATCTCGCAAACCGATCGGCGCTGGCTGCGCTTCCACCTGTTCTCGCGTCAATGTCCGGAGGCATTCCGCGACACGAACCTGCGCGGCCGTTATCTGGAGACCACGCAGCTGGCTTCCAGTTACACGCGCTATCTCGACACGCTGAACGCCGCTCGTCGCTTGGATGAAATCCGCTGTTTCCATTCCCTCGATTACTCCGCGAAAAAGCAGCGGATTCTGGCGCTGACTAACCCGGCACCCACAGGCGCAGCCTAAAAGGGAAACTGTGCAATACCTGCATCGCCACGCTTATAAACCGCCGTCGGCCCTCTCCTCGCAAATTGATGTTTGAAAACTCCTCTGACAAAATTGGGGATGTTCGATAAATGTTGTCGTGCCATCTGCTTTCTGTTGTTCTCACTTTTATGCTGCGGTGAAAAACTGGAGGCGCGCCAAACGCCTGGGCCGTCGCCGACGCCGATGGTCTTTCCAGCGCAGACGCTGGCAGATTTGCACCGATTGCAGCAAGCGGCTTTGAACAGCAGCTACGCTTATCGGCAGGCGGCGCATCTGGCGAACAACATCGGCCCGCGCTTAAGCGGGTCGGCGCAGGCGGCCAAAGCTGTGGAATATGTAGCGGGCGAGCTGCGAAAGCTCGGCTGTGATGTGCGCCTCGAGAAAGTGATGGTGCCTCACTGGATGCGCGGCGAGGAAAGGGGAGCGCTTGTGGAATTTCCCGGCATGGCGGCGGGAACGACGCAGAAGATTGTGCTCACCGCTCTTGGGCCGAGCGTCGCCACCCCTCCGGAGGGAATCACCGCTGAGGTGATCGCAGTGAAGAATTTCGATGAGCTAAACTCGTTAGGCCGTGGGAAAATCGCGGGCAAAATCGTGCTGTTCAATTATCCGTTCGACAAACAAATGGCTGCTCAGGGCCGCGGCGGTGACGCGTACGGCGAGGCGGTTGTCTATCGCAGCGACGGCCCCAGCGCCGCCGCGCGGCTGGGCGCTGCAGCTTGTCTGGTTCGCTCCGTGGGTGGCGCCGATTACCGGCTGCCGCATACAGGCTACACCCATTACGCGCCTGACGCGCCTAGAATCCCCGCCGCCGCGGTCACGGCCGAGGACGCCGATCTGATTGCGAATCTGGTTTCAGAGGGACCGGTGAGAATGAAATTAGTTCTCACTCCCCAAACGCTGCCCGATGCCGAAAGCGCAAACGTGATCGCCGACATCGAAGGCAGCGAACATCCTGAACAAATCATCATCGTTTCCGGCCATCTCGATTCGTGGGATCTGGGCACAGGCGCGATTGATGATGCCGCAGGCGTCGCAGTTTCCATGGAGACGGCAAACCTGATCCAAAAACTTCGTCTCAGACCGAAGCGCACCATTCGCGTGATCGCGTGGATGAATGAAGAGAACGGTGCGCGCGGCTCAAAGCAATACGCAAAGGATCACGAAAAAGAAATCTCAAATCACTTCGCAGCGCTGGAAACAGACAACGGCGCCGGTCATCCGATTGGAGTTAACATCCACGCCAATTCCGAAGTGAAAAAAATGCTGGCGCCGGTCGCGAGCGTACTGCAGGAATCAGGCGCTGGCATTCTCGATTTGGTTGAACACTGCGGAGCCGATATCGAGCCACTCGAGAAAGCCGGCGTGCCGGCATTTAGTCCGATTCAGGACAGCCGTTTCTACTTCAATTATCATCACACCGCCGCCGATACCTTGGACAAGATTGTGCCAAAAGAGTTGGCGGAAAACGCGGCGGTTGTCGCAGTGCTTGCCTACGCCCTGGCCAATGCGGAGCAATCACTGCCCCGGTAAACTGGTATGTTGAGGTTTGTTTTATCGTGCCTGCTCGCAAGCGCAATCTCTGTGCCACACTGTCTGGCGCAGGCGCAGGAGAGCGACAGGTTTGTTACCGTCTATGGCGCCAAGATTCACTACGTGGAAGCGGGCAGCGGCGCGCCCGTGATCCTCATCCATGGGCTGGCAGACAATGTCAAAGTTTGGGATTCGGTAATTCCATTGTTGGCTGCCCGATTTCGCGTCGTCGCATTTGATCAGATCGGCTTCGGCCGTTCCGAAAAACCGCTGCTCAATTATCGCGTAAGCACTCTCGTTGATTTTCTCGATGGTTTTCTGACCGAATTGAAAATCCAGCGCGCATCGTTGGTTGGCAATTCTTTGGGAGGCTGGGTGGCGGCCGCTTTCGCCGCGGCGCATCCGGAGCGAATCGAGCGCCTTGTTCTCTCCGACGCCGCCGGCTATTCGGCGTTGGCAAAAACCATGGACCCACGCGCGCTAGCTGCGCTCCGGTTAGCCAGCCGCAACGACCTTGCCTATTTGGGTCCGCTCACATTTCACGACAAACGGTATTACCAGGATATCGACCTGGCCTTTAAAGAGCGAGTGACCGCCGGTGACAGCTACACCATCGGTCAACTGATCGATTCGATGATCCGCGGTGAAGACGCGTTGGACCACAGCCTTCAAGCAATCCATCGACCCACACTGATCTTGTGGGGTCGGGAGGACAAACTCATCCCGCTCGGCTTCGGCGAACAGTTTCATCAAGAAATCACTGGTTCGCAGCTCCTGGTGATCGACAACTGCGGCCACATGCCGCAGGTGGAGTCTCCCCGTGAATTCGCGACAGCTGTGCTGCGTTTTTTGAGCGCCGCGAAGTGAGACCTACCCGCGAAATGTGCGCGCCAAATTGCGCGCCTCGTTAAGCAAACAATTCTGCAACCGCCGGCCGCGATTGCGCACAAATCGTAATGGCCCGGCATCAACGAAGTAAGTCAGTAAAATGCTGTCGCGCGTTTTGACTTCCGGGCCGACGGGATCAGCCGAATGCCAGGTATTATCGGCCACCGCAAACGCATATCCGCTGTTGGGAAGGAAGGGCATCTGCGCTTTTTTCGGTTTGCGGCCGTTGGGAAGCACTTCGTGAAAGATCGTGCCGATGTGCGGCGTGGAGTGATCGGGCGGAAGATAGAACTGTACAGTGATTCCCTTCCAGAGGCTGTCGGTGTGCTTGTAGATGCGGTAGCCGGGAATGTCGCGAGTTAAAATCGGCACCGGATACATTCCCACGTTCACGAAGCCTGCGCCGAATCTCCGCTCCAGGCCAGGCGCCAGCCGCTCCATGAATGCGTTCTGCAATTCCCTAGAACGCAGCGCTCCTCCGGCCACCTCCCACACCGCGCGCTTCTCCTGCGGCAAATGGCGAATGTACTCGGGGAAAAGATCGATCTTGGTCCGGGTCGGTTTGCCGTCCGGTCGAACGCTGCCCATTTTGCTCTTGCCCGACATGGCGCGGTAATCGGTCGCGTCCGGCATCGCCTCCAGCATCTCCGCGTAAAAATCTTCCGGGAACACGCGCTGAAATTTCAAGTGACAAAACGGCGCGTCACCCGCATGCGCCATTCGCACGGATTCGGTGAGGAAATCGGCCAACCTGTTGACTGACCACGATTGTCTCATTGATTCAATTGTTCTTGTAAATCATGAGCCAAACAACTGAAAAGCGCTCGGCCAATTGCTCGACGTGCAGACGCTCATGGCGATCCGCAATGATGAATCAGTTATCCGCTGGGGATTGAGTCGCATGGCGTGGGACCAAAAGTTGAGCGACGAGTTGATCGTGCCAAATCTGGACCAGGACACATCCGTCTTTTACGATCCGGCCACGAAAAAATTACGAAAACGCTTCGAAATCTATCCCGAAGCTCTGGATGCAAGGGTGAGATTCGCAAATGAGCTTGAACGAACGCATACCCAGTTGCTGAAACGAATCCAGGCCGAACGCCAGCGAATTCATTAGCATGAATCCGACAATCCGAACCTTGGCAATTCTTTTAATGGCTTTGGTCGCGAGTATTGCGCCCGCCGCAGATTATCCCACACCGGCTGAGAGCGATTTCACCATTCGCGATTTCAAATTTCAATCCGGCGAAACATTGCCCGAGTTGCGCATCCATTATCGGACCATTGGCAAACCACAGAAGGACGCGCAGGGCAAAACGACTAATGCCGTGCTCATCCTGCACGGGACAACCGGCAGCGGCGCGCAATTCATCCGGCCCGAGTTTGCCGGGGAACTCTTCGGCAAAGATCAGCCGCTGGACGCAGCGAAATTTTTCATCGTGTTGCCGGACGGAATCGGCCACGGCAAATCGAGTAAACCCAGCGACGGAATGCACGCGAAATTCCCGCGCTACGGATACCGCGACATGATCGAGGCTCAGTATCGCCTGCTGACGGACGGTCTAGGGGTCAATCACGCCCGGCTGATCCTGGGAACGTCCATGGGCGGAATGCACACCTGGCTCTGGGGCGAGTTGCACCCCGATTTCATGGATGCGCTGATGCCTCTGGCCTGTTTGCCCACCCAGATTTCCGGACGCAACCGCGCCTGGCGGCGCATCATCATCGACGCCATCCGGAACGATCCGGCGTGGAGCCGCGGCGATTACAAAACGCAGCCGCCCAGCCTGCGCACCGCCGCCGAAATGCTTTGGTTCATGAGCAGCAACCCCGCGCTGCGCCAAAAGGAAGCGCCCACCCTCGTGAAGACTGACGAAGTTCTCGACAAGTTTGTGGCCCAAATCATTCAGGCCGACGACGCAAACGATGTCCTCTATGCGTTGGAGGCCTCCCACGATTACGACCCGGGACCGAATCTGGAAAAAATCCGCGCTCCGCTACTGGCGATCAATTTTGCCGACGACCTGATCAACCCGCCCGAGCTGGGTATTCTCGAGCGCGAGATCAAGCGTATCCCACACGGCCGCGCGCTCGTCATTCCCTTTAGCGACAAAACACGCGGCCACGGCAGCCACACCCTCGCCGCGCTGTGGAAAGATCAACTCGCAAATCTGCTGAAGCAGAGCGAAACCTAGTTCGCTTCCTTAATCCTCGTAGTAATAGGCCCCGCCATAATAACTGTACCAGGGATAATACGGATAATACCACGGTCCGTAATAGGTATTGTGGCGCGCTTCCGGCGCGCGGTAGGCTTCGGCATAATAATTTTCGGCGCATCCGCTGACCAATAGCGCAGACAGCGCGGCGCATAACGCCAACAGCAGTGAGAACGCTGCGTGCGCCGTTCGTGTAGTGGATCTTTTCATTTGCTCATTTAACGCCGGCGGCTCGCGCGGTTAAAGCCAAATTCAGTGACAATTTGTTTGGCTGCCGCCTTCGCAAGGGCAGGAAACATTTTACCGTTGCTTTGAAAAGGCCGACTCTCCCATCTAGAGTCGGCGCAATGAAGTTGAAGCTCTGCGTCTCCAGCGCGTTTCTGGCGATGATGAGTGCGGCGTTCGCTCAAGATCGGTCTCCCATCTCGGCGCCCGAACAGTTCGACGTGATCATCAAAGGCGGAACGGTTTATGACGGCGCAGGCGGCGAGCCGCGAAAAGCCGACGTGGCCATCCGCGACGACCGCATTGCTCGTGTGGGCGATCTCGAAAAAGCCAGAGCAAAGACGGTGATTGACGCGAAGGGACTCGCTGTGGCGCCCGGTTTCATCAACATGCTCTCCTGGTCCACGGTCTCCCTGATTCACGATGGCCGGTCGCAGAGCGAGATTCGTCAGGGAGTAACCACCGAGATTATGGGCGAAGGCGAATCGATGGGGCCGGTGAACGCTCGCGTGCGCGAGCACATGATCCGCCAGCAGGGCGACATCCAATACGACATCAAATGGAACACGCTCGCGGAGTATTTGCAGTATCTGGAAAAACGCGGCGTATCATGCAACGTCGCTTCGTTCATCGGCGCGACCACGCTCCGCGAGTACGTGATCGGTTTCGAAGACAAACAGCCCACTCCGGAGCAGCTCGATCAGATGCGCGAACTCGTGCGCAAGGAAATGGAAGCCGGCGCGCTGGGCATTGGCACATCGCTGATTTATCCGCCCGCCTTTTACGCGAAAACGGAAGAATTGATCGAGCTGTGCAAGGTCGCCGCGAAATACAAGGGCAAATACATCTCGCACATGCGCAGCGAGGGGAACCGGCTGCTTGAAGCGGCCGATGAATTGATCCGGATCAGCCGGGAAGCGCAAATCCCGGCGGAGATCTATCACATCAAAGCCGCCGGGAAACAGAACTGGCCCAAACTGGATGCGTTGCTGTCACGAATTGAAGCCGCGCGAAAACAAGGGCTCAAAATCACCGCCGACATGTACACGTACACCGCCGCCGGCACCGGACTCGACGCCTGCCTGCCGCCCTGGACCGAGGATGGCGGTTACCCGGCGTTGTTCCAGCGACTCCGCGATCCGAGCACCCGCAAAAAGATCGCCGCCGAAGTGAGCAAAGACAGCGATCAATGGGAAAACCTGTACGTTGGAGCGGGATCGCCGGAGCGCATTTTGCTCTCCGGTTTCAAGTCCGAGACGCTAAAACCGCTTACCGGCAAATCGCTGGCCGAAGTCGCCAGAATGCGCGGCACCGACCCGATTACGGCCATTATGGATTTGATCGCGGAAGACAAGTCGCGGATCGACTCGGTCTATTTCTTGATGTCGGAGGAGAATCTGCGGAAGGAACTGGCCAGGCCCTGGATCTCGTTCGGTTCCGACGAAGCCTCTCAGGCGCCCGAAGGCCTCTTTCTGAAATCGAATCCGCACCCGCGCGCGTACGGAAATTTCGCGCGGCTGTTGGGGAAATATGTCCGCGACGAAAAAATCATACCTTTAAGCGAAGCGATACGGCGATTGAGCGGATTGCCGGCGACGAATCTCGGCCTGGATCATCGCGG
>Ga0070739_10007524_pt1 | contig 11519 bp, 11 predicted proteins | sample Coa_R1_7_FD_66445 | JGI IMG/M metagenome (GOLD analysis project Ga0070739, IMG submission 66445) | Surface soil microbial communities from Centralia Pennsylvania, which are recovering from an underground coalmine fire - Coalmine... | ecosystem: Environmental > Terrestrial > Soil > Unclassified ... | reverse complement strand
AGACGACGGGACGGAGGTTCAGGTGACCAACCCGTCGGATTGGCCGTCGGGCAAGATCCGGACAGTCTACGAGCCTGTGGTGAAAATCACCATCATCGCGCCTAGCGAATTCATCGGCACGATCATGGAGCTGTGCCAGTCGCGCCGCGGCGAGCTTGGCGGCATGGACTATCTGTCGCCGGAACGCGTCGAACTGCGCTATCGAATGCCACTGGGCGAGATCATCTTCGACTTCTTCGATGCGCTGAAGTCGCGGACCCGCGGCTACGCCAGCCTGGACTATGAAGAGGCCGGCGAGCAGGAAGCCGACTTGGTCAAGGTCGACATCCTGCTGCAGGGTGAGCCGGTCGACGCATTCAGCGCGATTGTGCACAAAGATGCGGCGGCCGCCTACGGCCACAAGATGACCGCCAAGCTCAAAGAACTGATTCCGCGCCAGCAGTTCGAGGTGCCCGTGCAGGCGGCGATCGGCTCGAAAATCATTGCCCGCGAGAACATTCGGGCTATCCGCAAAGATGTGCTGTCGAAGTGCTACGGCGGTGACATCACCCGCAAGCGCAAACTGCTGGAAAAGCAGAAGGAAGGCAAGAAGCGGATGAAAACGATCGGACGGGTCGACGTGCCGCAGGAGGCGTTCGTCGCAGCGCTGTCCACCGACGTCAGCGGCGACAAAACAAAGAAGTAGCCGTTGACAGCCATCGCCGGTGGACCGCGCGTCGACTTGACGATCCGGGCGAAATTCGTTAGAAGACTCCAACTGCTGTGCACGCTGGAGGGCGCGAAGGTAATGAAAAGGGTCGGGCGTGTTGGGGCAATTGCGGCCTCTGTGATCGCCGCGCTGCTCGCCACAAGTTGCAGCGCCGTCGTCGCCGGCCAGGCGCGTCCCGTCGCCGGGATCGCACCGCGCCCGGTCATCGGGGTGACCATCCAGCAAGCGCTGCTAGGTAAGGCGGAGCTGTCCAAACTGCTCGACCAGTCGGTCAGCACTCTGCAACCGCCGCGCTACGGGGGCGCGACGAAGCTGTTCCGCAGCCTGGTGCCCGGCGCAGGCGATTGCTTGGGAGTGCTGGCTGAAATGCAGTCCAGCAGCTACCGCTCAGCCGACGTGCGCGACGTCGCATGGGAGAGCTGGCTGGATGCCCGGACGGCTCCTGCTGCGGTGATCGCCGTCGACGAGGGTGTGGTCGCGTTGCCGACGGCGGCAGAAGCCAACGCGCTGTTCGCCGCGTTCGCCGACCAGTGGAACCGCTGCGACGGCAAAGCCGCTACCTACCGCGACCAGACGTACCGCATCACCGACGTGCGCGTCGCCGACTCGGTGCTGGCGGCCACCTTGCAGACATCGCCCACCTTGGTGGCGCGGGCCATCGGCGTCCGGGTGAACTGCCTTGTCGAGGTCAAAGTTCCATTCTCCGCCGACGCCCGCTCGGCTCCAGGCTCGCCAGCCAGCGATCCCGAAACCAGAGCCATCGAGGTGGCGCGGCTGATGATGGACAAGATCAGCGATTTGAGCTGAGGCGGTCCGTCGCTACATCGGAGCGTTGGCCGGATGGAAAACCCCGGTGCTGTCGGCTTCTTCTTCGGCGCGGATGACGTGGACCACCGCATTGATCAAGGCCAGGTGGGTGAACGCCTGCGGGAAGTTGCCCAAATGCCGGCCGGTGCGCGGCTCGAGCTCCTCGGCGTAGAGATAGAGGGGACTGGCAAACGACAATAGCCGCTCGCACAAATGCTTGGCTCGGCTGACTTCCCCGATCTCGACCAGCGCGGAGACCAGCCAGAACGAGCAGATGGTAAAGGTGCCCTCCTCGCCGGTGAGCCCATCGTCGGTCTCCTCGACGCGGTAACGCAGCACCAAGCCTTGTTCGGTGAGCTGGTCGGCGATGGCCAGCACGGTCGCGCGCACCCGAGGGTCGTCGGCCGGCAGAAACCGGTTCAGCACCACCAGGAGCAGCGAGGCATCCAGTGCATCGCTCCCATAGGACTGGGTGAACACGCCGTGCGAGTTCACCCCGTGCTCGAGGATGTCGGCTTTGATCTCCTCAGCGATCGCCCGCCACTTCTGGGCATACGTCGTCTCACCTTGCCGCGTAGCCAGCTTGGCGCCGCGGTCCAGCGCAACCCAGCACGCCATCTTCGATGAGGTGAAGTGCTTGGGTTCCCCGCGGACCTCCCAGATTCCGCGGTCGGGTTCACGCCAGTGCTTGATCGCCTCTTCCACCTGGGCCTTGAGCACCGGCCACAGCGTTTCCGGAACCTGATCACGGGATCGGGAGTGCAGGTAAAACGAATCCAGAAGACTGCCCCAAATGTCGTGCTGGTCCTGGTTGTAAGCACCGTTGCCGATCCGGACCGGGCGCGCGTGGTCGTAGCCGGACAGATGGTGCAGCTCTTCTTCCTCGAGGATGCGTTCACCGCCGACCCCGTACATCACCTGTAGCGGATGACGCTCGCCGTTGTTGGCGCCGGAGACGTCGGCGATGAAAGAGAAGAAATCGTCGGCCTCGCGGTCCAGTCCCAGGGTGTAAAGGCCCCACAACGCGAACGTCGAGTCGCGGATCCACGCATAGCGGTAGTCCCAATTGCGTTGGCCGCGAGGAGTTTCCGGAAGCGACGTGGTGCTGGCCGCCAGCAGCGCGCCGGTGGGCGAGTAGGTCAGGCCTTTCAGCGTCAGCGCACTGCGTTGCAGGTACGCCCGCCAGGGGTGGTCGGGGAAGTTGCCGATGTTGATCCACTGCCGCCAGCATTCGGTGGTCTGCCACATCTTCTCGGCCGCGTCGGCGTATGTCTGCGGCGCCGGGTGCCTGGACCAGCTCAAGGCGACGAACACGTCGTCGCCTTCCTTCAGCCGGGTGCGGGCTCGTGCTTCACGGCCCTCCAACCCGATGCGCAGATTGGTGGTCAGCCGAAGCGTCGGATGAGCGTCGGGATCCGTTTTCGCCCGCGCGACGGCCTCGCCGTAGGCGGCGGCGGAGTATTCCCACGCCGCGCCGATGCGGTGGTAGTCGAACGCCGGCTCGCAGCTCATCATCAGCTCGACGGTGCCCGAGACGCAGCGCACGGTGCGCAACAGGATGTGCTCGGCGTCCCAGTCCATCGGCGTGCGGCGATGGGTGTGCGAGCGCCGGTCGATGTCGTGCCAAGGACCCATCACCAGCGCGTCACGCACGATCAGCCAGCCGGTGTGGGTTTGCCAGGTGGTCTCCATGATCAGGCTGCCGGGCAGGTAGCGGCGAGCCGAGGGCACCGACACGCCGTAGGGGCCGAGCCGGAAATGCCCTGCGCTGCGGTCCAGGATCGCGCCGAACACGCTTGGCGAATCCGGCCGCGGCACACACAGCCATTCCACCGACCCGGTCGGCGAGATCAGGCACGTCGTCTCACAGTCGGACAAGAAGGCGTAGTCCGCGATCGGCGGGAACGGGTTGCGCAGCGACCCGCCCGACGGGAACGGCACCGGAGAGGTAACGGTGAGCGGTGCGGCGTCAGCCCCGTCGGCAGGCTCCGCGTGCAGGACCATGCCGACATCATCATCTGCCGACCTACCCGGCGTCCACTGGTGGCGGGGCACGTCAGCGGCGCGCGAAAGCCGGAGCATGTTCCGGCCGGACTCCGACACCTATGAAATACGCGGGCAGGACCGAAAGCCAGGGCATCCGAGCGACCAGCCCGAGCACGGCCGATTGGCTCGGGTCCTCACCTTGAAGGATCGGGTCGAGGATTCGACGGTGTAACACCTGCTGCACTGCTTGGGTGACGGCGGCGGGCAAGGCACGGCGCCGACGCACGGCGCCAAGGTGTCGAGCAGTGACACGGTGGTGGCGGAGGGGTTCGGCAAGTAAGGCCGCGGCGGCCACAGCATCTTGGACCGCAAGGTTGATACCGACGCCTCCCAGCGGCGACATTGCGTGGGCAGCGTCACCGATGCACAGCAGCCCGTCGGTGTGCCAGCGATGCAGCCGATTGACCCGCACGTCGAGGTGCTTGATGTCGTCCATGGACTTGAGTGCGTCCACCGAGTCGGCCGCTTCGGGCACGAGTTCTGCGACGTCGCGGCGAAACGCATCGATCCCTCGCGCGCGGAGGTCGGCGTCGGTGCCCTTCGGCCCGATATAGGCGATCTGGAAATAGCCTCGCCGCGGAATGACAACGAGCGCCTTGGCCGGTCCGATGCGGGGCAAGAAGGAGAATTGCGCCGTGCCTTGGTAGGGCAGCCTGAACCACCACGCGTCGAAATTCACCGGGTATTCGCGGCCCTTCAGCCCGGCCGACTGCCGCACTGTAGACCAGCGGCCGTCGCAGCCCACGGTCAACTCCGCACGTAGTTCGCCGGGCCCGTCTGGCCCTTGGTAGCGCACACCGGTCACCCGGTTGCTCTCCCGCAGCAGTCCGTTGACCTCGATGTTCATCCGCAGGGTAAAGCTCGGCTCGGTTTGGGCAGCTTCAGTGAGCAGGTTCAGCAGGTCCCACTGCGGCACCATCGCGACGAACGGATGCGGTTGGCGCAGCCGTCCGAAGTCGACATAGGTGACCGGCCGCCCGTTGGATTCCACCGTCGCATTGCGAACCTCGCTGTAGGGCAGCGCGGCAAAGCGTTCCCACAGGCCCAGTTCGTCGAGGAGCCGAAGCGTAGTGGGATGCACGGTGTCACCCCGAAAGTCGCGGAGGAAGTCGCGGTGCTTCTCCAGCAGCGTGACATCCACGCCGGCCCTAGCCAGCAGAAGCCCGAGCACCACCCCAGCCGGGCCACCGCCGACGATCGCGCAGGTGGTTTCTTCGGACGCTGGGGCCATCCGCTGAGGTTACGTTGGTTTAGGACGCTTGCGGCGAATAGGGTGAGCCCGGTGGACGGGCTCCTGAGTTGGTGGGACGGCGTCGAGCTGTGGTTGTCCGGGCTCGGCTTCGTGCTGCAGACCATTGTGGTAATGCCCGTCGTGCTGGCCCTGGTCTACCTCATTGCGGTGGCGCTTGACGAGATGCTGGGCCGCGGTATCCGGCTGATGCGCCGCGCCCGCCATGACGAGGATGCCCGATGACCGGAAAAACCGGCCTGCCCCGCTCCCAGGTGACCCTGATACTGATCGTGCTGGTGGTGCTGGTGATCGTCACCTGGCTGCTGACGCGTTGACCCCGCGCGAACAGAGAGCGGGCAGCCACATTCTGTTAGGCTTCGCGCCATGCAAGCAGCGTCCGGCAATCGAGAGTGCTACGTCTTGGCACTCATTGCTGTGGGGGATTGCGCTGTGAGCGATGTCCACTGTTGTCGCTGACGTCCTGCCCGCGCGCGGTTTGGTCTCGAGCCTTCGGGAAGTCGCTACGTACTGATTCTCCGAAACGCCAGCATCCTTCCCGCAGCGTGGGACTCGTTAAACAGAAGCCGCACGGAAAGGTCGCCAATGTTTGACAACGCCGGATGCCTCCGACGCTGGCAGCATGTGGTTGCGGTTGCGGTGACCGCGAGTGTGGTTGCGGCGTGTCATGGTGGCGCCAGCGACGTCGTCGGCGGCGCAGCCGGCAACGCGCACACCAGCATCACGTTGGTCGCGTATTCGGCGCCAGAACCCGGGTGGAGCAAGGTGATTCCGGCGTTCAACGCTTCCGAACAGGGCAAGGGCGTGCAGGTGATCACCTCATACGGGGCATCCGGCGACCAGTCGCGCGGTGTCGTCGACGGGAAGCCCGCGGATTTGGTGAACTTTTCGGTCGAACCCGATATCGCCCGACTGGTCAAGGCGGGCAAGGTTTCCAAGGATTGGGACAAAGACGCCACTAAGGGAGTCCCCTTCGGGTCGGTGGTGACCTTGGTGGTGCGTGCCGGTAATCCCAAGAACATCAAGGATTGGGACGACTTGCTGCGTCCCGGTGTCGAAGTCATCACTCCCAGTCCCCTGAGCTCCGGGTCGGCCAAATGGAATCTGCTCGCCCCGTATGCCGCCAAAAGCGGCGGCGGCCGGAATACCCAGGCGGGTATCGACTTTGTCAACAAGTTGGTGAATGAACACGTCAAGCTGCGGCCTGGATCGGGCCGGGAAGCCACCGATGTCTTCGTGCAGGGCAGCGGCGACGTGTTGATCAGCTACGAAAATGAAGCGATCGCCACTGAACGCCAAGGAAAGCCGGTTGAACACATCAACCCGTCACAAACCTTCAAAATTGAAAACCCGCTGGCGGTGGTGACCACCACCAGTCATCTTGACACTGCTACCGCGTTCAAGAACTTCCAGTACACCGCGCAGGCCCAAAAGCTCTGGGCGCAAGCCGGTTTCCGTCCCGTCGACCCGGCAGTGGCCGCCGACTTCCGAAACCAGTTCCCGGTACCGGTAAAACTGTGGACGATCACCGACCTCGGCGGCTGGGACGTGGTCGATCCTCAGTTGTTCGACAAGAACACCGGCAGCATCACCAAGATCTACATGAAGGCCACCGGATGACGACGACAATCACACCCGACCCAGAGGCGATCCGGCCGGAACTCGACCACCATGCGCGTCGGGGGCGGACCGATCTGCACCACCCCAGCACGTCGCTGCGCGTCGGCGTAGCGGTGGTGTGGCTTTCGGTGATCGTACTGTTGCCGCTGGCCGCGATTGGCTGGCAGGCCGTCGGTGGCGGCTGGCGGGCGTTTTGGCTGGCGGTGACGTCGCATGCCGCGCTGGAATCGTTTCGGGTGACGCTGAGCATTTCAGCGGGGGTAACAGTGCTCAACCTTCCGTTCGGCCTGCTGGTTGCTTGGGTTTTGGTGCGTGACGACTTTCCGGGCAAGCGGTTGGTCGACGCGATCATCGACCTGCCGTTCGCGCTGCCTACCATCGTCGCCAGCCTGGTGATGCTGGCGCTTTACGGCCCGCACAGCCCGGTGGGGTTGCATCTGCAGCACACCTCGTGGGGCGTGGGTGTGGCGCTGGCATTCGTGACGTTGCCGTTCGTGGTGCGGGCCGTGCAGCCGGTGCTGCTGGAAATCGACCACGAGACCGAGGAGGCGGCTGCGTCGCTGGGAGCCAACAATCCGACGATTTTCACCGCGGTGGTGCTGCCGTCGCTGACCCCGGCGTTGCTATCGGGTGCGGGCCTGGCGTTTTCGCGCGCCATCGGCGAATTCGGTTCGGTCGTGCTGATCGGAGGCGCGGTGCCGGGCAAGACCGAAGTGTCCTCGCAGTGGATTCGGACGTTGATCGAGAACGACGACCGCACTGGTGCTGCCGCGATATCCATTGTGTTGCTGGCGATCTCGTTCGTGGTCCTGTTCATCCTGCGCACTTTGGGTGCACGGGCGGCCAAACGGGAGGAGCTGGCCGCATGACGATTTCGCCGCGGGTTGCCTACCTCATCCGATTTCTGGCGCTCGGTTACGTGTTCGTCTTGGTGATCGTTCCGGTCGCGGTGATTCTGTGGCGAGCTTTTGCACCGGGTTTGGGCCAGTTCTTCGCCTATGTCAGCACCCCCGCGGCGGTGTCGGCACTGCATTTGTCGCTTTGGGTGGTGGCGATCGTGGTGCCGCTGAACGTGATCTTCGGTATTCCGACAGCATTGGTCTTGGCGCGCAACAAGTTCCGCGGCAAGGGTGTGCTGCAGGCCATCATTGATCTGCCGTTCGCGGTTTCGCCTGTGATCGTGGGCGTGGCGCTTATCGTGTTGTGGGGTTCGGCCGGTGTGCTGGGCTTCGTCGAACGAAACCTCGGGCTCAAGATCATCTTCGGCTTACCGGGCATCGTGCTGGCCAGTATCTTCGTCACCTTGCCGTTCGTGATCCGCGAAGTCGAACCGGTGCTGCACGAGCTTGGCACCGACCAGGAGGAGGCGGCGGCGACCCTGGGTTCTAGCTGGTGGCAGACGTTTTGGCGGGTGACGTTGCCGTCTATCCGGTGGGGACTGACCTACGGGATCGTGCTGACCATCGCGCGCACACTCGGCGAATACGGCGCGGTGCTGATGGTTTCCTCTAACCTGCCAGGCACGTCGCAGACACTGACCTTGTTGGTCTCTGACCGCTACAACCGGGGCGCTGAATACGGGGCGTATGCACTGTCGACGCTGCTGATGGCGGTCTCCGTGGTGGTTCTGATCTTCCAGGTGGTCCTCGACGCGCGGCGCGCACGAAAGGAAGTGCCATGAACCGCGCCGCGACGATGCGAAAGCGATGCGATGAAAAGGAGCGGCGCTTATGACTGACGCGATCATCGTGACCGGCGCCTACAAGAGCTACGGCGACTTCGTCGCGCTCGACAACATCGACTTCACCGTGCCCGCCGGTTCGCTGACCGCGCTGCTGGGTCCTAGCGGTTCGGGTAAGTCGACACTGCTACGGGCCATCGCGGGCCTCGACCAGCCCGACCGCGGCACGATCACGATCAACGGCCGCGACGTCACCCGCGTGCCACCGCAGCGGCGTGGGATCGGATTCGTGTTTCAGCACTATGCGGCGTTCAAGCATCTGACGGTGCGCGACAATGTGGCGTTCGGGCTCAAGATCCGCCGGCGCCCCAAAGGCGAGATCAACAAGAAGGTCGACAACCTGCTCGAGGTCGTCGGGCTGAGCGGATTCCAAAACCGTTACCCCAACCAGCTTTCCGGCGGACAGCGCCAGCGGATGGCGTTGGCCCGCGCGCTCGCCGTCGACCCGCAAGTGCTGCTGCTCGACGAGCCGTTCGGTGCGCTGGACGCCAAAGTTCGCGAAGACCTGCGCGCCTGGCTGCGCCGGCTGCACGACGACGTGCACGTCACCACGGTGCTGGTGACCCACGATCAGGCCGAGGCCCTCGACGTCGCCGACCGGATAGCGGTTCTCAACAACGGCCGCATCGAGCAGGTGGGCTCGCCGACAGAGGTCTACGACACCCCGGCCAATGCGTTCGTCATGTCGTTCTTGGGAGCGGTGTCCTCATTGAACGGCACCTTGGTGCGCCCGCATGACATCCGGGTCGGTCGGCGTCCCGATATGCAAATCGCGACCGGTGACGCGGCGGCGGAGGCCACTGGGGTCATCCGAGCCACGATCGACCGGGTGGTGATGTTGGGGTTCGAGGTGCGGGTCGAGTTGACCAACGCCGCCAGCGGCGCGCCGTTCACCGCCCAGATCACCCGGGGTGACGCCGAAGCACTGGGGTTGAAGGAGGGCGACACCGTCTACGTCGCACCTACTCGGGTGCCGCCGATTGCCGGCGAGGCGACGGTGCCGAAAGCCGACGCACTGGCGTAGACGTCTAGGCTGCGGGCGCCGAGATCTACGTTTTGCAGGCCGCTACTCGAATTGCCGCTGAACGTCGATTTCGACGACGTTAAGCTGCTACCCGGTCGGAAGCCACGGCTGCGTCGAAGCGGTCCAGTACGGTCTCGGCGACCAACCGGTGGGCACCGAGTGGGGCGGCCATGGGAATGCCTGCGGCGCGGGCGAACTTGCGCACCCGATCGGTCAACCGTCCCGGTGCCAAGAACCATGGCGCGATCACCAGTCGGCGCGCGCCGTGTCGCCGCAATTCGGTGGCGGCTTCCCCCAACGTCTGAGGCGTCGTGGCGAACGCTGTCGTCGCACCTGCCCAATGGGTACCGGCCGCCAGCCTGGGTGCCACCGAAGCGGTGCGGGCATTTGCGTCGGCGTGCGACGAGCCGATGGCCACCACCAGCACGCCGAGCTCACTATCGCGCCTGGAAATTCCCGCCGCACTAAGCCTTTCGCGCAGGACGGCCACCAGCCGCCCGTCTTCGCCGAGCACATCAGCCTGGCGCACACCGGTTACAGCCGCAATTTGTCGGGGAATGTCGATACGCGCGTGGTAGGCGTCGGCCAACAACAGCGGGGTCACCACGGCGCCCGGTGTCAGCACGTCGACGAGCCGTGGGCTGTTCAGCTCGCAGAACCCCACGCGCACGTCGACTCCGGGTCGCATGCGCATCAACTGGCCAGCGACCGCCCGGGCATTGGCGGCCGAGCGCGGATCTGCGCTGCCGTGCGCGGCGAGTACGAGCGCGGTCACGATGCGTGCAGCCCGCATTCTGTCTTGTTCAACCCTCGCCAACGCCCGCTGCGGGGATCGGCGCCATCGACGGGCTTGGCTGTGCACGGAGCGCAACCGATCGATGGGTAGCCTTCGTAGACAAGGGGGTTGACTAACACATCGTGTTCGGCAATGTAGTCGTCCATATCCTCGTCGGTCCATGCGGCCAGCGGGTTGACCTTCACGAGCTTGAACTGCTCGTCGTACGTGATCAGCGGGGCGTTAGCGCGCGTCGGCGCCTCCACCCGGCGCAGCCCGGTCACCCACGCGGCATAGCCGCGCAGCGCTTTGGATAGCGGAGCGACCTTACGTAACCGGCAGCACTCATTGGGGTCACGCGCGAACAGGTTCTTGCCCAGCAGTTGATCTTGCTCGGCCACCGTGTGCTCGGGAGTGATGTTGAGGACGTGCACGTCGTAGACGGCCTCGATCGCATCGCGGGTGCCGATCGTTTCCACGAAGTGATATCCGGTGTCTAAGAACAGCACTGGAACGCCGGGGCGAACCTTGGCGGCCATATCGACCAGCACGGCGTCTTGCATGTTGGAGGCCACCACGTAGTTGCAGGTCGCCCAGCCTCGTGGCCCGTTGACGCCGCCGAAGGTCTCGTCGGTCCAGCGCAACAGCTCGGTGGCGCTGGCGCCGTCCAGCTCTTTGGCGCCGCGCTCCGCGAGCTGACGAAGCTGTGCCTCAGTCCAATTGGTTGAATCGCTCATCGCAGATCGTCCTCGTCGGCTCGCATGGCCCACTGTGCGAACCGTTCACCCTCATTGCGGTGCTTGACGAAATTGCGCACCACTCGGTCGATGTAGTCGCCCAGCTCGCCGCTGGTGACCTTGTGCTGGCGCAGCTTTCGCCCGAACCCGCTGTCTGCGCCGAGGCTGCCGCCCAGATGTACCTGGAATCCCTCGACGGATCCGCCGTCGCCGTCGTCGATCATCTGGCCCTTGAACCCGATGTCGGCGACCTGGATTCGCGCACACGAGTTCGGGCAGCCATTGATGTTCACTGTGATCGGCACGTCGAGCTGGGCGTTGATGTCATCCAGCCGCTTTTCCAGCTCAGGCACCAAAACCTGTGCGCGGCCGCGGGTCTCGGCAAACGACAGCTTGCAGAACTCGATCCCGCTGCAGGCCATCAGGTTGCGGCGCCAGTGCGACGGCCGCGACGGCAGCCCGAGTGCATCGAGGCCGGCGACGAGTTGGTCGAGATTGTCGTCGGGCACGTCGAGGATGATCAGCTTCTGGTATGCGGTGAACCGGGCCCGGTCCGAGCCGGCGCGCTCCATGAGGTCGGCCACCGCCGACAGTTTGGTGCCGGAGACCCGGCCAGCGATCGGGGCGACTCCGACCGCGTTGAGCCCGTTCTTGAGTCGCTGCACGCCGACGTGGTCGATCGGGTGCTTGGCCGGTTCGGGGGCGGGCCCGTCTATCAGCGGCCGTTTCAGGTACTCCTGTTCGAGAACTTCACGGAACTTCTCGACGCCCCAGTCCTTGATCAGGAACTTCAGCCGGGCCTTGGAGCGCA
>Ga0070739_10007523_pt1 | contig 11519 bp, 9 predicted proteins | sample Coa_R1_7_FD_66445 | JGI IMG/M metagenome (GOLD analysis project Ga0070739, IMG submission 66445) | Surface soil microbial communities from Centralia Pennsylvania, which are recovering from an underground coalmine fire - Coalmine... | ecosystem: Environmental > Terrestrial > Soil > Unclassified ... | reverse complement strand
CTTGTCTCGGATGAGTTCAGCATCGCCTTCAACCGTAATGAAGAAGGGCTTCATCCCGAGCGCTCCTGACTTGCCTTGGAAGGACAAACCGACGTTGGAGTCCCCAGTGATGTCACGAAGAGTCCCGGTATCCTGAAGCGTAAAAAAGTAATTGTCACCGTCATACTCGACCTGGCGATTATTGCTCATCGGTCGCGATGCGATGGCGCCGCCTTCGGTTTTCGTCGAAAGCATGGCGAAATCGATGTGGCGCATCTTGTCGCTGATGTCACTGAGGGAAAGTCCGGTCATGAGATGCTCCTTGGGTACTTGCGAGCGAACGCGCGCACCTTCTCTTGGGGTCCCTCATACGGCACAACGGCCGTAGCTTCAGTTCTTCTGCATGGTCACTTGGGCGACGTTGATCGCTCCACCGCGAAAGCCGCCCTCGCAGTACATGAGATAGTATCGCCAGAGATTGTGAAACGGCTCTTCAAATCCCTCGAGAGCACCGCGGGAAACGGCTTGATCATAGCGTTGTCGCCAGCGCTTCAACGTCTCGGCATAGTCGGGGCCGAAGGTCTCGCGATCAAACCAGCTGAGCCCATTCGCGTGCGCGAGCGCCTGGAACTCCACTTCGTCGAGGAGGAGACCGCCCGGAAAGATGTACGTCTGAATGAAGTCGGCATTCTGCGCGTAGCGATCGAAGATCCGATGTTCGATCGAGATGAACTGCAATCCTGCTCGGCCGCCTCGCTTGAGGTTTCGCGCAATGCTTGCAACGTACGTATCCCACCAGCGCCTTCCGACTGCCTCGACCATTTCAACTGAAGCCACGGCGTCAAACTGGTCATCGACATCACGATAGTCCTGCAGTCGCACCTCGACCCGGTCACCCACTCCGGCTTCCTTGATCTTCTGCTCGGCCCACGCCTTCTGTTCGGTCGACAAGGTGAGGCCAACGACGCAAGCGCCGCGCCTTGCCGCTTCAATCGCCAATGTCCCCCAGCCACATCCAATTTCCAGCATCCGCTTGCCGGGTCCAAGGTCGAGACGATCGAGAAGGTTCGAAATCTTGCGAAGCTGCGCCGCCTGGAGGCTTTCGCGACCGGATCCAAATCGCGCCGATGAATAGGTCATCGTGCGGTCGAGCCAGGCGGAGTAGAAATCGTTTCCAAGATCGTAGTGCGCCGCGATATTCTCTCGCGCCTTGCTCCTGCCATTGTCGCGCAAGCGATGCGCGAGCGCATTAAGCCAGCGGAACGGCCCTTTCGCCCGGCCCAAATCGCCAAGTGCGACGGCATTGGCAGAAAAGAGCTCGAAAATCTTGACCGGATCGGGGCTCGACCATTCGCCAAGTGTCCAAGCCTTGTACCATCCGACCGACCCCGAAGTCGCGAGCCGCACAAGAGCGAGCCAACTGGAGAGCTGGACTAGAGCTTTTGGGCCGCTTGCACGAAAGCCGAGATGCTTTGTTTCTCCATTCGGCAGCAATGTTTCAATCCCGCCAACAGCCAGTCGACGGTCAATCTCGTCCAAGACCTTAGAGACCGCCGGAGCCGCAAGGTGCGCCAAGATTCCGCCGCCCGTTGCAAAGCGGCGGTCGGCGTGCACCAGATGTTCGCCGCGCGTGCTCATCCCAGCGCGCGTTATGAACTCATTTACCGCTTGTCGAGCGGGATAAGAAATGCACTCCGACGCACCATCTTCTTAAGCGTAGTTCCGAGCGGAATGGGCGTGGCATTGTAGAAGCGTTGATCGGTTAGATACTTCTGGCCGCCAATGCTGACGACGATCGGCATTCGCGACCAAACGAGGAAGGAACGTACATAGCGCTGCGTCTGCCTCGCTTGCATCAATTGGGGACTGTCGAGGCCGATCGGCTGCGCCGCTTGGGCAAGTTCGATCCCCGTTGCCGGGCTGAACTTGCCACTGCCGAACTGATCCCTGCTTCGCCATTCGATCGTCCTGTCCCAAAAGGCGAGCGGTGGAGGCCCCGCGACGACAAGCACCGGTTTGATTCCGCGTCGCTGCAATGTCGTCGCCGTTGCCGCTTCCACCCACGAACTCTCCGCGAGATTTGCGCCGATGTAGGCTAGCATCAATATTCCGGCGATCTTCGCCGGGGTGCCCGGCGCTGGGAGACCGGCGCGCCACCGTCGCTCAGAAAGCGCGATCCCGCTGATCATCAAGATCCAATAGACCCAATCGACAATGAAAATCGCGTTGCCCGAATACCAGCGCCAAGTAACGGGAGCGAAGATGGCAATGGCATAAGTGGTCAGCCAGTCGAGGAACGGATGCGTCAGCACGGCCGCAAAGGCAACGACGAACAACGAGCGCGCGCGGAACGGGACCGCGTCGGCTCGACTCGGGAATAGTCGATCGACGAGCCAGAGAAGAGCAACGATCCCGGCCGCAAGGACGGGCCAGGCGAAGACGGCATGCATTGGTCCGCGATGGAATTCGATGCCGTCGACCGGAAGCACCAAGGGTGCAAACACGTCGAGGTCAGGCGCGTTCGCACCGAGGAGACAGGCAGCCATTGCAAAGCGAGAGCGGCGCTTAAGCCCCATCTCGCCGAGCAACGCGCCGGCAAGCGTGTGTGTAATGTTGTCCACTAAAGGCGGCGGGTCAGAGGCGCTTGGGCTCCGCGGCGATCATCCATGTCTGGCCCTTGGAAACAAGCGCCTGAAGGTCCGGCTGCTTGCCAGAAGCGGCCGCCTTATTCTGCTCCGCCACGGAGGATTCAAACGTCGGTGCCGGATCCTCGTAGATCACTCCGAGCGCGATGGGAAAGCCTTCCTGGGGCATCAGGATCAGCATTGCAGCGAGCTGGCGGTTGCTTGGGTCGTGCGTCAGGACCGCTGGATCGTCAGCAGCGACGACTTTCAGTGCAAGCCGGTCCGTGTCGAGCGCCAATCCCTTCGTTCCGTTTGCAAACAGCATCTTCTCGCCAGCCTTCAGCCAGAGCTGCTTTTCGGCAGCGACTGTTCGTTCCGTGAAACTCGCAAATACGTCGTCGTTGTAGACAACGCAGTTCTGGTAGATCTCAACAAAGCTTGCGCCTCGGTGGGCGTGCGCTGCCTTAAGCACGTCGGGCAAGTTCTTGTGGACGTCGATCCCACGAGCAATGAAGCGACCGCCTGAGCCAAGTGCGAACGCGCAGGGCGTAACCGGTCGGTCAACCGAACCGAACGGGGTCGACGGCGAGCGCGTTCCTACCCGGCTCGTTGGCGAATACTGGCCTTTCGTAAGGCCATATATTTCGTTGTTGAACAGCAGGATCTGGCAATCGAGGTTGCGGCGAAGCACGTGCATGGTGTGGTTGCCGCCAATCGACAGTGCATCGCCGTCGCCCGTGATGATCCAGACGTCGAGCTCGGGATTGGCAAGCTTGACGCCCGTTGCGATCGCGGGCGCTCGGCCGTGGATCGTGTGGAACCCGTAGCTCGCCATGTAATAGGGAAACCGGCTCGAGCAGCCGATGCCGCTGATGAAAACCGTCTTTTCGCGGGCGATTCCAAGATCCGGCATGGTTCGCTGCACAGCCTTCAGGACAGCATAGTCGCCGCAGCCGGGACACCAGCGGACTTCCTGGTCGCTCGCCCAATCCTTCGCAGTGGTCAGCGTCGTAATGTCGTTCATGAATGCGGTCTCAGCCAGATGATGATGAAGAGGACGGCGATGAGCAGAAGCAGCATCGGCCAAACGTTGAGCTGCTTCATTGCTTGAGCCCGGGTGCGTTCATTGGCCGCCCCTCTGCTCTCGCATTCGAGCCGCCGGCTATCGCCCCATCGATTGCCGCTTCGATCTCCGCAATTCTGAAAGGGTGTCCAGAAACTTTGGTGAGCGACTTGGCGTCGACGAGAAACTGGTCGCGCAGCACGGTCTTGAACTGCCCCATGTTCATTTCCGGCACGAGTATATGTTTAAAGCTCTTGAGCAGTCGCGCCATGTTGGAGGGCATCGGCCACAAGTGGCGAACGTGGACGTGCGCAACGTCGAGTCCCCTTGCAAGGGCACGGCCAACGGCCTGGTGGATCGGACCGAACGTCGAGCCCCAGCCGACGACCGCAAGCTCGGCTCCTTCTTGACCAAGGCATATTTCCTGGTCGGGAATCGATTTCGCAACGCCGGCGACTTTTGCCCAGCGGGTATTCGTCATCTCTTGGTGAACGGCGGGCGAATAGTCGATGTTGCCGGTACCAGGAGCCTTCTCAATGCCACCAATCCGATGCTCGAGCCCTGCTGTCCCGGGTCGGATCCACGGTCTTGCAAGGTCACCGTTGCGCGAATAGGGCATCGCCGCTCCGCCTTCCGGAGCGGCGTTCAGGAAGCTCACTTTGAACGGCTCGTATCGGCTCATGTCGGGCACGCGCCAGGGCTCGGCCGCGTTGGCGATGTAGCCGTCTGTCAGCAGAATGACGGGCGTCATGTACCGCGTCGCTATCCGGCACGCCTCGATTGCGCATTCGAATGCGTCGGCGGGAGATCGCGCCGCGAGCACTGGAACCGGTGCATCCGCATTGCGCCCATAGATCGCCTGGTAGAGATCTGATTGTTCGGTCTTCGTCGGGAGGCCGGTCGACGGTCCACCACGCTGCGAGTTGACAACGACGAGTGGAAGCTCAGTCATGATTGCAAGGCCGATTGCCTCGGTCTTAAGTGCAATTCCCGGGCCTGAGGAGGAAGTCACTCCAAGGTGGCCAGCATAGCTTGCGCCGATTGCCGCGCAAACAGCGGCAATTTCATCCTCCGCCTGGAACGTGGTAATCCCGAATTCCTTGAGGCGCGCGAGATGATGCAGCAACGGGCTCGCCGGTGTGATCGGGTATGAGCCGAAGAACATGTTGAGCCCGGCAAGCTCGCATCCCGCAACGAGCCCGAGCGCCAGCGATTCGGCACCCGTCACCGTTCGGTAAAGACCAGGCTCCGCGGGCGCCGGCGCGAGATGGTGCTGCTTGAAGGGGGCGCCCATCTCGACGGTCTCGCCGTAGGCGTGACCGGCATTCAGTGCCGCGATATTGGCTTCGGCGAGCTCCGGGGCCTTGGCGAACTTCTGCTTCAGCCAGTCGACGATCGGCTGCCGGTCACGATCGAACATCCACAGCGCAAGCCCCAGCGTCCACATGTTCTTGCAACGCAGCGCTTCCTTGTTGCCGAGCCCAAAGGGCTTCACTGCATCAAGCGTCAGTTGCGAGATGTTGAAATGGACGAGCTGCCACTTGGCGAGGCTGCCATCCTCGAGCGGGTTACGCTCGTACCCCGCCTTCGCAAGGTTTCGCTGGGTAAACTCACCCTCGTCGGCAATAATCAGGCCGCCCTCGCGAACCTGCGGCGCGTTCACGTTTAGAGCCGCCGGGTTCATTGCAATCAGCACGTCGGGCTGGTCGCCGGCCGTATCGATCGAGGTCGAGCCGAAGTTGATCTGGAACGCGGAAACTCCAAATGTCGTCCCTTGAGGCGCGCGGATTTCCGCCGGGAAATCGGGAAACGTCGAGAGGTCATTTCCGGCGAGCGCCGTTGACAAGGTGAACTGGCCGCCGGTCAACTGCATGCCGTCGCCACTATCGCCGGCGAATCGAACGACGACGGCTTCGCCGGCCGGGTGCGCCGTGGCTTCTTTTTCGGTGAGGAGATGGGTGGCAGTTGCCACAGATGAGTCCTTCACAAACGCATGTTTTGGATGTGACTGCCCTTTTAGGCCCTTGAGGCCTCGTTAGCTACAGTTTCGTCGCTAGGAGATATTTGGATCGTGTACTCCCTCGACTCGGCGCTTGGAGAACCAAAGTTCATGCGAGAACCTTACATCCGGCCCGACGTTCGCGACTTCCTCGCTTACATTCAGACACTTGATCGGCCGAAGGCTCATCTTGCCGGACCGGATGGAGCGCGGCGCATGCTGATCGCTTCGCGTCACGCATTTGAAACGCCAGCAAAGAAGATCCGAATAGGTAGGAACATAGAAGGGCCGGTGCCGCTGCGGCTTTACGACGACAGGCCAGAGCGCGGGCCCGGGCCGCTCCTCGTCTTCCTTCATGGTGGCGGCTGGGTGATCGGCGATTTGGAAACCCACGAACCCTTCTGCATCGACGTCGCGAAGGCGCTCGACCTCCCCGTAGTGGCCGTGGATTATCGCCTCGCTCCTGAACATCCCTTCCCGGCAGGCCTCAACGACGCCTTGGCCGCAACGCGCTGGATCGCCGCCGCGCCGCCACAGCTGGAGCGCGCACCGACCGCCCTATTCCTTGCCGGCGACAGCGCGGGGGGTAATCTCGCCTGCGTCATCTCCGCTTCGCTTCGCGACTCACCGGCGATGGTCCCGATCGCCGGCCAGTGGCTTATCTATCCGGCAAGCGATCCGGAAGTTCGCTACCCGAGCTACGCCGAGTTCAACAGTGGCTATGTACTGACGAAAGAGAGCATGGACTGGTTCGAGGATTGCTATGCCGCACCGCGGGGTGACTGGCGCTACAGTCCATTGCTTGCCGGGACGAGCGGATTGCCTCCGACCTTTGTCGTCACCGCCGGGCTTGATCCCATTCGCGACCAGGGCCGTGCTTATGCGTCGCGCTGCGCGGAGGCGGGCGTCGAGACGATCTACCTCGAGGTTCGAGGAACCGTGCACGGGTTTCTGAACTTGCGTGGTGCAATTCCGTCGGGAAGAGAAGATTTCGCCCGGTGCATGGCCTATCTCAAGCCCTGGGTGGAGCAAGTGCGATGAGTGATGTTGACCCTCGACCCTACCGACGCGGCGTTGGCGTTATGCTGCTTAACAGCCACGGCGAGGTGTTCGTTGGCGCTCGCATCGATAATACCGACGAGGCGTGGCAGATGCCGCAGGGCGGTATCGACGCGGGCGAAAATGATCCATGGATGACGGCGCTTCGCGAGCTTGAAGAGGAAACCGGCATCCCTCCCCACCTCGTCGAACGCGTTGCCGATTGTCCGGAGCGGCTGAAGTATGACCTTCCCGAGAACTTGAAGAGCAAGCTTTGGGGCGGGAAATACAAGGGCCAGGAACAGGACTGGTTCCTGGCGCGCTTCCTCGGCGACAATAGCGACATCAATATCGCGACGAAGGACCCCGAGTTTCGCGAGTGGAAGTGGGTTCCTCCCCGACAGCTGCCGGAGCTTATCGTTCCGTTCAAGCGCGATCTATATCGACGCCTGATCCGCGAGTTTGCCGAACATCTGTGAGAAAATTCACGCTTCGGCGAGAAGTGCCCTATCGGCTACGAGCGTCCTTAGTTCACCGCTCGCATAAGGCTTTCGAAGTATTCGCGCTCCGCTTGGCACGTCATTGTGGTGCAGTTCGAGTGCCGTCCCAGTAAGAACCAGCTGCACTTCGGGTCGCTGCCGCGACACACGCCGACATAGCTCCAGCCCATTGACGTCACCGGGAAGCTGCGCCTCCGTAACGACAACCTCGATCTCTGGATGATCGGTGAGCAGTTGCGTTGCCGCTTCGGCATCATACGCGTGGAAGGTTTCGAAACCCGCTTCCTTTAGGATGTCAGAGGCAACCATTCCGACGAACGGCTGATCTTCGACAATGAGTGCGGCGCGGCGACTCGGGATCATGGGAGCGCTAACCTATGTTGGATGCTGATATCTCGTTGGCGTGGAGTTCAGAGTCAACAGCCGCTCGACCGGCTGTTCACTCAACTCACCGGCTACCGGGTTTTCCTTTTTGAGCATTCTCGCCGGCGAGAGTCTCGAGCGTACGACGACCTATATCAAGCGCGAGGTCCCACATGATGCTCCCTTGCTTCGCGCTCTTTTTTGAAAGTTCGCCAAGCTGATCGCCTGCATCGCTCGCGATCCGACGCGCCTTGTCGGAATCCTTGAGCGCTGCCGCCATCGAGATGAGAGCGGCCGCGACAACGTCAGCGACGATCGGGTTCTGGGTTATTGCTTCGAAGCCTTTTGCGGCTTTCTTAGAAGCCTTCCCGCCATTTGCGGCTCCGTCACTCTTCTTGTGCTTCTTGTCCTTTGACTTCTTCTTGTCCTTCGCCACAATTTTCCCCTTCCAACGTCGCTTGGAAGCGACGCCCATACCATTTTTCGTCACATCTCTGTAACACGCCTCTGTTTCAGTTCGGCGACATGCAGTGGATCCTCGCGCACGCTCACTTCTTACTCGTAACGAACTGATGGACGTCGGCCCTGACCCGCAGCCCGCGGGCGCCCTCACGGCAGCTGCGGAAGTTCCCCAACCGGAACCGCGATACTTCAATCGCGAACTCAGCTGGCTGGCGTTCAACCGGCGCGTCCTTGAAGAGGCGTGCAATCTCAAGCATCCCCTTCTCGAGCGGCTGCGGTTCCTCTCGATCTCGGCAAACAACCTCGACGAATTCTTCATGGTTCGCGTCGCTGGGCTGAAGGCCCACCAGACGCTCGGGGTCGAGGAGATATCGCCCGAGGGCTTGACCGTTGCCCAGCAATTGAGCGCGATCAGTTCGGATGCGGACAGACTCGTCACGAGCCAGCACGAAGTATGGGCGGAGTTACAGGCTCAGCTCGATGTTGCTGGGATGCACGTTGTCGAAGAATCGGAGGGCCTTGACCCGGACGCCGAGGCTTGGCTTGACGAACAATTCCGCGAACAGATTTTCCCGGTCCTCACCCCGCAGGCAATCGATCCCGCGCATCCCTTCCCTTTCATCCCCAACAAGGGACTGGGCCTCATCTTTGAACTGAAGAAGGGCAAGACGAGCGTTCGTGAACTCATCATGGCGCCCCCGACGCTGCCCCGATTCATCCGTCTGCCCGGCGACATCGGTCGCTACATCGCTCTTGAAACGCTCATTCGTCGCAAAACGAGTTATCTTTTCCCCAAGTATGAAGTGCTTCAGGGAGGTGCGTTCCGGATCATTCGCGACAGCGACATCGAGGTCGAAGAGGAAGCCGAGGATCTCGCTCTTTACTTCCGAACCGCGATTAAGAGGCGCCGGCGCGGACGCGTTGTCCGGCTTGAACTTGAGCCCGGCATGCCCGAGTCGCTCGTCAATGAACTGAAGGAGGGCCTCAGCGCCGATACGGCTGTTACGTCCGAGACGCGGGGCTTCCTTGGGATGACGGACCTCTCGCAGCTCGTCGAGGAAGACCGTCCAGACCTCAAGTTCCCCCCATTCAATCCGCGCTTTCCCGAGCGCGTCCGTGAACATGGCGGCGATTGCTTCGCGGCGATCAAGGAGAAGGATATTCTCGTTCACCACCCCTATGAAAGTTTCGAGGTGGTGGTTGAATTCATCCAGCAAGCTGCGGCTGACCCCGACGTCGTTGCGATCAAGCAGACACTTTACCGCGCCGGGAAGCAGTCGGCGATCATCCGAGCGCTCATCGACGCCGCCGAAGCTGGAAAATCGGTGACCGCCGTCATTGAGCTCAAGGCGCGCTTCGACGAGGAACAGAATTTGATGTGGGCCAACGCGCTCGAGCGAGCCGGCGCTCAGGTCGTCTACGGGTTCATCGATTGGAAAACGCACGCGAAAGTTTCAATGGTCGTGCGGCGGGAGGAGAAGGGTTTTCGAACCTATTGCCACTTTGGAACTGGAAACTACCACCCCGTCGCGGCGCGGATCTACACCGACCTTAGCTACTTCACGGCGAACCCGCAGATTGGCCGCGATGCGGCGAAGCTGTTCAACTATATCACAGGCTACCTTGAACCCCGCAACCTCAAGCAGCTCGTAATATCACCCACCCAGCTCAGAGACGAGCTGATGAAGCTCATCGATGCCGAGATCGTGAATGCCCGAGAAGGAAAGCCATCGGGTATCTGGGCAAAGATGAACTCGATTGTTGATCCGCAAATAATCGAGAAGCTTTACGAGGCGAGCGCCGCAGGGGTGCCGATCGACCTCGTCGTGCGCGGCATTTGCTGCGTCCGCCCGGGCGTTCCGGGCCTCAGCGAGAATATTCACGTCAAGTCGATCGTCGGGCGATTCCTTGAGCACGCGCGGCTCTGGTGTTTCGCTAACGGGCACTCGCTGCCCCATGCGCAAGCGAAGGTGTTCATCAGTTCCGCGGACTGGATGCCGAGGAACTTTGATCGCCGCATCGAGTACATGCTTCCAATCGAGAACCCGACCGTGCATGCCCAGCTTCTCGACCAGGTGATGGTCGCAAACCTTATCGACAATGAGCAAAGCTGGCGGCTGAACGCGGATGGCACGTACACGCGGCTTCACGCGACGCCGGGGCACGCATTCAACCTCCACGATTATTTCATGTCGAACCCGAGCCTTTCGGGCCGTGGCCAGGCGCTCAAGAAAGGCCGCAAAGTGCCAAAGCTGCGCTTTCACCGGGGACGATAGCTGCGACAGGCGGAATCATCGGCAATAATCGACATCGGGTCGAACTCGGTTCGACTGGTTGTCTACGCCGGTCCAGCGCGCGTTCCAGCGCCGATCTTCAACGAGAAAGTTCTCGCGGGTCTCGGCGTCGGCCTTGCGCGCTCGGGCCGACTTCCGCCGGTAGGTCGCGCCAAGGCGCTCGCCGCACTTCGCCGCTTTCGGCTCCTCATTGATCATATGAATGTAAAGCGAACGATCGCCGTCGCGACGGCGGCCGTTCGCGATGCGGCCGATGGTGCTGAGTTCATCCGTGAAGTCGAACAAATGGGCATCAACTGCCAAGTGCTGAGCGCGCGCGAGGAAGCCGATCTTGCCGGCCAGGGAGTGCTTTCAGGAATTCCGGGAGCTGAGGGTATCGTCGGTGATCTTGGCGGCGGGAGCCTTGAGCTCGTGAACCTCGTCGGAGGCGAGCCGGTCAGCGGCATTTCGATGCCTCTCGGGGTGCTTCGACTTGAGGCAAGCGCGTCGGGAGAACGCGAAGCACGCAAATTGCTGCGCTCGACGCTGAAGGGTTCCTGCCTTACCGGGCAAACTAGCAGCCGGCCCTTTTACATGGTCGGTGGCTCGTGGCGCGCGCTCGCGAGAATTGACATGCTCGCGAGTGAGTTCCCGCTGCCAATCACGCACCAGTATCAGATGAAGCCAGGTCGTGCGCGAGAGTTGCGGAAGATCTTGCGTGACCCCGGGGTTAAGTTCGCCGGTGCAACGAGCCCGCCTCGCCTTGCAAGCTCTCCGCAGGCAGCGATGCTCCTTGACGTCCTCGTCGATGAACTCGAGCCCTCGGAACTCGTCATTTCCACTTACGGGATCCGCGAGGGACTGCTCTATTCGAGGTTGAGCACAAAAGACCGGCGGATCGACCCACTCGTCGAGGAAGCTCGCGAGGCGGGTGGCGGCGAACACCGCTTCGGCCAACATGGCGACCTGCTCGACCAATGGATCGCTCCCTTGTTCGACGATGATCATCCCGAGATGCGGCGCCTGAGGCTTGCGTCATGTCTGCTCGCCGACGTCGCATGGCAGGCTAATCCCGGCTTTCGTGCGGATCGGGGCATCGAAATGGCTCTCCACGGCAACTGGGTTGCAGTAACGCCCGGCGGTCGAGTGATCATGGCGCAGGCGCTGACCGCGAACTTCGGACGCGATCGGCTTCCCGATGATCGGCTGGCGACGTTA